>Ga0206130_10001644_pt1 | contig 32122 bp, 43 predicted proteins | sample Helgoland_Spring_9_FD_148637 | JGI IMG/M metagenome (GOLD analysis project Ga0206130, IMG submission 148637) | Pelagic subsurface seawater microbial communities from Kabeltonne, Helgoland, North Sea - Helgoland_Spring_Bloom_20160512_1 | ecosystem: Environmental > Aquatic > Marine > Epipelagic ...
CAGCCAAAAGTTTTGATTTATTTACTGTTTCCGACCAAAAGAGTATAATCGAAGGTAACTATATAATGGAAAGTTACGTACCGAAAGAATGTAAAAGATCGTTATTTATGTTGAATACTTGTGTCGGACATATTAAACAGATACTAGGTATCAACAATCCTTTCATTCTAACCCCTTATCAACTGCTCAAACATCTGAGGAAGAATAATGAAAAGACCTAAAGCACCAGAGCCTACTGCACAAGAAAAGGCTGTAGTTGAAAGACAAAGTAGAATGCTTGATGAAGAGATGGAAGAGTCTGAAAAAAGACTCAAAGCTTTGGCTCGTGGAAAACTAGGGTCTAAGTCTTTGTTGGCAAAAGCTGGCACTGCTAGTGGACAGTCTGGTGTATCAAAAGGATTTACTGGGGCTGGGGCTGGTATCTTTGGAGGCGGTAGCGCAGGAAGTTCTGGATTACGCTCTGGCGCTGGATATACTGCAACTAACACTTCCATAAAAAAGGCGGCTAAGTAAAAGATGAAACTCCCAAAAGAGCTAGGGTCTTTACAAGATTTAAAAGCAAGAGAGGTGCAGGCATTTAGTCGTGCGGCTTATTGGAATGACCAATTAGATGACGCTTATGAATATTTTTTGCCTAACAGGAATTTATTTGAAGATAGTCTTGCTGGGCAAAAGAAGATGGACAAGATTTTTGACTCTACTGCTTTAGAGGCTATTCAGCAAGGTGCAAGCAAATTGCAAGAAAACATTGCGCCTATTTGGTCAAGGTGGGCAACTTTAGAGCCTTCTAACCAAGTTAAGTTGCTTTTAGATAATGGTGAGTATGAAATTTCAGAAGAAGATATAAGAGAAAATTTAGAAGAACAATCTGAGATTATTTTTGATTACATTAACCGATCTAACTTTGCTACTCAGTTTTATGAGCACGCTCTTGATTTACTTATAGGAACAGGTACTTTAAGAATAGATGAAGATCCTGATAACAATATGCCCATTATTTTTACTGCTATTCCACAAAAAGGAATTGCTTTTGAAGAAGGGCCGTATGGTAATGTAGAAACTCATTGGCGTAGGTTTAAGGTTAAGGTTAGAGATCTTTCTAGAAAGTGGAAAGGGTTTAAAGCGTCAACAGAAATTGCTGAAAAAATTAAAAATGACCCTGAGTCTGAAGTAGATGTTAGTGAAGGTGTTATTTACCTTCCCAAAGCTAAAAAATATTACGGTTGCTTATGGATTGGAAAAGAAGACCGCATAAGCTGGATGGAAGATTTTGGAAAATCTAGCCCTTGGGTAACTGGTCGTTACTCTAAAGTATCTGGAGAAATACGTGGTCGTGGCCCTGCATTGCAAGCACTTCCAGATGTTAAATCTTTAAATAAAGCTAAAGAGTTTGTTTTACAAAAAGCGGCTATTGATTTAGCTGGTATGTATACGGCTACAGATGATGGTGTTACCAATCCATACAATATTAGCATAAGCCCAGGGGTTGTTATTCCAGTTGGTTCTAACAACTCGTCTAATCCATCTATACGGAGGTTAGATACTGGTGCAAACCTACAGTTGGCGCAATTTGCTATTAATGATCTTCAGATGTCTATTAAAAAATCTTTGTTTAACGATTTAAGAGATCCTACTGGCGCGGTCAGATCTGCAACAGAAGTAGCTATTGAGTCTAGGGAGTTAGCTAAAAGAATCGGATCTGCATTTGGCCGATTACAGACAGAAGTATTAATTCCTATTATTAAACGTGTAGCTTCTATATTAACTCGCAGAGGTTTATTACAGCCTTTGCAGTTAGATGGCCGAGACATTGAAATTAAATTTACTTCACCATTAGCGCGCGCACAAGATAGCGAAGATATTTTAAATGTACAACAAGCTGTTCAATTTGTATTACAGAATGCTGGCCCAGATCAAGCTAAAATTGGATTTAAGCTAGAAGACTTTGGAACTTGGGTAGCAGAAAAGACTGGTATGCCTGCGGAATTAGTAAGAAGCCCTACTGAAAAGCAACAAATAATACAGGCTGGAGCGCAAGCGGCACAAGCTGGCATGAATACTGGTGAAGCGCCAATGCAAGGACAAACTCAAGTATGACTTGGGAAAATATTGATCACCTTTCTGATTCAAAAGCGGCTAAAAAACAAGCAGAATTACGAAAGAGAAATGCTAATGATTTGGCTAAGGCATATCACAGGGTCTTTACAACTGACGATGGAGCGCGTATCTTATCAGACCTGACCAAAAGGTTTGTCTATGATAACGATACTTCTTTTGGCGCAGAAAACATTAATTATGAGGCCGCTTACCATAACGGTGAAGCTGGAGTAATTAAGTTTTTAATTAACCAAATGAGACAAGCTGAAATTAAATAAGGATTACATTATGTCAGAAGAACAAGCCGCTGAACAAAGCGATACCTTGTTAGATAGTGCCGAACCAACTCTTGCGGAAGGTGAATATTATTTAACTGACGGTATTAAAGGAACTGGTGAAGTGCCTGAATGGTTAGATACAAAGTATAAATCTGTAGCAGATCAAGCTAAAGGTTATTCTGAACTGTCTAAAAAATTTGGAGGATTCAAGGGTTCGCCTAAAGATGGTTACACACCCCCAGAAGGAATTGAAAGTGATGATGCCTTGTATCAAGAGTTAGAGGCATTTGCTACTAAGACTAATATGAGTGCTGATGCATTTGGGGAAGCATGGGAATTGTTATCTGCACAAGACTATGCCGCACAAGCTGTAAACCAAGAAGAAGAGTTGTCTAAGTTAGGCGATAACGCTCAGGAAAGAATTAAGACTGTTGAAGGGTTTATGAAAAACAACCTAGATGCAGAAACTTATGAGCAAGCTAGAGGTCTAGTGACTACCGCTGATACTATTGCATTGGTAGAGATGTTAGTACAAGCAACGGCTCCTGCTAAACTCCCAATGGAAGGAGGCCACAATCCTCAAGGTCTGTCTTGGGAAGCTATTGAAACAGAAATGTTTAAGAAAGATGAGCAAGGAAACCTTCTTAGAAGTACCAATATAGAGCACGAGCGCAAGATTCAGAAAATGATGGAAGCGTGGGGCGGTTCTCAATAATTGATTAATACAGGGTAAAAGGTGTATAATCAAGACACTGGATACCCTTTCTCTAAAGGCCCAGTAAATTTAGGTTGAATGCTGACCATTTTTACTGGGTACTCAGCAAAAAACCTTGAAAACTTTTTTTATTACTCTTTTCGAGGAAACTATTATGAGTGCTAATCTATCATCCGTAGCGTCGATTGAATTTGACAGTATGGTCAAACACGCCTACGCGCAAAAAGGGCTATTAAAGCCTGCTGTAACAATTCGTAACAATGTAGTTGGTGACACCTACAAATTCCGTAACATGGGCAAAGGACTTGCTAACCAAAAAGCAACCTCTGCTGATGTTGTTCCTATGGGCGTAACCTATGCTTTTGCAGTAGCGACTCTTGCTAACTGGAATGCTCCAGAGTACACCGATATCTTTGACCAAGCTGAAGTTAACTTCGATGAAAAACAAGAGTTAGCAGACACTATTGCTGGCGCTTTGGGTCGTCGTAGTGATCAGTTGGTAATTGATGCAATGGATGCAATTACTCCTGCCTCTACTGTTGCCGCTGGTACTACTGGTCTTACTATGGCTAAGGTAATTGACGCTCAGGTAGCGTTGCGTGGTCAAGCTGTTCCTAACTCTAACTTGTTTGCCGCAATTAACAGTGCAGGACTTGGCGGTCTTTTGAAAGATGAGAAGTCTACTTCTGCTGATTACCAAACTGTTAAAGCACTTGTTAGCGGTGACGTAAACAGCCTAGCTGGATTCCAATTTATTATTCTTGATGATCGTGCTGAAGGTGGCTTGACTGTTACAACTAACACAGTTGATTCATATTTCTTTAGCCGTGACGCTGTTGGACTTGCTATTGGCATTGATATGAAGACTTCTGTAGATTGGGTTGCACAGAAAACTTCTTGGCTTTGTAATGGTATGCTTAAAGCTGGTGCTGTTGCACGCGATGTAGACGGTATCTGTAAAGTTCAATACAAAGATAACGTATAAGTTATTATTGCGTAACTTAATTAGGGGGGTTCGCCCCCCTTTTTTACATAAAGGTTTATTATGGCAAGTAAAATCCAACTTATATCTAATGCGTTAATTTTAATTGGTGATTTGCCTATTACATCTTTGGTTGGCAATACGCGCGCACAAACTGTTGCTAACAACCTGTATGACAACATTGTTCACAATGAACTTACAAAATACCGTTGGGGATTTGCAAGAAAAAAAGCACAGTTATCTAAAATTAATGAAACTCCAGTAGGTATTGAATACAGCACTATGTATCAGTTGCCTGCTGATTTGTTAGTATTTATTAAAATTAATCCTAGCATTAATTATCAAATTCTTGGTGATCGAGTATATTGCAACACTGAATCTAATTTATACTGCGATTACATCTACACCGTCTCTGAATCTGTTTGGCCTGCATATTTTTCAAAAATGGTAGAGTACGCTTTAGCAAAAGATTTTGCTATGTCTATTAGAGACAGCGCATCTACTAAACAATTAATGAATGAAGAGTATATTAATGCATCAAACATGGCTAGATATACAGATTCTCAACAACATCCAATAACTCCTCTTGCAAGCAGGCCTTTTGTTGATGTGAGGTTTTAATGGCTAAAAGTTATTTTTCGCAAAATAGTTTTGTTAGCGGAGAACTATCTCCTTTACTTAAAGGTCGTATTGATCTTGACCAATATTATCAAGGCTTAGAAAATGCTGAGAATGTGCTTATCGTCCCACAGGGAGGGTTAAAGCGTAGAGCAGGAACACAACACGTAGATACCGCAGAAAACATTTTAGCTCCTTTTATTTTTAGTGGATTAGGGAAATTATTTACCTTCACTGTTACTACTGGCTTACCTATTGTTGGTGCTACATATACAAATAATTCTTCTACTTTTACGGTTCTTTCTTTTACGGGATCAAGTCTTCCATATACTGTCTACGCAAAAAGGACGGTTGGAACTAATGATCCTACCGCTAGTGGTACTCTTACTAAAACAGTTAGTACACCTAACCTCATATATTCTGCATTTACAACATTTACTTCAAGTATGCCAGAAGGCGGTACTGTCGCTAATATCAATGACTTTGATCGCTCAACCGTAGGACTAACAACAACTAATATTGGTGTATTAGGTACAGGCTCTAATTCTGATTATGTTGTAGCTTTATACAATGTTCTTGGAACAACTGATAGAGGTCGGTTTATAGATGTAAAAGACATCAAACTAAGCGGTACTGGCTCTGGTGAATTCAAGGTACAGATATCTGGTGACGGTGTTTCTTGGACAACTAAAGAAACTCTTACTGTTACAGAAGTAGAGCAATCTTATCGTATTCGTCTGTCTGATACGTTTGTTGGTCAATATTATAGAATAGTAAGAACTGGTGATACAGGAGACTTAGGAACTTTAAAAATACAGCTTAGTGAGTTTAATGTTCTATACGCAACAAATGATGCTTCTGATGTTAAGACATTTGATTTTAGCATTGAAACAGACAGGCATTACTTATGCGTTGTTACTGGAGGCGCTAATACGTCACCTTCCTTTGGGAATATGTCTATCTACAGAGTAACAGATCAAACATTTAACTTTGTTCCTGTAGCTTATTTGCCGTTACCTTTTAAGTCTACTGAAGTTTCAAATGTACGTGATGTCCAAACAGAAAACGTCATGTTAATGTTTCATGAGAATCATCATCCTAAAAGAATAATAAACACAGGTAGTGACGTATTTACTATTGACGACATTCCTTTTCTTAATGTGCCTCAGTACGATTATAATGATGCGTCTAGCCCTACGCCTACAAGTTATGTAACAACAATGACATTACTGCATTTTGATGCAGGCGATAGATTTCAAATAGATGTCGAAGGCGTGTTAAGTAAAAACATAACATTAACACAAAGTGCATCATCATCTTCTGCAAATATAGAAAAAAACTTGCAAGAAATGCCTATTTTTGGTGATACAGGTGTTTCTGTTACTTCCTCAAATAATGCTAATTTTACAATTACAGTTAGCGGTGAGTCTGCTAAATCTTTTGAATTATGGTCTGGCTTTGCAACATCAGAAATAGGCGGTACTAATAACGAAATAGAGTTTGCTTTAAATACTCAAGGAGTTCCAAGAAAAGAAGACGTATGGTCTGCTACGAGAGGATACCCTAAAACAGCCGCATTCTATGCAGGAAGGTTATGGTTAGGTGGTACAAAGTCTAAGCTACAAAGTTTGTTTGCATCTAGGTCTGGATCGTTCTTTGATTTCTACACAGAAGAAGGTGATGATGACGAGGGTATCTTTACAACCATATCATCAAGACAGCTAACAGAGATTATCGACATTAACCCTGATCGTGGCCTACAGGTGTTTACAGCAGGGGCAGAGTTTATTGTTAGAGGTAATACTCCGTCTGACATTACTATTGAAGCGCAAACACAGCATGGAGCATCTTTCCTAGAAGTTAAGTCTGTAGATGGTGCAACACTGTTTGTAGATCAAAACGGTAGAACATTACGATCCTATCTGTATAACTACAATGAAGATGCTTACAACAGTACAGACATATCTGTGTTGTCTTCTCAGCTTATTGATAATCCAGTAGACTTAGGTGCTTTAACAGGATCATTATCAGAAGATGCTAATTGGGTATTTATTGTAAACCAAGACGGTACTTCTAGTATTTTAAATACGCTTAGGTCACAAGACATTAATGGTTTTACTAAGTGGATTAACGGAGATACTAGCACTGCATACCCTCTTAAAACTGTATCGGTATCTGTTGTTAATAACGATTTATTCTTAGTAAATAAAAGAACTACTGACACTACTACTACATACACAGTAGAGAAGTGGGACTTTGATTATTTAATGGATTCATCTGTTAAACTTGAAACTAGTTTAAGTATAGTAGGCAATAACTTGTATTTAGCTTCAAATCATTTAAATGGAGAGACGGTTAGCGTTGTAGCTAGAGGTAATACTCTTCCTAAACGCGTAGTACAGGTTGACCCTGCTTCTGGATATATCATTTTAACTGATGCAGAAAAGTCATTTATCCTTGAGCAAGACCCTTCTGGTGGTGTTATTGATGTAGAGGTAGGGTACAACTTTGCACTTAAAGTTGTAGGAATGCCGTTAAATACTAGAGCGCCTAACGGATCTCAAACTGCATTAGAGCAAAAGCGCATAGACCGAATGAACTTGCGTGTTTACAATAGTGCTGGTGTTTACATAGATGGAAATTTAGTTGCCGTTAGAACATTTGGAGATGCTGGTGACAGCCCTTTAAACTCATCTCTTATACCTTCTACAGGTATTATAGAAGATAACCACGGTGGTAACGGATGGGATAGAGAAGTTGCTCCTGTAATTACAGTGCCAAATCCAACGCCATTTCATCTTCAAGCCATTGGATATGAGATTAGTTCGTGAATCAAATAACAGCGCAAGATGATATTGTAAAACTACAGTCATTAATGTTAAAAGGTGACACTGTAGAGTTAGAAGTTAAGCATCATTTTAGTGATGGATTATATGCAAGAGAGCTGTTTATCCCTGCTGGCGTATGTTTGGTCGGAGCGTTACACAAGACGACTCACTTGTACATGGTAGTAAAGGGTAGATGTAAGGTGTCTAGCCAATTTGGTAACTTGGATATAGAGGCTCCGTTTATGGGAGAGACTATTCCGCAAACTAAGCGTGTTATATACGCTGAAACAGACTGTGTATGGATTACATATCACCCTACACACTTAACTGATATAGACGAGATAGAAGCGGCTTTGTTAGAGCCAGAGGATATTTAGATGAGTTTTGCAATAGTGGCTAGTTTAATGGCGGCAGGCACAGCAGTAAGTGCTTATGGTCAAGTACAAGCTGGTAAAGCGGCAGAAGAACAGGCGATAGAACAAGCTAGACAAGAAAAGATTGCCGCTGAAGGTCGTGAGCTACAGAGACGACAAGAGTTAAATAAAATCCTTGCCTCTAATGTTGTTGGAGCGTCTATGTCTGGTATGACAGGCGAAGGAACCCCTGCCAGTATTGCTTTAGAAAGCGCCAAACAAGTAGGCGCAAGCGAAGGAATGATAGGATTGTCTGAAAAATTAAAGCGCAGACAAATAAGAATGCAAGGAAAAATGGCTAAAGGAACTGCTTACACTCAAGCTACATCTACTTTGCTTAAAGGTGCGGCTGATGCTTATGGTGGATTTCAAACCTATCAGGCAAACAAGCCAACAACAACTGCTGGGAAAAATCCATAATGGCTAAACGACCTAGACAACAACGTATTTTATCTTACGGAGAGTTCCGCCCTACTGGGGGAGATGACTCTGCGGCTAGGCGTATGCAGGCTCTAGCAGGCTTAGGAGAGACTGTAGCAGGCGTTGCTGAACAGTTTGGAAGGGCTAAGGCTACAGAGTTGGCTCCTGAGCAAGCACAGCAGGCCGCTGAAAAAGCAATAGAAGAAGGTGAGGAGTTAAAGAAAAGAGATCCGTTAGCGTGGGGCGCTACAGCTTACAACAATCAATTAATTCAAGGTTATGCGGCTGGCATACAAAATGAAACTAGTGACATGATTGCTAGAGTAGCAACAGAAAATCCTAATGACTTTACAGCGTTTCAAAAACAAGTAACTGAAGGCTATAAGGGTTTGTCTGCTAATTTACCAGTAGAGGCCAAAGCTAGTGTAGATAACTATTTTTATCGCTCGTCCAATACTGCTGGCAATAAAATAATTAAAGAGCAAGCTAAAAATGCAATTAGAGATTCTAAAACAGAAATTACTCAAGCAGGTATTAATTTTTATAACGAGCAAAGTAACCTTGCTTCTGAAGGTGATGCTGAAGGTTTAGCTCAATCTATACTCGACCAAGATAACGCTGTCATATCTGCTGGCCCAGACGTTGTTAATTTTGAAGAATACTATAAAGAAAAAGACAAAAGAATGGCTGACTATAGGCAGGCTGGAGTCTTAGGCGAGCTACGAAGAGACATTATTAACAACCCAGAATTAGAAAACAAACCAAAAGAAAAAATTACAATTTTAAATAACGCGCTTGCTGGCTTAAAAGAAATGACTGTCTTAAAGGTTCTTGATCCAGAAGATCCAACTAAAATGGTAAGCGTTGATGAAAAAGAGCGCAAGTCTATTATTGCCGCTGTTGAGTCTGAAATTAAAGACTATAAAGATTTGGTTAAACAGCAGATTACTAAGAATACTTTGATAGACATAATTAATAGTTCTCAAAATTATATGGAAATGTCTTCTTATGTAGAAGATACAGAAATAGATGCTGATGAACGATTATTAGAAATTAATACAGCAAAAAAAGACGGCAGGTTAAAATCTGAGCAAGCAAGTATTTTAATAAATTATGTAAAGTCTGAAAAAGCTGTAAATGCAAAAACAAATAGTTCAATCTATGGAGAGATTATTGACCGCATATATGGGCTTAATTCTGATTACGCATTGCAAGCAGACAGTGCTGACTATGTAACAGGAGTGCAGGCTGTTAACGAGTTCATTAAAGAAGAAAGAACTGCTGGAAATTTAAATAGAGATGATGAATTAAAACTCAATAGGGAAATGCGTAATTTAACAGCCGCTAAAAAAGCAGGCGCACTTTCTATGATAGGCTTAAGTTATTATAAGGCAAATAAAATTATTGTTGAAAACACCCCTTCAGAGCTAAGAAATGTTGTTAGAGCAAGAGTTTTTGATATTGTGCAGGCTGAAATGGAAAGTGCAGAAGAAATAGGAAAGCCTTTAAGTAAGGCAGATCAAAGAGACTTATGGTCAAAGTATGCACTATCTACATCTACAGAAGTAATAGAGGAAGAGCGACAACGATCTAAAGAAAGCATTCGAGATGTTTTAAGCAGAACACAGGCCACACCCCCTGCTGGAGCCGTTATTATTAAGTTTGATGCTCAAGGGAATAGGATTTAATAAGGGAATTTAATGCCAAAATATGCAGAGTTAGCAGATGGTCGTGTCTTAGAATTCCCTGATGAAGCGTCAGATCAGGTTATGAACGATGCTGTTGCACGTTTTATACAGAGCGTTGATACCGAAGACCGCATAGCTATTGATGTTCCAGAAGAAACAGGTGAAATATTTTTTGAAGATATTGGCCCTAGTGTTATGCAACAAAATGAAGCCTCTATTAATAATGCAATTACATTTGATAGCACAGAAGAGAATGGCTTGCCTCTTATAGAACAGCGAGAGGAAGAACGAAATAGCACTGTAGAACTTGCTCGATCTAGGTTTCCTAAGCACACTGTTGATATGTGGCTAAACAATCCTATTGGCATTGGTGAAGTAGGTGATTTTATAGATTGGTCACAAATTCTTCCTGCTGGTGGTATTGTGCAAGGCGCTGAAGCTGTTGGTTTGTTGCGTATATCAGACAGGATTCGTGAAGGCCAAGATGTTTCTGAGGCAGACAAGCAATACTTAGATAAGTGGCTAGACAAGTCTATAGAGATGGAAGTCAGAGGCATGACCTTTGGTGGTAAGTTTAGGTACTATGGAGAGCAGATTCCTGCGTTTGTAGCAGAGTTTGCGGCTACAGGCGGTGTTGGTAAGAGCGTTCAAGTAGCGGCTCTTAAAACGACTCAGGAGCTTGTTAAAAGCCGTGTATTAGGGCAGGTAGCTGGAGCAACAGCAAGGGTAGCAACACAGAGTGCTATGCTTATGCCAGTACAAGGATATAAAGCATACGGCAATATACGCATCTCGCAAGGCTTAGAGATCTCTGAAACAGGCCAGTTAATATTTCGTGAAGCTAAAGAAAGCCCAGCCATAAGTGCATTAAAAGCATACGGATATGTAAGTGCTGAAATAGCGGCTGAGTTAACAGGTCTAGCTGTAGCGTCAAAGCTAAGTAAATCCGTGCGTTTCCAAAAAGGTAAAGTCGCTCTTGCAAGTGGTGCGATTACTAGCATTAATAAACTTCCTGCTAACTTAAAAAACAATCTATACAAAGCGTATCAGCTAATTAAGCCTAATGCTCGCATGTCAGAGGTATTTACTAGGGCTGGCTGGAATGGCATGTTAATGGAACTAGGTGAGGAAAGAGTTGCTGACATTCTGCGAGAGTCTGTTGATTTAGCCCTGACTGAAGGCTACACAATGGCTGACGTACTAGAAGGCATAACGCCTGATGCAGAGCAGTTGTTGCTTGAGTCTGGTTTAATTATGACCATGGGTGGCACAAAAGCAGGGGCATCAGCGGCAGTTAATTTATTGGTTCGCAAGGGAATGGCTCTTGAAGACGCTAAGAAATCAGTAGATCAGTTAACTTCTTTAGAGCAAGACGCGTTAGTTGATGACCAGCTTACTGTTGATGACACTCCTTTAACAGATGAAGGCGTAGAAATAACTGTAGACCAAGCCATAGAAGAGTCTATTGAAAATATAGACAACCCTGCACCTGAACTTATAACTAGCGCGCAACAAGACCAACTAAGTGCTGGTCAAGAACCAGATACTATTGCGGCAGATGAAAGCATTTTTAATGAAAAATACTATCAATGGATTGACGATCTAGGTGCGTTGGTAGATGTTGCGAAGGAAGCGGCAAAGAGAGGTAAAGACAACTTCTTAGAGAATAGTGTGCGCTTGTATGCTGGTGTAACAGGCATGGCTCTTAGTTCACTTAACAACGGAACAACTGTTTTAAATGAGAAGGGAGAGCTGATTGAGACAGGAAAAGGATTAAAGTCTATATTAAATGATTTTGACTTTAACGCTATGCGTATTGAGAGAGATCCGAAAAAGAGAAAGAAAGACTTAATTGATTACTTAATTGCGCGTAGGTATGCCCTAGACCTAAAAGACAGGGATGATGTAGAGATTACTGAAAAGCAAAAAGAAAAGTCTATTAAAGATTTGGCTAGAATTAGTGAAAAATATGGCGAAGACATTGTATTGCTAGACACTTCTGCACAAGAGATATACGACTACCAAGACAGAATGCTACAAATGCTAGTGTCTTTTGGTGTTATGTCGCAAGATAAGTACAACACTATCAAAGCAGAGAATCCTAACTACATTCCTTTCCAAAGAGTTATGGATGAAGAGTATGGTGAAACAGCAGGACTGCAAGGATTGCAGGTAAAAGCAGGCACTACGTTTGCTGGTAAAAAGTTAGGGCAAGTAATTAAAAAAATAGAAGGTAGCGACAAAGAAATTGTTGACCCAATAGAATCTATCATAAGAAATACTATGAGGATTACTGACATTGCTTACCAGAACCGTGTAGCTAATCAGCTAGTGGATCTTGCAGATGTCATGCCTGAATACATTAGCACTACTAAACCTGCAATGAAAACGGTAACAGATCCAAAAACAGGGACAAAAATATCGAGACCTCGAGAAACTCAACCTGCGGATGTAATTACAGTTTTAGTAAAAGGAAAAAGAAAATATTACAAAGTGCATCCATCTCTTGTTGCCGCAATGACATCTATGCATCCACAAGAAATCACAGGTCTTGGGTGGCTGTTAAGTAGACCTGCAAGTATTTTGCGTACTGGTGCAACTATTGTTCCAGAGTTTATGGCTAGAAACTTTATTAGAGATGTACATGGATCTTATGTATTAAGTGAAGCTAGGCCAAATGTTATTGACGTAGTTAAGGGATTAACGGCTCGAATTGGCAAGAACGACCTGTATGAAAGGTGGCGAGCGTCAGGAGCATCATTCAACAGCTACATGAATATGTCTGACAAAGGTGTGCAGAATGCTTATGCAGAGATTTTTAAAGAAGAGGGTAAGCTAAAAAGATATCTGAAGAACCCATTAAATTTACCGCAAGATATTGGTGCTGTGATTGAGCAAAGTGTACGAATAGGAGTTTACAACGCGGCTAAGAGAAAAGGAATGACAGATGCTGAAAGTGCTATGGAAGCAAGGGATGCAAGCATAGACTTTGCTAGAGGAGGCAGTGCAAGCAAAGAAATAAATAAATACGTGCCGTTCTTTAATGCTGGCGTACAAGGCTCAAACAAGTTTATTCGCGCTTTTAGAAAGAACCCTAAAGCAATGATAATGTATGCTTCTGCTACGATTACTATCCCTCAGATTTTGATTACAGGATATTACTTGCATGTTGCTCCAGAAGAGGAAAAGAAAGAATACTTAGAAATACCTGAGTGGCAACGAGATATGTTCTGGGTGTTTAAAGTAGGGGACACATGGGCTAGGTATCCAAAGCCTTTTACTGTAGGTTTTGCATTTGGAAGCACAGTAGAGCGAGCTATGATATGGGCAGATTCTGAAGGTGAGACTGGTTTTGCTGACATGTTCTTTGACTTGTCTAGAGGCTTAGTCACGGCAGTTAGCCCTGTTTATGATCCAAGTGCTGTTTTTCCTAGCCCGATTAAAACTGCTGTTGAGCAAGTTACTAATTATAATTTTTTCCAAGGCAGACGTATTTATCCAGAATGGATGGATGCTAATCCTCCAGAGGAAAGAAAGACCGCTGGCACATCACTGACCGCGCAAGAGTTAGGCAAGGCGTTTAACTATTCTCCAGCAAAAATAGACAATCTTATCAGGGGAACTTTTGCAACATCTGGGCCTTACATTACAGATGCAGGTGACGTATTGCTTAAAAAAGTAAAAGAGTGGAATGGAGAAGAGTTTCCAGAAGACCCAACAAGCCCTGTTGACATACCTTTAGTCAGGGCATTTACTATGAGGTATCCTACTGGGGGCATGTCTAATAGTGTACAACAGTTTTATGAGACTCAAAATTTAGCAACGCAAGTTAAAAATGGGTTAGAGATATTTAAAGATGAGCGGCTTGAAGAATACAGGCAAGAAAATGAAGCCTTAATTTCTGTTACGCCTATTATCAACGCACAAGGCAAACGTATTAAACAAATTAACAGGTTAAGAAAAAAGATATACAAAGACTTGGGAATGAGTGGCAAAGAAAAAGAACAAGTGTTACGCGATTACGATGACCAAATACTTGATGCCGCTAGAATAGCTAATGAAGCACTTTCTGATGCATTGCGTAATTTAGAAAAATAAGCAGTTGGTGATTTGTAACCCCTTAAATAGTATAATTGGCAAAACTTATGAGGCCATAAATGACAGTCACAGCAAATACAACTAGGAACGATTATACCGCAGGAAGTAATCAAAATGTGTATAACTATACGTTCCAGTTAAATGAAGCTACAGATGTCACAGTTATACTAGATGGGGCTATACAGACTTTAAACGTACACTATACCGTACAGAATGTTGGGTCTGGTTCTGGTGGAACTATTACTTTTACGTTAGTAGATAGTAACAATAATCCTATCTTCCCAACGCAAGGTGTGCCTATTAACATTCTTATGTCTATGGATTTAGATAGAGATACGGCATATCAAGCTAACGGTGCTTTTTTAGCTACTGAAGTAAATAATGATTATGATAGATTGTGGCTTGCGGCTAACCAGCAACAAACTGCAATTAACAGAACATTAAGATTGCAAGATAAAGACTTGTCTTCAGGCACTATGGAATTGCCTTTAAAAGAAAGCCGTAAAGGTAAATATTTAGGTTTTGACGAAACAACAGGTGAACCAGTAGCAGTAGGGGCGTATTCTGCTTTAGGATTTGTAGAAAAAACAGGCGATACAATGACAGGGTTGTTAAACAATACTGTTGGATATGCTGTTCAAGGAACAACTTTTATTAATTCATCGCGAGAACTATCTAATGTAACTGGATCAATCTCACAATTCAATAATGATAGTAATTATTTAAATAACACATCAACCCTTGAGGGTGGAAACTTTTAAAAACGGAGCAGGAAAATGGCACAAACAATCACAATTAAACAGAGTACAAGTACAGATGCTCCGACTACACTTACTAATGCTGAATTAGCATATTCTGCAAGCAGTAATAAGTTGTGGATTGGCAGACCAGGGGGGACTACTTCTAATGTAGATGCTATTGGCGGTAAATACTTTACAGATCGATCTATCGAAACTGGTGGACTAAGCTTTGATACGGCTAATGGTGTATTAACAATTAATCAAGTTGGCACAAATTTAAGTGAAACTGTTGATCTTGATGGTCGTTATATTAGAGACAAAGCTACAACTACTGCATTAGGCGGAATTAAAATATATTCTGGCACTGTACAATCTGTTTCTGCACAGCCTGCTGGCACAACTGCATTAAGAACTTACGGTATTCAGCTTAACAGTGCAGATCAAGCTGTAGTTAACGTTCCTTGGACAAACACTGAGTACACCGCAGGAACAGGGCTTACTCTTTCTGGCACTACTTTTAATGCTAATGTTGACGGAACAAATTCAACAGCCGCAGAAACTTCTACAACAACTGCTGATCGCACATATAAAGTTCAAGTAGACAGCGGTGATAACTTAGTTGTTAACGTCCCTTGGGCTAGCACAGATGTCAGTGGATATATGCCTCTTGCTGGAGGAACTTTTTCAGGTGATGTTACATTTGGCGATGGTGATGAGTTACGTTTTGGCGATCAAACTGGTGGCGATTTAGTTATTCAACACAGTTCTTCTGTTAGTAGAATTAATGACAAAGGAACTGGTAGTTTAGAAATTATTACTAACGGAACTGCTATTAATCTAAAAGGAGGTGGTGGAAATAACTCTATTGCTAAGTTTATTTCTAATGGTGCTGTTGAATTAAATCACGGAAGTGCAAGTAGTAAGAAATTTGAAACTACTGCCACTGGTGTTAAAGTAACAGGCGAGATAGTTACTACAGGAAATATTACTGGGCCATCTGCATTTACTATTACTCCTGCTACTAGCGGTGGTACGGTAACTATTGATGGTAATCTTACGGTAAGCGGAACAACAACAACAATAGATTCTACTACGGTTACTATTGAAGATCCTATTTTTACTCTTGGGGGAGACACGCCTCCTTCTAGTGATGATAACCTTGATCGTGGTATTGAGTTTAGATGGCACAACGCTACTGCCGCAAAGCTAGGATTCTTTGGCTTTGATGACAGCACAGGTGAATTTACTTTTATACCAGATGCTACTAATTCATCTAATGTTATGTCAGGTACAAAGGGTACTGCAAACTTTGGTGCTTTAAAACTTGATACAGACCTTGCAGTTGCATACGGAGGTACTGGAAGGTCTTCATTTACTACTAACGGTATTGCTTACGGTAATGGCGCATCAGCTATAGGCGTTACAGTAGCAGGCGCGTGGGACAGTACACATAGTGTTGGACAGTTACTTTCTGTTAACTCTTCTGGTGTTCCTACTTGGACAAACAATATTGATGGCGGTACATTCTAAATAAATCTCTAGCGTATATACGCACATAGGAGAGCCATATGGCACAAACAATTAAGTTAAAAAGATCAGCGACCACAGGAAATGCGCCTACAACTTCCCAATTAGCTTTGGGCGAGTTAGGTATAAACACGACTGATGGAAAGTTATTTCTAAAGAAAAGCGTTAGTGGCACTGAGTCTATAGTAGAAGTCGGTGGCCTACCCCTATCTGGCGGCAGTCTCACAGGCAACATATCACTTGGCGATAACGTCAAGGCTCAGTTTGGCGCGTCTAATGACTTACAGCTTTATCACACAGGAAGTAACAGTTACATAAAAGATGCTGGAACAGGTGCTCTTATTCAACTAACAAACAGTTGGAATCTTAATAACGCTGCTGACACACAAAACATGATTACGGCCACTGAAGGCGGTGCGGCAAGGTTGTTTTATTCAGGAGCTGGGAAAATAGCCACCACCTCTAGCGGTATTTCGGTCACGGGTAGTGTTGTAGCTGATGGGCTTACTGTAGATGGCAACCCTGTTATCAACGGAACTTCCCCTCAGTTGTTTTTTCAAACTGGTAGTTCTCATGCAAATTGGCAGATAGCGGCTCAAGAGAATGTTTCAAACGCATTTGAGATTTCGTCTGGCGCAAATGATGCTTCCGCCCCTAATGACACTTATACAAAAAGATTAGTAGTCCAAAACAACGGTGACATTAGCTTCTATAATGACTCTGCGGCACAAGGCTTGTTCTGGGATAGTTCTACCTCGCGTCTAGGGTTGGGGACAACGGTTCCACAAAGACCTTTACATTTAGATATAGGCACAAATAATACAGCCGCTAGATTTCAGTCTACAGATACTGAAGTTGCTTTAGAGTTTATAGACACAGCAGGTACAGCTTACTTTAGAGCATCTGGCGATTATATTAAAATGGGAGCAACCCAAAGTGACACTCTAACCATCAACGCAGATGGCTCATCAGTCTTCAGTGGGGCAGTGAGTGCTACAAGTGGAAATTACACAACATCTGGAACTGCAAGTTTAGCAGACGGAACAAATGGTTTACGAATTGTTAGAGAAGGTGGAGATGGTGCAGGCGCTCTTGGTAATGGGATAACTTTTGCTCAACGGTGGTGGAGTAACTCAACACAAAATGTAAGAACTGGTGCAATATTTGGGAAAAAAATAAACGGTAGCGGAAGTTATGGAGGAGGATTAGCATTTTATTCTCAGCCCGCTAGTGGTGCTGATATGGTTGAGGCATTGTCAATAGACAGTAGTCAGCGAGTCAACATTGGCTCATCCTTGATGGTCGGAAGTACCACTGCGCCTGAAAAACCAGTGCATATCAAAAGTGCAGACATTCAGCCCTTGCGAGTTGAATCTACTAGTGCATACTCAGGTATAGAATTAAAGAATAACACTAGCTCAACACTTCCTCCATTAATAAGTTCTTTGTCAGATGGATTTCTTGTTTATAGTGGTCATGCATCTACTAGATCACTTTTGTTAAACCTAAGTTCTTCTGGAGCCACATTCTCAGGTAGCGTGAGTACAGGCAACATGACCCTAAGCGGTCAAGAGATTGACGTAAGTTCTGGAGACCTAACACTAGACGTTGCAGGAAATATTAATCTTGATGCCGACGGTGCAAATGTTTACTTCAATGATGGAGGAACTGAAAGATACAGGTTTAAACTTGATGCTACTCCTGAAATAAATGTAACAGGTGGAACTTTTACCTTTAAAAATAACACAAGTGATGCAGACATTCTTTTTTCAGGCAATGACGGTGGAAGCGCAATCACAGCCCTTACCCTTGATATGTCTAACGCAGGTGCGGCTACGTTTAATTCTACGGTGACAACTAACAAGCTAACCCTAACCAAAGACCCTGTAGGCACATATAGTATAGAGGTAGATGGTACTAACACTGGTCAGCCTAATCTTATTGTTAAGCAAAGTACGAGTGAGCGTTTTCGCTGTGATAATAATGGCAACCTGTTGGTGGGTACTACTGATACAGACCCTTCAAACAACGGTGCAGGCGGAGATGCAGGACACGCTATCGCAGGCACTGGATATATAGCATCTGCAAGAAGCGGAGATACTGTTGCCTTGTTTAATCGTATGGACAACGATGGCAACATTGTAGACTTCCGCAAAGACGGCGCAGTCGTAGGTAGTATTGGTGCTTCTGGTGGTGACTTAGTAATAGGCACTGGCGATACAGGTATTCATTTCCACGATGGTGTTGATTCCTTTATTCCGTGGAATGTTTCAGCAGCTAGTTACAGAGATGCCGCTATTGACTTAGGTACTTCAACTTATCGCTTCAAAGACCTCTACCTATCTGGCAACATCACAATGGGTTCTACCGCCCAAATTAATGCATCCAATGCCTTTTATTTGGATAGTGACATTATTCACTTCAGACGAAATAATGAACAAGAAAGCGCAAGAATCGATTCCTCTGGCAACCTGTTGGTGGGGTCATCGTCTACTCCGAGCGGCTCTACTGACGGAACTGTAATCTTTGCGTCAGGAACAATAGCGTCCTACAGAACAGGCGCGGCTCCTGCTGTTTTCTCTCGAAATGCCTCTAACGGAGGTGAGGTAGTTGTAATACAGCAACAAGGAACAACCGTCGGCTCGATTGGTACTACTGGTGGTAAGTTGGAGATAGATGGCCCTTCTAATAACTCTGGACTAAGGTTTCATGAAAGTAGTCTTATACCTAGAAAAAACGGTGATGTTACAAATGGGCAAGTTGACCTTGGTTATAACGATGGCTCAATTATTTTAGGGTTTAGAAACTTAACTTTATCGAACGCTATAAAGGCATCTACATTAAAATTTGAAAACAGTGCAGGAACTACTGAGTACGCTAGGTTTGACTCATCAAACAACCTGTTGGTGGGGACTACTGGAGCCAATACATACTCATCAACAGTTAATACAGGTGTACAAATAGCACCAGACTTCATTGGTGTTGCTAGAAACCAAAACACTGTGATGCACCTTAATAGACAAGGCAATGATGGAACGATTGTTGACTTCAGAACTTTTGGGTTTGTTAGAGGCTCTGTATCAATAAGCGGCTCTACTACTTCCTATAACACCTCATCCGATGAAAGACTTAAAGACAACATCATAGATGCACCCATTGCTTCTGAAGATATTGATGCAATCCAAGTGCGTTCGTTCGATTGGAAAGCAGACGGTGAGCATCAGAAATACGGCATGGTTGCTCAAGAGTTACTTGAGGTTGCACCAGATGCGGTAACACAGGGTGACACTCCAGATGACATGATGGGTGTTGACTACAGCAAATTAGTACCAATGTTAATTAAAGAAATACAATCACTGCGGCAACGTGTCGCTCAACTAGAGGAATAAATCATGGCAGTAACGTGGACAGTAGTACAACTAGAGCGCAATGCAAGTGACGATGGTGTAATCGTTGCACATTGGCGCGCATCAGACTCAGAGGAAGTAGGCACTGGCGATGACGCAGTGAACCATTACGGTAGTTCGTATGGAACCACTGGTTTCACTCCAGACGCAGACTCAGATGACTTTGTAGCGTTTGACGACATCACAGAAGAGACGGCTGTTGGATGGGTAAAGGACTCAATGGGAGAAGAGCAAGTGACTTTCATTGAAGAGTCTATTGCGGCTCAGATTGCAGAGTCTAAGGCTCCTTCAGTTGTTGCAGAGGTTCCTTGGTGATGAGCGAGAAAGGCATAGTAATTCCTACATGGGCTATTCCATTAGTAGTATCTTTATTTGTAGGTGCTATTTCCTATGGGGCGGCACAAGCAAATGCTGAGACTACTACTAAAGAAGTTAAGCGTATTGAAGTCATTGTCAAAGAGACAGCTAAGAAGGCACAAGAGAACGGTCAGGCTCAAGCTGTAACAGAAACAAAGGTTGATGCGATTGTTGAGTCTCTTGCTAGACAGGAAAAGATACAAGAAAAGACTAACGATCAAATCTCTGCGTTAGTGCAAGCGTTATTGGCTAAACAGTGAGAATGGTCTTTGCTTTGATCTTCTTTGTCAATGGTGAAATTGATGAGAGCAAGACCAGATATTACGTTAACAAACACGCGTGTGTCTATATGTGTCAAGAGTTAGCTAGACCTTCACGAAAGTATGAAACTGTTGACTGTATTTGTAAGGTGACTTGGGTAGACAATTCGACACGAGTTATAAAGTGAAGACCCTTGTGTTTGTTCTGATGATTCAGACAATCAGTAATAACTACGTGGAGTCTGCCGAAGAATATGCTTTCTTTCGTGATCTAAACAGATGCATTTATTTTAGTGAGTTGATAGCAAAGCAAATAAGATTTAACGAATACCTACCTGTCACTGCGTATTGTGTTACAAAGTGGGTAGACCCAGAAGAGACGGTAATTTTTGAATGAGTAATTTTGATTGGAAGGACAAGGAAGAATGGAAGGCTTTAATCTTTACAATTTTATTTTTTAGTATTGGTTTTAGTTCATTGCTATGGATAGATTAATACAAATTAAGTACAATGTAATTTCACTAACTTAAAGGAGAAGATCATGGGTGAGAAAAAAACAACTCCCATCACGATCAACGATGTAGAATACACGCTAGAAGATATGAGCGAAGAGCAACAAACTATGGTAAATCACGTTGCTGATTTAGATAGAAAAATTAGTAGTACTCGTTTTAACCTTGACCAATTAAGCGTAGGGCGAGAAGCATTTATGAATATGCTTACTCAACAGCTTGAAGTTGATGAAGCGGTAGACGAGGAAAACTAATGGCTACTGTCAAAGAGGCGTTATTAAAACTCGAAGCCCATGAACGTGAATGCGCTGTAAGGATGGAAGCCATTGAAGATAAGTTCAAAGCTATAGAGAAACGCCTCGATGAAGGTTCTGTTAGATTTAAAAAAGCAGAGATGATGGTCTGGGGAATGTATCCTCTGATCATCGGTCTGTTTCTAATTGAAAGGTTATCGTAATGGGTATTTTAAGCACTATTTTAGGAAGCGGTGATGTAATAGGCAAGGGTCTTGATCTTATTGATTCTATGCACACTTCTAAAGCTGAAGAAATAGAAGCTAAAACTAAAGCTAAAACAGATTTGTTAACGGCTTACTCGCCATTTAAGATTGCTCAAAGATATCTTGCCTTAATATTTGGTTTTACGTTTGTAAGCTCATACATAATGGTATTAGCATTATTTTTTCTTGGCAGGGATATCACAGAAGTTCAACAAATAATTTCTGCGTTTAAGATTGATTGGATAATGCTTACTATTGTGGCGTTTTATTTTGGTGGTGGTGCGTTTGAGGGCGCAAGAAAGGCAAAGAAGCCATGAGATACTTTAAAATAGAGGACTTTAATTGTCAGGAAACTGGTAACAATGAAATGTCAAAAGAATTCTTATCTAAACTGGACGATCTCAGGCATATCTGCGGCTTCCCATTTATCATTACAAGCGGTTACAGAGATCCATCCCATACTGCTGAAAAAAGAAAGACAAAAGCAGGAACCCATGCACAAGGGATTGCTAGTGACATACGAATCAACAGCGGAAATGAAGCCTACCAAATTATTAAGAACGCGCAGTCAATGGGATTTAATGGTATAGGAGTAGCTAAGACCTTTATCCATGTAGACACTAGAAAGACTATGCCTGTTATTTGGACTTACTAAGTAAACTCATACCAAAAAAAGCCCCCGAAGGGGCAAAACAACATAGGAGGTACAACATTTTTAGGGGGTCTACCAACATCTCGGATCAGTAGAGCATTTATTCTACACTAAACGTAGGGTGATGCAACCTTAATTCTTCATCTGTTGGCGGTTCAGCAAGAGCCTCTTGTTCAGCCTCTACTTCAGACCAGATTAAATCTATCTCTTCTACTGCATAAGCAGGCAGGGCAGAGCCATACAGCACAGCCTCGAAGATAGAATCCATTTGTATTGGAACATGATGCATCTTTAAATCAATGGCCTTGCTCCGTAAATCGTTTAAAAATCCATTAGTCATAACAATCTTTCCTCATGGTATTTAATTAAATCATTAAACTCTTTTAACATATCCCTGTAATCAGCAGTGTACAGCTTCTTAATCTTTCTCTTGTCTTGGTGCATCTGCCTAACAAAGTCCTCACCGTACATATCAATCATCCATAGTGTGTACTGTCCTTCAGCACTACCCTTGGACATACCAAAAGCATTACAGCCTTTACACTGGGGGTGGACATTCTCAACCTCTAATGCCCAGTACGAACTACTACCCTTAGCTATGTAGTGACCACCATCACATTCCTTCCAGTGCATTCTCTTATCGCAAGATACACATTGAACCATTCCATATTCATCTGCCGCTGAAATCCGTGCTAACTTTTGGATTGCAGTCAAACACTTAGAACGTAATGTAACAGCCATAAATAACCTCACTTTACCATACCCTGTAGGGTAGATCATATTTATACCTAAACGCGCTTAGAAAGCTCTACAAGCCCTTTAAACGCCCTTCCAGAACCCTTCACGGAGTATACCCTAGCGTTTGTTGTTCTTCTTTCTTTCTTCCCACAGTTTTTGTTCATCACTAACCATATGCCACCAACCTCTTGCACATATTCCGATTAGTATAAGCCATGCAATTCCTAATAAAATATCCATGTTAACTCCTATTTAGTTTCTTTTTTTTTGGGAAACGGTATGTGTATCCCTGTTCGCTCGATTAAACCCCGATTAATAGCGTCATATACTTTAGCTACTTTATCAGAGTGTATCTCAGTAGTAGATTCTATGCCGTACATGGTGTTTTGAATCTGCTTCCAGAATAATTTAAATGATTCTTGTGTCCAAGGTATCTCAATGTCACCCTTTATAAACTGACTGTTCATCTGGTGGTAGATACCTGCATCATTTAGCTTCTCAGCCGCGTTGCTAAAGTACACTTCCAGTGCCGCTTGTTGCTTTGGTGATCGTGGCTTACCAAGTGTGTAATTAAACGTAACGTATTTTCTTTCCTCATACAGTTTAGTTGCAAACTTTAGGTAACCTTCCAAAGACTTGTCGTTTTTTACTGTATAACCTTCAGGCATTAGAGTTTCCTTCTTAACCATTGTGCGCTTATTGATTCAATGCGACTCTCAAATTGATTGCCAAGTTCTTTCTTAACAGCCTGACCTCTTGAGGTAGGTCGAACATGGTGTGTAGAAAAGGTGTCGTTTCTTCCAATTCTTTTCTGTAGCGCATTAACTTTTAGGCCAGTCATTTTAGACAGTTCAACAAGAGTATAATCCTTCCCAGTCTCAAACCCTTTTTTCTCACCAACAAATTTAATCTTTTTAATTTTTAAAAGTTGTCTATGCTTTTGCATATCAGTAAGTTCAAAGTCTTTATCTCTGCAAGACCCTTTGCCTTTTAGCCTAGTAACCACTGTAGACTTAGAGAAGCCAAAGGCATCTGCCAGTTCTTTCCATGTGTACATATTCCCAGACGTTAGCTTTTTGTTTTTTCCTTTGTATTCAACAAGTATTGCTTTTTTCATGTGACGCTCCTAACTAAACATTGCTTTCATTTCATCAAGGGCTTTGCGCCCTGCTTCTTTTGCTACTGACTTGTCATGTCCTATAAGCGCGGCAGGCGGCTCGTATTCACGGTGTAATGCTCTTACTCTGTTAGCATCCCTGATCGCACCAATAATAAGATCAAGGTTAGGCCAGTCAAAGTCAGAGTTAGCATTAGCACGTTGTTCTTTGATAAACACTATGCCCTTGTCTATCTCTTCACGACTGAACTTCCCAATAGCTGAAGCGTTCATTCTCTTAGCCGCTATTAACATCTCATCAGGGAAAGTCACGGACATCTTCTTCTCGCCAAAGACAACAGATAACAATCCAAACAAGTAATTAGTTGCCTGCTTTTCCTCTGGTGTTCTCTCTGGTTCAGAAGTCGGCTTCGAGGTTAAGCCACTTACTTCCTGCTGTATCAGTTGATTTAGATTTTTCATTTTGTTTCTCCAGTACTTCGTCTTCCCATCGTTTTTGGTTTAAAAAGGTACTCGCGTGTAGGATGTACGATTTATTATCCTTTCGCCATTCACCTTTATCTATGCGCTCTTGTATGTTGTTAGCAATCAATGTCATCAGTTCTTCATTAGGTTGTAACTTTTCCCATGCTTTTCTTGCCGATTCCTTTCCTGCTTTTCTAGGATAGAAATCCCAAAACTGACTAAAATAATCCTTATTATTAACTGTATTATTAAATGTATTATTAATTGTCTTATTAACTTCTATTATTTCGTTGATAGGGTATCCATCTTTTTGTATAGAGGTATCTATTATTTTGTGTATACCCTCCCCATTAATTCGTATATACCTATGAAGGATTTGCTTAGTTCCTTCTTTGTATTCAAGTTGTACTGTGATGTATCCTCGTGTCTTTAGCTGTCCTATCCAACCGCTAACTGTGTTCTTGTCTACTTCATAAAGATCAGCAAAGTATTGATTGCCTGCCCAACAATAGCCTTCCTTGTTACATAATGCGGTTATCTCTGCGTACAACAATCTAGCCAGTGGCTTTAAAGTCTTGTCATACCGTACATCAGCAGTCAGAATAGCAAAATAGGATGGTTTTTCCATCACTCACCTACCGCAATGAACTCTGATACCTTAACTTCACAAGCATTAGCTAGTTTAGTTAGTGTCTTCATGCTGGGAGATCGGTGATTGTTTCTGATCAAACTTAGGGTGGCTAAGTCCAACCCTGCATTAACGGCAAGCTGACTTTGATTTACACTTAACTCATACATAAAATAATCTATTGATTTGTTGATATCCATGTTAACTCCTTGGTAGTGAGCGTGAACTGTAAATTAATTTTAGTCTATAGTCAATCTTTTGTTGACATCTAGTTAACCCTAGTCCATTATACTATGACAAACAACAATAGGAGATAGACATGAAACAGTACGAAGACCCAAACAGAACTAACCCACCTGACGATGGGAACATCTACATTAACTTAATGTTGGAAAGCTTCTCAGACTTTGAGAGAGGCGAGTACGACTGCGTACATGGTCACGAGGCGGAAGACGGAGAGTCAGATAAATACTACCAAGGGTATGGTCAACAGTATGCCCACGAACAACAAGTAGGAGTGCAGTAAAGTGAATACGAGCGAGTCAATTAAAAATCTAGCGGCATCTTTATGCAAAGCACAAGCAGAAATGGGCGGTGCAGTTAAGGATAGTAAAAACCCATTCTTTAAGTCTGATTATGCTGATCTAACTTCAGTAATCAAGGCAATTAAAGAGCCGTTTGCAAATCATGGTCTATCATACACTCAGTTTCCAACGAATGATGATGGTAGAATTGGTGTATCAACCTTATTAATGCATGAATCTGGAGAGTATTTAGAGCATTCCTACACACTACCCACAACTAAAGCTGATCCACAAGCGGCAGGAAGCGCCATTACGTACGCAAGACGGTACGCTTTGCAGTCTATTGCAGGAATTCCAACGGCAGATGATGATGCAGAGTCGGCAATGATTAGGAATAACCAGAGTAAAAATGCTGTACTGTCTGAGGAGCAGTCTAAAGAGATCAAAGGACTACTTGCAGAGCATGGGGTAGATGTTAAAGTGTTTCTAAAGCACTTCAAAGCAACCTCAGTGGATGAGATGTTAGCTGTACACTACTCTAAAGCTGTTGCGGCACTGAATGCAAAGGCTAAGAAGTGATAATCCTAGACCACGAACAAGGGAGTGACGAATGGTTTGCCTCAAGATTAGGTAGACCCTCTGCTTCCATGTTTAACAAGCTGATTACTTCCGCAGGGAAGGCTAGTTCTCAGGCTGATGGGTACATAAATGACCTCATAGAAGAAAGATTAAAGGGTGTTCGTGTTCCTATCTACGTAAATCAGCATATGGAGCGTGGGACAAGGCTCGAAAATGAGGCCAGAGAGCATTACGAGTTCATAACTGAGCAAAAAGTCACAGAATATGGGTTTATATTGGACGATTCTGAGGAGTTTGGTTGCAGTCCAGATGGTTTTGTAGGAGAGGACGGAGGGTTAGAGATAAAATGCCCTACTGATTCCAACCTGATAGGCTATCATCGTAACAATAAATCCTTTATCAACAAATACAAACAACAAATCATGGGCTGTATGATGATTACTGGGCGTAGTTGGTGGGATTTAATGGCGTACTCTGAAGAACTACCCCACCTGATAGTAAGAGTGGATAGAGATGATGAGTACATAGAGAAGTTGGCGGCTGAAGTACAAAAGGCTGTTGATATTATTGTAAATGAGACGGAGAATTTAAAATGAAAGTAGGTTTATCGGTAAGAATTGATGTAACAAAGATAGATAAAGAGCGGCTATACAAGGGAGAAAAGGGTACTTACCTAGACCTTACCACGTTTGTAGACACTGCCGAGCAAGATCAGTATGAAAACAACGGCTTTATCAGTCAAAGTGTAGACAAAGAAGAGCGAGAGAAGGGTGTAAAGACTCCTATCTTGGGTAATGTTAAAGTTTTCTACACTGGAGAGACTGAGCGAGTGCAACAACAAACAAACAAGGAATGGGTTGATGAGTACAAAGCTAACTCTGCCCCAATCACAGAAGATATTCCCTTCTAGCCAAGGTGTCTGTAAGGCCTTCATAGCAGGATTGACCCACCTGTGGCGACAACGGGTCATAATAAAAGGATATTAATATGATTAAGATGCGAGAAACATCAGCAGACAGATCAAAGGAGCAAAGGTTATTGGCGGCAATGTCAAAGATACTAGGTTGTCAGTACAAGCAGTCACCAAATCTTAAAAAGTATAGGCTTGATGGTTGGTTTCACAATGGCAGTGATTCTGATAGTCGTGGTGACATGGTTGGTTGGGCAGAATGTAAGTGGTACGGTGACGGCAAGAAAGCATTTTGTGCGTTAAATGTCCCTAAATACATGGAGATTCTTCATCTCAGCCAAACTACCATGCTTCCGTCTTACTTTATTTTTAGAGAAGAAGGAAGGTTTGGTTATATAATAGTCCATGATGGTGTTATGCATAGGGCAAAGTTTAAAGTATGTCAGACAGGCGGCACTGCAAAAGGGAGAACCCCAAACCCTGACGATATAGAGCCTTTAATTATGTTTGATAAGTCTGAAATTATTTGGGGAAAATGAGGTGTATATGAGTAAGGACATACAGATAGGCGGAACCCACTACAAAGACCTTGAGATACAGCCCATAGACTACATATTGGGCAACCAACTTGGCTATGCTGAAGGAAATGTGGTTAAATACGTTTCTAGGTGGCAGTCTAAGGGAGGGATAGATGATCTCCGAAAGGCTAAACACTACATTGATTTCTTGATAGATCATGAAACGAAAATATAACCTTTTGGTATGCCGCTTATTTAGTAAAGTCATTACCTAAAAGGATGGGAGGTAAGTATAATCGCGCTTCACAGACATAATGAGGTTGGAATGATTACTTACTACATAGTCCTTGTAGTGTGCGGCTTGCTTGCCATTGCAAAAGACGATTTAACAAATTCATAACGCTCTTCGGGGCGTTTTTTTGTGAGGTTCTATGAAGCATTTAGTCATTCCAGATACCCAAGTCAAACCTAATTCACCTACTGACCACCTAAGATGGGCAGGATTGTATGCGGCAGAGAAAAAGCCAGATGTTATCGTGCATATTGGCGATCATTTTGACATGCCTAGCTTATCATCATGGGATGTTGGGAAGAAATCGTTTGAAGGCCGTAGATACAGGGATGATATCGAGGCAGGGATACACGCAATGGAAGTATTCTTACAGCCTATACGAGATGAGCAACAACGGTTAAAGGTAAACAAGCATAAACAGTGGCGGCCTCGCATGGTGTTTACCCTTGGCAACCATGAAAACCGTATTGAACGCGCCATTGAAAGTGATCCAAAACTGGATGGTCTGATAGGCTACAAGGATTTACAACTGGACGAGATGGGATGGGAGGTTTATGACTTTCTTGATGTGGTGATAATAGATCAAATCGCATACGCTCATTACTTTACTTCTGGGATAATGGGGCGGCCTGTATCCAGTGCTAGGAATATGCTCAGTAAAAAGATGATGTCATGCATCATGGGTCATGTTCAAGATAGAGACATTGCCTATGGCAGGAGAGCAGACGGCACAAACATTTTAGGATTGTTCTCAGGGATTTATTACCAACATGATGAGGATTACCTTACCCCGCAAACTAATTCGTCATGGCGTGGTATATGGATGCTAAACGAGGTTGCTAATGGTGGGTGCGATGAGTTGCCAGTGTCGATGAACTACCTACGGAACAAATACCAAGGGAAATAAAAACGGAAATAAAAAAGCCCCCATGATGGAGGCTTTGGCAGGGTTAGCTACTCTTAGGATATATAGCAATCCTTAACGCATTCATTGCAAAGCCCAGTAGCATATTGATTTAAAGTGCAAACTACCACGTATATGTTGGGTATAGGCCAGTATTTGACCTCGTAAATATCACTAGCCCAGTTTACCAATTTACCATCGTCTACAGCTTTTTTTACTTGCTCTATTGTTTTCATTACAACCTCCATTTAGCTATGGACACTTTCTCACCGAATTTATTAGTTACTGTTAACCGTTCTGTCTTTATGTCATGGCCGTCTTGTTTTAACTCACAGATCCTAGCAGGGCATTCTAATATCCCTAGCATCTTCCAAGAGTTCAAGCGTGTCAGTGTATACCCACGCTCTAGGTAGGCCAATATGCGTTGTTTCTGAGTCATTTTAAAACCCTCCAACGTGCATATGGTAGCCCATGACCAACACGGCCACAGTTAGACCTGCTATAAACGATATGCTTATATCTGCTCTGTGCGTTGATCTAACAGCGTTTTCGTGTCTTTTAAGGGCTATGTATCTCTCAGCCCTCTCGTTTCTGTTACGTGTTTTTAATGCTTCGATATTCTCTAGTCTCATGCTGTCACCTCTCGTTTGATTTTGTTTAATTTTCTAGCGGTTAGTTTATAGCCAGCTAAGTAAAACCAATTTATAGCACTATCCACAGTGGAAAATGAAGTAAGCGTTTTGGTATCTTCAAAGGAAACCATTATTTTATCAAATGAGCCATTCCAAATGTGGATTAATCGACCGTCGTTTACCTCTAAATTAATTCTCATGCTGTCACCTCATTTTTTAAAATTAGTTTGCGCTCTAAATACTCAAAACCTTTAAAAGATACATTCTCTCGATTACATATCCGCAATAACTCACTAATGCGATCTTTTTGAGTCAATCGTTTTAGCATCTCTTTGGTTCCATAGAGACAGTTAAATTCAACCTGTATTCTACCTAATGTAATTGCTGATTCGCTCATGCTGTCACCTCATATTTTTTGTTGCATTTACGGCATAACTCATGCCCCGACCTGTAGTGGTATTCGTGATAAGTCATAGTGAAAGGAGCGAAGCAAGCCGCGCATTCTGCACTATACATATTTAATATTGCTTTATAATTCATGCTGTCACCTCCAATGTAACCACGTAATCCCCATTAGGTATTGAACCAATGCCCTTGGGCATAGACCAATCATATTTCTCACAATATGCAGTAGCGAGTGCCAAAGCGTTCTCTTTAGGGTCTAAAGCGTAATCATAGCCAACGGTCATTGACCCTGCCTCAGTCCATGCCTTCCAACGTGAACCTTTAGTGTCGGTTGCTGATAAGTATTTAATTTGAATTGCTTTCATGTTGTATTACCTCTCTGTTTGTGTGGTATCTATTCTATATCTATATTAACAACTGTCAATAATGAATACATCGTTTTTTATATCGAATTCTTATAACAATAGAGATTAAACTAACTTTTATTCATATATAAGGGGTAAATAAGGGGTAAATTAGGTATAATTGGTCAAATAATGATCAATCTGGTTAAAAAATGATCAATCGAATCAATGGTGTAGGAATAAATAATATAGAGGATCAAACGATATGGCACGTCCCAAGGGAGCATTAGGCAAGAACAAAGCATTTTTACTCAATCGTTTAAAGGATATGTACGGTAAAGACTTCGACCCCATCATGAAGGCCGCTGAACAGGCTCATACCCTCGACCAGTTGGCTCAGGAAGACCCCACTGTGGCTAATCAACGTGACTCTATAGCTTCATGGCTCAAGATAGCGGAGTATGTAGCACCAAAGCTGAAGGCAATAGAGCACAGTACAGGGGACACAGGACTCACAGTCAGCATACAGCGCAAGAAGTATGACGGTGGAGCAAACGACAAGGACTAGGGCTGGATAAATATACAGTGGATGGATATACAGTACCCCCCCCTCCGAAGGCGCGCGTTATGTGTATATATATATCCCTCCCAAAAAAAAATTATGACTGCTTAAATGACGATTCATAAGATCAGACCTGACGTAGAAGACCTCCTAGAAGCTCATATAAAGCGTTCTAAGGACTTTATTTTTATTTCTATAGGCGACCTAGGGGTTGAGGTAGGAAGTACGCTTACAAGTGAATCTGAGGTGTTTTATCTTGAATTAGCAAAAACACTTGTAATGAAGGATTGGTTAAGGGATGATAATTAAATGATAAGTCTTAATACGGATGAACCTGTGAGTGATGCTGATTACGAATTGATTGAAGCTTTTTGTATGGCTTTAATTGATAAAGACTTATACGCGATGAAAGAAGTTCTGTATGTGTTAGATGAGAAGATGTTTAGTGAGTGTGTTTGTTTAGAAGAAACGTGTATATGCGGTAGGTGGTGAATGGCAAAGAAAGGCCCAAACTTAGTTCATAAGTTAGACAAAGAAACAAGAGATAGACACTTCCCTGAATACAATGGTGGTAAGGGTAGTCATGCTCGTAAGTCTACAGCGAGTAGTCGAGAAGTATTTAAATCTAATTACGATAAGATAGACTGGTCAAAATAACAACGAGCTTAATTACGGGGTTGTAATGAGAATTGAATACAACTTGATGCCACAAGGCCAAGTCCTGCAAGATTTTAATGATTGCCGCGCAAGAAACTCTTTTATCATGGGGCCGTTAGGTTCTGGTAAGACAGTCCAGTGTATTCTTAAACTGTTTGACCTCATGTGTGAACAAGCGCCTGTTAAAGATAAGAAACATAAGAACTATGGTGTACGCTTATCTAGGGTTATTGCCGCACGTAACACCTATTCTGAACTGTTTTCTACTACGATTAAAGACTGGTTAGAAATACATGGGGAGTTAGGTGACTTCAAACAAGGCAATAAGGAGCCTCCTACACACTTCATACGATTTAAACTAGAAGATGGTACAAGAGTAGAGTGTGATGTTGTCTTTATTGCGTTTGACCGTCCTGAACACGTTAAGAAAGCTAGGGGTATACAGACTACATGGGTGTGGTTAAACGAGACTAAGGAACACGCTAAGGCTGTTTTAGACATGTTAGACCTAAGACATGGTAGATACCCCTCTAATAAAGAAGGTGCGCGTCCTACACATCATGGCATCATAGGAGATAGTAACGCTCCTGATGAAGACCATTGGTATTTTAAACTAGCAGAGATAGAAAGACCTGATGACTGGGCATTCTACAGACAACAAGGAGGGGTACTAAAGGACGGTGAAAGCTGGATTATTAATAAAAATGCTGAGAACCTTACTAACCTTCCTGATGACTATTATAAAAGAGGACTTCA
>Ga0206130_10001646_pt1 | contig 32112 bp, 36 predicted proteins | sample Helgoland_Spring_9_FD_148637 | JGI IMG/M metagenome (GOLD analysis project Ga0206130, IMG submission 148637) | Pelagic subsurface seawater microbial communities from Kabeltonne, Helgoland, North Sea - Helgoland_Spring_Bloom_20160512_1 | ecosystem: Environmental > Aquatic > Marine > Epipelagic ...
CATAATAAGGCACTTCATATTCAGGTTCCAACTTGACATAGTGTGAGTTCAGAAATGATACAATATCGATCATCTGCTGGACTGTCATTTGGTCTACCAAGGATGGCATGGGTGACTGGGCACCATCTCTTTCTTCCTTCTCCATACCGGCCAGATAATCTTTCGATAAGTTATGATTGGGATGGATAACAGAGGTAACCAACTGACCGTATGTTTTAACGCGATACACCTCACCTCCAAGGTGAAGTTTCACCATCGAAGGCTCAACATTCTCTGGCATCAACTCACCTGCTACAGTGTGACACTGATGACATTTTAACTCGATGAATGCCTGCTTACCTTTTTCATTATCTCCTGGTGGCAACACAAAGCCCTTTGCCATTTTCTTCTCCTTGTCGCCGCATGCGGCTAACATGAAGATCAAGCATGCCAGTGCGATACGCACACAACTGCAGATTGGTGTCATTATTTGTCTCTTTCTTTTCATGATTTAGCGGGGAGTTGTTCTCATCCCAACCTCAGACTAGATTAAAACATCCATGCAAACTCATCGCCGATTGTCATTCTTCTATCATATCTTGCGCTGATGAAATACCCACGGATGGTTGTCATAAAAACCACCACCTATTACCTCATCATTTTATCTTGATCAGTCAGGTCATTCTGCTAGATTTATATACTATTTTGAATTTTCTCGATTCACCCTTGCACACGAACCCTTCCAGCATACTAACAGAATCTAGATCATCATGAGCTATCTCACATCATCACGTAACAACCTCATCGAACGTCTAAAAGCATCACCATTTTACCAAATCTGCCAAGATGCCTTCCGTAAGTCGACCGGCTTACCACTTGTCATATTAAATGCTAAAAACACTCCGTTCAATCCATGCCACACCAGTCTCAATCAAAATCCATTTTGTCGAGTCCTTAACGCTAAGCATGGCTCATGTGAGGAGTGCATAAAAGAACAACAACTCATCCTCAAACATTCTCATGATCAAACATATACCCATACATGTTTTGCTGGCCTTCGAGAAACCTCAGTCCCACTAAAACTCGGCAAAGAAACTATTGGTTATCTGAAAACGGGACAAGTTTTCACTCAAAAACCAAGCGCTGAATACACGAAGCAGCTTCGCAAAGTATTGCATGATCATGGCTACAGCAAAGCAGAGCAGAGCGAGACCATCAATACTTACCGGAAAACTCCCGTGTTTGATAATGAGCGGTATCAAAGCATGATTACATTGCTCAACATCATTTCTCTACAACTTGGCGAGTTGGTCAATCGCATCATTTTAGAGAGCGCGCCCGCAGAACCTGAGGCCATCCGTAAAGCAAAAGAATTTATCAATGATCGAATTGACGAAAAAATAACACTCGCAGAAGTTTCTAAAGAAATTAATGTCAGTACCTTTTACTTCTGCAAGCTGTTCAAGCAATCAACCGGTATGACTTTTACTGAGTTTATTAACAGGCAACGTATCGAATTAGCAAAAAAAGAACTCAGCACGACCCAAAGGTCAATTACTGAGATTGCCTACTCTGTTGGCTTTCAGTCATTATCTCAGTTCAATCGCTCCTTTTGCAAATACACTGGGCAGGCGCCCAGAGAATACAGGGAGAGGTCAAAATCATCGGCCGAAGAACGGCTGTTCATTTCTGGTTAGCTCGTCTTGCATGAGCCTGGCTGCATGCCAGCTATTACAATATTTGCGCCAACATCGCCAAGAATTGCGCGGTTTAGCATCTCTATACCGTCTATTTTGTAAACGATGAAGAGAGTAGCGCCTAGATCACCTACCCCCACAAGGTTGAGAATCGAAGGCCAGAACTCCACCAAACTGATAGAAAATAAAAACCACAAAAAACCATGAACCAACAATTAGAAAAATGGGATCCAATGAAAGAATTCAACCAGCTCGGCAATCGACTATCTTCTCTTTTTGCAGGAAGAAATGATCAATCCAGCTTATCGGGAGAGCTTTTCGACACTGATAGCTCAGACTGGAAACCTGCTTGTGATATCACAGAGGATGACAGCGAGTATTTAGTAACTGCTGATTTACCTGAGGTAAAAAAAGACGAAGTACGGGTCAACATTGATAACGGAGTCATATCCATATCCGGAGAGCGCAAAACCAAGTCAGAAAAAAAAGATAAGAAGAAAAAATATCATCGTATCGAACGCAGTTATGGCAGCTACCAGCGGTCTTTTCATCTGCCAGAGAATGTCAGAGAGGATAGCGTAAATGCAGAATTCAAAGAAGGGGTGCTACGAGTTCACCTTCCAAAAATTGAAAACAAAAATCAGAAAAACATAGAGATCAACTAACATGTGATCTAACATAAAAAACAAACACTGCACCGAGATCTGCCCATCTATGACGGCATCTCATTTCGTTGCTCAGCACATCATGAAAAAAAAACTCATCATCCTAGTAAATAGAGAGTCTCTATGCGCTTACTCTCAATCAAACGATTTGCTAATATCTGAATACCCATCGATTGAAAAAATCAATGTAGATTTGCAACCAAGCCGACCAGACCCAACTATTTGCACCGATCAAGATGGCCGATTCCCAGGAGGTTCGTCAATTGGGTATTCGACCGCAATGAAACATGGAGAAGCGCACGGTCGAATATCTGAGCAAAAAAAACGAAAGCTCAGCGACCTCGCACATACAATCAGCAAACTTGTTAACGATGAAGACTGCGAGGCATGGAATTTAGCGATTCCAGCCGAACAAGCAAACCAAGTCATCAATAAACTCCCCATAGAGGTTCAACAAAAACTCACTCAGCTCAAAGAGGGCGACTACACATGGCTGCCACGCAAGGAGGTGAATAGGCTTTTTGACAGCTGATTGCAAAGCATGAAAATGGCAGAGGGAATGGGATTCGAACCCATGGTAGGCTATAAACCTACACTCGATTTCGAATCGAGCGCCTTAAACCAACTCAGCCATCCCTCCGTAGATGCAGCAAACTAGTCAGAACGCACCTACGCACAAGCAAGAATTTACGCCTAGCATTAATCCCAGTGGCTCATAGCTTTAAGTCCCTCAAGCCGCTCATGGATCTGCTGCTCGGTGACGGTCTCAAGTCTGCGGGTGGAGAAGTCTTCACACGTGAAGCTGGCGAGGATTGAACCGCGTAAAATGGCATCTCTGATTTGCTCAAAAGAAAAATCAATACCTCCTATTGAGGCTAGGTACCCACCCATCGCACCGAGGAAGGTATCCCCCGCTCCAGTAGGGTCAACAATCTCACGCAAGGGCCATGCGTGGAAACGGAACATAGAGCTGTCTGGGCCAAAAAGAATGGCACCAAACTCACCCAACTTAATCACCACGTAACGCGGCCCCTTTTCAAGCAGTTTCTCTCCAGCCAGAATCAAGTTGTTCACGCCTGCATACTCACGTGCCTCGCCTTCATTAATCACGAGTAGATCAATGCGCTGCATCACCTCATCGAGGCGCTCGCTGGCTATCTCAATCCAGAGGTCCATGGTGTCGGCAATGACGAACTTCTCAGCAGCCGTGCACTGATCAAGCATTTGAATTTGATTGTCAGGTGACATGTTAGCAGGAACTACAATGCGGCTATCAGAAATTACGCTAGGGATCTCGACATGCCAGCTTTCCAATACATTTAAGCCTACTCGGTGAGTCGTTCGGTCATTCATGTTTTCATGATACTCACCGGTCCAAGTAAATGACTCTCCCTCAGATCTCGCTACACCAGTCAGTGAAACTCCACGACCCTCAAGCATACTAAGATGTTGTTCTGGGTAATCGTGCCCAACCACACCAACCAAGTGAGCCGGCTTGCAAAAATAACTCGCTGATAAGGAAGCATAAGCAGCGGAGCCACCTAGAAGGTTTTCGGCTTTAGCGCTAGGAGTAGAGACATTGTCGATGGCGATGGTTCCGCCGATAATAATAGACATAATAAATAAGGGTCGTATGTGGCCTGGATCAATGAACGCTCAATTGTGTAACAACTTGCTCAGTAGCTTTTGTAACATCCTCGGCCTGCAGTAACGCAGAAACAATGACCACACGACGTGCCCCTGAGGCAAGAACCAATTCCAGATTTTGCGGTTTGATGCCACCGATGCAAAACACAGGAATCTCTCCACCAATCTCATTTTCCACCTGTGATACCTGCTCGATGCCAATACCGGGACGCCCTTCTTTTGTCGGTGTTGGAAACAGAGGGCCAAAGCCAATATAATCAAAACCTTCATCGAGCGCGGCTCGAGCTTGATGAAGTGAGTGGGTCGATCTGCCGACCAGCATGTGTTCACCCACAATCTTCCTCACTCCCTCGAGCGAGCCATCGTCTTGCCCGATGTGTAGACCTGTTGCATTCAACTCGAGGGCTGCCTCGGCAAAGTCGTTGATGACAAAAGGAATGCCATAGGCCTCACACCGCTCTGCCAATTGTGGCAAGTGTTCGCGTACGAGCTTGATCACACCGGCACAATCGTAACCTTTCGCACGCAACTGCAGAGCTCCTACGCCGCCGGCTAAAAGTGCCTCAGCCACTTGGCTCAATCGCTCAGGCTGCACATAGCCAGTATCTAGGATGCCGTAGAGCAAGCCATCTATACGCCTAGGCTCTGAGTTTATTGTCTGTTTCACCTCTTGCACGGCCATCGTTCTAAATCAGAAACCATCAATGATAAATACTAAATTCAATTGCCATGATGCTGATCCTCGGCTATCACCCGCCAATATACGCACTTTCACCAAAGTTCACAAACCACAGATACCATGGCTGATTCATCATCTAATCCGACCCCAGACACGGGTGTTCCCATCGCAGAAATCGACTTAGGGCCGAGCAAACTCGATCAATTTTTGGATAACCACCAGACCAAGATCATTATTCTGGCCATCCTCTTAGGTATCGGCGTCGTCGCTTACGTTATTTACGATGGACTTGCCCAAGCAAAAGCCAATGATGCAGGTGCAGCACTTCTATCATCACAACAATCAGATGATTACGAGGAAGTGATCAAGGCATGGCCTGAGAGCAATGCCGCCGCGAGCGCTCGCCTACTACTAGCTGACATTCAATGGTCTGAGTCCAAAGATGATTCCATCACTACACTTGAAGAGTTTATTGCCTCCTACCCAGATCATCCCTCCATAGGCACAGCTAAAACAAGCCTCGGTCTGCGCCTACTGGATCAGGGAAACACCGACCAAGCGCGTGATATCCTAGCTGAAGTAGCTGAGAATGACACTTACAGTTACATCGCTCCAATGGCTGCAATCGCATTGGGAGACATCTCCAAAGCGGCTGGCGACACCAAGATAGCTGCCGAATGGTATGAAAAGGCTAAACTCGATGAAGCAGGCTACGGTAATGCTTTCCAGAGCTTGGCTTCTGCTCGCCTCGCGTTGGTAAATGCTAAGCCTCCGCAAAAAATAAAGCCTACATTGCCAAAAACGGAGGACGCTCCAAAACTCACACCCCTCAAACTCGAGGCACCAGACACATCTGCAGCACCTAGCGCTGAGTCAACACCGTCTACTTCAGATACCTCTGCGGCGGAACAAGCCCCTGCAGATGTCCTACCCGAGGCAGCGCCAGTAGTTCCAGCTGCAAAAAAAGCAGAATAATTCGAAAGGAAGCCTTAGTTTTTTGCGTTTTCCCTTGTGTGTAAGGCGCTTTTGCTTTCAATTTTAGAACCAACCCAAAAAAGTCACCGTGTTTCAAAAAGTAATAGGACAAAAACCAGAAAATGGAATCTCGTCAGTGGGCTCCGCTCCTGAAGAAAAAGCCCCAAGTGCCTCAACATCAGCACCAAAGGCCCCAAGCAGCGCTCCTGCTCCCTCCCGTCAATCAAATCCTGCTCCGAGTGGCCGCAATGTGCTGAGCACGGATGTGGAAATCAAGGGTAGCATCAAGTTTTCAAACGATCTAGTAGTCGACGGCAAAATCGACGGCAGCATTTCTTCTAATGGGGCACTTACTGTTGGTGAGAACGCCCGCATCAAAGCCGAAATCAAAACTCGTTCAGTTATCATTTACGGCAAAGTTCATGGCAATATTGAAGTTACAGACATCGTTGAGCTCAAAGCAAACGCTGAGCTGGTGGGTGACATAAAAGCCGCATCCCTCTCTATTGAACCTGGTGCTATCTTCGTGGGTAAGTCAACCGTTGGTAGCCCATCCGTAAAGCCTCAAGCAAGCGCATCTCCAGCAGCATCTGTAAGTTCCAGCAATGCCAAGAACACTGCAGCTAAAGATTCCGCTGCCAAAAAGCCGAGTGAAGACAATAGCACCAGCGAATTGCCTCTGACCAGCCAATCAAACGCTGGCAACAAAGCGGTTTCTAGCTAATCAAATTGAGCGCATAACAATTTCAGCCCGCCTCCGGTTCACGACTGGTAGGTGGGTTTTTTCCAGCCTGGCTACATTACCATTGATTTGGTCACGTCTCTTGGCTTATACTAAAGGGAATTCCCTCTTAAATACCTCACTCGATGTCTCTCTTCTTTCCTAAGAAAAATCTCCAGACTGGCCAACAACCAGTCAAAAAGAGAGATACAAGCATGATGACATGTCCCGAGTGTAAACATCAACAGCCAGAGTCTAAAATAGCCGTATCAACTTATTGTCGAAGCTGCAGAAGCCATTACAAAATCATCGACGGCAAAGCAGTCACTGATAGCAACATTCCCAAAAACCCTTTCCCCTCTGCCAGCTCGAAACAAGCAAACAACATGGCAACTCGTGACGGTCAGGTGCCCGGCCCGAATACAACTGACAGCCCACAAGATACATCGGATCACCAACCGGAAACACCGGCATCCAAACGGCACACCGAAGCGCTCGGCCAAATCGATGACCTACGAGCTCAACTGACCAAAAAAGTGTCCTCAGCGAGTCAATTTTTTCAGCGTAAAATCGAGCGTAGAAAGATTAAATGCTTAAATTGTGAGCACGAGCACGACGCCCCTGCAGAGGCTAGCTCAACACTCTGTCCTGCTTGCGGTGCCTATGTCAGTTTGAAAAACTACATCATCAGCACACATTGGAATGGACGCATTGAAACAAGAGGCAATGTCATCATTCAAAAAAAAGCCACTGTGACTGATATCACCGTGCGCTGTCATGATATTGTAGTTCTTGGCACACTCAAAGGTGGTATTGATTGCTCAGGAGACATCACACTTAACAGCCACAGTAAAATCATGGGGCATGTCAGTTGTCGCCGCCTCATCATTGATAAACGCGCGGATGTAGCCTTTGCCAACGAAGTTGAATGTGAAGAAGCCATCATCGATGGCCATGTAACAGGACATTTCATTTGCCGTGGCAAATTACACCTCAAAAAGAAAGCTGTGCTGAATGGAAATATTGTTGTGGCCAACATGACTATCGACAAAGGGGCTCGTCACAACGGTCAAATTTCCATTCAACAATAACAGTGCCTTAGCCATTACTGAGAGCATCTAGGCACTACGCTTTTCCACTACCTGCTTGACTCCTGGCGCTGCAGTACCAAACATCCAGCCATGTCGAGCACAGCCCTAGATCTTCGTGACGAAATATTGCGCCTAAAGAAAGAGCGCAACGCAGTCATCCTCGCCCACAACTACCAGACGGGAGATATTCAAGACATCGCGGATTATGTGGGTGACTCTCTGGGCCTTGCATATCGTGCCCAAGAGACAGACGCCGATGTCATTGCATTCTGTGGAGTGCATTTTATGGCGGAGACCGCCAAGATTGTGAACCCCGAGAAGACAGTCGTGTTACCAGATAAGGATGCCGGCTGTTCTCTGGAAGAGTCCTGCCCAGCCGAGGATTTGGAAAAATTTCTCAACGACAACCAAGAAAAAAATTACTACGTCATAGCCTATATCAACTGCTCTGCAGGTGTGAAGGCGCTATGTGATGTCATCTGCACATCAGGCAATGCCGTTAAAATTGTCAACAAAGCACCAGAAGATCGGCCAATCCTCTTTGTGCCAGACGCCAACCTTGGGGCTTGGGTGATGGAGCAAACCGGTCGCAAGATGGATCTCTGGCAAGGAGCATGCTATGTTCACGTTGAATTCACCCGTGACTCCATTAACAAGATTAAAGCAGAATACCCCGACGCACTGGTCGTTGCCCATCCTGAGTGCACCACGGCTGTGCGTCTACTAGCTGATGAAGTCTGCTCCACAGAAAAGATGGTTACCTACTGCCAAAACGCACCAGTGGAAAACATCATTGTAGTCACAGAGAGCGGCATGCTTCACCGCCTACAAAAAGCAGCTCCTGATAAAAACCTCATCCCAGGGCCAACAGACCGCTGCGCATGTAATGACTGCCACTTTATGAAGATGAATACTCTTCAAAAACTTCACGACTGCCTCGATGCACTTGAGCCACAAGTTCAACTGCCAGAGGACATCAGAAAACGTGCCGAAGCACCCTTACTCAAAATGCTTGAGCAATCCAAGTAGCAAGCTGTCTCCCAAGAGCGCCTCACTTATCACCAATCACTCTCCTATACTTTCATGCCCACTGTTCATCTAGATCTCGCTGAGCGATCATACGATATCCTCGTCGAAGACAAGCTACTCGATCACGCAGGTGAATTGATTCGTGAATGTGGTTTATCGGGCAAGGCGGCTATCATTACCGACAGTAATGTTGGGCCACACTTTGCTGACCGCCTTGTCACCAATCTCGCTGATGTGGAAATTGAGGCGAGCCTACACACCGTGAGGGCTGGCGAAGCGAGCAAATCAATGTCCCAAGCTGCCGAACTATGCAGTGAGCTAAATCGTGCAGACCACGACCGCGCATCTTTTGTCATCGCACTAGGTGGTGGTGTTGTTGGAGATCTCGCGGGCTTTGTTGCCGCCATCTTTTACCGGGGCGTTCCCTTCGTGCAGATTCCAACCACGATTGTCGCCCAAGTGGATAGCTCAGCTGGAGGGAAAACAGGCGTCAACGCCTCGGAGGGCAAAAACCTCATTGGAGCCTTTCACCAACCAAGGCTGGTAATCGTCGACCCTCTTACTCTTGATACACTCCCCGGTCGAGAATATCGTGAAGGCTATGCCGAAGCTATCAAGCACGCGGCGATCCGTGATGCTGCAATGATCGATGACCTGAGCAGTCTCGACCCAGGGGACCAGCACCCCTCCGCCGACCTTTTAGCACGTAACCTTGCCATCAAAGCTCGCATCGTAGAGGAAGATGAGCGTGAGACATCTGGCACCCGTGCTCTGCTCAACTTCGGTCACACAATAGGTCACGGCATTGAAGCTGCCCTTCCCTATGGAGCCATGCTGCACGGTGAGGCCATCTCTCTTGGTATCCGTGCCGCCCTCTACTTGTCAGAGAAAATCAATGGCCTTGCTGCTGACCACAGCCAACGCATCCTTTCTCTGCTGGAGAAATTCCAACTACCTCTCAGCCTACCTGAGGACATTAGCACGAAGGTAATCATGGATAAGCTCAGCCGCGACAAGAAATTCTCAGGCGGCAGCATCAAATTTGTTCTCCTCAGCGCTCCGGGCGTGGCTGAGGTATCTTCCAAGGTCACTCTGGACGATATACAAGAGGCCATAGAGCATTTGCGTGTCAGTCCATCCTGAGCCCCAGCCACCTTCGGCCATGAAGATCATCTTAATCATGATGCTGTTGCCAACCTGCCTCATTGCGGGTGAGCTCCCAGTGCTCAAGGGGCTGATACTTGACTTGGACGCTGAAAAAGACGTGAGCCTCGAGGAGGGCAATAAGGTCGCCCAGTGGGAAAATCAAGCGCCTGAAGGTAGCGCGCGGCTCTTTGTCAAACAGGACGAGGGCCGCAAAGCACCTGGATCAGGGCGCCCCCAATTACGCAATGCTATTGACAGTCTTAATGGCAAAAGCAGCTTAGTTTTTCGGCAAGGAGAACTGGTCAATCACGATGAAGACGCCTTCGATTCCCTAATCACAGGATCAGGCTTCACGTGGCTGTGTGTTGCTAGTGTGCACCAGCAACGTGTAGGTCTTAAAAATGTCAACGCGCTGTTTGGCAATCTTCGCAACGGAGGCAAATACGAGGGGCTCTGGGCATGCCTGCGGGATGATAACTCACTGTGGACAAGTCCAAGAAACGGAGTGACCTTTGGTCGCTTCGATCAAAACAATCCTCTGCTACTGGGTCCAGAACTTGAGAAAGAGAGGTTTTACGTCATAGCCGGAAGAATGGCAGCTGGGGAGGGCTCTGTTCTCACCGAGCTTTATCTCAACACGCCAAAGCCGGTCGCCTCAACCGTATTCCCCGTCAACCCCCAAGCCAACTCCTCGAAGCTGGTAATCGGCCAAGAGCGTGATGCTATTAAGCATCCGGGGTTCGAATCATTTGATGGCGAAATTGCCCGGCTACTTATCTACAAGCGCCCTCTGGGTGAAAACGAATTAGCCAAAACAATACAGCACCTGATTGACACCTACGCCATCAAAGTCGACACCGTAGATTAGCATTCAAATAGGCAGTAATGCACCTCAAGCAAACTGCTTGAGAAAACGAACATCGTTTTCAATCAGTAAGCGAATGTCCTTAATACCCCACTTGATCATCGCGAGGCGATCAATTCCCATACCGAAGGCAAAGCCCTTCACCTTATCCGGTGAAAAGACATCATCGCCGCGCACCTCGCAGAGAGATTCGAACACGGCAGGATCGACCATACCGCAGCCAGCAATCTCGATCCACTTTGGTTCCTGACCCTTAGCATGGAGTTTGATATCGATCTCAAAGCTTGGCTCGGTAAAGGGGAAGAAGTGGGGCCGGAATCGCACCTCTGTCTCGTCTCCGAACATACTGCGAAGGAAGAACTCGAGCGTCCCTTTGAGGTCACCCAAATTTACATCCTCATCCACATAAAGCCCCTCAAGCTGATTGAAGACTGAAAGGTGGGTCGCATCAATTTCATCTCTGCGATAGGCAGAGCCGGGAGCAATAATTCGAACAGGAGGAGTCGCTTTCTCCATGGTTCGAATTTGAACACTGGATGTGTGCGTGCGCAGTAGTTTACCACTATCAAAATAAAACGTATCTTTCTCATTACGCGCCGGGTGATCTTCTGGTGTGTTCAGAGCGTCAAAACAGTGAAACTCGGTTTCAATCTCGGGACCATCAGCTAAGGCAAAACCCATTCGGCGTAATACCTGAATCGCACGATCCTTGACCTGAGTTAAAGGATGCATTGCACCTGCAGGTAGCGGGCGTGCCGGCAATGTAAGATCAATACCCTCAATAGACTTCCGATCCGCCTCATCAGCAAGCGCCTCTTGTTTCTCGTCGAGTGCCGCAGTAATCGCCTGTCGAGCCGCATTGAGTAGCTGGCCCATCTTAGGCTTGTCCTCCTTGGATAGATCCTTCATCCCCGCAGCAGCAGCGGTAAGATGGCCCTTTTTGCCAAGATAAGCTACACGAGCATCATCAAGCGATTTTTCATCATCCGCAGCAGCAATAGCAGCAAGAGCGTCGGTCTGGATCGATTCAATTTCTTGGTTCATGGGCGCGCACGATTTAGGGGATTATGAAGCATAGGGCAATCGCCAATTTTGTGCAGTCGGCTAATCAGGACTCAGATCCTGTCTTGAAACATGGTAATGGGCACCACAGCGCGGACAATTCACCGTGATTTGCTGATCACCCTGAAAGAGTTCATCGAGACGATTTTTCCAAGATGCCAGAGTTGGTATAATACGCTCCTTACTGCAGCCGCAGTTAAAATGAAACTTGCGGGTCTCCAGCACCTTCGTCTGTTCCACCTCTTTGATGGACGATACAATTTTGGCATCAACTTCGGCAAACCACTCCTCATCGTAATCTGGCTGAGCCACCAATAGCGCGTAATGCTCATCATCAAGCCGGAAGCACTTAGCTGGCCGTTGCTCACTTTGCTGGTAAAAATGCTCAATCCAATCAATGGGGTCATTGGTATCCAAGTCGACAGTCGTTGTGCGTGGTTCTTGGCCTGAGACACTCGTCTGACTGTAGAACATATTGCGGTCTGGCTCGCGGATATCTTTAGTGAACAGTCGACCAGTTATGTTTTCAAAGGTGCTGCTACCCGTCACAAAATAATTCACCCTGGGAGCACGCAGATTGACTGTCCATGCGATAGTTTCGGCCCAAGGCCTCGCGGTCAAATGCAGAGACAAGACAGCGAGTAAATCCTTAAGGGTTGCATCCATTTTATTCTCATAGCGTAATTGATGCTCCATGAGATGCAGGTAATACCCTGTATAGATGGGCGTGAACTGCCCGCGCACCAGTAGACAATTACGATGGCGCACAAAAATGGATTCCAGCTTCGTATAATCCTCAACTGGCTGCATGGATTCGTTACTCATAAATAAGATCCTTTCGGGTCGCCGCTTTCTAAACAGAGTTAGTCAAACTTCAATCTGAAAACAGCAGATGCCAGTAAAACACGGCAAGTCATTGACTAAACGGCAATCAAGCCCACCGTGAATTCACGGTGAGCTCGCAATACGCCGATCAGGTATGAGCTAATTTACCTTGATCGTTTTTGGCTCTGCCTTGGCTCGATGTGGTATCTGTAAATACAAGATACCATTTTCAAGTTTGGCAGAGATGTTTTCTACATCCATCTCGTCTGAAACTTTTAAGCGTCGCTCAAGCTTGCCAAGGAAGCTGCGCCCCTCGTCTTTGGTCTCTGCCACAATCGACAGCACTCCCTCATCAAGGCTCAGCTTTAGCTCGTCCTTGTTGAAGCCTGGTAGTTCGAGGCGAAGCTTTACGCCATCATCGTCATCGCTCAGAGCTTCAATACTGGCTCTTTTTTGCTGTGCACGCTGCCTATCTACTCCAGTTGGTGCCAAAGTATGGTTTACTAGGCGATTGAGCTCGCCGAAGATTCCGTTGCTAATTGGGTAATGAGTAATCATGATATATTTAGTTAGTTTGTAGTTGGGTTTATTTATTCAGCAATCATAGATGCAAGCTGTATGCCAAATGAAAAAATAAACCTTATATCATTAATCATAAGGCAGCTACCAGGTTTACTTGTTTCTCAGCTAGCCAGTAAAAACATCAAAAGAGTCATTATGTCACACACTATTGTCCCACTGGGACATTTCCTGTCGGCACAAAAAAACGGTCACTAGGATAACCCAGTGACCGTTGTAAGTAGTAGTTGCTCGCTCGCGTTAGGCAGTAGCAGGAGCCTTCTTTTCGAGGGCTGCTTTAGATTGCTCTACGATGCTGTTGAAGGCATCGATGTCCTGGACGGCTAAGTCAGCAAGAATCTTACGGTCCACCTCAATATTGGCGGCCTTGAGACCCTCAATGAAGCGGGAATAGGTAATATCCTGTGCACGGACACCTGCGCTAATGCGCTGAATCCAGAGGCGGCGGAATTGACCCTTACGCTTCTTACGGTCGCGATACTCATACTCGTGCGCCTTGCGGACAGCGTCCTTGGCATACTTGTAGAGTTTAGAACGAAAACCGCGGAATCCTTTGGCACGTTTTAAAACGCGCTTCCGACGTTTGCGGCTTGCTGGGCTATTAGTTGCTCTTGGCATGTTTCTTTATTTGGGAACGGACGGTTATTTTCACACCCCCCGCAGTCTCGTCCATTCGGTCTCGGTTTTCTTTCTGTAGAGCGCCGAGAAGGCTGCGTAGGGGCCACCCGTGATGCGGGTGGTTGGCGTTGGCCGCCGGATTGGCGTTGTTACACGCCGAGTTCTTGTTGATTAGGCAAAGGGAAGTGAAGCTCTTACTGCTTTCAAGTCTGCATCGGATACTAGGGTCGCCTTACCCAGATTACGCTTACGCTTCTGGTTTTTCTTTGTAAGAATGTGGCGTTTCCCTTGTTTCCTGCGCAGAATTTTCCCTGTGCCCGTCACCTTGAATCTCTTGGCGACGGCCTTACGGGTCTTTGCTGTACCTTTTGATTTGGCCATGGGGCGGCGAAACTAGCGGGGAAGGATGCTTTTGCAAGGGAAAATTTGTCTAATCCTTCAAATATTACAAATTCCACCTTACGCAGGGATTTATTCCCAAGTCTTGACGAAAACCCCGCTCTAGCGTCTATATCGGATGCATGCGCACGCTGATTAAACACGCCCTCCACAGCAAAACACCTCAGGAGGATATAACGCTCAAAGGCTGGGTGAGAACACGCCGTGATTCTAAGGGCTTTTCCTTTCTCGAAATCAACGACGGCTCTTGCCTTGCAAACATTCAGTGCATCGCAGATTCAGGTATCCCAGGCTATGAAGATATCGTGAAAATGACCACCGGGGCCGCGATCGGCATCACTGGTCAATTAATAGACTCTCCAGGGAAGGGACAAAGATGGGAAATTCATGCCTCAAGCATCGAACTCATTGGCGAAGCACCCGCAGACTACCCACTGCAGAAAAAAGGCCATACCCCTGAATTTCTGCGATCCATCGCACACCTGCGCCCCCGTGCCAATCTTTACGGGGCGCTATTTCGCATGCGCTCTCGCATGGCCATGGCCGTGCATCGATTCTTTGATGAGCGTGACTTCACCTACGTGCACACACCACTCATCACGGCATCTGACTGCGAGGGCGCGGGTGAGATGTTTAACGTCACCACCCTGAACCCCAGCCAAGCTGGTGCTCAGGAATTTGAAAATGATTTTTTTAATAAGGCCACCTACCTCACCGTTAGCGGCCAACTCGAGGGCGAGGCTTTTGCCACCGCACTCTCCAACATCTATACCTTCGGCCCCACCTTCAGAGCTGAAAATTCCAACACCAGCCGCCACGCCTCCGAATTTTGGATGATCGAACCAGAGATGGCCTTCTCTGATCTCAATGATGACATGGACCTCGCTGAAGAGTTCACCAAGTATCTAGTCAACGACGCCTTAGAGAACAGCGAGGGTGACCTCGATATTTTCGCCCGCTTTGTCGACAAGGTCCTGATGGATCGACTTCACTTTGTTTCCGAGAAACCCTTTCAGCGCGTTACTTATACTGAGGCAGTCGAAATCCTTGAAAATAGCGGTCAAAAATTCGACTACCCGGTCAGTTGGGGTGTCAACTTGCAGTCCGAGCATGAACGCTTTCTGACCGAGCAGCACTTCAAGTGCCCGGTCACGGTTTACAACTACCCAAAGAGCATCAAGCCATTCTATATGCGCACCAACGACCCAGATAGCCAGGGACGTGTCACCGTTACCGCCATGGACCTCCTCGTGCCAGGAATTGGAGAGATCATTGGTGGAGCCCAGCGTGAGGAGCGCATCGATATTCTGCAAGCTAACATGGAAGAGGAAGGGCTGAGCCTCGACGAATACGGCTGGTATGTCGACTTACGCAAATATGGTAGCTGCCCACATGCAGGCTTTGGCATGGGCTTCGAGCGCATGCTGATGTTTGCCACCGGCATGAAGAACATCCGCGATGTTATCCCCTTCCCACGAACTCCAGGACATTGTGAATTTTAACCATGCCAGAACTTCCCCCTCTGAGTTTGGCAAAAAAGCCTGTTCATCCTGAAAATCCTGTTTAAAAAAACATCATGATCGTTTCTCCAAAAATCCGCGGTTTTATCTGCACCACTTCCCACCCCGACGGCTGCGCTGCCAACGTCCAGGAACAAATCAACTTCGTCAAAGCTCAACCCAAGATTGAGAACGGCCCCAAGAACGTGCTCGTCATTGGCGCCTCCGCTGGTTACGGCCTCGCCTCACGTATCGTGCCTGCCTTTGGCGCTGGAGCCAACACTCTCGGAATCTTCTTTGAAAAACCAGGCAGCGAAAAACGCCCAGGTTCAGCCGGCTGGTACAATACCGCGGCATTCGAAAAAGCCGCTACCGCTGAGGGGCTAATCGCCAAGTCACTCAATGGTGATGCCTTTTCCCACGAGCTCAAAGCACAGGCTCTCGACATCATCAAAAACGAAATGGGTGGTAAAGTCGACCTCGTCGTTTATTCACTCGCCTCCCCCCGCCGCACCGACCCCGATACTGGAGAAGTGTTCAAATCCGTGCTCAAAACCACGGGTGGCGATTACACCAACAAAACCCTTAACACCGACAAAGGTGAAATCACGGAAGTCACCATCGGGGCTGCCTCTCAGGAAGAGATTGATGATACCGTCAAAGTGATGGGGGGAGCCGACTGGGAGCTCTGGATCAATGCCCTTGCCGATGCCGGGGCTCTCGCTGAGGGTGTAAAAACCGTCGCCTACTCCTACATCGGGCCTGAGCTTACCTGGCCGATCTACACCGATGGCACTATCGGCATGGCCAAAAAAGACTGCGAGCGCGCCTGCGCGGCCATTAATGCGAAACTGAGCGAATCCCTCGGTGGCTCCGCCTACGTCTCGGTCAACAAAGCATTGGTCACCCAGGCATCCTCTGCCATCCCCGTGGTCCCACTCTATATTTCCATCCTCTACAAAGAGATGAAAGCCAAAGGCATCCACGAGGGCTGTATTGAGCAAATTCAGCGCCTGATGGCGGATCGCTTGTATTCAGACGACCCACAACTTGATGACGAAGGCCGCATCCGGGTAGATGACTGGGAAATGCGTGACGACATCCAAGCTGCCATCGCTGAGTCATGGCAAAGCATCTCCAACGAGAACTTCAGCGAGCTTGCGGACTTCGAAGGCTACCAGGCTGACTTCCTCAAGCTGTTCGGCTTTGGCCTCGATGGCGTTGACTACAATGCCGACACCGACCCCACCACGGCACCGCCTTCACTGGCCTAACATGCCGAGGGTGCACATTCTCGACCAGGTTAACTGCCTATACCTGATATTTTCCAAGGTTCTTCATAAGATCGGCAGTCAACCGGAAGTAGATAAATGTCTGCCACTGCTCGGAAGCACAATAAAGTGGCAGGCACAACAAAGCTAACACGCCCATCAGACCATGAAACCAATGAACATACTGCACCTAATCACCATCGCCATTTTTGTAAGTAGTTCCGTATTCTATGCCTCTGCGGGGGAAAAGAAAGACACCTATGACAGCCTCACCGGTGAACTCATCGTGCAGATGAAGAATCTTGGTAACGCGTTTGATTCAGCCCAAGACAAGGCAAGCGGCGAAGCATTTGTCAAAAAATTAGCGGTTATCGGTGATGAAATAGAAGCCATCTCCGCTCGTATGGGGAAACTCGAGACCCCAAGTGATGAGGACATCGCCCGCATTCAGGAAAAAATGCAAAACTCTACCAAGCAATTTAAAGATCAGTTTGGTAGCTTCTTAGTGAGATTTATGCAAAGCGACGAACTCGGTGAGAACGTTGGTTCTGCGATGACGGAGTTCCAAAAACGCATGGACAAGCTCCCGGATTTTTTGGGTCCTGGTAAGAAGAAAGCAAATACTCCTGCGCCACCAGCACCAGTGCCAACGCCTCTTCCAGCCGAAGAGTAAGCCATTATCAATGGGGAGGCTCAGGCCTTCTCTAGCGGGTTACATTAAGCTATTTAATTCTTAACTAGTTTATCTTCTTCCCATGTCACCTGCTGGCATGTAACACAATTACCTCGACGAGGCGTAAGACATCGTTCGGTAAAATATCGTTCGCGTTCGCATACGCATTATCATGAGACTACTACCAATCGACTATACACAATTACATCTATGAAATTTGTAAGCAAAACACGCCTGTTCTCCATTGTCACTCTTGCGGCAACATCGCTCTTTTTTACCTCATGCGGGGAAAAGAAGGACACAGAAGATAAAGCCAGCACAGAAGCTAAAGCCAGCACAGAAGTACAGAAAAGCCAAGACACCTTGGACAGCCTCACCGACGAACTCATTGTTCAGCTCAATCAATATGCCGAGACCGTTCTCTCCGTGAAAGATACCACGACAGCCAACGCAGCCATTGCCAATCTCGATGTAATTGGAGATGCAATCGGCGCTATCGCGGCTCGCCTTGACAAAATAGAAACGCCTGACGAAGCCGCAAACATAGCTGTTGACGAGAAGATGAAAAAAGCAAGCAACGCCATCAAACAAAAGATGCAAGCTGCGGGACAGATCATGTCTAACCAAGAGGTCGCCGGCATTCTCATTCCAGCACTACAGAATTTTGGCATGCGCATGGCAGAGCACGAAAAAGTGTTTAAGCGTTTCGGAAGCCAAAATGACAAGTCTGAGGCTGAGCAACTGGACGCAGCGCCTGAAGCACCTGCTGCCGCGGACGCACCTGCTGCTAACGAAGCCGCCCCAGCGGCCGAATAAGTCATCCGGACTGATATGATTTATACCGTCTGACTCACACGGGTCAGACGGTTTTTTATGCCTCTGTTTGGCTTTTTTATATCCACATAATACGCTAGCATCGCGCCTATGCCAGCAAAGGAACGTGCCGACGCTCTACTTGTCACTCGAGGTCTCTGTGACTCACGCGAGCAAGCCAAGCGACTCATTCTTGCCGGAGAAGTCAGCACTGGAACCGTGGTAGTAGCCAAACCTAGTACCAAGTTGAGCTTTGATGCTGACTTAAGCATCAAAGAAAAACCAAAATATGTCGGTCGTGGCGGACTAAAAATTGAGGGTGCCCTAGACACCTTCAACATTAATCCATCGGGCATGACCTGTCTCGATGTCGGAGCGTCTACGGGAGGTTTTACCGACTGCTTACTCCAGCGTGGAGCCTGTAAGGTGCATGCAGTTGATGTCGGCACGAATCAGCTTGTCTGGAAACTTCGCAATGACCCGCGAGTAATTGTAAAAGAAAAATTTAATGCCCGCCATATGACAGCGGATGATATCGGAGATCCGATTGATTTAGCCGTTACCGATGTATCATTCATCTCTCTGACAAAAATACTACCCCCGATGTTTGCTACCTTGAAGCCTAACGGCCAAATCATCTGCCTCATCAAACCGCAGTTTGAACTCGATCGTGAAGATATCAGCAAAGGCGGAATTGTAAGAGATCCCTCTCTCCATCAACGTGCCGTTGATAAAATTTACAAGTTCGTCACCGAGGAGCTGAACCACCAATGGATTGATTGCATCGACTCCCCCATCAAAGGGACCGAGGGCAACAAAGAGTTCCTCGCTTGGCTGAAGCCATGACAAGATTCAATTGAGTGGTCAGAGCCGCCAACAGCTAATTCACAAAATCAGTCCAGCCTTGCCAAGGTCTCTTTAACAGGCAGGCCGACAACATTGTCATAGTCTCCCTGAACTTCTTCGATGATCATATCTCCATGCTCCTGAATAGCATATGAACCGGCTTTATCCATCACATTGACCTTAGACAGGTAGTCGCGGATGATATCACCACTTAGCGTTTTAAAAACAACCTCAGTGATCACATGAAAACTATGCATCTCGCCGGAGCGGATAATACAAACTCCAGTGCAGACTTGATGTCTCCTGCCAGAAAGCCGCTCCAGTGTGGCTATAGCCTCTTCCTTACTCCGAGGCTTACCAAGTGGCGTTTGATCGATGTAAACAAGAGTGTCAGCACCGATGACCGTAGCATCTAAGTGGTCACGGGAAACAGCTAGGGCTTTCAATTTAGCATTTTCCTCACACAGCAAATCCAAAGGCATTGATTCATCATGTAACTCTTCCGCAGGCGAAGGAATCACCTCAAATTCGAGCCCCGCCTTACCAAGCATTTCACGCCGACGAGGAGATCCAGATGCCAAAATAACTCTCGCATTCATCAGCTTAAAATTTGTAACGGAGTCAGTCTCTTGCCAGCTTCCACAGGCTATGGTGCGTTCCGAACATCACGACCTCGATGGCAAATGACACTAGGCCGCAGACCTCAGCAGAGCAACGAGCACCCCCTGGATCACCAATTCGTGAGCTGGCACCAGATCAGGGTAATTTTCATTCTCCGCATGTAGATAAGGTTTACCATTCTCTATCACGTATCTTTTGAGAGTTGTTTCACCATCAATGAGCGCCGCAACCACGTCCCCCTTGCGCGGCTCGCGGAATTCGAGAACTACTGTATCACCATCGCAAATATGAGCATCGATCATCGAATCGCCTCGTACTTTGAGAGCGAAGGTGCGTGGATTGCCACGTAATCCCAGCGAGCGTATATCAATTGAAAGGCATCCTTCTTTCTCGGCATCAACATCCTGTGCCATACCTGCGGCTATGCTGCCATAGACAGGAATATCCACGATTTCCTCACGCTCCATCTCCTCAGGAAAGCCAATACCACATGCTTTGTTTGCCTTGCGAACGATCACCCCTTTTTTCTCAAGAGCTCTCAGGTGGCTGATCGCAGCCGTCTGGCTTGCGAAATTAAAATGACGCTGAATATCACGGGTTGATGGCATATAGCCTTCGACTCGGTGTGTTTCTTTAAGGTAGTCTAATACCTCTTGTTGGCGATTGGTGAGTTGGATGTTGGACATGGTTAGTGATGTAGAATTGCTCTGACTATCAGCTCAATTTGCTAGTTAAGTTGTTAATTTATAACATAAAGTGCTCGCTCTGATGTTACCCGCTTGCAGTCGCACTTGCAGGGCTCTATCTAAAAAGAGTGGATATCTGAACAGTGTTCTCTGGAACAATAAATCATGGCTGGCAAAATGCAAAGCAAAAAGTAATCGTGAATTTACTTCCCCTATCAAACCGATATATTTAATATATGCTTATTACTTATTATGAGCGAAGAATTTAATTCACCACTCCTTCCTGCCTCAGGCCTTCTCTCAGGCATCAGCGAACAAGATCGCATTGCACTGAGCAGTTACGGCGAATTTATACCAGTTCGCGAGGGCCAGCTTCTCATCGAAGAGGGCAAACAGCAAGATGCACTCTACTTCGTTATATCTGGGTTGCTTCACGTTCACACCAACAAAGATAACAAACACACCCTCATTGCACGCATTGGCGCGGGTGAGAGTATCGGAGAAATCAACCTTTTTGATCCGGGCACAGCCAGTGCCTCCGTCACTTCGCAAGCGTTTTCCCAGGTCTGGAAAGCGACTCGGCGAGATTTTGAGGCCTTCGTTCAAGCTTATCCCGAAGTGGGCGAACATATTCTCGTCGCCTTAGTCGGTGAGCTCAGTAAGCGCATACGCTTTTTGAACGGCAAGCTCATCGCTATGGAAGTGTCTTACCAAGAATTATGGCGGCCGTAAATACCGGCCTTCCCCCGCTAAAATCTCAATTGATCGAATATTCTCTTCATGATTGAATTACTTAACATCGACGTTCATTGCCTCGGGGGTATTTTGTCACTATTTTTCGCACTGGCCATCGGCCATGCTGTGGCGGATTTTCCATTACAAGGAGTATTTCTCTCTCAAGCAAAAAATAGAAATTTGCACTTCTCTGAAGATGTTAATACCAAAAGCTCTCAAGGCGTTTGGATTCATGCAATGAGTGCACACTCACTCATTCATTGCGGTGTGGTCTGGCTGATCACAGGCTCAGTCATCCTAGGTCTCATCGAGTTTATTCTTCACTGGTTTATTGATTTTGCAAAATGTGAGAACTGGGCGGGATTCAACACTGACCAGTTTTTCCACTACACATGTAAGATCATTTACGTGGGGCTGATTTATTATGGCGTCATCAATCTCGGGTAATCACATCGAATAACTCGATCTCAGACAGCCATACGTGGACACAAAAAAACAGAAGCCCCGCGAGGAACTTCTGTTTTGTGAAAATTAATAATAGGGACGCCTAGCCAGCTGCAACCGCAGCGCGAATGAGCTCCAAAAAGCTCTGTGGCTCGAGACTAGCGCCTCCAACGAGTCCGCCATCAATGTCGGGCTGAGCAAGTAGCTCGCCCGCATTGTCGGCCTTCATGCTACCGCCATACTGAATACGAATTTTGTCAGCGAGCTCAGCACTGTATAAATCAGCAATTACAGAGCGAACAAAAGCGTGCGCTTCCTGTGCTTGTTCTACCGTTGCTACAACACCAGTGCCAATTGCCCAAACTGGCTCATAAGCAACAACGATTTCCTTCATATCTTTCTCATCGATGTCAGCCAAACCTTCTGTGATTTGACTACGAAGAACGTCCTCTAACTTGCCCGCTTCGCGCTCATCAAGCGTCTCACCGATACAGAAAATAGGCTTCAGGTTAGCAGCTCTTGCTTTTTTGATCTTAGCATTGATCACTGCATTGGTCTCACCGTAGAGGGTACGCCTTTCACTGTGACCAATGATAACGTAGCGAACAAAAAGCTCCTTGAGCATCATGGTGCTGATCTCACCCGTGTAGGCGCCGCTGTCCTGATCGGACACATTTTGAGAAGCAATAGATACTGCAGAATTGGAGTGAAGTGCGCTCACTGCCGCAGGAATTGTGACGTATGGAGGAGCAATGACAACGTCAGCTGCATCAGTGAGGTTGTCGAGTTGACTGGCGAAAGTAGAAAGAAAGTCTTCGGCTTCTTTGGGGCCGATGTTCATCTTCCAGTTGGCTGCGATAATAGGTTTGCGCATAGGATTAGTTGTTGAATGTGGTTAAGAGAATATTGATTTAGGCATCGGACAATGCCGTGACACCAGGAAGCTGCTTGCCCTCAAGAAGCTCGAGAGAGGCGCCGCCACCAGTAGATATAAATGAGACTTGATCTGCGAGACCATACTTTTTGACTGCTGTCACAGAATCCCCACCACCCACAATGGATAGCGCATTGCTCTTGGCTACCGCTGCGGTGACAGCTTTGGTGCCAGCCTCGAAGGAGTCGATCTCGAAAACGCCCATAGGGCCGTTCCAAACAATGGTTCCAGCATCAGCAATCACTTCGCAGAACTCATCAATAGCAACATCACCGATATCAATGCCCTCCCAACCAGCTGGAATTTCACCACCACTGCTGTAGACATCTGTGACTTTCGTCTCGGCACCATTCTTAAATTCTTGAGTGATGCGAGTATCCGCGGGCAAGAGGAAACGTGTTCCAAGCTCCTCGGCCTTCTTTAAGATATCGAGCGCGAGATCCAGCTTGTCATCCTCAACGAGTGAATCTCCTACCGCATAGCCTTGAGCCTTACGAAAGGTGTAAGCCATGGCTCCACCGATGATAAAGGTGTCTGCCTTTTCGAGCAGAGCTGTAATGACCTCGATTTTATCACTAACCTTAGCTCCACCCATAATTACTAGAAACGGGCTACTTGGCGACTCAAGCTTGTCACACAGAAACTCAAGCTCGCGCTCAATCAGAAAGCCCATTGCACTTTGCCCGATGTGGTGGGTTACCCCCTCAGTCGAGGCGTGTGCTCGGTGGGCTGTGCCAAAAGCGTCATTGACGAAGATTTGTGCATCTCCAGCCAGAGTCTTGGCAAAGGCTGCATCATTTGCCTTCTCCTCGGCATAGAAACGGGTGTTTTCCAGCAGGATCACCTCACCCGTTTGAAGTCCAGAGCGAGCGGCACTAGCCTGCTCACTGATACAACTCTCAGCAAAAGCTACCTCTTGACCGAGCAGCTCGCCAAGGCGAACAGCTGCTGGACGCAGTGAATACTTCAAATCTGATTCATCCTTCGGGCGCCCCAGGTGCGAACATAATGTGAGCTTCGCACCACCTGAGAGTAATTGCTTAATACTAGGGAGCGCGGATACAATACGAGTGTCATCGGTGATTTCACCTGCGTCATTGAGTGGCACATTGAAGTCAACTCGCATCAAAACGGCTTTGCCGTTAACATCGAGGTCGCGAATACTGAGTTTAGCCATGGGATATCAGATTAATAGATAATTCAATCGTGGAGAAAAAAGGCGGAGGAAGCCGTTCTTCCCCCGCCCTTAAAATAAGTTCTATGCCTTAGAAGCCTGCACCAAGCATGGCCAAGCCATCAGCCGCACGACAGGAGTAGCCCCACTCGTTGTCATACCATGAGCAGACCTTCACAAAATTACCCTCAAGCACCATGGTGGTGTCGGAATCAAGGATGGAGCTGTGTGGGTTGCTAACAATGTCCTGCAGAACCAGTGGGTCTTCAGAATATTCAAGTACACCCTTCATAGGGCCGTCGGCAGCCGCTTTGAAAGCAGCATTTACTTCCTCGACAGTAACATCACTCTTGAGGATCGCTGTGAAGTCGGTGAGTGAACCAGTGGGGGTAGGCACGCGGAAGGCACCACCGTTAAGCTTGCCCTTCATTTCGGGAATAACCTCACCAATAGCGCGAGCCGCGCCAGTAGAAGATGGTACGATATTAACGGCAGCAGAGCGCGAGCGGCGCAGGTCGCTGTGTGGTGCATCAAGAAGGTTCTGGTCACCAGTGTAACTGTGGATAGTGCTCATGAATCCCTTCTCAACACCCCAGTTGTCATTGAGAACTTTAACGAGAGGTGCTAGGCAGTTTGTTGTGCATGATGCATTTGAAACAATGTTGTGCTTATCTGCATCATAAAGATCGTCGTTGATGCCGATACACATGGTTAGATCAGGATCTGATGCGGGTGCAGAAATAAGCACCTTCTTGGCACCAGCTTCGATGTGCTTGGAGGCACCCTCACGTGAGCAGAAGAAGCCTGTCGACTCGAGAACAACGTCCACCTTCATTGCCGCCCATGGAAGTGCCGCTGGATCACGCTCGGCAGTTGCGTGAATTTTATGACCGTCCACAATGATCGAATCATCGTCATAGCTGACTGGGTATGAAACACGGCCCTGAGAAGAGTCATACTTCAATAAGTGAGCGAGGGTTTTGTTGTCGGTCAAGTCGTTGATGGCGACGACATTTTTAAGTTCGCCATTCTCTACAAGGGCGCGCAATACATTGCGTCCGATGCGTCCAAATCCATTGATTGCGTAATTAGCCATGGTTGTGTTGATAAGTGATTGTATGTGCCCTGCGTTTGCAGAACGGGGCGGGATTATGCGTGCCAAATTCCGCAGGTCAACACCTGTGTTGATCATTTATTGATATGATGACCCAGTCACAAAAGGTGTCATTCCCCAAAAAGATGAGCAGACTGGCTACTCACCGAGACGTTTTTCTATTGCCAATGCCTCTGAGCCCACCTAAGGCTCGCTCTCCACTACCTATTTATCATGACTGATGTCCCATTTTCCAAGCTCGGCCTGCGCGACGAGCTGCTCGAAGCGATCCACGACTTAGGCTTCGAAAGCCCCTCCCCCATTCAAGCGCGGGCCATTCCCCCAGTACTCGAGGGTAGAGACATCGTTGGACTCTCGGAAACGGGTTCAGGCAAAACAGCGGCCTTCACTCTGCCCGCACTGCAAATGATTGATATTAATGCGGACGAAGCACAAGTATTGATCCTCTCCCCCACCAGAGAGCTCTGTGTTCAGGTGTGCGAAGAAGTTCATCGCCTAGGAAGTCATCTTAAAGGACTGCGAGCTGTGCCAGTCTACGGAGGCACTCCGATCGATCGCCAGATCACACAGCTCAAGCGTGGGGCTCATATTATTGTAGGCACACCGGGTCGACTACTTGACCACCTACGCCGCAAAACCTTGAAGCCGCATACCATCAAACTGGCTATTCTCGACGAAGCAGACCGCATGCTCGACATGGGCTTCCGTGAAGACATGGAAGATTTACTTGGGGCAATGAAAACCGATCACCAGACATTGTTCTTCTCAGCAACCATGAACAAGCAAGTTCAAAAGCTGATTCAGAAATTTGGTAATAATCCTGAGGAAATTGCAATTAAAGGTCAGACCAAAACTGTTTCCACTGTTACTCAAACATACTACGAGGTGCGCAACCGATCCAAGGTTGAGGTGCTGGCACGCTTACTCGACATGGACAGCCCGCGGCTAGCCGTGATCTTCTGTAACACCAAGCGCAGTGTCGATGAGTGCACGGACGCGCTCACCGCACGAGGCTACGCCGCAGACAAACTTCACGGCGACATTGGCCAACAGGCACGTGAGCGCACCACCAAACGATTCCGCGACGGTAAATTTGATCTCCTGATTGCCACTGACGTCGCAGCACGCGGTCTGGATATCGATGATGTGGAAGCAGTCTTTAACTACGATATTCCGCAAGACCCTGAGGATTACGTGCACCGCATAGGACGCACAGGCCGCGCTGGCCGTGAAGGTCGCGCTGTGAGTTTTGTCTTCGGCCGTGATATCTACCGCCTTCAAAGTATTGAGCGCTATACCAAGCAACATATCACACGCGCAAAAATACCGACTCAAGAAGAGGTTGAAGGCAAACGCGCTGACCAGTTATTTGAGCTCGTTCAATCACGCCTAGAGAAAGAGGTAAGCCGGAGCTACCGTCACTATATCGACCGATTATTAGATCAAGGGCATACTGCTACTGACATTGCATCCTCAGTTTTTGAACTATTGCGTGAAGCCCTTGGCCGTGAGGGTGAGGAAATTATCGAAGACCGCCCCGACTACAACCCCAACAAAGATCGTGGCGCTCGCCGCAGCCGTGAAAAAGGCGAGGATCGCAGAGGTGGAAGAGGCGAGCGTGGCGGACGAGGTGAGCGTGGTCGGCGTGGAGACAAACAAGGCCAAGGTAAAAAAGAAGCGGGCATGGCAACCCTCTTTGTTAGCCTTGGTAAAGCAGCAGGGGTTCGACCCAGTGATTTACTTGGCATGTTCTATCGAGAGGGTAAGATACCAGATAACTCCGTCGGCCGTATCCAGCTTTTTGACCGCCACTCACTTGTTGACGTTGATGAAAAAGTGGCCAACAAGCTCTGCGACAACCTCTCAAATTCCAAGTTAAGAAATCAACGCTTCCGCATTGGTCCTGACCGGATGCCGTGAAGCAATCGGACTGACGTGACCACTTGACTGAAGTGGCCTTTCCATCGTGCGCTCAAGGATATCCTCATAGTAGAGCACGGAAAAATCCCCTTTATTTCCCTCAACGATACAGCTCATTGTCTCCACCCAGTCGCCGCTGTTGAGATAGTGAATACCGTCTTTCAATTCATCAGCAGGGGTGTGAATGTGACCGCAGATGATTCCCTCACAACCACGCTTACGCGAAAGCTCAACGAGTTTATCCTCATAGTTGCTGACAAAATTTACTGCAGACTTCACCCTCGCCTTAATCGCCTTGCTTACCGAATAGTAATCCTTTCCGCGCATAAGCCTGTAACGGTTATAGATACGGTTAACACCTAACAGGAAGTCGTAACTCACAGCTCCAAGCTTAGCAACCCATCGGTGACTAGTGGACACACTATCAAAACCATCACCATGAAGAACAAGATATTTCTTCCCTAAAGCGGAATGATGAATGAACTCCTTAACGCAACGTAACTTGCCTAGGCTGACGGGTAAAAACCTCTCCATGAATTCATCATGGTTCCCTCGAAGGTAAATAATCTCGGTTTTCTCTTTTTCCATTTTCTTAAGCAATTCACGGATTACCCGAGTATGGATACTGCGCCACTTTTTGCCACGCCTGAGAGCCCAGCCGTCAATGATATCACCATTGAGCACGATACGCTTGCAGCGTACACGCTTGAGCACATCGATCACCTCCCTTGACTTGCTGTCATCGGTTCCTAGATGGATGTCAGACAAAAACAGGGTGCGCACCTTCAGCTGCCTCTTACCCTTTGATTTTCTCGCAATGGGCTCAGCCCGTGATAGCAAATCACTGAAACATGACTCCAGCTGGATTGCCATTGCCTCCCAGCTCAACTGTCTTGCAGTAGCCGTTGCAGCCCGGGTCATACCATCACCCTCTAAATCGATAGCTTTGATGGCCCTTTCAATAAATTTCCGCTCATCCCCTTTAGGCGCCAGCAAACCGTTTTTTTCATGGATTACATGCTGCCGAGCTGCTGCGTAATCATAGGCAACCACAACCGCTCCGCTTGCCATCCCCTCCAAAAGAACGTTACCAAAAGTCTCCGACTCACTGGGAAAGAGAACAATATCCGCCGAGGCATAATGTCTTGCTAGTTCATCGCCAGTCCTCGATCCAACAAATTGAACATTTCGGTATTGATGAGAAAGCGTCTCTCTGAGAGGACCATCTCCCACAACAACACACAACAGGTCCGGTACTCGCACCTGCATCTCAAGGAAGGCTCGCATTGCCAAAGACAGATTTTTTTCCGCTGCTAAACGCCCGACGACCATAACCACCTTGCTCCCCGGTCTCGCACCCCATGACAGCCTCAATTCGGCACAGCGCTTGGAAGGGCAAAACAACTTGGTATCAACCCCTCGCCCAATCACCCTGACATCCATAAAGCCCTCACCAGCGAGCTGGCTGCGCACCTCCGTGGTGGGAACCACGGTACAGTCAGCCTGAGCGTGCACCCGCCTCAGGTAGGCCATTGCAGACTGACGCATCCTACCCATGCGATAATCCTGCATATAATGGTGGAAATTGGTATGAAAACCGGCAACTACGGGAATGCCAAGCTTGTTAGCTGCCTTAATCGCAGAAACGCCGAGCGGACTCTCGGTAGCGACGTAAACCACATCGGGGCGCTTTTTTATCCAGCGCCTACCCAACTTACCCTTGCAGGGAAGACCCACACGCACCTCGCTGTAACCGGGTAATGGCACAGACTTCATCAGACTCTCCCCCTTGTCTTTGGAATCTCCGGTATGCGATACATATACAAGATGCTTACGTTTGCGCAACTCGCTGGCAAAGCGCCCCAGTGTCATGGCCACACCGTTGATATCGGGAAGGTATGTATCGGTTACAATTGCAATCCTCACGGCTTGTAATTATCACAATCGGTCGTTGACGTGCTTTTAAGTTTTGTAGCAATTTCGACACCTTTCCAAGCCACCACCAAATAATCATGACAAGTGAAGACACCGAAGAACCGACTCCCTCGTCCGAAAGCATGCAGTATGGTATGCTAGGAGATAAAAGCCAGGGCACGCCTGAGAAACTCGAGAAATATACCGGTGTAGTGGATTGGGAATATCTCAAACCCCATTTCGACTCTGGTGCTCTGATGTATGTGGACCCCATTCTTGAAATTACGGAAGTTGGACAAGCTCTTGCTGATGATGACAAAGCCAAGGTTGAGAGCTGGCTCAAATCCGGTGACCTGGTCAAGCCGTCTGAGCCTCACGCCAAATGGTGGCAGGAGAACCCACAGCCATTTACTGCGCTAGTCGTATCCCCCTTTGTGCTGATGCAGCCGACGAAGGATGATTGAACATACAAGCCCCAATGATCAAGAACCAGAGTGATGACGCTATGCTGCTTTTTGTCTATGGCACGCTGATGAGTCATGCAGACAATGTATTTGCCACCACATTAGCAGAGCATTCAGCCAAGCTATGCGCCGGCACTTTCCAGGGTAAAATGTATCGAGTGCCCCACTCGAGTGGCATCTGGGATTACCCAGCCGTGGTCGCCTCAGATGAGGCATCGGATCTTGTTCACGGAGAGATTTACCAACTCACATCAGCAGACCTCTTTGATCTTCTTGACGATTACGAGGCATGCGGACCGAACACACCAAAGCCGCATGAGTATGAGCGGCAGATTGCTGATGTAAGAACAGATGATGATCAGGTCTTGCAGACTAACATCTATCTTTATGCGAGATCCACAGATGGGCTCGAATTAATTTCGGACGGTATATTTAGATAGGCCGAAGTGCTCGGTATGGCTACAGGATCAGCCGGCTCTGGCAGAGGGGGTGGGATTGACCGAGGTCCCCTCGGGGACTATGCCATGGAGCAGAAATCCTCCTCCGGATTTCCGACTTTAAGGAATGCATGATGCATGCACTGCGTGTGCGTTCAAACCCTTGCTTGCTGCGCTCGCAAAGGCCTCTCGACCTACTCCTAAATGCCAGAGCCCGGCCCACCATGGATGGGCCGGGCTCTGGCAGAGGGGGTGGGATTCGAACCCACGGTGACTTGCGCCACGCCGGTTTTCAAGACCGGTGCATTCGACCACTCTGCCACCCCTCCTTAGATTGCAAAGCATGTTGCGGTCGGGAGGAACTTTCCTTAGTCGGTGGAATTTTGCAAGAATAGTTTCACCTCATTTTATAAGTTTTCTCCGAGATGAGATGTGAGCTTGCGCATCAGCGAGCCGTCACCTAAAAAAAGAACATCATGAGCAACGTTGTAATATTATTTTCAGGCCAAGGAGCACAGAAGGTAGGCATGGGCAAAGATTTGGCGGATGCCTACCCTATGGTCGCAGATATGTTCGCCAAGGCAGACGCCGCACTTGGCTACTCCTTAAGTGATATTATGTTCAATGGTCCCGATGAGGAATTAACGAAGACCTCAAAGTGCCAACCCGCACTTTTTCTACATGGCCTTGCATGCCTCGAGGTCTTAAAGGAAAAAATTCCCTCGCTGACTCCTGTGGCGACCGCGGGTTTGTCCCTGGGCGAATTCACAGCTCACACCTTAGCCTCTACTTTTGATTTTGAAACTGGATTAAAGATTGTCGAGCAACGCGGTTTATTCATGGAAGAAGCATGTGACGCCACCAATGGCGCCATGGCTGCAATGATTGGAGGTGGCGAAGAAGCCGTAGCCCAACTCGCCGCTGACTGTGACGTCGACGTCGCTAATTATAATACCATCGGCCAAATTGTTCTCTCGGGTGATGAGGAAGGCATTGATAAAGCCGTTGCTGAAGCAAAGGGGCGTGGTGTCCGCATGGGTAAGAAGCTAAACGTGGCAGGCGCCTACCACTCACGTTTGATGCAAAGTGCACAAGACAAGCTTGCAGAAGTTCTTGCTGGAGTAAGCCTTTCGAAACCCTCCATTCCTGTAATCTGCAACTTCGAGGCTCGCGAGGTCAAGGACACTGCTGACATCAAATCTATGCTTGAGCAACAAGTCACCGGTTCTGTCCGCTGGACAGCCTCGATGCAAAAACTCATCGCAGATGGCCATACCACCTTCCTTGAGCTTGGCCCCGGCAAGGTTCTAGCTGGGTTGATGGGTCGTATTGATAAATCAGTGAGCGTCCATTCCATCGACGATGTTGACAGCTTGGAAGCGGCTGTGCAGGCCCTTAGCTGAAGCATTGAATAAAAATGGTCATTTTCACGAAAAAAGTGATTGCCAGCAGCCCAGAAGCTCACTAAGTTCCGCCCGCCCAAGCAAAGCAAAGGGGTGGTAGCTCAGTTGGTTAGAGCGCCGGCCTGTCACGCCGGAGGTCGCGGGTTCGAGTCCCGTCCATCCCGCCACTTTGTCTAGCTTATAAGCCCCGCACTAGCGGGGCTTTTTTTGTATTCATCATCAAGCTCATTTCGCCCTCATGGGATGAATGGGACGAGAACGGTTCGAACGCACACGCAGTGCGTGCATCACGCCATTTTAATAATCAGAAATCCGGAGGAGGATTTCTACTCACTGGCATCGCTTGAGCGGAGCGATAGCAATCCCGTCCATCCCGCCACTTTGTTTAGCTTATAAGCCCCGCACTAGCGGGGCTTTTTTTGTATTCATCATCAAGCTCATTTCGCCCTCATGGGATGAATGGGACGAGAACGGTTCGAGCGCACACGTAGTGCGTGTATCACGCCTTCTTTATGATCAGAAATCCGGAGGAGGATTTCTGCGACTCTGCACAGCTTGAGCGGAGCGGGGGCAGCACACAGTCGCCCGCGTATCGCGGGCAAAGTAACAGGTTCACCAATGCAGAGGAACATTGGTGGAGAATAGCACAGACCGAGGGGACCTCGGTCAACCCCACCCCCTTCGCGCCTTAGCGTCTTGGCGTGAGTCAGCCGCGCAGCGGCAGTTCCAGTTTTGAATTCGAGTTGCCATTGATCCCATCTTGCATCTTCCATCTCAGCAGGCGCTTCGCACCTGCATCATCAGTATGCACGATGGCGTAATATCTCAATCCATGCTACAAGTACTCATGCGTCCGGCCCGTCCCCTTTTTACCCGCCTGCCGGGCCTGCTGGCACCCTGCCTTCTGGCGGGTCTACTGATGTGCACCGCATGGGCCGCTGAGGCACCAGCGGAGACAGTCATCGAGGACCTCTCTACCGCCCAGCTTGAGCAGCGCCTCAAAGATATTGACACTGAACTGGACAATCTGGCTCGCTACAGCTTGCGTAGCGGCTACGGTGCCATCGGCTGGCGCTCCAAGGTTCACGACACCCCCGATCACACCGAGTGGGTTCAGATCGACTTGGGAGAAGAGTATCCCATTGACCAGCTGATACTGGTCCCCTCTCTCATGCGTAATGCCGCGA
>Ga0206130_10001649_pt1 | contig 32088 bp, 33 predicted proteins | sample Helgoland_Spring_9_FD_148637 | JGI IMG/M metagenome (GOLD analysis project Ga0206130, IMG submission 148637) | Pelagic subsurface seawater microbial communities from Kabeltonne, Helgoland, North Sea - Helgoland_Spring_Bloom_20160512_1 | ecosystem: Environmental > Aquatic > Marine > Epipelagic ...
TAAACCAAAACGTGGTGGGCCTAAAGCATATTATGTTTACGTTAAAGATGGAGATAAAGTTAAAAAAGTAACTTTTGGATCCGGTGGTTTAAGAGCTAAAATCAAAAACAAGGAAGCACGTAATGCATTTGCAGCACGTCATAATTGTAAAGATAAAAAAGATAGAACAAAAGCAGGATATTGGTCATGTAATTTACCAAGATACGCTCCAGCTTTAGGATTAGGTGCTAAAATGAATACTTTTTGGTAAAATGAACCCATACAAAAATAAAGGTAATATAAGAACGTTTTCGAAAGATGTAAATAAACTAGAACTGGTTTGGCATCAAGACGCTGAAGATAGAGATATCGAGATATTAGAAGGTAAAGGATGGGAAATGCAATTTGATAATGAATTACCCTTTGCTATTAGAAAGGGAGATCGTATATTTATAACAGAAGGTAGAATACACCGTATCCTAAAAGGTACAACAAATTTAAAAATTAAAATAAATGGATAATTTTGATTTAAGAAAATATTTAGCTGAAGGTAGATTATTAAAAGAAGAATTAACTTTTTCTTTTGACGAATATAGCTATGAAATCGATGATGATGCTTATCAAGCAGAAGTAGAAGCAGGTATTAAAGCTAAATTACCAAATATTTCAGATGAAGTTCTACAAGCTATTATAGATAGTTCTGTAGAATACTACTATGATCAAAGAGAAGAAAATGTACCTTCTAGCGATATTGTAGATATGGCAGTTGATTATTATAATGGTGAAATGGCTGGAGGTGATAAACCATCTGCTCCAAGACAAAAATATGATTTATCTAGTGTTGATTTAAGTGGATTAGATAAAGGTCAAAGAGAAGCTTTTGATAAATTTGTAGATGTTTACCTTAAACCTTATGGTGATACTGATACACAAGAAGACTTAGAACTCTTCGTTAGACAATTTGGAAAAGTAGAAAATGCATACGATTTAGATTCTATAATCCCAAATTCATTCCAGTATGACAGTGATGAAAGAGAGTCTATGCAAACTCAATTAAGAAGAGCTTACTTAGATGATGACCAACCTATAAATTAAAATAAAAATAAATGGATAATTTCGATTTAAAAAAATACTTAGCTGAAGGTAAGCTATTAAAAGAAAATAAATATGACATAGATGACCCTAATTCTCCTTTGGGTCAATTAAATGACAATGACCAAGATGTAGCTATATTAAACAATATGACTAAAAAGTATGGTAAAGATGTTGTTTTAATGTGGATGTCTAGTGGAGAATATGGGGATAGAGAATATTTTGAGGAAGGTGCAATCAAAGAAGAAAGCTTTGGTGCTGCCGGTACAGATAAAAGAACAGGTCAAGTAATAGGTGACATATTTCAACTAATCAGAGATACAGGAATAGATCCTCAAGATTTAATAGACGAAATTAGAATAGAATTTGGTATTGATGCCATGGACTAATCTTTAAACTATAAACTAATATGAAATGTAATTGTAAAGTATGTAACTGTGGAACATCATGTGATTGTACATGCTGTAATTGCTAAAATAAAAAACTTATAGACAGATTCATAGCCTGTCGTGATTAAAAAATAAACAGATATCTGTGGCGTCTCATTTGGAGACGCCATTCTTAGTTCGTATATTAACGTGTTAAAAATAAAGGACAATATGAGTAAAAACGTAGTAATGATTGGAGCAGGTGTAGCAAATGTAAATGCTGCTACTAAGCTAATTGATAATGGGTTTGATGGTAAAATTACCATTATTGATATGGGTAAAGATCCATATTTAAGACCTTATGAAGAGGTAATGACAGGTTTCCTAGGAGCAGGGGGTTGGTCTGATGGTAAATTAACTTATCACACATCAATTGGTGGTCAATTATCTAAATATTGTGGTGAAGATAAAGCCATGGAACTAATGGACCAGGTAATAGAAAACTTTAAACGTTTCCACCCTAAACCAGAGGAAGTACAATGTTCAAACCCAGTAGAAGAACCAGATTTTATTAAACCATATTTTGGGTTAAGATTATTCCCTGTATGGCATGTTGGTACAGATTATTTACATGAAATTGGTAAAAATTGGTATGACTTTTTAGTTGATAATGGTGTTCAATTTGAATGGGAAGCTAAAGTTACAGATATTGATTTTAAAAATAATACAGGTAAAGTAGTAGTACTTGAATCTGATTTAGAACATTCATTTGAATACGATACACTTATTTTTGGTGTAGGCAAATCAGGTATTGACTTTGGTAAACAATTAGCTGAAAAATACGATTTACCAACTGAACCAAAACCAGTACAAATAGGTGTTAGATTTGAAGCACCACAAAAACACTTCCAAAAATTAATTGATGTATCTTATGATTTCAAATTATATAGAAAATATGAAGACAAAGGAGTATCACTACGTTCTTTCTGTACAAACAACAATGCAGCATATGTTGCCGTTGAAGAAACGTATGGAGACCATTCGTACAATGGACACGCTAAAAAAGATGAAGCATTCCGAAATGATATGACCAATTTTGGTATATTAATGGAAGTACAAGGCATTGATAAACCATTTGATTGGTCAAGAGATGTAGTTAAAAAATTACAGATAGATGGTACAGGATTATATTATAGTCCAAGTAGAAAACCATCAACAACATCTGAAGGTGTAAATGTATCAGCTATTCAAGTAGATACATTACATAAAATTTCAAAATCAATGCAACCATACTTTATGTATGTATATGATTTTATTGAGGACATGAAAAAAGTATTCCCAACATTAAAAGATGATTGGGGTATTTACGTGCCTGAAGTAAAATATCTATCACCTGAGCCACTTGTCGATTATGCCAATTTAGCACTCACTAAGTATCCTAACGTACATTTCGTAGGCGATGCTTTATCAGCTAGAGGTATAACGGTAAGTGGTGCACAAGGGACATATGTTGCTGAGTCACTTTTGGAAAATTAAAATAAATTTCGTATATTGATAACAAATAAAAAATAATATTATGGGCATAGAAACAGGACAAACATATCCAAAATCAAGAAAATTAGTAAAAACAGATGGTACTATTGCCTATACATGGGATGGTAAATTACATAATTGGGATGGACCCGCTTTAATTCCTGAAGGTAATGAAAAAAAAGCAGAATATTACCTGTATGGGTTTCAAAAAGACAAAGAGGATTGGAAAGAAATGAGACGTCAAAGAGAAGGTATTCCCTTTTATAAAAATCAATCAATGAAAAATTTATTATCCGATTATAGAAACTAAGATATGAAAATAGGTTTATGTGGTACAATGAGTGTAGGTAAAACTACCTTAGTAAATGCTTTAAAAGAAACAAAGCAATTTAAAGATTATATGTTTAGAACAGAGCGTTCTAAATTTTTAATGGAGCAAGGTATTCCATTAAATACTGATTCTACATTAAAAGGACAAACAGTATTTTTAGCTGAACGTTGTGCTGAATTAATTCAAACAGATATTATTACAGATAGAACAGTTCTTGATGTTATGGCTTTTACAATGAATGCTAAGTCAATAAACCATCAGGATAAAGAAGCATTTGAAACATATGCTAGTGAATTTGTTAGAGAATATGATTATATCTTTTATATATCTCCTTATGGGATAGAAATTGAAGATAATGGTGTTCGTGAAACAGATGAGCATTATAGAGATTTAATTGATTTTACTATTACCACACTTATTAAAAGACATGGTCATAAAGCAGGTAAAATAGAAAAGATATCTGGATCTACAGAGGAACGAATTCAACAAATCTTGAATATTACTAATCTTTAACATATTTATAATAAAACCTTATTATAATGAAAAAATCTGAATTAGCATCTTTTATTAAAGAAGAAATTTTATCTGTACTAGATGAGGATAAACAAACTCAACAAGATATTAAAGATACAGAAGAATTAACTAAAGCAACTGCTGAATTAGCTAAAACTAAAAAAGAAGCTGGTATTGAAGAAGATGCTACACCAAAAGGTGAAGACTTCTTTTATGATTATTTAGACATTGGTATGTCTTATTTAGAAGGATTTGGTAAAAAACATTCTTTAGATGATAGTCAGTTAGAAAAACTAGGTAAAAAAATAGTAGACCAATTATATAAAGGTGATGTTGGTAAAGCATATGATGCCATTGTTAAAAGAGGTGCAATGAACGAAGAATCTAAAGTTAGGGTAGATGATTTACAAGACATAGGATATGATGACGGTGAGTATGCTGTAAGTATGCATTTTAATCAAGATGTAATTGATATAAATAATGAACTTGATTACAAATATTATAGAAGAGGATTTCTCCAAGGTGTAAAAGATAGTACAGCAAGTTATAAGTTAGAGGAAAATGAAGATAAAGAACCATCTAAAGCAGATCTTAAAAAAACAAAAGGTTTAGCTAAAGCAAAAGAAGAGTTAGCATTATTAACTCGTGAAATGAAATCTTTAGCTAAAAAATATAAAGAAGCTGAAGGTGAAGAAAAAGAGAAAATTGTAGCTGATCTTAAGAAAAAAACAAAACTTAAGAAAGAATTAAATGCTATTATAGACAAATAATAAAATAAATGTTATGTTTAAATGGTTAAGAAAAAATTATCACTTATTTGTAATTATAGGAGCTTGTATTTTAGTCTTTAGATTTTTAAACGATAAGGAAAAATATATAGATAAATATAATTCCCAGATAAATGCATTAGAACAAAAAGTTGATTCGTTACACCATATTAATAACGATTTAACCTTTAAAATTGATACATTAAATGTACAAATAGGTAAATTAGATCAACAAATAGATCTTAAAAATAATAAAATAAATAACCTTAGATATGAAATTAGCACAAAGGTGGATGCTGTCGATAATTTTAATGATAGTGAGCTTGAACAGTTTTTCACAGACCGTTACAGACAGTACTTCGATTCAATTAAAAAAGCCAATAGCAAAATTAGTAATTAAAGACCTTATTAAAGGTGATGGAGCTAAAAAAGAACTAGTACTATATAGTGATAAAATTAAACTATTTCAAGAAAAAATAATTTTAAAAGATAGTATCATATTTAACCTAAACGGTAAAGTAAACAATTTCAATTCCATATTAATCACTAAATCAGACCAACTATCTTTATCCCAAGAATTATCTAAAAAGTTAGAACAGGATTTAAAAAAACAAAAGTTTAAAAATAAACTAACAACAGGTGCTGGAATATTAGCTGTTATAGTTACTGCAATATTAGTAAAATAATATGTCTGATTTAAAAAAAGTAATACGCCAAGAATATCTAAAATGCGCTAAAGACCCAGTACATTTTATGCGTAAATACTGTTATATACAACACCCACAAAGGGGGCGTATACAATTTAATTTATACCCATTTCAAGAAAAAGTATTAACGTTATTTCAAGAAAATGATTATAGTGCTATATTAAAGTCTAGACAGTTAGGTATATCAACTCTGGCAGCGGGTTATTCATTATGGTTAATGACATTTCATAAAGACCGAAATGTACTGGCATTAGCAACTACACAAGCAACAGCAAGAAATTTAGTAACAAAAGTACAATTCATGTGGGAAAATCTACCTTCATGGCTTAAGGTTGATTCTGCTGAAAATAATAAATTATCATTAAGATTAACTAATGGTTCAAAAATACAAGCCAAATCTTCTAATGCCGATGCTGCACGTTCAGAAGCAGTATCATTACTAATCATTGATGAAGCAGCTTTTATTGACAATATTGCTGAGACATGGGCCTCTGCACAACAAACATTAGCAACTGGTGGTGGTGCTATTGTACTATCTACCCCCTATGGTACTGGTAATTGGTTTCACCAAACATGGGTTAAAGCAGAATCGGGTGAAAATGAATTTTTACCTATCAAATTACCTTGGTATGTACATCCAGAAAGAGACCAAAAATGGAGAGATTCACAAGATGCTTTACTAGGTGATCCTAGATTGGCAGCACAAGAATGTGATTGTGATTTTAGCACCTCTGGTGATATAGTGTTTTATAATGAATACTTAGAATTTTATGAAAAATCCCATATTAAAGAACCCATGGAAAGAAGAGGAGCAGACCAAAACTTATGGGTTTGGGAATCCCCAGATTACAGTAGGGACTATATGGTAGTAGCAGATGTTGCCCGTGGGGATGGGAAGGATTTTTCAACTTGTCATGTAATAGATGTTGAGAATAATGTTCAAGTAGCAGAATATAAAGGACAATTAGGTACTAAAGAATTTGGGCATTTATTAGTAGGATTAGCTACTGAATACAATGAGGCAATGCTTATTATAGAAAATGCTAATATAGGTTGGGCAACAATACAAGTTGCTATTGATAGAGCATATCCTAACCTTTACTATTCACAAAAGAGTGACTCCCGTAATGCTGATTCGTATTTTGATAAATATCAAGACCATTCAAAGATGGTAGCTGGTTTTACTATGTCATCTAGAACACGCCCTATGGTAATAGGTAAGTTTCAAGAGTATATAGCAGATAAAGGAGTAACAATACAATCAAAGAGATTAGTAGAAGAAATGAAAGTGTTTATTTGGAAAAATGGTAGAGCAGAAGCACAAACTGGGTATAATGATGACTTAGTTATGGCCTTTGGTATAGCAATGTACATTAGAGATACAGCACTTATCCAAAGACAACGAGGTTTAGACGCAACTAGAAACGCATTAAATAATATATCAGTAAATAGAACTTCATACCAGGGTGGGTACTTTTCTCAAGGAAGTGATAACCCTTATCATATGCCCACAGAAAATGGAAATGAAGATATAAGTTGGTTAATTAAATAATATTTATAATAATAATAATATAATGGCAGATAAGAATTTATTTAGTAGATTACAAAGATTATTCTCAACAGACGTAATTATTCGTAATGTTGGTGGAGATCAAGTAAAGGTAATGGATAGTAATCAAATCCAATCTAATGGAGAATTACAAACAAACTCTCTTATAGATAGATTTAATAGAATATATTCTACAAACCCAACATCTTTATATGGTTCACAATTTAACTTTAATTACCAATACCTCAGACCCCAACTATACTCAGAGTATGATGTAATGGACCAAGATGCTATTATTGCTTCTGCACTAGATATTATAGCTGATGAATCTACTTTAAAAAATGATATGGGAGAAGTATTATCTATACGTTCTTCTAATGAAGCAGTTCAAAAGGTATTATATAATTTATTTTATGATGTTTTAAATATTGAATTTAATTTATGGCCTTGGGTTCGTCAAATGTGTAAATATGGTGATTTTTTCTTAAAATTAGAAATAGCCGAAAAATATGGAGTATATAATGTTATACCACATACAGCATATCATATCGAAAGACAAGAAGGACAAAACATAGAAAACCCCGCTGAAGTAAGGTTTAGGTACAATCCTGATGGTTTAGTAAGCCCAAGTTCTGGAATGTATAAAACACCCCACCAACAAGATAATTCTAATGGTATCTATTTTGAAAATTATGAAATGGCTCACTTTAGATTAGTTGGTGATACTAATTATCTCCCTTATGGGCGTTCATATATTGAACCAGCTAGAAAATTATTTAAACAATATACATTAATGGAAGACGCGATGTTAATTCATAGAATTGCTCGTGCCCCTGAAAAACGTATATTTTATATGAATGTTGGTTCTATTCCCCCAAATGAAATAGATGCATTTATGCAGAAAACCATTTCTAACATGAAACGTACTCCACATATGGATAAAAATGGGGAGTATAATTTAAAATATAATATGCAAAACATGATGGAGGATTTTTATATCCCAATTCGTGGTAATGACCAAACAACAAAAATTGATACTACTCCTGGTTTAACTTATGATGGAATTCAAGACGTTGAATATTTAAGAGATAAATTATTTGCTGCTTTAAAAGTACCAAAAGCTTTCTTAGGATATGATGAAAATATAGAAGGTAAAGCAACGTTAGCAGCTGAAGATATTAGATTTGCTCGTACTATTGAAAGATTACAACGAATCATGGTATCAGAATTAAATAAAATAGCACTAGTTCATTTATATTCTCAAGGGTATAGAGATGAGGCATTAACCAACTTTGAGTTGTCAATGCAAACTCCATCAATTATATTTGAGCAAGAAAAAATTGAGTTAATGAAGTCTAAAACTGAATTAGCTACAGCGCTACTAGAAAAAAATCTACTCCCCACTGATTGGATATATGATAATATATTCCACCTATCAGAAGATCAATATGATGAATACAGAGATTTAATCCGTCAGGATTCTAAACGTAGATTCAGAAATGCTCAGATTGAGGCAGAGGGTAATGACCCAGTAGAAACAGGTAAATCATATGGAACTCCCCATGATTTAGCATCATTATATGGTAAAGGAAGAATGACATCAGATCCTGCTAACGTACCCACAGGGTATAATACAGATTCGGATTTAGGTCGCCCTAAAGATGGTATTACTAATTACGGAAAGCAGAATAGTAATTTTGGTAAAGACCCATTAGGAACTAAACGTATGAAAGATACTGATAAAAACGATTCATCTAATAGTAGAACAGATACTAATAAATCAGGTTTAGCTTTAGAAAATGCCCAAGTAACTTTATTAAAAAATAAAGATATGTTTAAAAAAATGAATGAAAAGGTATTAATTTTTGAACAAGATAAAGATGATAGTACACTTTTAGATGAAAAACAATTAAAGGAGTAAAAAAACTCCAATATTTATAAATAAATATATTTTTTGATGAAAATAAAACACTCAAAGTACAAGAACACGGGCATCCTGTTTGAACTCTTGGTGCGTCAAATCACGGCAGACACATTAAAAGGGGGAGATTCCCCAGCTATTAATATATTAAAAGAATATTTTATAAAAACTTCTTTAGGTCGTGAATATAAGTTATATGAGTCTGTATTAAAATCCAATACTTTAAATGAAGGAAAGGCAAATATAGTAATTACTACTATACTTGAATCTTCTAAAGGGTTTAATCGTGCTTCTTTAAAAAAACAAAAATATAATTTAATTAATGAAATCAAAAAACATTATGATTTAGATTCTTTCTTTGGTTCTAAAATCAAAAATTATAAAGAATTAGCCGCATTATATACCTTAATTGAAGGACATAATACAAAATCTAATAATAACTTTGATCAAGTAATAAATAATAAAGTAACTATTTTAGAATATTTAACTAAACAAGAAATTAATTCAAAAGAAGTTAAAGAAGATATCCTTAAAGAATTTTCTACTTATGATAAAGATCTAAGAATACTTACTTATAAAGTTCTTCTAGAAAAATTTAATAGTAAATATGATAATTTATCCGTTGATCAAAAACAAATACTTAAAGAATTTATTAATTCTGTGGATTCAACCCCAAGTTTAAGAAGTTTTTATAATTCTAAAATTCAAAATCTTAAAGAATCATTAGATATTTTATCTAAAAATATTAAAGATATTCCAACTCAAATAAAAATTACAGAAATATCTAAATATATAGTTCCCCTTAGTAAAACATCAAGAGTAACCAATAATAATTTAGTTGATTTACTTCAATATTTTGAACTAGTAAAAGAAATAAAATTAGCAAATGGCGTACAAATATAAGCTTAAAGAAATAGAGGTAGGTGATACTAAGGTTACTGGAGGTGTAAAATCTGTAGTTACAGATAAAGACCCCGAAACTGGTGCTATATCCTGGTCTATTGATTATGTCCCTAATTTATCTAAACTAGTTGAAGATTCTATGGAATTAGCATCTACAGCAAAAGGTGTATATCAAAAAGCTAAAGATGATAAAAAATTCTTAGACATATACGAACAGGCAAAACAATTAAGAAATGTAATTCGTACCCATGTTAGAAATAATTACCCCTCAGATTACAAAAAAGCAGTCAGAGAAGAAGAAGTAGATGAAGCCTCGATGTCTGGTGCCTCAGGTGCTTATAATACCCCCTTTGCCTTTAAAAAACCAGGTAAAGAAGGAGTAAAAAATAATATATATGTTAAAAAGTTTGGGTATAAATTAGTTCCTAAAAATAAAAAATAATATGTATAACTATAAATTGGTAGAGCAAGAAGATAAAGCAAAAAAATTCCATGAAGAAAGAATTATGGTTTTTGATGCTTTAGAATCTCGTTTAGAAAACATAAAAAAATTACTACGCCAAGGTAAAATTGAAACTATAAAAGCATACAGAAACCAACCTAATACATTTGCAATAATAAAACCTACAGATATAATAGGAGATTATATAAACGATATTGAAATATTACTAAAATAAAAATAATGAAAAAATCAGAAAAAATATTTAAGGAGTTAATCAATGAAAACTACATTGATCTTAAACCCATTAATAAAATTGAAGCAACACCAAAAACTTCATTTGAAAATAAATTTGCTGAATTTTTAGCTGAAGAAGCTAAAGTTGAAGAAAAAAAGGTAACTAAAGAAGTTGAAGAAGTAGCTGAAAGTAATTTTGATTATAAGGATGTTAAAAATCTAGACAACCAAATTGGTCAAGAAGTATTAAATGGTATTTACTTTGAAGCAAAACAAAACCCAGATAAGTCTTTAGATGAAATTAGAGAAATAGTATCTAAAAATTTAGAAAAAGATGGACAACATTATATAAAGAATGCTGCATTCGGAATTGAAGGATTGGGATATCAAGAAACTGAATTAGAAGAGGTTTCAGGTAAATACGCATCTAGCGGATACTCAGATAAACTAAAAAAAGTAGTTAAAGAATCTTTAATGAATTCTTTAAATTCAGTAGTTAAAGAAGAAGAAATCCCTTTACCTATAGATGAAGAAGAAGAAGCACCAAAACCACCAAAAGCTAAAAAAATAAAAAAAGAAACAATTGATTCAAAATTAGCTGAAATTGGTAAAGAAGCAGAGGCAGTAAAATTAGAAGCTCAATTAGATTTTTTACATGATCATATTGCTGAAAAGGTAGATAGAGTTAATTCAATTCAAGAAGATGAAAACCTTAGCGAGTTAGTTGATAAAGCTAAAATGAAACAAATGCAAAAGGACATTAAAGAATTAGAGAAAAGAAAATCTAAAATGGAAAAAATCTATGAAAAATCTTGTGGTAAAAAATACCAAAAACAAGAAATGGTAGATGAAATGGATGATTCTTTAACTAACGATATTTAATATGGCCAAGCTAATAAAAATGTCCTCATCTAGTACTTACTATGCAGTAGATCTTACTGAAGAACAATTAGCTGAGTATAATAACAGTGAAGAAGGGGCAACTAATATTAAAAATACTTTAGATGCTACTTTAATGGAAGGATGGTGGAAAAATACTGACCCTCAAGTAGTATATTATATACTAAACGATTAATATAATGAATAGATCACTCTTAATAGAAACAAATACCTTTAAAGTTAATCCTCTTCAATTAACCGAAAATGTTAATAAGGAAACAGGAAATTTAATGGTTGAAGGAATTTTAGCAACTGCTGAAGTTAAAAATGGTAATGGGCGTTATTATTCTAAAGATCTATGGGACAGAGAAATGGCCAAATATGGAGAAGTAATTAAAGAAAGAAGATCTATGGGAGAATTAGACCACCCAGAATCCTCAGTAATTAATCTTCAAAATGTATCTCACTTAATTTCTGATTTTTGGTGGGATGGAGATAATGTAATGGGTAAAATAGAAATATTACCTACCCCTTCAGGAAATATACTTAAAGAATTAATTAAAGCAGGTGTAACAGTAGGTGTTTCATCTCGTGGGATGGGTTCTTTAGAAGAAAGGGGTGGAGTAATGGAAGTACAAGATGATTTTGAATTATTATGTTGGGATTTTGTTTCAACTCCTTCTAATCCCGGTTCTTTTATGCATACTTTAAATGAAGGTAAAAATTCAATTACATATGATTATTCTAAAGTTAATAAAATAATACATGAAATCCTTTGTTCAAAAGGTTCTTGCCCAATAACATAAAAATATTTCCTCGGACGCTACCGATGGACTTAAAACATAGAGCGCTCTTTTGAGCGCTTTTTGTATTTTAATTTATTTTTATATATGTATGAGCATAATACACCATCTCTTATATGGTGTCGAGAAAACAAATTAATTCTATTACGGTTCCTAATAACCGTATTTCACAAATTTAAATTTTGCGATTATGTCAAACAACAGAGATTTGCTCAAAGAAGCAATTGCTGACGCTAAATCGGTTAAAGAAACCGCAATAGCAAACGCTAAAGCTGCTTTAGAAGAAGCATTTACTCCTCATTTGAAATCTATGCTATCCGCTAAATTAGAAGAAATGGACAAAGATGAAGACATCGACGAAGGATACGATAAGTATGAAGAAGACGATGTTAAAGCTGAAGAAGTTACTGCTGAATTAGATGAAGCTAAAAAAGAAGACAAAGAAGAAGTAAAGGAAGCTGAAGAAGTAGAAGAAGCTAAAAAAGAAGAGATTGACGAAGAAGTTAGTCTTGACGAATTACTTGCAGAACTTAATGAAACAGAAGAAGTAACAGAATCTGAAGAAATCGAAGAAGCTAAGGAAGAAATTGACGAAGCTAAAGATGACAAAGAAGAAGTTAAAGAATCTGAAGAAATTGACGAATCTGAAGAAGTAACGGAAGCCGAAGAGGACGAAGCCGAAGAAGGTGAAGCCGAAGAAGGTGAAGGTGAAATGGAAGAGGAAGAAATTGACCTAGAAGATATGTCAGAAGACGATCTAAAAGGATTCATTGAGGATGTAATTAAGGACATGGTAGAAGCTGGTGAATTAGAAGCGGGAGAAGAAATGGAAGTAGATGGCGAAGAGTCAGAAATGGATATGGATATCGAAGTTGAAGATGAAGTAGAAATGCCAATGATGGAAGAAAAAAAGGAAGAAGTAGAAGAAGCTAAAAAAGAAGACAAAGAAAAAGTAGATGAAAGTGAAGAACTTACAACTGCATTATCTGAAGTTGAGGAACTTAAAAAGGAACTTAACGAAGTTAACTTACTAAATGCTAAATTACTTTACACTAACAAAATCTTCAAATCAAAGAATTTGTCGGAAGGCAAAAAAGTTAAAGTGTTGAAAGCTTTTGATAAAGCATCAACAGTAAAAGAAGCAAAAGTTATTTTCGAAACATTAAACGAAGGAATTTCATCCATGATGACAAAACCATCAATTAATGAAGTAAAAGGTAGTGCTTCAAAAGCGGCAGGAATAGTTCCTAAAGCAAAACAGCCAATTGTTGAAAACGATGCATTTGCACGTATGAAAAAATTAGCTGGAATTAAATAAAAAAATTAATAAAAACTTAAAATTTAAAAAAATGAGCTTAAATTCATTATTAGAAAGCGCAAACCCATACCACTCAGTACAGAGTGATGCAGCTAGATTGTCTAGCAAATGGGAAAAAACAGGTTTGCTAGAAGGTTTAGGTGGTACTCATAAAAACAATATGGGTATTATTCTTGAAAACCAAGCAAAACAATTAGTAGTAGAATCTTCTCAATCAGGTGGTGGAGTAGGTAACGGTGGATCTTTTTCTCCAGGTGTTGGAGAACAATGGGCTGGTGTAGCTCTTCCATTAGTACGTAAAGTATTTGGACAGATTGCTGCTCAAGAATTTGTATCAGTTCAACCAATGAACTTACCTTCAGGTCTAGTATTTTATCTAGATTTCCAATATGGAACTGCAAAAGGTGACAAAGCTGTAGGTGATTCACTATATGGTGATGTTTCAGGATTTGCTTCAAACGGAACAGAAGGTGGATTATATGGTGCTGGAAGATTCTCATACTCAATTAACGAAACTGGATCTGCAATTGCTGGTGCTACACAAGCAACAGGATCATGGGCTGATGTTAATTTTGACTCTGATCTATCTGCATCAGTAGCTGCTGACAGTTTACGTAAAGTAACTTTCGCAGGACCAACTGATTTTGATGCACAAGGTGTTAGAGGATTTATCCTTACAGGTGCTAATTTAGTAGCATCAGGTAACAAACCAGCATTTACATCTACAGATGGAACTAACATTTCATTTATTATTGACAAATCAGATGCTTCTTCTTTGACAGCAACTGGTGATTATGCTTTAGAGTATTCTTTCCAACCAAGAGACAACGCAAGAGGTGATTTCGAAGCTGGAAACGGAAGCTTAAACGAAGGAAATGCTGATCCAGGAATTTCAATTCCAGAAATCAATGTACAGATGAAATCATCTGCTATCGTTGCTAAAACTAGAAAATTGAAAGCTGTATGGACGCCAGAATTCGCACAGGATTTAAATGCATACCATGCATTAGATGCTGAAGCTGAATTGACTTCTATCCTAAGCGAGTACATTTCATTAGAAATTGACTTAGAGATCTTAGATATGTTAATGGAAGGCGCTTCAGGAGGTTCTGAAGTATGGTCTGCTGTAAATAACAGATCTATTGTTGACAATGGTGCTGATGGTGTCATTTCAGATCTAAACTTCTACAATAGCCAAGGACAATGGTTCCAAACATTAGGAACTAAAATCCAGAAATTATCTAACAAGATTCACCAGAAAACTCTTAGAGGTGGTGCTAACTTTATGGTTCTTTCTCCAGCAGTATCTACAATCATCGAGTCTATCCCAGGATTTGCAGGTGACGTAGATGGTCAAGTAGATAAAGCTAACTATGCATTTGGTGTACAAAAAGTAGGTGCATTAGGTGGTGGTAAGATCAAGGTTTACAAAAACCCTTACATGACTGAAAACCAAATTTTATTAGGATTTAGAGGAACACAATTCTTAGAATCAGGTGCAGTATTTGCTCCATACATTCCATTAATTATGACTCCATTAGTATACGATCCAGAAACTTTCACACCACGTAAAGGTTTACTAACTCGTTACGCTAAGAAAATGGTACGTCCAGAATTCTATGGTAAAATTAAAATCAATGGTTTAAATTCTCTATAATAAGAGACTAAATCATATTTAATAATTAAACCCGGCTTCGGCCGGGTTTTTTTATCTTTTTCATATGTATAACAAAATTATATGTTATATCTAAAATATATGTTATATTACTAAAATTTATGTTTTTTCGTGTATATACAATATTTTTATATATTTTACATCAATTCTTAAATAAAACCTTTATATGGCATCAAAACACCATACTGACGAAGTTTTTACACAAAAACGAAGAGCGAATAGAAAACCTATTAAATTTCAAGTACAATTAAATGAAGAACAAAAAGAAGCAAAATCCATAATAATTGAAAATCCTATTACTGTTATTCGTGGTTTAGCAGGATCTGGAAAAACTTTAGTTGCAACTCAAGCAGCTTTAGATTATTTTTTTACTAAACAAGTAGATAAAATAGTAATAACTCGACCTACTGTATCTAAAGAAGATATAGGCTTCCTCCCTGGTGATTTAAAAGAAAAAATGGATCCCTGGTTAGCCCCTATATATCATAATTTATATATGTTATATAATAAAGAAAAAGTAGATAAACATTTAGAAAATGAAGATATAGAAATAGTTCCTTTTGCTTTTATGAGAGGTAGAACTTTTACTAATTCCTTTATTATAGTAGATGAAGCACAAAATGTAACACATTCCCAAATGGAAACTATAATAGGTAGACTTGGTAAAGGGTCTATAATGGTAATTTGTGGTGATATGGGTCAAATAGATCTTAAAGATAAAAGAGAAAGTGGTTTTTCATTCCTAAGTAGACTTGAGGAACAAGTAAAGGGTTTTAAAACCATTACATTAGAAAAAAACCATAGACATAATATAGTATCTCCTATACTTGAAGTATATCAAAAATTTAGGGATTAACTATTTTTATCATATTTATAACAAAAAATAAAGTATGGCAAATATACCCATATATGATGGTAATCCTGTATACAATGATAATTTAGTCCCATTCGGATTCTATAACACAGATATATCTTATAAAGAAGATGCTGTTAAAGTAGCTAAATTCTGTGCTCAAAGGTTAGGTTATCCATTAGTAGATGTAGAACTTCAAGCAGGATCATTTTTCACAGCATTTGAAGAAGCAATAACAACTTATGGTAATGAGTTATATGCTTATCAAACTAGGGATAATTACCTTACAATTGAAGGATCAAATAGAGAAAATAGTACTGAATTAAATAATGCTCTTATATCCCCAAGCTTTGAACCCATTATAAGATTAACAGAACAATATGGAACTGAGGCCGGAACTGGAGGTAATGTAACATATTATACAGGCTCTTTTCCCTTAACTGCAAGCAAGCAAACTTATGATTTAAAAGAATGGGCTATAAATAATGGTATTACATCAGAACATGGTATAGAGATTAAAAGAGTATTTTATGAAGACTCCCCTGCGATTAGTAAAATATATAACCCTTATGTAGGTAATGGTGTTAATTTAATGAGTAGCTTTGGCTTTAGCGGAATGAGCCCAGCCGTTAGTTTTCTTATGATGCCTACTAATTTTGATTTAGCTCAAATTCAATCAATAGAAATTAGTGAACAAGTTAGAAGATCAAATTATAGTTTTGAATTAAAAAATAATAATTTAACTATATTTCCTGTCCCAACAACAGGAAGTGGGGTTTTTAGATTTGAATATATTAATAGAGATGAGCGTATAGCTAATAATATCCAAAGAGGATTAAATAACCCTACAGGTGTAGTAAATAATGTATCTAAAGCTCAATATGGTAATCCTGATTATGGTCTTATAAATTCTATAGGCCGACAGTGGATATTTGAATACACATTAGCTTTATCAAAAGAAATGTTAGGGTATGTTAGAGGTAAATATAGTAATATCCCAATCCCTGATGCAAATGTAACTCTAAACCAATCAGATTTAATTACAGCAGCAACTGCTGAAAAAACATTTTTAATAGAAAAACTAAGAACATTTTTTGACGAAACTTCCAGAAAATCTTTACTTGAAAGAAGATCTCAAGAAGCAGAGTTTAAGCAAACGGAATTGAAACAGGTTCCATATACAATATATATAGGATAATATGGCAATGTTTGGTCGTTCACGTGATGTGAGTTTAATAAGAAGATTAAATAGAGAATTGATGGGTAATATTATTACTCAACAAGCTGCTTTTTACAAATATAAATTAGAAGAAACAGTAATTAATTTATATGGTGAAGCCGCTGGTGAAAAATATTTTGATGGTCCCTTTTTATTTAATTGCTTATTATTAAGACAACCTGAAGCTTATGCTGAAGGGGATAGTGGTATAGGATACGCCCAAAATATTAGATTTTCTTTTTTAAGAGATGATTTAGTTGATGCTAATGTAGTTCCTGAAGTAGGGGATGTAATATTATATCAAGGAGAATATTTCGGTGTAGATTCCACAGTAGCCAATGATTACTTCCTAGGTAAAAACCCAGACTATCCTAATAATAATTCAGATGGTACACCAAACCCTCTTAACCCTGGTTTAGAAGATTTTGGGTATAATATATCAATTATATGTGAAACACATTATATACCTGCTGATAAATTGTCAATTTCACCTTATAAAGAAAGATTTTAATGGCAAACTTTAAACCATACCCAAAAAAACAAAAGGAAATAAGTATTTCCCAACAAAAACCTTTTGATTCTGTTAGAGGGAACCCAAATACTCCCGTTAATCCTAACTCGACTCAAACTGGTATTGAATTTAATAGATCTACAAAAATAAGTTCTAAGGGTGATACGTCTAAAGAGTTTAGTATAGGACTACAAGATTTAGATGAATCCATATTTTATTATTTTAATAATGTAATCAAACCCTTTGTATTTCAAAACGGAGAAAGAAGAACAGTTCCCATAATATATGGTAGCCCAGAAAGATGGAAATCTTTTAGAAGAGATGGTTATTATAGAGATAAAGGAGGTGCTGTAATGTTACCTATTATTGTAATTAAAAGAGATACCATTACTAAGGATAGGTCAACTTACAATAAATTAGATTCTAATATGCCTAATTTATATGGTAGTTTTGAAACTGGTTTTAATTCTAAAAATACTTACTCTAATTTTAATTTATTAAATAATAGAAAACCTGTAAAACAATTAAGGGCAGTAGCAGTACCTGATTATGTTACTCTATCTTATAGTTGTATAGTTCAAACATATTACATGGAACAATTAAATAAGATAATTGAATCTGTAGAATACGCTTCAGATTCTTATTGGGGTAATCCTGAAAGATTTAAATTTAAATCAACAGTTGATAGTTTTACTACCGCTACAGAATTAACTGTGGGGCAAGATAGACTTGTAAAAGGAACATTTAATATAAATTTAAGAGGATATATTATACCTGATGTAATACAAAAAGACTTAAATTCAATTAAAAAATATAATACAAAAGCAAAAGTTACAATTACATCTGAAACAGTATCTAATATAGAAAATATTAGTAGTCCCTCTAATTTCGAAAACCCTAACAAAGAAGGTAGAACTAGGTAATTTCAATATAATTTAAACATATTTATCATTATAAATAAAACAAAAAAAATGAGTAAAATCAAGTTATCAAAAGAAGAGTTACAAAAATTACAAGAATTACAATCTGAAGGAAACCAATTAATATTTTCCCTAGGACAATTAGAAACTCAAAAAATGTCTATTTTTTCTCAAGTTGAAAAAATTCAAAAAGAAAGGGATATTTTAGGAGCAAAACTTTTTGAAAAATATGGAGATGGAAACATTGACATAGAATCAGGAGAATTTACAAAACCAGAATAATTTTAACAATTTTTCTAATATTTATAATAAAACAATTAATTAACATACAAAATGGCAGAAACATTAATATCTCCCGGAGTACTAGCAAGAGAAAATGATCAATCTCAAATAACTCAAGGTCCTGTAGAAGTAGGAGCGGCACTTATCGGTCCTTCTATCAAGGGTCCTGTTGAAGTACCTACTGTAGTTACTTCTTATAGCGAATATTTAGCAATATTTGGAGGAGCTGTAACTAGTGGTTCACAACAATATTCTTATTTAAACCAAACGGCGGCAAATAATTACTTCAATCAAGGAGGAAATTCATTACTTGTAACTCGTATAGTTTCATCTTCAACAGATTGGAGCAGTGCAGAATCAACAAATCTTTTTAATGGAAATGTAAACGGAGATTTAGCTACTTCTAGTACTACATCTAGTTTTACAATTAATTCTTTTAATATTACTTCATCATTAGCAAATGGTCCAACTAGTACTCGTAGAGTATTATCTGTAGATGGAAAAACACAACTTACAGCAAGTTTTAATACTTCACAAAGTATGAATGTTTTTGAGATAAGAGGAGGAACAGGATATGAAAGCGGAGATATAATTGTATTTTCAACAGCTTCATTGGGATCAAATGCCTTCCCAGGAGGAGTAGGTGTTGATTTAAGAATTGAGATTGGTAATGATAACTTAGAATCTCAGACCCCATTTGTTTTAAGTACTATATCTAAAGGAGAAATATTAAACAGTACAGGATCAACTTTATCAGGAGGTGCTTTAGAAAATGGAACCCCTGATAATATAAGATGGGAAATAACAAATGCTAATACTTCATCTGGAGTGTTTAGTGTGGCTATACGTCGTGGAGATGATAAAACTAACCAAAAGACGGTATTAGAAACATTTTCTAATGTATCTTTAGATCCATTATCTTCTAATTACATAGAAAATGTAATTGGTAATAGCTATTATGGTCAAATTGTTGATGACAATGGAGATTATTACCTAACTGAAAATGGTAACTATACTAATAAAAGTAGATATGTTTATGTGTCGGCTGTAAATTCACCTACACCAAATTATTTCGATAATACAGGTACAGCAAAAACTCAATACACATCGAGTTTACCAAGTGTAGGAGAAGGAACATTTAGTGGAGGTCAAGGAGATTTATTTGGAGGAGGAGTTCCAGCTAAATTTAACGAAACCATTACAGCTAATAATACTCAAGGTGTAACAGCAGACGATTATACGGCAGTAATTAATTTATTAAGTAATAAGGATAACTACCAGTTTAATATATTATCAGCACCAGGGTTAATTCATCAATTACACCCATCAGCAGTTAACTTATTAATTACAACTGCTGAAAAACGACAAGATTGTTTAGCAGTAGTAGATTTAAGAGCATATAACTCACTTATAGGTGGTGTTACTAACCAAGCAAGTGGATTTGATAGTTCATATGCTGCCACTTACTGGCCATGGTTACAGTTACTTGACGCAGATACTGGTAAAACAGTTTGGGCTCCACCATCTACATTGATCCCTGGAGTTTTTGCTTATACTGACGCATCTTCAGACCCATGGTTCGCACCAGCAGGTTTAACTAGAGGTGGATTAGGTCAAGTAATAAAAGCTGAAAGAAAATTAACTTCTGGAAATAGAGATACTTTATATGAAGCAAATGTAAACCCAATAGCTACCTTCCCACAAAGTGGAGTTGTAGTATTTGGTCAGAAAACATTACAGAAAAAAGCAAGTGCTTTAGATCGTGTAAATGTAAGAAGATTACTAATTGCTCTTAAAAGCTATATTTCACAAGTTTCTAACACATTGGTATTTGATCAAAATACCATAGCAACTAGAAATAACTTCTTAACACAAGTTAACCCATACTTAGAATCAGTACAACAAAGACAAGGTTTGTATGCTTTTAAAGTAGTAATGGATGATACAAATAATACACCAGATGTAATCGATAGAAACCAATTAATAGGTCAAATCTATTTACAACCATCGAAAACAGCTGAATTTATTGTTTTAGATTTCAATGTATTACCAACAGGAGCTACATTTCCGGTATAAAAAATAAAAAGATAAATATTTATAATAAAATAAAATAAAAAAATGGCAGTATTAGATCCAAACGAAATATTTTTCACAGCATTTGAACCAAAACAAGCAAATAGGTTTATAATGTATATGGATGGAATTCCATCATACACTGTAAAAGCTGTTGGGGCTGTAACTGTAACCAATGGAACAGTACCTTTAAATCATATTAATGTTCAACGTTTTGTAAAAGGTAAAACTACTTGGGGTACTATTCAGTTTACACTATTTGATCCAATTACTCCATCTGGTGCACAATCAGTAATGGAATGGGTTAGATTACACCACGAATCAGTAACTGGTAGAGATGGTTATAGTGATTTCTATAAGAAAGATTTAACATTTAATGTATTAGGTCCTGTAGGGGATGTAGTATCAGAATGGATTATTAAAGGAGCATTAATAGTAGATGCAAACTTTGGTGAATATAATTGGGATACAGCTGATACAGCACAAAATATCACCATGACGGTTCAACCAGATTATTGTGTTTTAAATTTTTAAAACAAAGAAAAATTATTATTATTTAATATAAAGTTTAAAATTGCTTGCCTTTTGGCAAGCTTTTTTTTATATTAATATTTATCAACGAACAAAAGTTATTAATAAATAAAGATTATGGCCGAATTTAAATTCCCAACTGAAGAAGTTGAATTACCCACTAAAGGATTATTATACCCTGAAGGGCATCCACTAAGAAGTGGTAAAATAGAAATAAAATATATGACTGCTAAAGAAGAAGATATTTTATCAAACCAATCTTATATACAAAAAGGTATAGTATTAGATAAATTACTTGAATCCGTTATTGTTACTAAAGTAAAACTTAAAGACCTTTTAATAGGAGATAAAAATGCAATTCTTATTGCGGCACGAATTTTAGGGTATGGTGCTACTTATAAAGTAAATATTAATGGTGAAGAACAAAGTGTAGATTTAACCCAACTAGAAAATAAACCATTTGATGGTTCTGATTTAATAGAGGGCAAAAATGAATTTTCTTTTACCTTACCTAATAGTTCAAACTTAATAACATATAAAATGTTAGATGGTCATGAAGAAGCTAAAATAGAAGCTGAACTAAAGGGATTAGCAAAAATAAATAAAGATCATACACCAACTTTAACAACTAGATTAAAGTATACTATTACTTCAGTAGATGGAGATAGTGATAAAAAAACCATTAGAGAATTTGTAGATAATTATTTATTAGCTAGAGATTCAAGAGCTTTACGTGAGCACATTAAGCAACAACAACCCGATGTGGATATGTCTTATATATTAGACAATGGAGAGGAGGTAGAGATCCCTTTGGGTCTTACGTTTTTTTGGCCTGACTTCTGATATAGCACAAGAAATTAGGATGGGGTTATTTACCCAAATCCACGAAATATTATTCTTAGGTAAGGGAGGTTATGATTTCCCAACTGTTTATAATATGCCTATTTGGTTAAGAAAATTTACCTATTCAAGAATGGAAAAATATTATAAAGAAGAATCAAAACCTTCTAATGAACAAGGCCAATCAACTCTAATAGACTCAAAAGGTCAAGTAAATACTCCAGAATTCTTAAAGGCATCTAAACCTTATAAAGGAAAGAGCAGCTACAAATAGTTGCTCTTTTTAATATTTATAATAAAACACTCCTTTAATGTCTGATTCTGAAGAAATAAAAAAATCCACGAAAGCAACTGAAGAGCAAATTTCTGCTACTAAGGGTTTATCCTATGAGCAGAATGAAAATCTTAGAATTACACGGGACATTAATAATGAGATCCGTGAGGGGTTAAAACTTCAAAAACAAGAAAAAGACCTAAAAAAATCAGTTAGATCTGCTTTAGACGGAATAAATAAAGCAGCTGAATTTCAAGCAAGTATTGCAGGTAGAACAAGAGACGCCCTGTTAGATACTAATAAAATCCTAAAACAAGAACAGGATTTAGCTAAAAATATTTTAAGTTTAGAAAGTAATAAATCTGATTTAATACGAAAAGCTAAACAACAAAAACAAGACTTTGCTTCAATTTCAGCAAATGCTAGTGAAGAAGAGAAAAAAGCAGCAAAAGAAGCTTATTCAAATACTTTAAAATTAGCAAGAGCAGTAACAGACCAAATAGATAACCAAAAAGAAGTAAAAGAAACACTTGATTCTCAAGTAGTAGTATCAAAACAACTCTCAAAACTAGGATCAGTAAAATTATTTGGTTCCCTATCCACAATCGCTGGTGCAATTCCTGCTGTAAAGGATTTAACTAAAGGGTTTGATAAAGCAGCAGAAGCATCTAAAAAGGCAGCCGCCGAAATGGTTGTTATAGATGAAAAAACAGGAAAAGTTTCTAAATTAAATATGTTCCAAAAAGCAACAGCAGGCCTTAAAGGGTTAACTGCGGGTGTTGGTGAAATGATGAAAGCTTTTGGTACTATAGCCATTATAACTAAGATTGTACAATCTATGTTAAAAATGGATAAATCCACAGGTGATATAGCTAAGGGAATGAACCAGACATATACTGAGGCTAAAAAGACAAGTGCTGAATTCATGAGGATTAGTAAAATCCAAGGTACAGTTTTAACTTCTTATAATGATATTAAACATGCTAATGTAGATATAAATAAAACATTAGGTACTAATGTTATATTATCTGATGAAATGTTAACTTCATATGCAGAAATGCAAGTTTTAGCAGGAATGACTGCTGAGGAGTTAGCAGGTATTACTAAATTAACATCAGTAAATGGTAAAGACCTTAAGAAAAATACTGGGGAATTTATGGCCCAGGCAAGATTAGGATCTTTAAAAAATAAAGTAGCCCTTAACGAGAAAAAGTTAATGGCTGAAATGGGCAAAATAAATGCTGCTATGACCTTATCTATGGGTGCTAATGCTGCTACTATGGGTAAGACCGTAGGTATAGTCCAATCTTTAGGGATGGAAATGTCCCAAGTAGATAAAATTGCAGAAAGTTTACTTAATTTTGAGTCTTCTATAGAAAAAGAAATGCAGGCTGAACTAATGTTAGGTAAAGAACTTAACTTAGAAAAAGCAAGATCTGCGGCTTTACAAAATGATTTTGCAACAGTAGCTGAAGAAATAGCTAAACAAGCGGGTTCTTCTGCTGATTTTGCTAAAATGAATAGATTAGAACAGCAGGCATTAGCTGAAGCTGTTGGGATGGGTAGAGAAGAACTAGCACAAACTCTATTTACCCAAGAAATGTTGAAAAATACAACAGGAGATGAAGCAGAAAAAAGACAAGAATTATTAGATAAATTAATTGAAGAAAATGGATTAAAAGAAGCCCAAAAAATAATGGCTGATACTAATTTTGAAGATCTTCAGGCACAGGCTGATAAACAAACAGAAATGAAACAGGCAGCCGCAGATATGAATCAAGTATTTTTAGAATTAGGAAAAAGCCTCCAACCCGCCATGAAAACAATGGCAGCGATTGTAAAATTTGCCGCTGAAAATAAAGCTTTAATTATTGCCGGAGTTGTAGGGGTAAAAGCATACAACGCTGCAGCAAAAATTGGGTTATTTTTATCTAAAAGAAAAGCAATTTCTGAAAAAGGAGCAGCTTTAATGGGTGCAGTTGACTACTCAGCTCAAGCGGGTGCAAATGCTGCTAAAACACCAGTCCCTTTAGTGGGTGTTGGTCTTGGTATCGCAGCGGCGGCTGCCGCTTACTTAGCAATTAGTAGTTTGGTAAGTGATTCTGAAAGTGCAGATGATATATTTAGTCCTGCAACTGGTGGGGGTGGATATGGAAGTAGAACCATATTAGGACCTGAAGGGGCAATAAAATTAAATAATAATGACGATATAATTGCAGGTACAGATTTATTTAAAGAAAAGGCTTCATCTAACGGAGGAGTATCCATGGATTTATCTATTATGGAAAATAGTTTAGCACAAACAAATGCTATATTAAACCAAATTTTAAATTCTAATGCACAAATAACTATGGATTCCGAAGAATTAGGAACGGCTATCTCATTAAACAACTATGAAATATCAGCATAAAATTAAAAATTAAATATTTATAATAAAAACAATTAAATTATGGGACTTTTAAGTAAATTAACAAATAAAGGAGGTTCACCATTATCAAAAAATAATGGAGTAACCCCAACAATTCCAGACCTTTCAAATTCTAACATATATGGTAACAGTATGGCACCATCAAACTTAGATTTAGATGGTATAACCCCAGCTAAGTATTCTGACTATTCACCTGAATAATAAAATATGGGGTTAGTAAATTTAACAACAGATCTTAAATCTTTAAGATACGGAAAAGATAGAATAGGAGGAGGGTCAAGTAGCCAACCTTATATTCAATCTTCATTTCCTAAAAATCTTAATGATACAGATAAAACAGGAGGTCCTGACTTTTTATTAAGAGGGGGACTTTTAACTCCTGGAAGAATTGTTAAAGATGCCTCACGTTTAACTAAAATGTTTATTGATACTAAGTCACCAAATGGGTTACTTTTTATTGCAAAACAAAATGTATTATCCAGAACAGGAGTAGCAACACAGGCTAGTGGAATTATAAATGAAGGCGCTTATCTACCTACTTCTACATTATTACAATCAGCGGGTAATGCTTTAGGTTTACATTTAAATAAACAAGGTTTAGATCCAACTGTTGGGTTAGGTAAAAGTGGGGGGAGTTTATTGCCCTTTAAAGATCCTTTAGGACTTAATGTATATAGTAGCACAGTTAAAGAAGACCAATCTTCAGATGAAAACCGATTAGTCCAGTTAACTAAAAGTAAATTATACGGTATAACACAAACAGGTAATAAAAATAATATATCTGAAGCTGATACTGAAATATTAAGATACCCTGGTGGGCCTGGTTCAAAATTAGGAATAGGAAAAACTAAAATTGGTAGAACTTCATATACCAACAGTAATTTATCTATTACCAATGATATTGTTAGATCACAAAATTATGTTACACTAAGTAATGCACAGTTAGGAGAAGAAGAGAGTTCAAAAAATAACGGGGGAGATAAAATAAAAGTTGATTTTAGGTCTAATACATTACCTCCTAATGAAAATTTTTCTAACCTACCCACATCCTTAGATTATACTAAATTTAATATAGCTCAAAGAGTTAACTTAGGAGACCCTGGGGTAAAAGGAGATAAATCTTCATATCAATTTGGTAAATTAAGAGAAGATGGAAGTAAATTTGGGCCTTTAGATAAACTTACAGCATTACCTCTTTATAAATCAGATCATGTCATTACTAATAAAATTAAAAATGATTTAGTTAAATTTAGAATAGGTGTAATAGATAATGACACTCCTACTAAAAAAACATACATTCATTTTAGGGCTTTTATAGATGATTATAAAGATACTTACAATGCAAAATGGAACTCTGCTAATTATTTAGGAAGAGCAGATAAGGTACATAACTATCAAGGTTTTGATAGAAGTATTACTTTATCTTGGACAATAGCAGCTCAATCTAAAGATGAATTAATTCCTATGTACCAAAAACTTAACTATCTAGCATCTACTTGTGCCCCTGACTATTCAGAATATGGGTATATGAGAGGAAATTTAATTACATTAACCGTTGGAGGGTGGTTATATGAACAGGTTGGATTTATAGAAGGTATTTCGTATACTGTACCAAAAGAATCCCCATGGGAAATATCTATACCTGATGCTAATGGTAAAGGTGTAACCGCGAGCGGAATCAAAACAGATAGAAGTGTAAAAGAAATGCCTATGATAATTAAAGTATCAGGATTTAAATTTACCCCTATTCATAATTTTGTACCACAATTACAAGATAATAAATATGGTAAGGCAGAGTATCAAGGAGCAGAAGAAAACTTTATAAAATCATATGGCCCCGAACAATATATTCATCTATCAGATTCAGCAACTGTAAAAGGTGCAAAAAGTGTGCAAAGTAATTATGGAGACGAAGAAGGTAAAGATGTAAATTTTAATACCACTTATATTCCATTTAGTGAAAAATAATAAAAATGAGTAGATATACAGAATTATTATCATTATCCAATTATAGTATAAGCCAAGGAGTTAAATACCCAGATTTACCTCTACATTTTAGTGATTTTTATGTAACTACTACTATTGGGGATCGTTTTGATATTTTAGCTCAACAGTATTATAAAGATCCAACCCTATGGTGGATTATATCTGTTGCAAATCCTCAATTACCCCAAAATAGTTATTACCCTCCTGTAGGAGCCCAAATTAGAATCCCCCAAAATATTGCTGGAGCTATCCAACAGTATTTGGATTTAAATAGTTTATAATATGACTGGAAATATACTAGGTGAATCTGTTTTAGATTTTGTACAAGAAGAAGCAACCAATCGTCAAAAGATATTAGGTAAGGGTATTGATGGTACTGAAAGAAAAACTACTACAGAATTACACTATATTAATAATAGAAATACTTGGGTTAAACTAGCTTCATCTGTTTCAATTATAGATGATAGCAGGTTACCTTTTAATATAGGATCTAGTGAAAACCTTAAAGGGTTAAACTTAGCAAAAAAATCAGTATTATTTAATGGGTTATCTTCTTTAAATGATGATAAAACTTACAACTTTAGATCTGGTGTTTCTACGGATGCCTCAATATGGAATAATAACCTTTATGGTTTAGGTGGAACGGCACAAGGAATCCAACCCGCTCCTGGGATTAAAGATGTAAATGTAGTATCTAAAAATAATGGTGCAATACGTAATGCAACTGTAAATATTATTGCTTATAATAGATTCCAATTTGAACTTATAGAATTATTATATCTTAGATTAGGTTTTACTTTATTGTTAGAATTTGGGTGGAATAGCTATTTAGATAAAGATGGAAAACCTAAAAAAATAGGCTCCACTTTGGTTGAAAAAGAATTTTTCAAAGAAAAAAGCACTTCCCAGATGTCTATGCTGAAAAAAATCCAAGAAATGCAACAAACCTATAATGGGAATTATGATGGGTTTTTTGGAAGAGTAAAAAACTTTACTTGGGATTTTAAACCTGATGGAACTTACCACATTAGAGTAGATTTAATTTCTTTAGGTGATGTAATAGAAGCTTTAAAAGTAAACATCCCACCTACAAAATCACAAAGAGAAAATTCATCAGCCGCTACTAAAACAGAAATTGAAACCTATGGTGAACCTTCAGATAGCATAATACTAGCAAATAAAAATTCCAATAGATTATCTGCATATTTTTATAATTGTATACAAAATAAAGAATTATTTAAAAATAATGCTAATTACTTTAATTTAGCAGGAGCCGTAAACTTTAGAGATTCTGACTATAATTATAAAAAAATAGACAGAAATTATAATTATTTTGTTAGTTTTGGGGAACTTATATCTGTAATTGAAAAAGAAATTATTCCTAATATATCCCCTAGTGATAAACAATTAGTATTTGATGCAGGGGCTAAAGATACTACTTTAATGAATTATACACCTAATTTGATTTCATTCAACCCTAAGGTTTGTATTTTTAAATATGATGATGGTACTCTAAATCAAGTAGATATTAATAATGTATATGTACCTCAATATACTAAATCTATGATATCCGCTTTTGCTATATTAGGAAAAAAATCTACAACAACCCCTAAATCTGATTTAGGAACAGTATCAGTAACCAACCCTATCCCTTTAGCTAATACAAAAGAAAAAATAACTAAATACGACCAACAAACAAAAACTATTACTTTAGAAGGAGGTGCTAGTTTTCCTATAGATGATAATGGGAATGCTGTTTTACCGTGGAATATATTTAAACCACAACAACCTAATACCCCCTCTTATAAGGTAGATGATATGGGTAAATTAAAGGGTGATTCTTCAATTAAAGAGGGTTCAATGGTATTTTTAAAGTTATATAGTATGTACATCAATATTGCTCATATTTTTGAATCATTATCAAAAAACTATGATAAAGATGGAAACTTATCTATATATAAATTCTTACAAGAAATATGTGATGGTATAAATAGTTCATTAGCAAATACAACAAAAATTGAACCTTATATTAAAGATGATAAGATCGTAACTTTTTTAGAAAGAAAACCACCCCAAGGTCTTTCAAAAAACCTATCAAAAATACCAGGTGTAAGGTCAACTAAAAATCTAGAACTTCAAGTATTTGGTTTTAATAAATCAAAAAATGAATCTAATTTTTTAAAAAATATAAAATTTAATACAAAAATAACCCCAATGTTAGCTAACCAAATTAGTATTGGGGCTACAGCAAGTGGTACTACCGTTGGGGAAGATGCAACTGCCTTTTCAAAATGGAATAATGGGTTAGTTGATAGATTTCAACAAACTATTACAACCCCAGAAACAACAACAACTCCAACAGCAACAAAAACAACTGATACTGATACTACTGCCGAAAATAGTGGAGGTTCTGGTGGGGGAGCAGGAAGTAGTAAATTATCTTATGAAGGAAATACTAATCTTGATCCCGAAGTAGATGCAAATTTAAAAAAGATTTTAAATAATGAAGCAGGTACTTTATTAGCAGATTCTTCTAAATTTCCTCTATCCGTAGTATATAAGGAAAAAGTACCTTTTAAAGAGAATAGAGGTGGTGGTGGATATTTTTATGTTACTCCAAAAGATGAGGGATTACCAAAAAAAATACATAAAGATGCTAAAAATATAAAAATCCAATACCATTCTGAGGCAGAATTTAGATTTAAAGTAAACCATAATGGTGTTATTCAAGATCCTGTTCAAATGTTTTTCACATCAAGAAATGAAAAAGTAGGACGGTTTGAATCAAAAGATCACACTTATAGTACTGCTGCTGGGATTTATAGTAATAATTTCCTAAAAAAACAAATTAGTAAACCTATAGAAAAGAAATTAATATCAGCCTATGGGGCTCCTGCAGAAACAGCAAACAGTAAAGAATCAGATACTAATGCACAAGATGCTGCAAATCAAGCAGTACTTGAAAGATTGAAAAAAATTGTTAATGTTAACTATTCTGCTTATCTTTCTCAAATGTTTGGTGGAACTCCTTCAATAACAGATACTCAACAAAATAATGCAAATTTACAAGTTTCAACCATTTCTAAAGCTAATGCCCAATATCTTCCAACTACCAATAATGAATATATAGAAATGGGTAAAGGAGTTTATAAAAATTACTTAGAAAAATTCTATGGTAAATTTTATTCGGAAACAGGTATACCAAGTAATGCCGCGGGTTTTATCCCTGTAGAATTTAATTTAGATTTAGATGGTATATCTGGATTTAGAATGTTTAATAGAATTGATATTCAACAATCCTTTTTACCTAAACAATATAGTGCTACTCTGGAATTTTTAATTACAGGTATTTCACAAAAAATTACCGATAAGGGGTGGGTAACAAATTTAAAAACTTTATCAACCTCTAACATAGACAAACCACCATCTATTAAATTCAACCCTGCTCCTGCAGTAAAAGCAAATTCAGGAGGTACAGGTGCAGTTGATCCAAATTTTGATCCTGGAACTGAATTTACTAAAAATAAAAAGGCAGGTAATGCCGCAAAATTAAAATCTGACCCTTCTATACCTGTTGAAAATGGATTTTTACATAAATACCCAGGAATGTTAGTAGAAGCAGATGCTGCTCTATATGCTAGGTTAGAAATGAAGAATAATTCTGATAATAAAAGAATGAGATTACATCATGCTTGTATGCCTCATTTTAAAAATCTATTAAGTGCTTATGAAACTGCGGTATCATCAAATGGTAAAACATTTTTAGAAAGATATGGTAAATTAAGAATCAACTCAGCTTATAGATCTATTATTTCAACCCCAGGCGGACCTAATGCTGCCGCACCGGGTAAGTCTAGACATGGATTAGGAGTAGCAGTAGATTTACAACAACCTGCTACATATGCTGAAGTTCACACATGGTTTAGAGAAAATGGACCAGGTTTAGGTTGGATGAGGATTCCTTTAATTAATAATGGTACAACAAATGAAACTTGGCATTGGGAATGTCAGTTCCATGGTAAATACCAGAAAATTCCTAGTAAATATTTTGGTCCAGGAAACATTAAAAAGGACGGAAAAAATGGTAAAAAACAATATGCAGTATCAAATAAAAAAGCTACGGGAATTGATAAATTAAAACCTAGTTATATATTAGATACTGCTGTATGGGAAAAACAAAAGAAAGCACAAATTAGTTAAAAAATAAATTTATGTATTTTCCAAAATCTCAAATAAAAACCAATTTAAATACTAAAGGAAATCTCCTAAGGTATCTTTCAACAAAAGAAGTATACGTTGGTGATTATTTTGAAACTTCCACTAACCAATACTTTACAGGTAAAACCCCTCAGGATACCCCAACAGTGGAATTAGAATTAATTCCAAATAATAGCATAGAATATAATAAATTAACAAACCAAACCACAGTTGCCCCTGGGATTGGTGACCCCTATGTAGACGAGGCAGAAGATGCGGAAAAAGAAATAGGAGAAGAAGAAGTATCCTTTTTTACCCTTCCCCCAGCTTATATTAACTCATCTAATATCAATATAAGCAAAAATACCAAAGTAGCTACCTCATTTTATCCAATCCCATCCCCAGAAGATTATAAATTTGGGGCTATAGAAAGGTATTTTCTTAAAAGAATTAATTCTCCATCTTTTAAAGAAATAAATAAAGAAACATTTCTTAAATACAAATCTGAAGACCCCAATACTCAATTTTATTTATACACTCCTTTTAGAATTACATGGCAAATTACAGGAAAAGATAGAAATAAAGTAGCTTCAATTAACTTTAATTCCCTTAAATTAAAAGAATCTAGAATTAAAGTTTATGGTTTATCTAAATATTTTAAAAATAATTTAGACCAATTTTACAAGAAGGTTGGCTCATAGGATATAAAGTCGTATATTCGAGTAAAATAAGGTTATATGTACTGGCTTGTAGAAGACGAGGAACAGTTAAATGTTTTAATAAATAGTGGTTATAAAAAAGCGTTCATTGAGGTAATACCTTATAATGACACAATACACCCTGTACAAAATCACGTAAGTTTAGTGTATATTAGACCAATTGAAGCAAGCAAAGGCTTTATGGTATGTATTGCACATAGTGAAGCTACTAATGAATTAATCACGTGTAAGACAAGTATTG
>Ga0206130_10001652_pt1 | contig 32040 bp, 25 predicted proteins | sample Helgoland_Spring_9_FD_148637 | JGI IMG/M metagenome (GOLD analysis project Ga0206130, IMG submission 148637) | Pelagic subsurface seawater microbial communities from Kabeltonne, Helgoland, North Sea - Helgoland_Spring_Bloom_20160512_1 | ecosystem: Environmental > Aquatic > Marine > Epipelagic ...
TCTCAAATTTGATGACGTGGATGGCAAAAAGACCTTCTGGCATAGTAGTTCTCACTTGCTCGCAGAAGCATTAGAAGCTCTTTATCCCGGAGTAAAGTTAGGTATAGGTCCAGCCATAGATAATGGTTTCTATTATGATGTAGATTTTGGAGATCAAGGCTTTTCGTCTAATGATTTTGAGAAAATAGAGAATAAGATGAAAGAGCTAGCTAAGCAAGGTAATGCTTACGAACGCTCAGAGGTGAGTAAAGCAGACGCCATTGCTTATTTCACAGAAAAGGGAGACGAGTATAAGCTAGAGTTAATAGACGGATTAGAAGATGGTCAGATCACTTTCTATAAGCAAGGTAATTTTACGGACTTATGCCGTGGCCCGCATATACAAGATACTTCTACCATAAAAGCAGTTAAGCTACTCAATGTAGCTGCCGCTTATTGGAGGGGAGACGAAAAGAATAAATCACTAACACGCATCTACGGAGTTTCATTTCCTAAAGCTAAGATGCTCACAGAGCACTTAGAACTATTAGAAGAAGCGAAAAGAAGAGATCACCGTAAGTTGGGTAAGGAGCTAGAGCTTTTTACTTTTAGTGATAAAGTAGGAGCAGGGCTTCCTCTTTGGTTGCCAAAGGGTACTGCTATTCGTGAGCGATTAGAAAACTTTATGCGTCAGGCTCAGATAGAGCGAGGATACCATCAGGTAGTTACTCCGCATATTGGCAAAAAAGAACTGTATGTTACTTCTGGTCATTATGAGAAATATGGGGAAGATTCGTTTCAACCTATTAAAACGCCAAATGAAGATGAGGAGTTTTTGCTGAAACCAATGAACTGCCCGCACCATTGCGAGATTTACAAATTCAAACCAAAGAGCTACAGAGAATTACCGTATAGAGTTGCAGAATTTGGTACAGTATATAGATACGAGCAGAGTGGTGAGCTCAATGGGCTTACTCGTGTACGTGGATTTACTCAGGATGATGCACATATATTTTGTACTCCAGATCAGCTAAAAGCTGAGTTTGTGGATGTGATAGACTTAGTGATGCACGTGTTCAAAAAACTTGGTTTTGAGAATTTTACAGCACAAATATCACTTCGTGACCCAGAGAATAAAGAGAAATATATAGGCTCAGATGAAAACTGGGAAAAAGCAGAGGCGGCTATTATAGAAGCTACTGCTGAGCGAGATTTGGTTACAGTGACGGAGTATGGTGAAGCTGCATTTTATGGTCCTAAACTAGACTTTATGGTAAAGGATGCACTAGGCAGAAGCTGGCAGTTGGGTACTATTCAGGTAGATTATAACCTACCAGAAAGATTTGAGCTAGACTATATAGGTGCAGATAATGAGAAACATAGACCTGTAATGATACACCGTGCACCGTTTGGGAGTATGGAGCGATTTATAGGGATTTTGATAGAACATACTGCGGGTAATTTTCCTCTTTGGCTTAGTCCAGAGCAGGTTGCTGTATTGCCAATATCTGAGAAGTATCATGATTACGCAGATAAAGTTTTAAAATTCCTCAATAAAAACGATATTCGCGGCCTTGTAGACCAAAGGGCTGAGAAGATTGGCCGGAAAATCCGCGATGCTTGGGCGACTAAAATTCCTGTTATGATAATAGTGGGAGAGGAAGAGTCTGATAATGAGGAGGTTTCGGTACGAGTTCAAGGCGACGGGGATGTAGGTAAATTTAAATTAGATGAGTTTATAAAATACTTTAACTCACTACTGTTGAAAGAATAGAATAGTAATACTTGAAGAGAAAAAGACCTTTTAGAGGGAGGGTAAGAGACCCTCACAGAATTAATGGTTACATTATAGCTGACCCAATACGTTTGGTTGGAGATAATGTAGAGCAAGGAATTGTAGATTTAGCATCTGCACTCAAAGCTGCCAAGGAGCAAGAACTAGATTTAGTAGAAGTATCTCCTAAAGCTAGCCCACCGGTATGTAAAGTGATAGACTACCGTAAATTCTTGTATGACCAAAAGAAAAAGGCTAAAGAACTGAAGGCTACTCAGGCTAAAACAGATATCAAAGAGATACGTTTTGGGCCAAATACAGATGAGCACGATGTTAATTTTAAGACCAAGCACGCTGAGAAATTCATAGAAGAAGGACATAAGGTGAGAGCCTATGTATTCTTTAGAGGAAGGACTATTGTGTTCAAAGAACGCGGAGAGTTATTGTTACTTCAATTTGCAGATAAACTGTCAGAAGTAGCTAAACTTGAGCAATTGCCTAAAATGGAAGGCAAAAAAATGATAATTGTTTTAGCACCAAAATAAATTTTAAAAAAGAGAAAGAACAGATGCCAAAAATGAAAACCAACTCCAGTGCAAAGAAGAGATTCAGAATCACTGGTACAGGTAAAATCAAAAGAAAGCACGCTTACAAGCGTCACATCTTAACAAAGAAATCTAAGAAGCGTAAGCTAGCACTTAGACACAGCGGATTAGTACATCCAGCTGATGAGGGAAACATCAAATTCTTGTTAAGAATCGGAAAGTAATTCGCAGCAGCGAACAGTTTAACCATTATTCGGGCCATTAAAAGAGTGTTACACATATTTTACCACCGCCTAGTTTAAAAAAAAAGAAAAAATAAAATGCCAAGATCAGTAAACGCAGTCGCCTCGAGGAGACGACGCAAAAAAATGATGAAACATGCCAAAGGATTCTTTGGCAGAAGAAAAAATGTATGGACAGTAGCTAAAAACGCAGTTGAAAAAGCGTGGCAGTATGCATACAGAGATAGAAAAAATAACAAACGCAACTTCCGTAGATTATGGATTACTAGAATAAACGCTGGTGCCAGATTACATGGAATGAGCTATTCACAGTTTATGGGAGGAGTACATAAGGAAGGTATAGAGATCAATAGAAAAGTTCTTGCTGACCTTGCTATGAACCACCCAGTTGCTTTTGAGGCTATCGTAAAGAAGATCAAGAAGTAAGATTTAATAAAGCTAAAACATTATACTAAAGTCTCTCACACACGTGAGGGACTTTTTTTATGGGTGATAATTTGGAGATTACTCAGGATTTAGCTGAAAAGTATTGACCAGTCCTGCACTATCTAGTTGTGTATCGAGCCTTATAGCTTCCCACGATAGAATGGTGCCCGTGGAGTCGGTAGTTACTACTGTATACATATAGGAGATGTCGCTGGAGTACCTTGTATATTTATCACCTACGGGCCTTACAAAAGACTTACTCTGAGCACTAACCTTTATATATGTATATGCTTTTTGGCCAGCTTGCAGATCTATGATAACCTTAGGTTCTTCCCATTTAGGTAAAAGGTCGTCTATGCTGGTACCTACTAATCGGTCTAGCGTTTTTGTTCTGCTGGCACAAGCAGCGAGTATTAGGACGAGTAATAGACAGATTTTTTGCACAACTATTTTCTCATATCACGGTAGTGCAAAATAGTGTATTGATAAAACTAAGTATGATACCAAAACCTATGATGATGTAGAAGATGTGAAAATCTTGCCACCATCTGTCTTTGGTGCAAAATCTCCAAAGCCGACAGTAGTAAGAGTAACCACTGAAAAGTAGATAGCATCTACCCACGACCAGTTTTCTAAGTAGCGGTATACTGTGCTTCCTATTAAAATCACGAAGAAAGTAGTAACGAGAAGTTCTCGATACTCTTTATCTCGCAGGAATGATAATATGGTTCTAAACACAAACATGGGTTGACAGACTTATTCTATTACTTAGTTATTTTGTTTTTAAAATTTGACTTAATGCATTCTATCTCCACGAATCTCGAGTGTTTTTACCATCTCAGCTTCAAAAGCTACGTATTCTGCCCATCTGTTTAGGACATAGTCTTCGTCAGCATATTTTTTAGCTAAGGTTATAAATGCTTTATAATGCCCTGCTTCACTCACCATAAACTCGTGATAAAATTTTTGCAATTCAGGCTCAGTGATGTGGACGCTAAGCAATCTAAACCGCTCACAGCTACGTGCCTCTATCATAGCAAAGGCAAGTAAATATTCTACTAACTGCTTATTAATGTGATCTCCACCACGTATAAAAGAGTTAAGTTTATTTACGTATTCATCCTTACGTTGTGCACCTAGCTCATAACCTCTTTTTTTAAGCTCTTTTAGCACCTTGCGAAAGTGTCCCCACTCTTCGGCCACTATGGGAGCTACTATGTCCACTACATCCGTAAAGTCACTAAATTTACTGATCATACTGATACCATGAGTAGCGGCTTTCTGCTCGCACCAGGCGTGGTCCGTTAGTATATATTCTATACTAGTCTCGGCTATGTTTACCCATCTCGGGTCTGTAGCCATTTCTAGCCCTAGTGTGGTTTTAGCAGTTGGTGAAGCCATAAGGCAAAGGTAAGGTCTTAGATACAATTCTGCTGAACTCCTTGCTGTCCTTTTCAGAATTACTCAGACAGAGAACAGTAAACTGATAAGCCGTATTGTTTTTTGATGAGTTTATCGCCTCGAGTGGCGATGCTTTTGCATCGTTGCACCTAGAATCAAAATAACAACAACACCCCAACAAAAATTAGAAATCCCAATAGAAATAGTACTAACGTATAGGGCAATATATCCTTTGCCTTGAGTCCTGTAATGCTCAGAAGTGGTAAGGCCCAAAATGGTTGAAGCATATTGGTGAGTTGATCTCCATAGGCAAGAGCAAGTATCATTTTGGGTAGAGGCACACCAAGTTTGGTAGCCGCTTCTAGGATGATCGGACCTTGTATAGCCCATTGTCCACCACCGCTAGGTACAAAGATATTGACTAGTCCAGCACTAAAGAAAGTAAAGAGTGGGAGAGTAGCAGTGTTAGATACTTCTATAAACCAATTAGAAACTAGCTCTATAAGTCCTCCACTCTGCATTAGAGCAAGTATACCGAAGTAGAGCGGAAACTGTATGAGAATACCAGAGCTTCCGGTGATTGCATCTTCTACTGCACTTAGAAACGATGTGAAGCTGGAATGTAATAGGAGACATAGAGCCAATAAGCTGAAATTTATATAGTTAGGCGTGATGAATCCTAAAGACGGGCCCTCATAACTTAGGGCTAAAAACGCAGCAAATGGAACAAGAAGAATGCCTATTGTTTTACTAAAAATTTGACTTTGATCTATCCTTTCAGCTCCTTCTATTTTTTTGTTTTCTAGGGTATTGATAAAGGCCGTTTCGATTTCAGGAATTTGAGATCTTACTCTTGTACCTAAGTAATAGAAAGTAAGTGGAATGAGAACGAGCAGCAACAGAAATGCACTTATGTTCATACTACTAAATACTGTATCTCCATAGTATATAGCTTCTGGCAAAGAGGCATTTTTACTGATAACCTGCAGATGACCAGATTCGGCTACTTTGGTAAGGGCACTACCTGATAGACCTCCGTGCCAAACCATAAGACCTACATATCCTGCAGCTCCTATGAGAGGATAATTGAGTGGCAGTTGTTTTCTGGTGAAGCTCTCTCCAAGCTTACGAGCTAGGATAGCACCAAAAATGAGACCTAAACCCCAATTAATAAATGCAATTATAATAGTAGCAAAAGTGACTATAGCAGCTGCTTTCGCTGTAGTAGTAATAGGTTTCACCAACCAAGAAATTAGCTTATCAAAAAAGCTACTAAGTGCTAGTGTGTGCCCCAAAACTAGCATCAGCATCATTTGAAATGCGAAAGCCAAAAGAGAACTACTCCACAAACCTTCTTGCCAATCAAACAATAGAATAGCAGGAGACTTATCTGAAATGAATAAGGTTAGAATTAAGGTGAATAGAGTTAGTAAAATTGCGATACTAAAAGGCGAAGGTAGAATCCTCCTAAACCACTCTGCATATTTTTGAGTAAAACTCATAAGTAGGTCACTAGTTCTTCTAAGTACCGTTGGTCTGTCTCATCAAACGCATTGAATTCTGTGCTGTCTACATCTAGAACCGCATACACGCTATTTCCTCTGATACAAGGAACTACTATCTCTGAATTACTAAGGGCACTGCATTCTATGTGTCCAGGATACTGGTGGACATCGTCTACTATTTGTGTCTGCTTTGTTTGCCAAGCAGCACCGCACACTCCCTTGCCAAAATTAATACTAGTACATGCTATAGGACCCTGAAACGGCCCTAAAATAAGCTTATCTGCTTGGACTCTATAAAAGCCTATCCAATGATTAGGAAAGTGTTCCATTATTAGTCTTGAGATATTAGCCATATTAGCTATATCGTCTACGTCTTTGTATATCAATACTTTAGCCGCAATTAGTAATGTTTTATAGTTATTTTCCTTGTTCAAAATTACGGTAATATTACTTCAATAATATACATTATGGACGTTTATGGCTTTAATTTCGAATTACTAATTACTCAATGAAAATATATCATCTAAAAATTCTTCTAACAGTTATTTCTATCAACACTGTTCTTTTAATCTTGCTCTTATTCTGTTTTAAATAGTATGTGCTAGATCAATCGATTTAGATGGATTTGCTATCTTTCGATTGATACTTTTTTATAGTTTCTTTTTAAGTACTATAAAACCCCACTTGGCTAAATTACCAGTTTCATCTTCATATCTATCTGTGAAAACGATATTATAACCAATTGTAGGATCTAAATCAGCTTCTTTTATAGATGCAGTAGAGCCATTTAGTTTAACTATAAATCGATACGTTGCATTATTGCCTCTATCTATAGTGATTATATTATCAGTAGTGAAACTTGGATTGAATTCTATCTTACTATCTACAGCTAGTGCTTTATTAGCTTTTATTTCATTCATTACCTTATAAAACTCAAAGTATTCATTTGCTCCTGCTGAGTCCCAATCTATCTGGTCTTTACCAAAGAAACTAAGTCTATGTTTTAATCCTGCTTCTTGCCCATTATAGATAAGAGGTAAGCCACGCAGGGAGTAGCTGAGTACAGCCATTGCTTTCCACGATTCGCCTAGACGCTCATCTATAGTGCCGTTCCAGCTATTCTCGTCATGGTTAGTTATCATATTCATAGGAAATGCTTTTGTTCCGTTTATGCTATCTTTTTCAGTCATCACACGAATAATCTCACTTGTATTTACTTCGCCTTTGTATAATTTATTGAATACGTGATGCATCTCCCATCCATAGTAAGCATCAAAAGCAGACTCAAACTGATCTGGTTTATGTGCTTCACTCTCGGCAAGCATAAACATTGGCTTTACTTTATCTAAGGCAACTCTAGCTTCATTCCAAAAGTCAGTAGGTACTTCCATAGCCACATCACAGCGGAACCCATCGAGATCACATTCCTCTAACCAAAACTGCATACTCTTTATCATTTCAGCACGCATATCTTTATTATTATAGTTTAGATCTGCAACATCTGTCCAGCCCCAGCTTATACCATCATCTCCTATAGGATCTGTGATTTTACCAGTACTGTCGTGTGTATACCATTCTGGGTGCTCGGTTACCCAAGTATTATCCCAAGCGGTATGGTTGCCTACCCAGTCAAGTATTACATACATTTCCATATCATGGCATTTTTTTATGATACGTTTAAAATCTGCTACTGTTCCATATCTCGGATTTACAGCGGTGTAATCTGAGATAGAATATGGGCTACCCCAGTATTTATCGTAATCTGGAGTTGTAAGGTCTTGAACAAAAGTATCCCCCACAGCTTTTCTATTGAGCTTGCCTATAGGTTGTATAGGCATAAACCAAAGTACATCTACTCCCAGTTCTTTTAATTTGGGGAGTCGCTCTTCGAATGCAGCAAGTGAGCCCTCTTCGGTGTATTGCCTTACGTTCACTTCATAGATTGTCGCATTTTTGATCCACTCAGAAGGTAGTTTTGTAACGGTCTCTTCTTTTTTTTCTTGTGTGCCGCAAGCCATTAGGGTAGTGGCCAATAATATATATATATACTTTTTCATGATGTATTTGTTAGTTTGTATGTTGCTAATAGTGATATGAATAGTGAGCTAAGAGTGATGAAACCCAAAGATTCCGTAACATCCGAAAGTGTGTTCCCTAAGAATATTTCAGATGTGAAAGTTATAATAAATAATGGAATATAAAGTAGCCATAGGTTGGAGGTGCTTTTTAGCTTATGATATAGTAAGATCACTATAGGTGCAATAAATACGAAGTAGCATTTCCAAGCAAGCGGCGAAAAAACAGGAATGAAAGAGAGTACTATGAGCCATTGGATGGTAAGTGCATGTTCTTGATCTCTATTTTTATAAAATATGTAGGATACCCATAATCCAATAGACCCAATAAAGCTAAGAGTGAGTATTTTAGTTTGGCTAATAGTAAGACTAGCGATATTGAAATACCATCCATTAAATCGTGAAGTATCCGAAAGTAAGCCACAAAAGAAACTCCACAGTGATTGGTTATAGTGAATGCATTGTAGTCCGTCTGCTACCTGCTTAGTATACCACTGTTGATATAACGCAGTACTGCCGTCTCCAAAGTAAAATAGAACAGCTACATGAGTAAGACCCAAACCCATTATCGTCCATAGTGTAGTGCGAAATTCTCTTTTAAAAAGAAGAAAGGGTATTAAAATAATAGGATAAACCTTAGTGCTAATAACCAATGCTAAAAGTATTCCGGCCCAAAAATGTTTTTGTTTTAGTGTTAAGATTAAGGATAAAATGCAAACTGCAAGTATGCTAATATTGACTTGTAGATTACTGATTTCTTCTAAGAAAATACGGAGGGTCAGCAGAAACGGAAGAAGGAAAAGTGGATTAGTAAGTGATATCTCATTCTTGTTTTTACTATTTAGCCTAAAGACTAACTCGTTACTAGTAAAAAAGGAAATAGTCCATTTGAAAATGAGCCAATAAGTGGCAAGCATACTTAGAAGCCATACTAGTCTAATCCCAACAAAACTTACCTCATTGAGCCAATGAAGTGGTATGGAGGCTATGCTCATAAAGGGAGGCCAAGTATTACGGTGTGCTGAGTAGATGTAGTCTCCTTGCCACGCGAGTTTGCCAGCTTCTATGTATCCACCCAAATCTCCTTCTCGCTTTATATCTCGCAGTATCTCTAAGCATAAGAATACTCCACAAGCGATAATAACTAACGCTAGTAACTGCTTGCTATATGTTTTGAAGAATCCGATGATAATATTAGTTAAGAGATGGTTAGTTCGTTGAAATACTGTACGTCCAGTCTTCTTTATTCAATGTTATACCCACTTGATTATCAAAGTATCTACGAGTATATTTTAGTTTAGTGGTGGTATTCTCTTCTATAGTAAAATCACCATAGACTAAAGCTAAGTTTTTAGTTCTCACTTGTATGAGTGATCCTATCTCTTTTTGCAGAGCAGCTTCTTGTTTCTTCAAATTCTTAAAACGCATCATTCTTCTATTATCAGGATCGCCTGCACCGGCCATACCTATTTCATCACCGTAGTATATGATTGGTATTCCTGGTATGGTAAGATTAAAAGCATTGAACATGGCCATTTTACGATAAGCCAAAGAGTCTTGCACTTCTATGGTCTGTTTCCATCCTATGCGTTTGTACTCCATCCATGGGGTATCAAAACTAAGCGTGCCATCAGCATAGCTCATAAATCGAGGTTTGTCTTGATTTCCGGTGATATTACCCATCAAGTGATGGTATCCGTAGGTGCTCAGGCCTGCCTCTAAGGCTTCTCCAAGTCTAGTCATAGATTCATCTTGAGTAGCGAAAACAGGTAATGCATTGTCATACATATTAAAATCAAACTGAGCATCTAATAAGCCTGAACCTATGTAGCTATTGATGAGCTCGTGACTTCCATATGTTTCACCTATTTGGTAAATGTACTTGCCTTTTTCTTGGCTTACTTTCTTTACTTTTTTATTGAGTGTTCGCCAAAAGTTATTGGGAATATGCTTGGTTGCATCGTGTCGGAATCCATCAAAATCATACTCGGTAATCCAATATATTGCAGAGTCTACCATAAAATCAGTCACCTCTTGTTTTTCTAAATCAAGTGTGGGTAAGAATGTATCAAACCAAGTAGTTAGTCGATGTTCATCCCATTTTTCAGTGTTCATAGTGCCATCTGGTAAGTAGAGAGGTGTCACCCAGTCTTTGTGCTTTTGGTATACTGCGTGTTGCTCATGTACATGGTTAGCCACGTAGTCTAGTAGTACGCTTAGTCCATTGCTATGAGCAGTGCGGAGCATCTCTTTTACATCTGCAGAATTGCCTAGTCTATAGTCTACCGAAGTACTGGTAATGGGCCAATAACCATGATATCCGCTAAACTTGGTGTCTGGATTATTGAATTGTCCCCAGGCGTCTATTGGATTTTGAGTGATAGGAGATATCCATATCGTATTAATACCTAGGTCTTGGAAATATCCAGCTTTTATCTTTTGGGTAATTCCTTTTATATCGCCGCCATAATATTGTGCTTTGGCTAAAATAGCGGGGTCATTCACAGGTTTATTATTAGAGGTGTCTCCATCTACAAAGCGGTCTACCATCATAAAGTACATGATACTGCTGTGCCAGTCGCTATTGTTAAGTTTAGTTGGATCAGTGATTACTTTTCCTTTTGCTAGAGGAATAAGTAGATCATTACTAACTGCGACGTTATTATATCCATATACTCTGATATGTGATCGTGCCTCGTATTTAGCAAAAGGAGGGATAAGTAGTTTGAATTTATCACCTTCTTTTTTAGCTTCTATTCTAAAGTTGTTCCAATATGCATATACTCCGTCAGTCTTTTCCGAAGAAATAATGATTTCAGTTTGGGTGAATGAGTCCGTTGTTATTTTTGGTAATTGATCTTTGTTTGGCCCTTTGACTTCTAACACATTATTAAATCCACCCATACCGTTGCTGATTTTGATAGGATTGCTGGGGTCGTCTATTTCTTTGCCATCTGCTACTAGTTTATATTGGTATTTTCCTGGTTTGTAATGGCCATAGTCCAATCGAAATGTGTCATCTGTCTCAAGTAAATTAAATAATGTCCATCCTCGGTTTTCTGATTTAATTTGGAGCTGATTGATGCGTTTTTCATTATTCGGCAAGCGAATGTATTTTCCATTGTAAGTTGTGTTCCCTTTCACTAGAAACGAATAAGGAATGCCTTCTGCATAAAGCGTGAGGTTGCTAATTGATCGGTTATCTTGATTGGCTACTATGAAAATATAATCATCTATATAGCTTACTTGCAGTGCAGAGTCATCACTCACTATGGAGTCTATGATTACCGGGCTAGTAAAATAGTCTGATTGAATAATACGTGTACTGTCTCCCGTAAGCTGAATAGGAGAGGCTAGTCCAAAAATCTTCGTGCCTTTATACGTTGTGTTGTTTTGACCACAGCTCGCCAATAGGATGGCTAATAAAAATGTGAATAGGATATTTTTCATTACTTGTTCTATTTTGGGCTAGTTAATATCGTTTTATTCATTTCACACGACTATAAAATTATAGTTTGCACCTTGTTCACATTTCTACTTCTCTCAATATAATAATGCCTTAAGCAAAATTATACCAAAGTCCTAAATCACCTCAAGTCCATTCTTATTCACAGTGACTTTTTTGACTACACCTCTAAATCTAATTTTGAAGGAGAAGCTTTCCCAATTTTCTGGCAGGAACGGCTTAAAGGTTAACTCATTATCTTTCACTCTCATCCCTGCAAAACCTTTGACTATACTCATCCATGTACCTGCCATACTCGTAATGTGCAGACCATCTCGGGTGTCATTATTATAATCATCTAAGTCTAGACGAGCGGTGCGTAGATAAAACTCATAAGCTCGTTTTTCGTCACCTAGCTTAGCAGCTAGTATGCTATGCACGCAGGGACTTAGGGATGATTCGTGCACGGTAAGTGGCTCATAGAAGTCGTAATGCTTCTTATGCTGCTCATCTGTATATTCATCTTCAAAAAAGTAAAATCCTTGTAGTGTGTCTGCTTGCTTTATGTAGCAGCTACGCAGTATTCTGTCCCAGCTCCAATGCTCTACTATTGGTCTTTGGCTAGCTGGCAGATCTGTTACGGGTATTAACTCTTTGTCTAAGAAACCATCTTGTTGTAAAAATACTCCGTGCTTTTCAGAGTAGGGGTAGTACATGTTTTCTGAGATTTCTTGCCACTTTTTAGTCTCAGAGATATTGAACTTTGAAATATCTGCAATACGAGTAAAATCAGCTGAATGAGTTTCTTTTACATATTCTATTGCTTCTCGGCAGTAGTCCAGACACCAAGCGGCTATCTTATTAGTGTACCAGTTGTTATTTACGTTATTTTCAAATTCGTTAGGCCCTGTTACACCTAGCATTACATATTTCTGCTGATGCTCGCTCCAGTTGACACGCTGAGCCCAAAATCTTGCAATGCCTATAAGCACCTCAAGTCCATATTCTGCTAAGTATTTTTGGTCGTCCGTATACTTTATATAGTCAAATATAGCATAGGCTATAGCACCGTTTCTATGTATTTCTTCGAAGGTTATTTCCCACTCATTATGAGATTCTTCACCATTCATAGTTACCATAGGATAAAGAGCAGCCCCATTAGAGAATCCAAGTTTCTCAGCATTCTCTATTGCTTTTTGTAGGTGCTTATATCTGTATATGAGTAGGTTGCGTGCTACTTTTTGACCTGCGGTAGCTTGGTAAAAAGGAAGACAATACGCTTCTGTATCCCAGTAAGTACTGCCGCCATATTTTTCGCCTGTAAATCCTTTTGGACCTATATTTAGTCGTTCGTCTTCTCCAGTGTAGGTACAGTTTAGCTGGAAAATATTGAAACGAACTGCCTGCTGTGCAGATACGTCTCCTTCTATTAGTATGTCACTCTCTTCCCACTTAGCGGCCCAAGCAGCTTGGTGTTTTGAAAGTAAATCTTCAAAGCTTTTCTTGGTGTTTTTTTCTATTTCTTCTTTAATAGTAGCTTCTATCTGGTCCTTTTGTATATCTAGACTAGAGACTATGACTGCTCGCTTTTCTATGCTTATTTCCTCTCCTTTTTTGGCTTCAAATTTGGTAGATATTTTAGCCGTTCTCTTATTTGATTCACTATCGCTAAAAGCAATATTTTTAGAACTATGTGTAACAGTAGTGGTAGTTTGTATTCCTACGTGAAACAGTGTTTTCTTTGTTTCAGTGATTACCGTACAGTTATTTCCACCTGCTTTCGTGTTGATGCCACTCCAAAACTTCTCGTCGTAATTAGAGTCCTCATTGGTCACATTGCCATATATGTACGAAGCAATCTTAACCTCTGCATCTTGGTCTAATACTAGTGAGTACTTGAAAGCAGCGTGTCTACTTTGGTGCAGACTACAGAACCTCTGGATATTTGCTTTTATAGTTATTCCATTTCTAAGTTTTACCGTATATGAGCGGTGCAAAATGCCCCCTTTCATGTCAAGCGTACGATTAAAATCAAGAACCTCAACCTTGGCTAAATTTACAGATTCTCCATTTACACGAATATTGATTCGCATCCAATTAGGAGCGTTTAGCACTTTAGCAAAGTACTCAGGATACCCGTTTTTCCACCAGCCTACTCTCGTTTTATCTGGATAGTAAACTCCTGCAACATAGTTTCCCTGTAATGAGTCTCCACTATACTTTTCTTCGAAATTGGCACGTTGACCAAATTTACCATTGCCAATACTGAATATACTCTCAGAAACCCGATTAACTTGTGCGTCAAACCCCTCCTCAACTATGTGCCAAGGGTGGTGCTTAATGTAGTTTTTCATCTACTTCGAATACTTAAAAAATATTTTTGAATTTAGATAAATCGGCTTCTAACCAAGTTTTTATCTGTAATTGTGCTCCTTTTAATCCCTTGTCATCACCAAATAGAACACTTTTCATTCCGGCTTTTTTTGCAGCTGTGAGTCCCGCTTGAGAATCTTCTATTACCAAGCATTCTTCTGGAGGCACACCTAATTTTTCTGCAGCTAAAAGGAAAATATCTGGTTCGGGCTTAGAGTTCTCTGTCATACCACCATCCACTATTGCATGGAAATCTAAAACGAGGTCTAATTTATCTATGATTCTAATAGCGTTGCGACTCGATGAGCCTATAGCAACCTTTATTCCTTCCTTTTTTATAAGAGCATTGAACGTCTTAAATCCTTCGAAAATTTCTTCAGGAGTCATATGGTCTATTTGTTCTAGATACATTTGATTCTTTTTTTGAAGTAGGTTAGATTTTTCAGCCTCAGAGATTCTAGCTCCGCTCCATTTCAAAATCTTATCCAATGATTCTTTTCTGCCTATTCCCTTAAGCTTTTGGTTTTGCTTTTCTGTAAGGTTATATTCTAGTTGGTCTGCTACCCATTTCCAACTTTGGTAGTGATATTTAGCAGTATCAGTTATTACACCATCTAAATCATATATGCACGCATTGAGACTCATAAATTTAGTTTTTTTTGTTAATGTGGTATTGAGTTAAGGGCTCAACTGGCCGTTTCTCTATTTTACCGACGGTAAAGCTATACTTTATAGCGACTTTTTGCAAGACTTCTTTAAAATAATAGGCAATAGAACCTACAAAATGCACAGGTACATCCTTATAATTATCGTAGCATAGTACGTGAATATTTACAAATTTATCTAACCCATCGTATACCATTTCTCTAAAGTATGGATGATCCAAGTGCTTGCTTATGAAAGGCGAAAAACTTGCCAAGTAAACGTTAGGGTCTGCTTTATGATGTACAGCTTCGAAAATACCTTCCTTAGTTAGGTTGTATTCTTTCGCAAAGTCCTCTGCTAGTTCTGCAGGCATGCGATGGTATAGCCACTCAGAGAGCAATATCTTGCCAAAGTAAGATCCACTGCCTTCATCACCAAGGATATAACCTAGTGCGGGCACTTTTTCTATAACTTTTGTGCCATCAAAGTAGCAACTATTAGAGCCAGTACCAAGAATACAGGATATGCCGGTGTCGCCTTGAGAAGTGGATAGTGCCGCTCCTTTGAGATCGTGATCTACTAGTACTGTCTCTGCAGACGAAAAAACTCGTTTAAGCCCATTTGCAATTATCCTATTTCGAGCTTCACTAGAGCATCCTGCTCCATAGAAGTATACCTCAGATACTCGATTTCTATACTCAATGAATAATTCATTTTCCATCAACTTCGAATACACTAAATCTGCATCGTGAAAGAATGGATTGAAACCCATAGAGTTTGTTTTATGTTGATTTGATTGGCTATCTATCAGTATCCAATCGCATTTGGTAGAGCCACTATCGGCGACTAAAATCATCTTGTTTTATTAATTATGCGAGCAAACTTAGTGTAAAAATTACACTTTGAAAAAAATAGCTAAATTTACCACCACAATAGCTCCAAAAGGTAAGTTTAATGAAGGAAAGAATGCATAGTCAAAGTAACCCCAATGTCTCTGTAGATTGTGTAGTTTTTGGTTTTGATGGGGCAGATTTGAAAGTGCTTTTGGTAGAGCGTGAGGGGAGGGATAATTTAAATATTGCAGATGATACATTAGTACTGCCGGGAGATTTGATTAACGATAAAGAAGATCTTGCAGCCGCAGCTTCTAGAGTGCTCCAAAATCTTACAGGCATTCAAAAAATATTTCTAGAGCAGATCGGTGCATTTGGCAGTACCCATAGGCTTACTAAACAGAAAGACAGAGTTTGGCTTGAGGCTATCAGACTTAATCCGGAAGCACGGGTAATCACTGTAGGCTTCTTTGCCCTTATTAATATAAAAAACTACAAAATAAAACCAGCAGGTTTTGCCAAGCATGTTATTTGGGAAGATTACAAGTCTGTTGGGGAGTTAGGCTTTGATCACAATGAGATACTAGAAGCGGGTATTCATAAGCTAAGAGATAGATTGTATAGAGAGCCAGTAGGGTTTGAACTCTTACCTGAGCGATTTTCCCTACACCAACTTTATACGCTGTATAATGAGATTATGGGTGGTGAGATAGACCGTCGAAATTTCAGAAGACGAATGCTGAAAACCGGTTTCTTGAAAGAGACAGACGAGTATCAAGCGGGTGTGCCTCATAAACCAGCTAGACTATACGAGTTCGTAAGAGAAGAATTCGAAAACATCAGTAAAAATAATTTTAAATTTTATTAGATAGATGAGTAATAGGAAACCGAAGTTAAGTTTTTGGCAGATATGGAATATGAGTTTTGGATTCTTAGGAATTCAATTTGGGTTTGCACTGCAAGGCGGATTCATGTCACGTATTTTTCAAACTTTGGGAGCAGAACCTCATCAAATTCCTGGTCTTTGGCTTGCTGCCCCATTGGCCGGATTAATAGTACAACCTATTATCGGTTATATGAGCGATAGAACATGGAGTACTAGATATGGTAGACGAAAACCTTACTTTTTAATAGGTGCTATTTTAGCTTCGATAGCCTTGTTTTATATGCCACACTCACAGCTATTGTGGGTTGCCGCAGGAAGTCTATTGATGCTAGATGCTTCTATCAATATAAGTATGGAACCTTTTAGAGCATTGGTAGCAGATAAGCTAGATGAGTCGCAGCGTTCTTATGGTTTTATGGTGCAGACCCTCATTATAGGTATAGGTACTTGGATAGCTAGCCAGCTGCCGCTTGTGCTTACTAAAATAGGTGTGAGTAATGAAGCCGCAGATACTATGATACCGGACAATGTAAAGTATGCATTTGCTATAGGTGCAGCAGTATTCTTGCTTTCTATTTTGTATACTATATTCACTACAGAAGAATATCCTCCAGAAGATCTTGAAGAATTTGAGAAGGAAAAGAAAGAGACCGCAGGTTTTATAAATGCAGCTAAAGAGATCTTTAAAAACATCATAGAAATGCCTCTTACTATGAAGAAGCTAGGAGTAGTTCAGTTTTTCTCTTGGTTCGCATTCTTTACTATGTGGAGCATGGCTACACCAGCTCTCACCGAACATGTGTTCGATTCACCTAAGCCAAATTTTGAACTAGTAGATAAGGCTGACTTTGCTCAAATGGCATCTTACAAAGTAGCAGATGCTAGTTTCAATAATGCTGCTGATTTAGTAGGCTCTGCAATGGGGACCTATGGACTAAGTTCCATGGTGTTTGCCTTACTTTTTGTCCTTATCACTAGAAGGATGTCTATCAATAGAAAATATGTGCATATGGGTAGTTTAATATTAGGTGGGTTAGGATTTATATTGATGTATTTTTCTCATTCTCAAAATATGCTACACGTTTGTTTTGCTCTCATTGGAATCTCTTGGGGAAGTATTCTTTCTTTACCATATGCTATGCTAAGTAGTTCTATAGACCCTAAAAAAATGGGAATTTTTATGGGCTTATTTAATATGTTTATTGTTATTCCTCAAATTGTAGCAGCTCTTGGAGGAATTAATTTCTTATCGAATACCGTTTTTGGCGAGGCTACTATTAATACTATGCTGCTCGCAGGTTCGTGTCTTATTATAGCGGGAATAAGTAATCTACTTATTACCAATAAAAAAGCAATACGATATCAAGCAGATTCTAATTTATGAAAATTAGACTAGTCTTTACTTTTACTTTTGTTTTATCAGTTCTTCTAGTATTTTCTCAACATAGCTTACCGCCAAAAGGTGAGTTGTTTCGAGACAATGTAGTGTCCAGTATTTATGTAACTCTGCCTGCGGATTCGCTTGCAGATATTTTAGATTATGATAATCGATTGAGTGACTATCACTACCATGCAAGTTTTGTATTTGATAATGGAGTAGTGCGAGATTCTATAGCCGTAGTGGGTTTTAGGCTAAGAGGAAATACCTCAAGAAAATCACAAAAAAAGTCGTTCAAAATATCTTTTAATGAATATGTCTCTGGTCAAAAATACCAAGGATTAGAAAAGCTCAATATAAATGGAGAACACAATGACCCAAGCTTGAGTAGGGCTAAGTACTGTTTCGATTTTTTAGATTATCTAGAGGTGCCAGCCTCTCGTACTAATCACGTACGACTCTATATAAACGGGGAGTACTTTGGGTTATACCTAAACGTGGAGCACTATGACGAAGAGTTTACTAAAAGTAGGTTTAATGGCAAAGGCAATTTATACAAGTGCACCTACGGTGCAGATTTGCAATATCGAGGTGCTACAGGCAATAGCTATAAGCTTGATTATTATGAGATTAAAAACCCTGATGGGCCAAATGGGTATGAGGATTTAGCTCAGTTTATCACGGTCTTAAATAACACTCCTTCTTCCGATTTCGAATGTGAAATAGAGCAAATATTTAATGTAAACAGCTATCTAAAATGTCTAGTGATGGATGTTTTGAGTGGAAACTGGGATGGCCCCAATTATAATAAAAACAATTTTTATCTGTATTTCAACACCCATTCCGATCAGTTTGAGTACATACCATATGATTTAGACAATACCTTAGGGGTCGATTTTTTAGGTGTAGAATGGAGTGATAGGAATATCTATAACTGGAGTAAAAGCAATGCTAACAGACCCTTATTTACTAAAATAATGGCGAGGGAAACATACCGCAATAGATTTAACTATTTTTTGAACAAGGCATTAAGCGAATATTTTAATCCTACGCTAGCTTATGATAGGTTCAATGACATTAGGTTACTCATAGGTGATGCGGCAAAAGCAGATACTATAAGAATGCTAGACTATGGATACACTTGGTCAGATTTTAACAGTTCGTTTGGCTATTTCAGCAAAGATCATGTAAAGTATGGGATCCAAGATTTTGTAACTCGCAGGTATAATTCTGCTGTAAGCCAGTTGCAAACATTAGAAACGACAGGAGGAATACCCCTTTGGCACGCTGCAGTGCTCAATGCTGTGGGCGATTCCATTACATATACTATAAGAGTAGAGGAGGAGGAAAGCTTAGAGTCTGTAGTCGTAAATTATAACTGGGAATATCAGTCTGCTATGTGGGTCGATACTTTAGACGTCTTGGATTCTGTAAATCATTTGTATTCTAAAACTATAGCTTGGCATCCTACCCTGAAGCAAGTGGCGTATTCTTTTACCCTAAATGGGAGCACTATATCTACTGAATATCCAGTATGTGATATGTTCTCACTTGTGAAGCCTTCTAATGATATAAAACTATATATCAATGAGTTGATGGCTGACAATAGCACTACTAAAATGGACGGGGATGGTGAATACGAAGATTGGATAGAGGTTTTTTACAATGGAGATAGTCCAATAAATATAGGAGGATACTATCTGACAGATAATCTAAGTAACCCATTCAAGTATAAACTGCCAGCTACTACTATGTTGCCGGGAGGTTTTAAACTAATATGGGCAGATGATGAGGTAGGAGCAGACCACGCTAATTTTAAACTCTCCAAAAGTGGAGAAATTCTTGCCCTTTTTGATGCAGCAGGGTCACTTATAGACTCTATCAGTTTTATGGAGCAATCGAAGGATGTTTCACTGGGTAGAGCCAAAGATGGGGATCCTAACTGGATTTCATTCGCAGAGTCTACTCCAGGTTATTCCAATACAGGATTTTCTAGAATAGATGAGTTGCAAAGTCAAGTTTCGGTATACCCTAATCCAAGCTCAAGTAGAGTCTACATTACTGCTAATAGTCCAATAGAAGAACTATGGCTCATAGACATGCAAGGCAAAATGCAAGATGTACAATGGAATAAGCAATTTCTGAATATTTCTGCTTTGCCAGCAGGCGTTTATTTTTTAAATGCTAGACTCGGAGCGAAGCTTATTCACTATAAAATAGTGAAAGTAAACTAGGGTCTAGGCTCTAAGCACGGGTCACATACCTTGTGCAGGTTTTGTTGTATGACCGTACTATTTTTAAACAATGCGATAGTCGCTAGGGCTTTTCTGTTTTCTTTAAAGTTACAATCTGCCCGTTCTTGGTTGGCAGGAGATAAAGACTCTTTGGCAACCTTTAACATTTTAGGTGCTAGGAATAAGAAATACGTTCCTTCTACAAAACCTTCTTTGGAGCACTTTCCATCCACTACATCTATCACTATGCCGTCGTCTTCTCGTATTACGCTATTATGCAGATATACTATGCCAGTATATGCTTTTGGGGTGCGTAGGTCCTCTACCAACTCATCTGGTGGGTAGGCACCACCACAGTAATCTTCTGTAGTTGTAATTTCAAATTGGATAGAACTCTTAACTTTTTTAGACTTACAAGCGATAAGAGCTACTGTTAATGATATGAGTACGATTATTTTTTTCACGATACAAGTATACAATGTTTATAGACTATAGGTAAACCAAATGTGTGCCATAGTATCTAACGTATAGAAGAGTATTAAAAAAAAATGCTGCTCACCGTAAGGTGAGCAGCATTTAAATATAAAATTATTAATCTTACTTCTTAGTGAAAGAAATTGACTTTGTTTCAGCAGCAGCATCTATAGTAAATACTATATCGTAAGTACCGTCTGCTTTTGCTTGCATGTTTCCACCATTATCTTGAATATCACTAGCACTAGGTCCAGTAACTATGTCACTGTAACCTTCGTTTATATCATCCCAAGTACCAGCAGTTCGTAGTTTGAATCCACCAGCAGAAGCTAATTGCACACCATTATAAGCCCACGTATATACGTCGCCATCTTTTGCAGGAGTAGTAGCAAAAAGCTCACCATCCCAGTTTCCGTCTTGTACGCCGTCTCCTATAAGCCCTACTTCTACAGCAGAGAAATCTCTAGCTGGTAAATCGCCAGTTTTAGTATATACCGCAGTATGTCCAGAACCAGCAGTCCAAGTCATAGATACATCGTATACCCCACTAGCGTCAGTATAGTTGTCACCACCTGGTACTAAAGCTCCAGCAAATGCAGCACCTGCAGCATCGTTACCAAAGTTTGTGTTGAATTTAATACCTTTTTTGCCATCTCCTAGGTCTATAGTAGTATCTATTTCTACTTTCCATCCACCTGAGTAACGGAATTTCCATTCGCCACCACCCATTTCTACACCTGTAATACTCCAAGTCATGGTAGTCATATCAAATGCGGGAGCATCAAATTTAGTGTCACCAGACCATCCGCCTGGAGTAGATTGACCTATGAAACCCCACTCTACTGGTACAACAGCACCTTTGCCAGTTTCAGTATCTATCACTACTTGATAAAGACCATCTGAAGGTACAGTAAATCTAGTAGAAGTAGTAGCGATAGCACCTCTTTGGATATCTACCTGTGGCTCTTCGTTGCCACCCATAGCAGAAGCCCAATCAGTTCCTGGTCCCCAAGAAGTACGCTCATTACCAGCTACTTGCATGATGTTGAAACCATCACCTGCTTTTAAGGCTACAAAAATTTCTAGTAATGTAGCTCTGTCTTCTTGAAGAACTTCGTTTCTAGTAGAACTTAAAGTTGCCTTAATGTCGTAACCTGCATAAGCAGAAGAAGGACCTTGTATGTAGAAACCATCTTCTACTAGCTCTTCTTCAGCTGGAGTTACTTCTTCATCATCTTTGCATGAGTTTAGTGTAATTACACCAAACAATGCCGCCATGATTACTAGCGTTTTGGTTGATTTTAAGAATAATTCTTTCATTGTTGTTTTGTTTTGTTGTTTATATATATTAATTAATTAAAAGCCTAAGTTTGGGTTGGCATCTATTGCCCATTGAGGAATAGGGAAGGTAGTTCTCTCTGCTCCACTTGCTGGTTTTTCCCACCAAGATTTACCGAATTTACCAAAACGAATTAGATCTTGACGTCTATGACCTTCACAAAATAATTCTCTTCCTCTTTCTGCAAGTATTTCATCTAGTCCAAAACCACTTGTTGGTCCTGCACTTGCTCTATCTCTCACCTCTTGTATCCATTGATCTCCTGCACCTGGTCCGCCATTACGCACGGCACATTCTGCTTTCATAAGCAGCACATCTGCATATCTGAATAGTGGGAAGTCGTTGTTTAGGTTTTCTAAAGCCCCTTCTTCTATTTCATACTTTTGTACTCTTACACCACTCATTCTTATTTCAGAAGAAGTGTTTCCAGCCCCCATTACTAAGGCGGGAATTTCTGGAGTTAGTATTAAATCTTCTCCTGCTGTTTCATCAAATAATTTCGAACCCCCTAAATCAAACTGCTGACCTGCTAAGAACCACTCTTCTTTCCTTTTATCGCCATCTGAGTAGCTTTCGTAGTGATCTTCTAAAATGGCAAAGCCATTCCAAGGACCTACTTTCATTCCAAATGTTTTATCATTTAAGTAATGCAGAGTACGCATGTGAAGTCTAAATCCTTGAGCATCAAATTCGTCAAATAGTATGGTGAAGATATTTTCCGATACATTCACATTAGTCGCAGAGAATGGTGCAGTAACTGTATTGTCTAGGGTATATATGCCTAGACCTATTATGCTGTCGCATACTGCTTCTGCCTTATCATAAGCTGGGTTACCGGTGTATATTTCGGCATTTAGATATAACTTGGCTAGCAGTGTGTAACCCATTCCTTTATTGACAGCAAATTTGTTAGAATTCAAAGGAAGAAGGGGAATTGCGGCTTTCATATCCACTACCAAAAAATCATATACCTCCTGTCTAGTTGCTTTTGTAGGAAATTCAGGAGCATTAGTAAATGAAGTTATAAGAGGTACATCGCCATAGTTATCCATCACCATATACATAAATAATGCACGTAGTGTTTTTAGTTTAGCTATGCTGATATCTATTGCAGGATCGCCAGCACTTTCTTGGAGTCCATCTATTAGCTTATTAGCTTCTCTCACTCCATCATATAAGTGACTCCACATAGAGTTAACTGCATCTACGTCATTGGTCCACTCGTGGGTGTGTAGCACACGCCATTTACCTCCATCATTCCAGTCATTTCCTCTTATTGGGAAAACTATCTCGTCACTGGTTACTTCTTGAGCCCAAAACCACCATCCGTTATCATCTATAAGATCTCGCAGTTCCGCATATACTGCACCCGGATCTGCTTTTGCCGTAGCAGTAGCATCGTATAGCTTATCGTCAAATTTAGTGCAAGAACCTATTGTTAAAATAGCTCCTAGTATCACTATGTTTTTTATCTGATTTTTCATCGTATGCTTGTTTTAAAAAGTTGTATTTATTCCTATACTGATACTCTGTGTTCTTGGGTATACATCATATTGATCTCTACCAAATTCTGTCCCACTGAAATTTAATTCTGGATCTAATCCTGAGTATTTGGTCCACATCCACATATTATTTCCTGTTAGGTATACTCTAAGATTTCTTATTTTACTTTCTTTTTTGAAAGGGATATTATAACCTACAGATATGTTATCCAATTTTATAAAATCACCATCTTCTAGGTAATAAGTACTAATAGTTGGGTCACTTGTTATATCTGCATTGTCACCTTCTATAGCACTAGCTAGTACATTTTGATTAGGTGCGTCTGCTGGATTACTAAATACCATTCGGGTTACATTAAAAATCTGATGACCAAATATGCCACGTAAACTAAAGCTTGCATCAAAGCCCTTATAGATTTGGAAGTAATTTGACCAACCGATGATAAGATCTGGTTGTGCACTACCTACAAATTGTCTTTTGGCTTTAGTCACATCTCTGGTTACTCCACCTGCTTCTGTTTCGAATAGAAACTTACCATCACTTGAAAAGCCTTTGAATACAGGAAGAAAGAAAGATCCTATCTCATACCCAGGCAGTATCACTTGAGTGTAGTTATCTCCACCTACAAGTCCTCTTCCAGATACATATAGCTTCTTAATACCAAGGCTGTTAGCTTCTAGGTTTCCTAGAGTTATAGTCTCTTGCTTATTCTTAGATGCTGCTATGGTAGATTTCCATTTGAAGTTTTTCTTATCCAAGATTATACCATTTAGCGTAAGCTCGATACCTCTGTTTTTAATTTCTCCAGCATTTTCAAACTTTTTTGGAGCAATATTAGGTGGTACAGGCACTGCTACTTCCATTACTAGACCGTCTGTAGTCTTGTTGTATAATTCCAATGAACCTGTTATTCTATTTTTTAAGAAACCAAAATCAATACCTATGTTCAGCTCTCTTACCTCTTCCCAAGCTAAGTTTGGATTAGCGATGTTACCCGAGTTGTTGTTCCAAATTATTATTTCTTGTCCAGTTTCAGAATCTATTCCTTTGCTAGTTGGTTGGTATCTTACACGGTCTATGTTATTAGGAATGTCTGCGTTTCCTGTAAGTCCGTATCCTACTCTTAGTCTTAAGTCCGAAACTCTATTTATGTTTTTCATAAATGCTTCTTTGTTAATATTCCAAGCACCAGAAACAGCCCAAAATGTTCCCCACTCTATATCGTCTCCATACTTTGTAGATTTATCTCTTCGCAGAGATAGAGTGGTATAGTATTTCTTATCAAAATCATAAATAGCTCTAGAGAAAAATGAAGCAAGTCCCTCTGGAGTATTTCTGAAAGAAGTAGAGTATCCCCACTCTAACTCACTGTATGCCTTTAGATTATCTGCAGCTACATCTTCGTAGAAAGGGTCAATGTTTCTAACCTCAGCTTTAAAACCTTCTTCGTACATATTTTGCCAGCTATGGCCGCCTAGTAAGTTTATGCTATGTCTATCTTTAAAAGTATTGGTGTAGCTTAAAATCTCAGAGACGTAGTTATATCTCTTATTTTTATACTCTCTATTAGCTAATCCATTGGTAGTATTACTAAATGCGGAAGCCGGCTCTGCATACCAAGACTGTTGGTCATCTCTACCAATAGCAGTAGTTACTTTTGCACTTAGGTGGTCCGTGAAATCATAGTTTAAGTCGAAGTTGGCCAAATAACGTTTCGCGTCTCTGGTATTTGTAAACTGGTCTATCATCGCCACAGGATTATTGTATTGAAAATTTCTATCTGTTTCAAAAAAGCCGCCAGAAGCGTCATTCACTGGGTCAGTAGGTGACCTACGCATAGCTTGATAGATTGCATTTTTAGGGTCACTACCATTATCATATTTCACATAGTTGTTTTCTTCTAGTGTGGCACTAAGTCTTGCCGTGATGGTAAGCTTATCATCTAGAGCTCGTTGAGAAACGTTAAATCTAGCTATGTTTCTAGTTTTGTCTGTACCTTTTAATACACCAGTAAGTGAGTTGTGAGATAGTGATAATCTATAACTTGTGTTATTGTCGCTTTTACTTACTGCTACTGTGTGTTGCTGAGAAACGCCTGTTCTATATATTTCATCTAGCCAATCTGTATTCGCTCCATTATCTTGGAAGTTGGCATTGTTTGTCTTTGCAGCATAATCTCTTAGCTCATCACCTGTCAAAAAATCAAGTCTATTAGCTACTTTATCAAAGGCTATGAAATTGTTGTACTCTATTCTTATTTTATCAGAAGCTGTCCCGTTGCCTATAACACCTCCTTTAGTTGTTATTATTATAACACCGTTACTTCCTTGTGTACCATACAAGGAGGTAGATGCAGCATCTTTTAGTATGTTAAAGGATGCAATGTCATCAGGATTGATGGTGGTAGGGTCTATACCTATTACTCCATCTACTACATATAAAGGACCGGTGCCACCAGTTATACTAGCACTACCACGTATGTTTACACTAAATCCTGCATTTGGGTCACCACCTTGTTTAGATACGTTCACCCCAGCAGCTTTTCCTTGCATACCTTGTATTGGATCTGTTATCCTGCCTTTATTTAGTTCATCTGCAGTCACTTGTGTCACGGCTCCTGTTTTGTCACTCTTCTTTTGTGTTCCGTAAGCTATTATTAAAACCTCATCTAAGTTATCCTCAGAAATCAGTTTTACAGTAAATACAGTTTGGCTACCTAGGTCTAAAGTTTGATCTGTGTAGCCCACAAAAGAAATTTTGATAGCCGTAGTACCTGGAGTTGGCTTTAAGCTAAACTCACCTTTTTCATCAGCTATGGCACCTCCAGTGCCACCTATTGGTAATATGTATGCTCCTACTAATGGTTCAGCGGTTTCGCTGTCTGTCACGGTGCCTGTAATGGTAGTCTGTGCAAAGCTTAGACTTGCAAAAGCTAAGGCAAAAAGAGTCGTGATGAGGACCCTAGATTGAGGTGTCTGTTTTTTCATTTTTGAACCATTCAATATACTAAGTGTCAAATTTACGCTAAGTATAATTTCCACAAATATATATACTCAACTTAATTTCACAACAATAACTTCGAAACGCAGGTGTAGTAGGAGGAGCTATAATGTGATAAGTATTTGATATTCTAATGCTTAACCGTATGTTTTATTCAAAATGTTGAAAAATTTTGGATATACTTAGTGTCATTCTTACACTACTGCTTGATGGAGAGTTCAAAATGGTGCAATTTTGAGGCTATGAATTTCAAATTATTCTCCTTTGGTATTATCTGCTTCTTAATTAGCTTTACCTCATTAGCCCAAGTGGTAAGTACCTCACCTGTATTTCCTACTATTTCAGATGCTATTACTATCACCTTTGATGCGACCGAAGGGAATGGAGGACTTGCTGGTTTTGCGGGGACTGTGTACGCCCATACTGGTGTTATTACTAACTTAAGTACCTCGTCTAGTGATTGGAAATATACCCAAGGAACCTGGGGCACAGCTAATGCTCCTGTAATCACTAGTATAGGAAATGATAAGTATACACTAGATATAGCTGATATAAAGACATATTATGGAGTACCTGCTGGCGAAACGGTAGAGCAAATTTCAATATTATTTAGAAATGAGGCAGGCGACAAGTCTGGAAGAAATAAAGATGGTTCAGACATATTTATACAGATATACACTTCAGGACTATTCGCTAGTTTTACTAAACCTGAACCCAATACCATATATGAGATAGGTGAGACGGTCGAGCTAGTTTCAGAATCTTCCGCCATTGGCGGACATGTAATAAGTCTAAATGGTTCTACTGCGAAATCTGGCAGCGGTACTAAACTCACACATTCATTTACGGCAACCACAGCGGGAAACTACCAAGCTACCTTGTCAGTGTCTGATGGTTCTAGCGAAGCTACCGACACTATAAATTTTGTAGTTAATCCTATTGTTTTCACACAGGCTTTTCTCCCGGGATCTAAGCTGGGAGTTAACTATACATCGGCGACTAGCATTACCCTAGCTCTTTATGCTCCTTTCAAGGAATACGTATATGTATTAGGAGATTTCAATGATTGGACGGTAAATACCGATTATTTTATGAAGCGAGACGCAGATAATGCTACTTGGTGGATTACTATCTCAGGGCTAGAAGCCGGTAAGAAATATGCTTTTCAATATTTAGTAGATGGTGATATTAAAATAGCTGATCCATACAGTGCATTGGTGTTAGACCCCAATAATGATAAATATATAGATGCTGCTAGATATCCAAACCCACATCCGTATCCAGATGGTAAGACTAGTGGGTATGCTACTTTGATAGAAATGGATAATACTCCATATGCTTGGCAAGTCACGGATTTTGAAGCACCTGAAGAGAATGAACTTATTGTATATGAGTTATTAGTGAGAGATTTTGTAGCTAAGCATAATTATGCGACCATCCTAGACTCGTTGGACTATTTGCAAAATTTAGGGATTAATGCTATAGAGTTAATGCCCGTAAATGAATTTGAAGGAAACGAGAGTTGGGGATATAACCCTTCGTATCATAGTGCTCTAGATAAGTACTACGGTACACCGGAGTCTTTCAAAGCTTTAATAGATGAATGCCACAGCAGAGGAATAGCGATAATACTAGATGTAGTGTATAATCACGCATTTAGCCAAAACCCACTTTGCCAACTTTACTGGGATGCTACGGCCTTTAAACCTACTACACAAAATCCATATGTAAATCCAGATGCTAAGCACGATTTCAATGTAGGGTATGATCTGAATCATGAGAGTGCTGCATTAAAAAAGTATGTGAAACAAACTATGGAGTGGTGGCTCACAGAATACAAGGTAGACGGTTTTCGTTTTGACCTAAGTAAAGGGTTTACACAGAAAAACACACTAGGTGATGTAGCAGCTTGGGGCCAATATGATGGTGCTCGTGTGAATAATATCAAGCGTATCTATAGCGAAATGAAAGCTGTAAATCCTAAGTCCTATGTTATTCTAGAGCATTTTGCAGAGAATACCGAAGAGAAAGAATTAGCCAACTACGGATGTATGTTTTGGGGAAATATAAACCACGAAGCTACAGAAGCAGCAATGGGCTATGCGTCTAACTTTAGCAACGCGTATCACGTAAATAAAGGTTGGAATAATCCTAAAAATATAGCCTATGCAGAAAGCCATGATGAAGAACGAATAATGTACAAAAACTTGCAGTTTGGCAATGAAAATGGTGCGTATTCTATTAAGGATATAGATATAGCGTTAGATAGAAGCGAGCTTACATGGGTAGTTTTTAGTGCTATACCTGGTCCTAAAATGATTTGGCAATTTCAAGAACTTGGATATGATTATTCTATAGATTTCAATGGTAGAGTAGGGAACAAGCCTATCAAGTGGGAGTATAATGATGCGAGTAACCGCAAGAATATATATAAAGTAATGGCCGAAATGAATAAGCTCAAAACTACGTATGATGCCTTTGATGGAGCAGATGTAGGATTAGATGTGGGTGGCAAAGGAAAACGAGTACACTTGACTAATGCTGACCAAAGCTTTGTGGTGATGGGCAATTTTGATGTGGTAGGTATAGATATGATAGCAGATTTTCAACATACAGGCATGTGGTACGAGTATTTTAGTGGAGATAGTTTAGAGGTTACAGATAATAAGATGAGTCTTGGTTTCACTGCAGGTGAGTACAATGTATGGACAGATAAACGTTTAAAAACGCAAGAAGTGATTGGTAATGTCAGAGAGATGACTCTTGGTTTAAGCGTATACCCAAATCCAATGCAAGATGAAGTGTGGGTGAGCTTAGAGGCTACTGCATCTCGTTTTAAACTATACAGCACCAGTGGCCAAGAAGTGGTTTCAGGAGATTTAGAAAATGCAAAAGCATTTAGTATAGACACCAAAGATCTCAATACAGGGGTGTATTATCTAGAAGTGACTTCTGATAAAGGAACGGTGACTGCAAAGCTTATCAAGTAAAATTCCACTCCATGAAACTAAAAGAGTCGTCCATTGGGCGACTCTTTTAGTTTGGATTAGTTGTATCGTAGCATCTATACCGGTGAAGTTTATGCTACGAGATACTTTGCCATATGTGGTTTGCCACTTCTATAGAAGGATGGCTAGTTCCTATTTTACCGTGTAGTTCTGCGTATTGCGCTTTTATGCGTGCCTTGGTCTGCTCGTCATAAAGTATAGCGTTGAGCTCCTTAGTTACTCTCTTGGCATTGAAATCTCCTTGTATCAATTCTGTTACACAAGGCTTATCAAGTATGAGGTTTACCAAAGAAATGTAATCTAGTTTTACTATGATTTTACCTATGCGGTAGCTCAGCTCATTCATTCTATAGCAAACTACTTGAGGCACGTGCATTAGGGCAGTCTCTAAGGTAGCCGTGCCGCTAGTTACTAGTGCTGCATCACTCTGAGCCAGAAGAGAGTACATATCACCTTGTATTAGTTTTAAGTTGGGGTCAAAAGCGTGATAGAACGCAGCATCAAAACCTGGAGCCTGAGCTACTATGAGTTCATAGTCTGGGAAGTTTTGCATAGCTTCTAGCATTATAGGCAGCGAGGTATTAATTTCCTGCTTTCTACTGCCTGGGAGTAGAGCTATGCCACCACGATGTGCCAGTCCTTTGTCTAGTTGCAAGTCGTTAGCTGCCAGATATTCATCTACGGTTTCTTTGCTTGGATTGCCAACGTATTTCACCGGCACATTGTGCTTTGCAAAATATGCTGTCTCAAAGGGTAGAATAGTATACAGTTGGTCTACGTAACTTTTTATGCGTTTGATACGTCCTTCTTTCCAGGCCCACACCTTAGGCGATATATAATAGTGTACTGGTATTTTTAGGTTGTGTGCGTATTGGGCTATTTTAAAGTTAAAACCCGGGTAGTCAACGAGTAGCACTACGTCTGGCTGCCATGCTGTAATGTCAGCTTTTACTTTTCTTAGGTTTCTGGCTATTTTTCGTAGGCTTATTATTATCTCTACAAAACCCATTATGGCCATTTCTTTTTGATGAATGATCAACTCTTGACCCGCAGCCTCACTCTGATCGCCACCCATACCTCTAAATTGGGCATTGGTATCTCTTGTTTTTAGCTCGCTTATCACACGAGCAGCGTGATTGTCTCCCGACGTTTCTCCAGATATCACGTAGTACTTCATCCGTTTACATTAATGTGAAGTATACTATCACGAGCCCACTCAGTATAGTTGCGAATACTATTCCTCTTCCTGTTTGCAGCCTGTTTGAGTTTACAAAAATGAAGAAAGGTGCTAGGTTAAATAGTGTGGCTAGTTTGAGCCAAGGACTTAACGTGCCCGTAGCAAAACCTACTCTAATGAAGGTCCAAAATGACATATGTGGGAACTCAAAAACCTGAACTCCAAATAAAATGGTCAGTGGTCCTAAAATACCGATTAGAAGTCCAATTAAAATACTGTTGTAGCTGCGATTCATAGTACTTACAGATCCCAAGTATTTAGGTTTTGAATAGCGTGATGTGCTGTAAGGTCAAACTGTACAGGAACTGCTGATATATAGTTATTTGCAAGTGCCCATTCGTCTGTATCTTCCCCCTTATCCAAATTTACAAACTTACCCGTAAGCCAGTAATAATCTCTGCCATGCGGATCTTGTCTATGGTCAAATTCCTCTACCCATTTAGCTCTAGCTTGTCGGCATATTTTTATGCCTTTTATCTCTTTTTCGGGTACATTGGGTATGTTTACACTTAGCAATGTTCCATCGCTAAGTCCGTGCTCTAGTACTTGTGCTACGATCTTGTGCATATACACTTTAGCAGCAGTAAAATCAGCATCCCAACTAAAATCTAGCAGTGAAAAACCAATAGCTGTGATACCCTCTATGGCACCTTCCATGGCAGCACTCATAGTACCGCTGTATATTACGTTTATAGATGCATTGCTCCCGTGATTTATACCGCTTATAAGCAAGTCAGGCTTGCGATGTAGTACTTTATCTACCGCTAGTTTCACACAGTCAGCAGGTGTACCGCTACACTGATAGCTTTCCACTTCTGGGCCAAACTGATTATTCTTTACCATGCGTAGCGGTTTGTTGATAGTAATGGCGTGCCCCATGCCACTCTGTGGGCTATCTGGTGCTACTACTACCACCGTTCCAAAGGTTTTCATCACTTCTACCGTGGCTAGTATTCCTGGAGCTGTGATGCCGTCATCATTGCATATTAGTATTAAAGGTTTGTTTTCGCTCATTGTTGGGGCAAATGTAAGATTAGAATAGTAAGAATTCACTAAAGAGTGCATTAGGAATAAATGATGCTGAATCGTAATTTTTACTTCTCTTGCTTGTATCGTGTTATATAAAGAAATGAGCGTTTCCTTATCATATAAAGTAATACGTGTGAAGAAAATCCAATTTTCTTTACACGTTTACGCTCGGATGACTCAATACCGAGAATCGATTTGAACTCCTCTTGTGTCTCCTGCAAGGGACCCAATAGAAAGCTAAGAGCAGATAAGACCTTGAAAGATTGGTTAGCCGGCCATTGAGGCGGAGTCGAAATGTGGACCAAGGTTATCGAAGATTAAAACAATATAGTGCCCTAATATTTATAGTATTCAGATAATATAATTATCAAAATTATTGATAATATTACGCTAATTTTGCTTCGCAATATGTTACTCAGTCTAAAAGTAAAAAACTATGCCTTGATATCGGATGTAGATATGCATTTTGATAAAGGAATGAATATCATCACAGGTGAGACTGGTGCTGGTAAGTCTATACTCATAGGAGCACTTGGCCTAGCCCTAGGCAAAAGATCAGATACTTCTTCTCTCAAAAACAAGGAAGCAAAGTGCGTCATAGAAGCTACTTTTGATGTATGTGGGTATGATCTAGAGCATATCTATACCGAGCAAGATCTGGACTATGAGGAGCATACTATTTTACGCAGAGAAATAACCAGTAGCGGTA
>Ga0206130_10001653_pt1 | contig 32037 bp, 30 predicted proteins | sample Helgoland_Spring_9_FD_148637 | JGI IMG/M metagenome (GOLD analysis project Ga0206130, IMG submission 148637) | Pelagic subsurface seawater microbial communities from Kabeltonne, Helgoland, North Sea - Helgoland_Spring_Bloom_20160512_1 | ecosystem: Environmental > Aquatic > Marine > Epipelagic ...
CTATTTCCTCAAACTTTTGGACCATGCCTCGGACTAATGCGCCGGTGCCACCCATGACATAGTGTACGCCCCAAGTTTTCTCAACGAAGTGAATCATTGCGTAAATTGCTGGTACAGCAAGGGGATTCCCTCCTATTAGCAGAGTTTCAAAGCTGAACACTTGCCGAAGTTTGTTACTACTAAAGTAGCGGCTGGTAAATGAAAAGAGACTGCGCACTGCATCCAACTTCAGCAAATCTGGCAGGACTTTTAGCATTGTCGACACATCATTGAAGAAGGTATAACCGAGATCTAAAAAACCACGCTTAAAAATCGCCTCTGCATCTTGATGGAAACGCTCATAACCATCAAGGTCTTCTGGGGCGATTTGCTGTATCTGCTCACGGGTGCGCTCTGGGTCGCCATCATAATCAAAGTAACTTTTGTCATCAAAATAAATACGATAGAACGGTTTAATAGGAATGATTTTGGCGTAGTTAGCGGTTGCGGCGCCAAGCTCTTGCTTGCCCGTCCAAACAGAGTCGGGGAAGTCAGGTTGATCTAAATAATCAACATCCCGCTCGAGAACAAACAACTCTTCAATAAAGTGAGGGACGGTGATAACCGTCGGGCCCATGTCAAAAGTAAAGCCTTTGATGTTCTTAACATACGCGCGACCACCCGGGCCATCGAGTTTTTCAAGGATTATCGTATCAAATCCTAAACTTTGCAGACGCAGCCCGAGGGATAGACCACCAAAGCCTGCACCAATGATAACAGCGCGGTTCCGTTTATGTTTCACTCAAGAATCTCTTTTAAGCAGGGCGTTGCCATTAACGGTCCTAATTAAGGTCAGCCAAAGGATGATCGGTTTCTGCCCAAGGACTAACAAAGAACGGATCCACCATTTCGGAAGTAACATTCTGAATACGTGTTGGGTTCCATGCCGGATTATGATCTTTATCTATAACCAAGGCTCGAATCCCCTCAACGGTTTCCGTCTGTGCTCCGGTGCGCTTAAGATGGTGGGTATAAAAACAATGTTGTACCAACGTGCGCTCAAGTCTCAGCTCATCGGCAAGAGACATATGGCGGCCTAGTCGAATTTGTCGCAGTGACACATGCAGCATCAGCGGCGAACGCTTTTGCAGTACCTCAAGAGTTTCCATTGCCCAGGAGGACCCACTATTCTCTAGGGCTTGCATGATTTCGGCGGGGGAGTCGAAGTTAAAAGTCCCGTCTATTTCTGGGCTTAACCAGCTATCATCTCCTTCTAACTTAGCACATTCGATCACACTGTGTAGTCGACTAATGCGCTGATCGACTGTCATCATTTCGTTGTTGGTGAGGCTGTCCCAGTAGTCTTTTAGATTATCGCTATTAATAGCTCGGTCTGCTAAATCAGCTGCCAGCGCCTGAGTGCCGATCAACACTTTTCCAGTCAGCCCCAAGTATTCACCACTGTATCCAGGACACTTCGGTAAAAAATAGCCACCACCAACATCAGGGAATAACCCAATGTTAGTTTCTGGCATAGCAATTTTTGAGCGCTCGGTAATAATACGCAGTGAAGCCCCTTGGGAAATGCCCATACCTCCGCCCATTACAATGCCATCCATGAAGGCAATGTAGGGCTTTGGATAATTAAAAATTAAATGGTTAAGACGATATTCTTCGGTAAAAAACGCCTCTAGATCTGGGTGGTTGGCAATACCAGCGGCGTGAAAAAAGCGAATATCACCACCGGCACAAAAAGCACCAAAAGGACCGTCTTTATTGGAGCCTCGAATTGCAACCGCCTCAATGGTAGGATCTTCACGCCAATCGGTTAAAACCTTGTTCATAGCGCGAACCATATCTAAGTTCAAGGCGTTGAGGGCTGCTGGCCGGTCAAGCGTAATTTGTCCAACGCCGGCAATGACATTGGTAATAATATTGGCCAAAGGGACTCTCCGAGTAGCGAAACGATAGGTCAAACATTATCGAAAACTGCTCCTATTGTCGACTTAAACTGCGCCAAGTATTAGTTTTATCTACTAACTTAGCTGAAAGATAACTAGCGAAACAAAAAATTTATCGAGGGATGTTGGGCTTGCATAGAAATTCCCTATGTGACTCTCCAATCAATAATTACAGTTACTACTTGTGATCTTTTAGGTTTTACTAGTAAGCTAATCCGCCTAATCAAAGAGAAACCTAAATTAATGGAAATATCAAACATGAAAAAATTATTTATAATCCTAGCAGTAATACTTAGCTTAACTGCTGGATCAGCTGAGGCTGCTAAAACAGCTGAAGTTCTGGAGTTTGAGCAAACTTCAGAGTTAAGTATTTCAGCACTTCGTCGGGAGGATTATGATGCTGCATTTAAGCATCTCAATAAAGCCGCCAAGCTTGGAAATAAGGTGTCTCAATTTAATCTTGCTTTATTGTATATGGAAGGACTAGGAGTGAAACAGGATTATGCCCAGGCTTATCTTTGGTTAAATGTTGCAGTAGAAGCAAAAGAGAAGTCATGGCGTAAAGTAAGAGACCAAATCCATAGTGCCTTATCCAAGGAGCAGATTGCAGCGCTAACGCCATTCGTAAATGATTATATAAAGAAATATGGTGCCAGAGCTCAAGGAGTGAACTGCAGTAAAAAACCATCAATAGGGACGAAGATCAAAGCGATGCAGTGTACCAAGCGTCCTACGCCTAAAGTTTTATAATTTAGCTCTCCTAGAGAGAATAGAGGAGAATAAAAAAGGGCTTGGTTACCAAGCCCTTTTGTTTATCAGTGATCAATTAAAAAATTTAAGCGATATCAAACCGATCAGCATTCATTACCTTATTCCAAGCGGCAACAAAGTCATTCTCAAATTTCGCTGTTGAATCTGCTGCAGCATAGACTTCACAAATCGCTCGAAGCTGCGAGTTAGAGCCAAAGGCAAGATCGACTCTTGAGGCGGTTCTAACCTTGTCGCCGGTTGCACGATCAGTGCCCTGGTAGGTATTACCACCAGTTGCTTCCCAAGCAACACTCATGTCCAATAAATTGACAAAGAAGTCATTACTAAGAGTGCCAGGATTGTCTGTGAATACACCGCGATCGTCTGCGCTAATGCCTAGAGATCTGAGACCACCAACAAGTACTGTCATCTCTTTTGCGGTTAAGCCAAGTAGCTGCGCTTTGTCGAGCAACATTTCTTCCGCGCTAACTGAGTACATTGCCTTCAGGTAGTTGCGGAAACCATCTGCAACCGGCTCTAGAACATCAAATGATTCTACATCAGTTTGATCTTGTGAAGCATCACCCCTGCCTGACGTGAATGGCACGCTTGCACCTGAAGCCTGCTCGATCGCAACATTACCTGCCAATACAATTACATCAGCGATTGAGGCACCCGAACTCGCAGCAATCTCTTCGAGCACATCAAGCACTTTGGCGAGTTGATCTGGCTTATTAGCAGCCCAATCCTTCTGAGGCGCAAGACGAATGCGAGCACCATTAGCTCCTCCACGCATATCTGAACCACGATAGGTAGAAGCACTTGCCCAAGCAGTTTCAACCATCTCCTGGACACTTAAACCACTGCCGACAATTTTAGCCTTCACAGCATCAACGTCATAATCTGCTTTGCCCTGGGGTACTCTATCTTGCCAAATAAGTTCTTCGACAGGCACTTCTGGCCCAAGATAGCGATCAATAGGTCCCATATCTCTATGCAGAAGCTTAAACCAAGCGCGGGCGAAGGCATCTGCGAATTGATCAGGGTTTTCATGAAAGCGTTTAGAGATTTTCCTATACTCCGGATCTTCACGCATAGCCATATCAGCTGTCGTCATAAATGTAGTAACACGCTTTGCTGCATCTTCAGCATCTGGTGCTAAATCTTTTTCATCGGGGTTGATTGGATGCCATTGGTGAGCACCTGCAGGGCTTTTAACTAGCTCCCACTCGTAACCAAATAGCAGGTCAAAGTAGCCATTGTCCCACTGTGTGGGATTGGCAGTCCAAGCACCCTCAAAACCACTCGTAATGGTGTCGCTGCCTTGACCAGATGCATGGGTACTCTTCCAACCTAGACCCATATCTTCAACTGGGCCGCCTTCAGGTTCAACGCCAACAAGGTCTGCATCGCCAGCGCCGTGAGCTTTTCCAAATGTATGACCACCAGCTACTAAAGCAACGGTTTCTTCATCATTCATAGCCATTCGACCAAAGGTGTCACGGACGTCAAAGGCGCTCAACAAGGGATCAGGATTACCATCTGGTCCTTCGGGATTAACGTAAATTAAACCCATTTGCACGGCACCTAATGGATTCTCTAAATCGCGCTCGCCTGAATAACGTTTATTGTCGAGCCACTCTGTCTCTGCGCCCCAGTATATATCCTCTTCTGGTGCCCAGATGTCGGGTCGGCCGCCACCAAAACCAAAGGTTTTTCCTCCCATGGACTCAATAGCAACATTACCGGTTAAAATCAGCAGATCTGCCCAGCTAATTTTATTTCCATATTTTTGCTTAATAGGCCACAGTAGTCGTCTTGCTTTGTCTAGGTTGCCATTGTCAGGCCAGCTATTAAGTGGAGCAAAACGCTGAGCTCCAGTGCCGCCGCCCCCGCGACCATCACCAGTTCTGTATGTGCCTGCTGCGTGCCAAGTCATACGAATGAAGAACGGGCCGTAGTGGCCGTAATCAGCAGGCCACCAGTCTTGAGAGTCTGTCATTAGATCAGTTAAATCTTTTTTAAGAGCTGCAAAATCAAGCTTTTTAAATTCTTCACTATAATCAAAATCTTCGTCCATCGGGTTAGATTTTTGATCGTGTTGATGAAGAATGCTTAAATTTAATTGATTAGGCCACCAGTCACGGTTACTGGTTCCACTTGAATTATTACTGGTCAAGCCGCCGTGCATGACGGGGCATTTTCCTTGGTTATCATTGCTCATAACTGGTCACCTCTTTGACTCATAACTCTCTATTTGGAGTTAAAAGAATTGCTAGACTAATGGTTAAGAAAGTAGTTACAAAACCTAAACAGATTTGTCTGTATTTAAATTTCTTGGAACTTATATCGTACTGTTGGAGCTACTCTTAAATTTTCACTCAATCCACAGACAGTTTATTCCCAAGATTAAGGTCTGGTCTAGTAGTTTTATTCAATCGTCTTAATTTATTCTAAATATCAATTTTCTACCTGTCGCTATGGGGGAATGTTATTCATGGGTTTTAAAAGAAATTGCTTTAGTTAGGGGCGCTTCTGACAAGTGTTGGAGGGTTTGACTACCAGTAAGAAACATAGCCCAACGTAATTGCTCGGATAGTATCGCTATTTTTTCGATAACTGCGTCTGTTGATTCCAGAGCTGGTTCTAAAAAGGGTTGTGCAAGGGCACTGATATTTGCTCCTAACCTAATACAACGGGCAATATCTAGACCATGCCTAACTCCGCCGGAGCCAATAAGATTAAGCTTAGGATTCATTTTTCGAAGTGTAGGCAGCAGAGACACTGTATCCATTCCCCAGTTGAGAAAAGGTTGTGCGACTTGCTGCTCAAACAGGGAGTAATTTCGGGCCATCTCTATACTCGCCCAACTTGTCCCGCCTTGCCCAGCTACCTCAATCCAGGTAACACCTGCGTCAAGTAGCTTTTGAGCGGCGGTTGGCCCAATACCCGAGCCAACTTCTTTAATAATTAATGGGACAGGTAGGTCCTTACAGCACTGCTCAATGGCCTTGAGCACAAAACTCCAATTACGATCGCCATTGGGCTGAATTAATTCTTGAAGTGGGTTCAAATGAATCATTAAAGCGTTAGCCTCTGCACTATCCACAGCCCTCATTGCGAGGTCAGAACCAACTTGCTGAAGTTGTGTTGCACCAATATTTCCTAGGATCACTGCGTTGGGCGCCCAACATCTCACATTCTGGGTAAGTCCCAATTCGATTGACGCTCTTTGCGAACCAAGAGCCATGGGGATATTGCAGTGCTCTGCTGCTTCAGCTAAATGCTGGTTTATTATCTCGCCGTTGTCACATCCTCCGGTCATTGCGCCAATGATGATTGGAGCCGAAAGGTTCTTTCCTAGAAAATGAGTATTCAGACTTATATCTTCAAGAGATAACTCAGGTAATGGATTGTGCTCAAAACAAACCTCATCAAATCGAGACAGGGCGCTATATTGGTGGTCGGGACTCAAAGCTAACTCAATATGGTCATCCTTACGATTGCTTATATTGGTCATAATTTGAACCGATTAGAGTTGGAGTCCGCAAGATCCACCAACAACATGTGAGGCACAGTAAGTGCGGCTAACCCTATAAATGTTATTTCAATAAGGCCTTGGTTGAGTGTCATTTGAAAGTACCAGTAAAAACCGACTGCTACGAACCATGCGCAGATGCTGTAGACGATAGTTTCTGTTATACAGCGTGGACGATCGCTCAGTGCGATACTTTTCCAAATTCGCGCGTAGTACGATCGGCTATGCCATAGGCAAAAGTAGATAGCAAAACTTACTAACGGAGGAAACGAGTAGGCCAAAACGAGCAGTGCGACAAGATTAGCGGCAGAAGATCGCCATTTATTATATTTAAAACTAAAAAGTAAGTAAGTGGTCACTACTACTATATAGACTAAAAATAATGTATTTATTGTTTTCAACAAAATAGCTGAGCTTTGATCTCCAACTAGAATAGTAAAAATAGGAAGCACCGCCTCTGGTTGGAAGCCAGGTATAGCTATTGGAACCAATCCACCGTGCGCCAGAAGGGGTAGCCAGCGCTTAGAGCCTATTTCATCCATATGTATAATGTCACTAGCACCAAAGTGAAGACCTGAAATCATCAAGAAAGCTACCAGACTAGAGAGGGGCAGTAGCCACCAAATGGCCATAACAAAAATAGCTATTAGAATATAAGCTAAATGAAAAGTGATCCAACCCCAGGGAGACATCGGCCAACCAATACGACGCGCTACTGCACCATCCAAACCGCCGTGAGGAACGCCGATTAATAGAATCGCGGCCATGGCGATGTAATCATAACTAGTCATGACTAAGCACCTGCCGCCAGACTGCCTTAATGAAAGGCCATTTTGGCATGGCAATAATTACTTTTAGCCAAACGGTAAGACTTGCAGATCCAAGCATAAAGTGAGCAAATTGATCCCCTTTTAGTGCCCCAGCTGTGCGTATAAACAGATCTATACCTAACCTTGGATTAGAAATTAGCACATCATTAAAAACTCTGTCCATAAAATTAAGGTGGCTAGATGTAGCTGTGGGGACTTTGTAATTACCCTTGACAATACCCTCAGTCAGCTTAGTCATTTGGGTTTGAATTGCGCTAAAAGCATAACCAGATGATAGTCGCACTGCTCCGCTGGCACCACCAATTGTAGGAGCTCTAGAGATATTTTTTTGAGGTTCTTGCATGGAAATAACGCCAACTTCTTCTCGAAGCTGCTCTCGTATCTCGATACCCTGACGAGTAAGCCATTCTGATATGGCGTCTCGGTACCATTCTTTAGCTTCTATTTTATTCGAGATCATTGTTGACTCTATAAATAAATGGTTTGAGGAGAAGGGCAAGGCATAGATGAAATGTAGGCCTTTCGATTGATCTACTCTAAAGTCCATTAGTGTGGCAGTGTCGGCGTCCAAGATAGGATACTTAGTCCGAATCTCCCAGCCTAAAAAGTGCTGCTGCAGACTACCTTCTGAAACTGGAGACGGGCGACTGTCAAAAACCTCTTTAGCGCAGAACTGGTTTCCTGCAGCTTCAAAACGATGTAATTCAGAGGAAAATGTTAGATTATCTACTGATGTTCGCTGAAGACTTACCTTTCCAGCAAGACTTTCTTCGTTGTGACGCAAGTATTTTGCTGAACTTAGGCAGGTATATTGGTAGTCGTGGCTTTTGAGTAAAACTTCCTTCGACTCATCAATTAGGCGCCACTTTTTCCAACTCCCTAGAATAGCATGTTTAAACTGTTCACGTTGTTCGGAAGTTGCCCAAAGGCTCCAACAACATTCTCGTTGTTCTGGGGTCTTAGGTTCAAATACTACTGTATCTTTGTTTAATTGGTGGGCAGACAGTTTTGAGGCTAGTGTGATGCCAGCACTGCCACCACCGATAATGCCGATATCAATATTAGTGACAGTGGACACCGGCTAGTCCTAGTAATGGCTTATGGAGGCTAGCCTTGTGATCGGGTACGTGTCTGGGTACTAACTCGGAAAGGCTGCGAAAACTAAGTAAAATTTTCTCTGTCTTTCCCACCATTACTCGTCCCTTCCACCATGCAAATCTATTCCTACGCACAACCCACCCAATTTGGCGGTAGACCCGCAGGGCGATTGCAATAGCGAACCTTGATCGAAATGGTAATAGTCGGATACCTAATAAAGCACTGGCATAGTATTGCTCTGAAAGAGTCAGTAAACGTGTGATAGCATCTGATACTGGCTGTTTGCAGTGCAGAGATTGTTGTGCGATATCTTCGATAGTAATCTTCTGCTCGAACCAACTTGCAGGAAGGTAACGTCTGCCCATCTGTGCATCCTCTAAAACGTCTCTGGAGATATTAGTTAACTGCATAGCAATCCCTAAATCAATGGCAAAGCTATCAGCTCTTTCATGCTTGCAGTTTAATATACGGCACATCATTAGCCCCACTGTGCCAGCAACAGCATGACAATAACGCAGTAACTCTGCCTCGGTTTTAACTTCAGTTTTTTGTTGATCTTGTAACATGCCATCTAGCAACTCTTTGGCTGCGTTTAAAGGGATATTATTATGTTGAGATAAGTCTAAAAAGCTAACCAACTCTGGTATAGCTGTTGCTGAATTTGTATCAACATTGAAAGTGAGACTTGCTTTAATATCTTTAAGAGTCTCTTGTCGATTTGGTAAGTCACCATCAGCTAAATCATCAACAAATCGGCAAAATTCGTAGAGTCGAGCCGCGCGATTTGCCAATGTAGAGCCAAGGAAGAAACTAGCCCAATAGAATGATTTGCCATGCCGCGCTAGTACCTTGAGGGGCTGCGGGTTTTTCATAGTTGAAGGCTAGGCTATCTGGTCTTGGGATTCAAGTATTGCTGTTTGTTTTACAGATTCAACCAGCCCCTGGGAGATTAATCTTAGTTCCGAAGGAATTAATGACACCAATATATCGGCCTCAGCTAGCCAGTACTCCACTAATTCGTTGGCGTGCAAAATGGCATCGCTAGAAGCTATATTTTTTTGCCAGTGACTTACACGACTGACATCCTCCGAGGAGTACCATTGAGAGAAAAGCTCTCTGTTACCTGAATCAAGATTACCGTAAATACTAATAACAAGGTTGGGCTTACGGCCGTCAAGATCACTAGATCTATGGCTTGAAGGGACAATGTCATTTATATCATTGCGACCTTGGTAGGCCAGACCACAGAACTCAACTAATCGCTCTAAATTATGCAGGCTGTCTTTCAGCTGAGCGATTATAGCCGCACCTTTGATTGGAGCCAGCAGAAGTGGGCTTGTCTTACCCTTGGCAATATCTTTCCAGGCGCATACTGTGGCGCACTGGCGTTGATTGATGTCAGATATCTGCCCACTGCAGGTTTCCTGCATCGCATTAGCCAAAAGGCTGACCAGTTGACCGCCATGTATTGAATGACGTGCCGCTAGTTCAAATGCTTTAGCTACCATCCAGTCGCCAAGGCAGAGGGCCATATCTGAACCGAACTGATGATGAATGCTAGTCTGACCACGCCGGTGCGTGCTGGCGTCGCTAATATCATCGTGTATAAGTGATGCATTGTGGAGAAGCTCGCACGCCGCCGCCCAATGCAAAGAATCTTGAGAATTTAAATTAAGAGCAGTGCCACTTGATAGTGCTAATTTTGCTCTAAAGTTTTTACCAGGATTTTGGAAGTGATACCGAGCCGCATCAAACAAACTGTTATCTGACTGAGGCATCTCACTTTGGAACAGGTCATCAAGTTTTGATGATCCTTGTAACCCCTGTGTTATTGACTCTACTGGGGACATTTCTTGTACCCTATGTTCTTGTAATTTCCATCGGCAACATTCTTGGGTTACCAAAAGTGGATTTAACTTGAGAAAGAAAGAGCCAGAAATACTGGCTCTTTACTTTCAGTTCAGCAAGTAGACTTACTCTGAATCAGCTACTGCAGCTGCCCAGATGATTACACCAAACCCGATCTTATTTACGAAATCAGCAAGGTTGTAAACGATATTCAAAACTGCTGGATCAGCGCCACCGCCCATGTATCCCAAGAAGTAACCTATGGGGTAGATAGACCAGCCTAAAGTTACACAGAGCAACATTGCTTTGTAAGCACCTTGGACATTAGCATTTGCAAGACCAGCATTGATTTGACTTGCTTCACCTTTGAAGATTTCCCAGATAATAAACGCCCAACCAGCCATCGCTAGCCAGAAACCAACGGAAGCATTCATCATTCCGGTCTCGCCTGCGTAGCCGAATCCAAGCATGGCAACTGTACCGACGAGCAAACGCCAGAAAACACCTGCAGGGACTTTTGTAACTGCGGATAAAACTAAGTAGAACTCGATCATCAACAGCGGCACAGTTAGCAGCCAGTCAATATATCGGAACTCAGTTGGGGACCCACCACCAGAGGCCCACACGTCACGCATGTAGAAGTAGTGAACTGCGGCGATCAATGTCACTAAGCCAGAAACTGTCAAAGAGGTCTTCCACTTGCCCGCAACCCGATCGCGTTCAATGAAGAAGAAAGCCGTGGCAGCAACTAGAGCCATAGAGATCAACCAAAAGGACATGCCGACATAATCGCCGGAAACTAGATTATTACTCATTATAGAAACCCTTCTTATTTATATTTTTATAGTGCGGATAGACTTCACCGAAGGCGAGCAACCCTCACCACGTAGTACAGAATCTCGTGAAACGCAACAATTCGATCCTCTGAAGCATTGAATTTATCTTTTTTTTATTCAAAGTGCAAACTATGACGCATCTGAACTCAATTTCAATCTAGTATTACAGTGTGATATGGATAAAAGGGTCGATTGCTGGCTTATGCATATTTAATTAAAAATGTTTTTGTTTTCAATGCAGTATCAACAATGAATAAGTAGACAGAACAGCAATTAGGCATAAATACCAATGTATTTTTATTAGTCACAGAAAAACTGAAAATCACGCTAATTAGACATCAAAGTTACATCCAAATTGGATTGAGCGTAGTTCAGATGCCTATTTTCAGCTTGTTTCTCCGCCATTTTTTCATGGAATAATTCACATATGAATTTACAAAACTGCGTTGCACATTTTTTGCTAAACAGGCCAATCTGTTGCGTCAACAGAATCTAGTTCACTGTCTGCCTGATTTCCTGCCCAGCGCTCTACAAACTCTCCATCAGGGTCATAAATTTCAGTTTGTTTGTGTAAATCAAATTTTCTATGGCCCTTTGGATCTGCACCTACCCCAGCTAAATACTGCCAATTACCCCAATTTGAAGCCTCATCGTAATCGATAAGATGCTGCTCGAGGTAAGCAGCACCATAGCGCCAATCGAGGTTCAGTTCGTGGACAAAGCAGCTAGCAATGAGCTGCCGCCCGCGGTTGGACATATACCCTGTGGAATTTAGCTGTTTCATCAGTGCATTGATAATTGGATATGGTGTATTACCATGGCACCATTTTTGATAACGCTCTGCGTAAAAGCTCGTCTGGGGCTTGGCTAACGAAATTCCAGAAAAATCGAAAAGTCGGTCTTTATGTCGATGGGCGTACCACTGGAAATATTCTCGCCAAAGGAGCTCAAAAAAGATCCAGTAGGTTGATTCATTTTGCTCAAAATCTCGTTCGTAGAGTTTCAGTCTTGCTATTACTGACTTAACTGATAGGCAGCCATTGGCTAACCATGGAGAAAACTTCGTAGAGTAGTCCATGCCATCGAGGCCGTTGCGAGTGGTCTTGTAGGTGCTTGCTAACCCTTTATTGAAATATTGATTAACATGCGCCCAGCCAATATTGGCTCCGCCCGTGAAGTAACTACCAGGGGTTATATCGCATAAACTTGGTACTGTGTTTTCTCTGGCTAGGTTTGCAGGGGGCGGAGGTAAGGACTTTGGTGTGGGGGCAGGAAAGTCGACTAGTAAATCTTCTACTTGTCTCCGGAACTTTGTGAACGTAAACGGAAGAGATTCAACGGTGAACGGTAAATCCTCTGGTTTAAATATGGTGTGACTATGTCGTTGTTGGAACGAAATAGTTGGATGCTCTTTCCGCAAAACATCCCATTGTCGGTTTACATGCCTCCCTACATTGAACGATCCATAGACATAAGATACGTTATACAAGCGGATTAATTCGGCCGCGGCATCAGTTAGCGGTTGCTTTTGAAAGACGAGTCGATGCCCATAATTTTGGAGGTTACTATCTAGCGCAACCAAGGATTCATGGAGGAATTGCTTGCGATGATCGGATCGTTCGACACTTCCTTGACGAACTTCACTAGAAGGAAAGTCATCATGGATGTAGCAACAAATTAGCTGGTCCATTTCAGACGCTGCCAAGCGTAAAGCTGGATTATCATCGAGACGGAGATCGTTTGAAAATATATAAAGACCAGTTTTAACCATTCAGTTTGGCTAATCCTTTGATTTTAGATTGTTGGTGATACGCAATGCCTTAGCTCTTAGATTCTTTTAAATCCTATGCTGCCTAATCTAAGTCGCAAACTAGAGCGTAGATATCCAGAGGATAACCGATGGCTTTGACAACACCTGAAAAACCGACAAACTTATTCACCGTAATATGCTTGCTAGGTAGCATAGGTTTGGTGCCCTTCATCGTAAGTGTGGGTAGCATGGTGAGCGGAGCCTGGTTGGGTGGTGGGTTGCAAAGTGCAAGTATCTTCGGTCTGTATGCACCTTATGTATTTATGGCCTATAGTGCGATTATCTTGAGTTTTTTAGCCGGAACCTTGTGGGGTAAATGGGAGACCTTTCCGTCGAACAGGCGTTCTGCTGCCGTTCTGATTTTTACTAACCTAACATCTTTACTAGCATGGGTGTCTTTGACAGTCATACACATGTCCCAGTTCCTCTCTATTCTGGCTGTAGCTTTTCTAGCGGCGGGCTATTTGGGCATTTTGGGGGTCGAAAGGGCGCTTAAATCATCAAGTCGAGGATATTGGAATTTGCGAGTCAGCCTGACCACCGTCGTAGTTTTGTTGCATTGGACTACTCTTTATTTAATGATCGATGAGCTTTAAATGAATCAAGAACTAATTTTATTTTATGACGCGAGTTGCCCGTTGTGCGCAGCAGAAATTACCCATCTCAAGAAACTTGATAAACATCAAAAGATAGCCTTTGAGAACATCCACGCCTCAGGTTTTCCTGAGCACTTTCCTCATATTTGCCAGCAGGAGGCAGATCGCATTCTCCACGGACAGTTATCAGATGGAGAAGTTATCTTCGGGCTAGATGTTACCTATTTAGCGTGGTCCTTAGTTGGGAAACGTCATTGGGTGGCACTTCTTCGTTGGCCAATAGTTAGCGTGATCGCTAAAGGGGTGTATTTAATCTTTGCCAGATATCGGCATCGTATCTCTGCGCTGATGACAACCGAGTCAGCCTGTGATCCATGTTTAAACAAAAAGGAATTAAAGTGAGCGCTCACTATGAAAAATTTGCTCTAATCACTGGAGCTAGTGGTGGTTTGGGGTCGTCATTGGTAGCAGAGTTTCTCAATGATCCAGCCATTGATAAGGTTGTGGCAGTTAGTCGCTCCGGAAAAGCTAGGGTCGAATATCCCGCAAACGGCATTGGAAATAAGCTCATTTGGGTAAAAAGTGAATACAGTGAAGCCGCCTTAAATGAAGTGCTATCGATACTCGAGCCGCACGCAGGCAAGTTCAGCAGAGTTTGTATATGTCATGGAGTCCTACATTCGAACACATATTGGCCTGAGAAGCGGTTGGAGGATATAAGCGAGTCTGCACTTCAGGCTATTTTTCATGCCAATGCGGTGGTTCCAGCACTCTGGCTGAAGTCGTTAATGAAAGTCCTCAAGGGCTCTAATGATTGTATTGTGGCAGCTTTGAGCGCAAGAGTGGGCAGTATCGGTGATAATCATCTAGGTGGTTGGTATGCTTACCGAGCTTCTAAGTCGGCGCTTAATATGATCTTGAAGACAGCGGCTATTGAGTATGGGCGACGGGCAAAAAATGTCAAACTTATTGCTTTTCACCCTGGTACCACTGACACAGAGCTATCAAAACCTTTTCAAGCGGCAGTCCCGAAAGATAAACTTTTCACTTCGTCCTTTGTGGCTGAGAGGTTAGCTACGATTATGGACGAAGCAGTGGTTGATGGTGAATTGTCTTATCTGGACTGGAACGGCCAAGCCATAGACTGGTGACAAATGTGCGCATTTCTAGCGCCCATTTCGGTTAAGCTGTAACCTACCCCTAACCGATAACTGCCCCACAACATGAAACAAGAAAACACTATGAGTGGCAATAAAACCCTGGGCCTAAAAATAAGCGACCTTCTCCATGATGGGCGAGGAGTCGGCCGCATTAACGGTAAAGCTTACTTCGTAGAGGGTGCTCTTCCGTCTGAAACTATAGAATTTCGATTGATTCGGGAGAAGCGGAATTTTGGGGAAGGGCGAGTAAGCAAGATCGTATCACCGTCCGGTCATAGAGTGGACCCAAGATGTGAATATTTTTCAAGATGCGGAGGATGCACCCTTCAGCACTTAGAGCATGAGCAACAGATTAAATACAAAAAGCAACAGGTTTTAAATAATCTGCAACGAATTCAAGTCCAGCCAGAGAATACATTACCCTCATTGATCGGTCCCAAGTGGCATTATCGAAGACGCGCTCGTCTTGCCGTGCAGCGTGCACGAGACGGTCAGTTTTTGGTCGGGTTTCGAAATGCAGGGACCAACAGGATCGAGCCTATTTCCCATTGTTTGGTTTTAGACAAAGCGTTGGATGCAATATTAACTGCATTGCCATTAATACTAAAAGACCTTCCCCGAGATGTTAAGATATCCGAGATTGAATTACTGGCTGCGGACAACGCTCTAGCGGTTTCTGTTGAGGCTAGTAAGAGTTTAGAGAAGGCCGGCGAAATTGCTGTTTTTAATGCCTTAAGAATGGTTAATGACATTCCAACTCAGTTGTGGTGGAAATCCTCAAAGAAGAGCCAGTTTCAGCGCATAGGTGAGAATGATAATCCACTTTATGTGCGTGTCTCTGATGATATAAAACTTAACTGTGAACCTGGTCAGTTCATTCAGGTAAATAGCGATATTAACCGCCGAATGATTGATCAACTGCTTGACGTATTGCCTGTTGGTAATCGGGGTACAGTGGTCGATCTATTTTGTGGTTCTGGCAATCTATCGCTGCCTCTTGCACAGCATTTTGACCATCTTGTGGGCGTCGAAGGTTTAAAAGACCTTGTAGATGGAGCAACCGAAAATGCCCAAAGTAATGGTATCCATAACGTTAGGTTTATCATCGCAGACTTAAATGATGCAGCGTCACTGAAAACGGTATCGAAATTAGCAAAATCCATAGATTTAGTGGTGCTCGACCCACCCAGGAGTGGAGCGCCTGCCGTTATGTCGTGGATAAATAACTCCGGGGCTAAGAGAGTAATCTATATATCCTGTCATCCAGCTACTATGGTCAGAGATACAACAGCTCTGGTCCAGAACGGTTATAAACTTAAGAACATAGGTGTGATTGATATGTTTCCTCACACCGCCCACATTGAAACCATGGCATTGTTTGAGAAGTAACACTAAATGATCTATAAAAGCTGAGTTTTGGCTGTTTTGAGGCTGTAAGAATTAGCTGATATCAGGTAAACTTGCCGGCGTTTAAAGAATCCAAATTCAACCCTAGGAAAACACCTAATTATGTTTGACAAAGACCACACCATCGCGAAAGTCGATCCAGAATTATGGCGAGCTATGCAGCTCGAAGATCAGCGTCAAGAGCAGCACATTGAGCTTATTGCATCGGAAAATTACACCAGCTTGGCTGTCATGGAGGCTCAAGGTGGTAAAATGACCAATAAATATGCTGAAGGTTATGCCGGGAAGCGTTACTACGGTGGTTGTGAACACGTTGATGTAGCTGAAGATTTGGCTGTTGAAAGGCTCAAAAGCTTGTATGGTGCGAGCTTTGCGAATGTACAGCCTCACTCGGGTTCTCAAGCAAACAGTGCCGTATTTCTAGCGTTGGTCAAAGGTGGTGACACCATCTTGGGGATGAGTTTAGCTGATGGAGGCCATTTAACCCACGGTGCTAAGCCAAACTTCTCAGGCAAGCTATATAACCCAGTACAATATGGTTTGAATGCTGAGACTGGCCTGATTGACTATGATCAAGTTGAGGCTTTGGCGTTGGAGCATAGGCCGGCGATGATTATCGCTGGATTTTCGGCCTATTCAGGGATTATGGACTGGAAAAGATTCAGAGAAATAGCTGATCTAGTGAACGCTTACTTACTTGTAGATATGGCGCATGTATCAGGATTAGTGGCGGCGGGTGTATATCCAAGCCCAATACCCCATGCCCATGTTGTCACGTCTACCACGCACAAGACTCTGCGTGGACCTCGCGGTGGAATTATCTTAACTAATGACGCTGAAATTGCGAAAAAATGTAATTCAGCAGTTTTTCCAGGTAGCCAGGGTGGACCCCTTTGTCATGTGATTGCGGCTAAAGCAGTGGCTTTTAAAGAGGCGGCGAGCGAAGATTTTGTCAGCTATCAGAAGCAGGTAGTAGCCAATGCGAAGGCGATGGCTGCCACTTTCATGGAGCGTGGCATTAATATTGTTTCCAACGGGACCGAGAATCACCTCATGTTGGTAAGCCTGATTGGTAAAGAATATACCGGAGCAGATGCGGATCGGGCTATGGGCGAAGCATTTATTACAGTGAATAAAAATGCTGTTCCGAATGACCCTCGCTCTCCGTTCGTTACCTCTGGACTGCGTGTTGGTACTCCAGCTATTACCACTCGGGGATTTGGGATTGCAGAAACGGTTCAATTGACCCATTGGATGTGTGACATATTGGACAGTCTAGAAGCGGGGAATTCAGATGAAGTCGTTGCGCAAACTAAGATCAAAGTTCTTGAGGTATGTCAGCGCTTTCCGGTTTATGGTTAAAATCAGGGATTTCCACGTTTCGTTTGAACGGGGGCTAATTACTCTCATTGAGATGGTAAAGCACTATGACTGAGCAGGCACCATTGATACGCTTGGCCGCTACTGCGGTGTTGTTGCGTAACTCCGACCAAGGTTTAGAAACCTTATTATTGAGACGTAATGCCAAGCTCGCCTTTGCTGGTGGTGCGTGGGTGTTTCCTGGTGGAGCAATTGATGAGCCTGAAATGGAAGCGGCCGACAGTGAGGAAAAAGCGGCTAGATTGGCGACGGTTAGAGAAGTAGAAGAAGAGTGTGGGCTTGCAGTGGCCACCCAAGATCTCGTCCATTTTTGCAATTGGACCACTCCAGAGGGAGAGACAAGACGTTTTGCGACTTGGTTTTTTGCAGCTCAAGCTGAAAATAGCTCAGAAGATGTATTGATTGACGGGGGGGAGATTCATGAATTTAAGTGGATAAAGCCACAAGAAGCCATGGATCTGCATCATCTCGGGGAGCTAACATTGATGCCCCCTACATACCTATCCATGAGTTTAATTAGCTACTACAACACGGCAGAAGTTGCTTGTCAGTCTCTCGCTGAGCGCACGCCCTACTCTGTAACTCCTCGACTATGCCAGTTAGATGGCCAAATGATGTGTCTTTATCCGGGAGATGCGGGTTATTTAAGTAATGACCCAGCCATCGACGGTCCGCGGCATCGAACATCTTTTACATCCAAAGGGATGATCTATGCGCACTCCGGTAAGAACGTTGGCGTAGTGCCGATGGATCAGCCCTAGAGTTCTGATAGGCTTTAAATCACAGTTCTTATGGTAGAATAACCCTCCAATTTTTCGAGCATCACTATGTATTGTCCATTTTGTAATGCTGATGACACCAAAGTTGTCGATTCCCGGCTAGTTGCTGATGGCGGCCAAGTACGTCGACGGCGAGAATGTGTAGTTTGTAGCGAACGTTTTACTACTTATGAGCTAGCGGAATTGGTAATGCCCAGAGTGATTAAAAGTGACGGTAGTCGTGAGCCTTTTGATGAAGATAAACTTCGTGCAGGCTTTCAACGAGCCCTTGAAAAACGACCGGTGTCTATTGAACAAATTGAAATTGCATTGTCTCAGATCAAACATTTCTTGCAGGTCACAGGCGAGCGAGAAATCTCTTCACGGATTATTGGAGAGGAAGTTATGAGTCAACTGCATGAATTGGATGAAGTTGCTTACATCCGTTTTGCTTCAGTTTACCGCAGTTTTCAGGATTTGAATGAGTTTCAAGACGAGCTAAACCGGCTTAGTAGTGCGAAACCGATGCCGGTCAAAAGATAATGAGTTTTTCTATCAACGACAGAGAATTGATGGCAAAAGCCTTAAGCCTTGCAGCCAAAGGGCGTTTTACTACGTCGCCAAACCCTGCCGTTGGCTGTGTAATTAGTAAAGATGGGAAGGTCCTTGGTGAAGGCTACACTAGCCCACCAGGTGGCAATCATGCTGAAATTGAGGCTCTTAATAAAATCAAAGATGCCTCCGGTGCCTGCGCTTATGTCACACTTGAGCCATGTAGCCATCACGGTAAAACTGGGCCCTGTGCTCAAGCGTTGGTTGATGCAGGGTTGACTCGCGTGATTATAGCTTGTGAAGACCCGAATCCACTGGTCGCGGGTAAAGGAATTGAATTACTTAAATCTGCTGGACTAGAGGTGGAGTGTGGGTTGCTTGAAGATCAAGCTAGAGATTTAAATAAAGGGTTTATAAAGCGTCATGGGCAGGGTTTGCCTTGGGTACTTGTAAAGATGGCCGCGAGCATAGACGGTCGCACTGCTATGGCAAGTGGGCAGAGTCAATGGGTCACTACTCCTGCCGCAAGGGAAGATGTCCAGCGCTTAAGGGCTGGCAACTGTGCCATTATTACAGGTATTGGCACTCAGTTAATGGATGACCCATCTCTTACTGTTCGAATATCAGAGCAAGAGTTAGGAATAGAGCATAGTTTGCGGCAGCCTTTGCGGGTCGTGGTTGATAGCCAGCTTAAAATGCAGTCCAGTGCGAGAATGTTTTCTCAGCCGGGTAACATATTAATAGCGACCTTGGATGGCGGAAAACAGAGGAAAAAATCTAACGCTTTGATTGATGCAGGTGCTGAGATCTGTTTTTTACCGGCCAACGGAGCACATGTGGATTTGCACTCTTTACTGTTAGAGTTAGCTGAGCGGGAGTGTAACAATGTTATGGTGGAGGCGGGAGCCGGCTTAGCAGGAGCTTTTGTGGGTGAGGGTTTACTTGATGAGCTTGTGTGCTATTGGGCGCCTAAACTATTTGGTAGTGAAGCGCGACCAATGTTTAACTTGCCGATTAATACCATTGATGCACACTTGGCTTTATCAATAAAAGACATCCGCCAAATTGGAGAGGATTTACGGATTACTATGTATCCCGATAAAGATTATTAGAAGTATCAAAACTAGTGGTTGTAGATTTACAATAAGAGTGTATTTTAGCAGCCTTCAGATAATAGTTAGGACAAAGTTTTATGTTTACAGGAATTATTGCCGCCATTGGTAGTGTTGTTGATTTAGAGTCTCGAGATGGAGATGTACGTCTGACGATTAACGGCGGAAATTTAGGCCTTTCGGACGTAAATCTGGGAGACAGCATAGCTTGTAATGGTGCTTGTTTGACAGCAGTGGAGTTGACTCAGAATGGCTTTATTGCAGATGTATCTGTGGAAACTTTAAATCTTACAACGATCAACCATTGGGAAGTCGGCAGTCCAATAAATTTGGAGAAGGCGATGCAAGCGACTGATCGTTTTGGTGGCCATATTGTGTCTGGACATGTGGATGGTGTTGGAGAGGTCTTGTCACTGGAAGGCGATGCGAGATCTTGGCGTTTTCGTTTGAAAGCCCCAGCTGAGATTGCAAAATATATTGCCCATAAAGGGTCCATCACTGTAGATGGAACTAGCCTGACTATAAATTTGGTAGAAGGGTCAGAGTTTGAGTTAAATATTGTTCCTCATACTATGTCACACACTGTGATGGGCACGTACAAGGTTGGAACCAAGGTCAATCTCGAAGTAGATTTGGTGTCGCGTTACTTAGAACGTCTGTTACTTGGCGACAAAGCGGCTGATGAGTGAATTTGGGTTTGTAGAGACTCGTTTATTATTTGGAACAAAAGCGCATGAAATTGAATACAGTTGAAGAGTTATTGGAGGATATTCGTCAAGGTAAGATGATTATTCTAATGGACGACGAAGATCGAGAAAACGAAGGTGATCTTGTTATGGCGGCGCCTATAGTTCGTCCACAAGATATAAATTTTATGGCGACCAATGCGAGAGGGTTAATATGTTTGACCTTAAATCAAGAACGTTGTCAGCAGCTTGATTTAGCAATGATGGTTAATAGTGACAGCAATAATTCAAGCCATGGAACGCCTTTTACCTTATCAATTGAGGCTGCAGAAGGAGTGACAACAGGCATCTCCGCGGCAGATAGGGCAAGAACTGTGCAAGCAGCTGTAGCGAGCAACGCCAGACCTGATGATATTGTGCAGCCGGGACATATATTTCCTCTTAAAGCTCAGGCCGGCGGCGTGTTAAGTCGTGCAGGGCATACTGAGGCGGGATGTGATCTAGCAAAAATTGCAGGTTTTGAGCCGGCAGCAGTTATCGTGGAGATAATGAATGAAGATGGCACCATGGCCCGTCGCGATGACCTGGAAAAGTTTGCTGAAAAACATCAGCTGAAGATTGGGACCATTGCTGATCTGATTCACTATCGACTTGTAACAGAAAAGACCACCCAGTGTATTAACGAGCGTCCCGTAAAAACTCATTACGGAGATTTTATTCTTAAAACATATTTAGATCATGCGCGCAATGAAAAGCACTTTGCTCTAGTTATGGGCGATGTTAGTGGGGATGAGCCGGTACTTGTGCGCGTGCACATAAATCGCTCGGCAAGAGATATCTTGGCGATTGAGTCCGATGGGAAATTTAAGGCATGGTCCTTCCATGGCGCCCTAGAAAAAGTGGCTAGTGAAGGACGTGGTGCCGTGGTGCTTTTGTATTATCCAGAGAGTGCAGAAGATATCGATCATGCTGTTGAAATGGTCTTAAATCCTGGTGCTGCGGTTTCACAGCCAGCAGGTGATGTGGTGTACCAGCAAGTGGGAACTGGCTCTCAGATACTGATGGATCTTGGGGTTCATAAAATGCGATTAATGAGTGCGCCTTACAAGTTTACTGCTATTTCTGGATTCGATTTGGAAGTGGTTGAGTATGTCGACTGTGACTAATCAAAAGTAATCGTCTGTGGATTACAGTTACCATTAAGAATAAGGATACGACATGGGACAATATAGACCTGAAGAAGGTAGTTTTGAAGTAAATACCTCACGTATAGCAGTGATTGTGGCCCGTTGGAATTCTGAGGTGACAGACGGTCTGCTAGAGGGCGCAGTTCGTGCTTTAGGCCGACATGGTATTTCTGGAGAGGCAGTAGAAGTCTACAGAGTCCCTGGAGCCTTTGAATTGCCATTAGCGAGCCAGCGCGCAGCTCGGACAGGACGATTTGATGCAGTTATTTCTCTAGGTTGTGTTATTCGCGGAGACACGCCGCATTTTGACTATGTTTGTTCAGAGACCACTCGCGGCATTGGTGAAGTAAGTTTAAAAGAAAATTTACCTGTAGCTTTTGGATTACTAACCACTGATGACCTGCAGCAATCAATTGAACGCTCTGGCAACAATGCAGAGAATAAAGGTGAAGAGGCAGCGCTTACAGTTCTTGAGATGATCACGTTGTTCAATCAGATGGATGGCGCATAGTTGATGTCGAAAGCAAGAGAGCGCCAAAAAGCACGTCGAATGTTAGTCCAGGCGTTGTATTCCTGGGAAATGAGTGGGACTGACCTAGAGACCATAGAGGCAGAGTTTCATTCCAACAACAACATGACAAAGGTCGATGGAAAGTTGTTTCACAAAATACTCGTTGGTGTGCCTAAAAACTTAACAGAGATTGACGATACCTTTGGGCCACACTTAGACAGAGAAAATCAACAGTTAGACCCAGTTTCAAGAGCTATTTTAAGAGTTTCGACCTATGAGTTGATTTTTAGTATTGAGGTCCCTTACAAGGTAGTGATCAATGAAGGGGTTAATTTAGCTAAGACTTATGGTCCTACGGATGCATTTAAATTTATCAATGGCGTGCTAGATAAGATTGCTGCTGAAAAACGAGCAATTGAAGTTGGTTCTAATCAATTAAAATCACAAGGTTAGGTGCTGACACTGTCAACCAAACTGCCGATCAAGCGTGTTTCCATGTAAAGATTCGGTAAAGATTTTTAAATGAGAGGTGGAGTTCTTGCTTCAAACAATACCTAAAAAAGAAGACGAGTTTGAGATTATCGAGTCTTACTTTAAAGGTTTGACCGCTCAGGATGGAGTTCTTCTGGGAATTGGGGACGATGCTGCCATTCTAAATCTTCTTCCGGACCTGAATAATCAACTGGTAGTTGCTACAGATACTTTAGTTGAACATATCCATTTTCCCAGCAATGCGGATTCCTATCAGATAGCTCAGCGCGCTCTGTGTGTGAATTTGAGTGATATGGCCGCGATGGGTGCGAATCCGAGATGGTTTACGTTGTCCTTGACTTTGCCTCGCAAGCTCGCAACCAATCCTTGGTTAAAGGACTTCAGTGCAGGGCTTGCAGAGGTGGCAGATGAATTTAAATGTTCTTTGGTTGGTGGAGATACCACGTCCGGAGCCCTCTCAATTAGTATTACTATGTTAGGAGAGGTGCCCTCTGGATCTGCTATAACACGAGGTGGTGCTAATGATGGTGATTTTATATATGTTTCCGGTGCTTTGGGAGATGGCGCGGCAGCGTTGTCAGTTATACAGGGTAATAAAAATAACAAAAGTATTGAAAGTGAGCGCTTACTTAAACGATTTTACCGGCCAGAACCAAAAATTGAGTTTGGTATAAAATTGCGGGATGTCGCATCTGCATGTATCGATATATCTGACGGACTCGTGGCTGATTTGGAACATATATGCAGATCTAGCGGTGTTAGTGCTTACGTAAGTACTAGAGACGTCCCCATTAACGATGACGTCAAGTCACTGTGTGATGCGGGCTCTTTGGAGTGGGCTTTGTTTGGAGGAGACGATTACCACCTCTGTTTCACGGTTCCGGAACATCTCTGTGAATTAGTAGATGGTTGGAGCGCAGACGGATTACTCGATTTGAAGCAGATTGGACGGATGACTTCCTGCAAAGATGGTGTTCCACAAGTTTTTTTAGACGGATCGATAGTGATACAAGAAAATAGGGGGTTCGATCATTTTGGGTGATAAACCAACTTTTTTAAGCCTTTTGAGGTCTCCCGTTCTGTTTCTTGCATTTGGTTTCGGCAGTGGTCTCTCTAAAAAAGCTCCGGGAACAGTGGGATCTCTGGTTGCATTAGTAATTTGGATTTTAATTGCTGACCTTGCTTTGATTCCCTACATCACTTTTTTGATCATAAGTGGTTTGATTGGAATTTATATTTGTGGTGTAGCCTCAGAAAAACTTGGGGTACACGACCATGGAGGGATTGTCTGGGATGAGTTTGTTGGACTGTGGATAGCGATGATTTGTCTACCAGTGTCATGGCTGTCAATCATTTTGGGATTTGGTTTGTTTAGGTTTTTCGACATCGTCAAACCATGGCCCATCAGCTGGGCAGATAAAAATGTGTCAGGCGGCTTGGGGATTATGTTAGATGATGTTTTTGCGGGATTTGCTGCCGCTGCAAGTATTGCTCTGATTCAACAGTTCGGATTTTTTTGAATCTAATTTGATTTGTCACCTCGTCTTAATGGGTTAACGTTACAGGTAAATGGGATTTTTAATGAAAAAGTTTGTTCCACTTCTCTTAGTGCTGGGCGCAATTGCCGTCACGGTAGTTATGTTTTTGTCTCAACCTGAGCCGGTCAAAGCCGCAGCTCCTGAAGCTGCGCTAGCAGTTAAAACCCAAATCCTCAAAAGCACTAGCGTGACTTTGGAGGTTGAATCCCAGGGTACCGTGCAACCGCGCACGCGCACATCTCTTATTTCAGAAGTTTCAGGGGCAGTTCTTGAGGTATCCGAGCAGTTTATTGTAGGTGGTACATTTGGTGCTGGGGACGTTCTGTTGAGCCTTGACCCAACCGACTATGAGGTGGCTCTTCAGCGGGCTGAAGCTCAGCTTATCAGTGCGAATGCCAAGCTTGAATTGGAGAAAGCCAGAGCTATACAAGCGGCAAAAGAGTGGCAAATGACCGGTCGTCCCCAATCAGAAGCCCCAATTTTGGCTTTAAGAAAGCCGTATCTAGCTGAAGCGGAAGCAAATATTCTGCAGGCTAAAGCGGAAGTAAAACGAGCAAAACTAAAACTTGAGAAGACTGAAATTAGGGCCCCTTACGCAGGAATGGTTGCGTCTAAAGGTGCTGACGTAGGGCAATATGTAACCATGGGCTCGCGACTTGGAGAAACCTTTGCTATTGACTTTGCAGAAGTTAGATTGCCTTTGACTGGAAGAGATCTTGTAAGAATGGATGCTCTGACGTTTAAAGGGATCCCCAGCGAGAGCACGGTCGCCCTCAGTGGTTCGGTTAATGGAACGCAAACTACTTGGGTTGCTCAAGTGGATAGGTCTGAAGGCGTCGTTAATGAAATCAACCGGTCTCAGTACCTGGTAGCTAGGATTTCCGATCCCTATGGTATTAAGGACTCTGGGGCTAGCAGCTCCCCTCCTTTGTTAGTGGGCACTTTCGTAACAGCCAAGCTCAAAGGCAAGGTTCTGGAGGATGTATTTGAACTTCCGCGCAGCTCCCTTCTGCAGGGATCAAAAGTTGCCATAGTCGACCCGCAGACAAGAATGAGTATTCGAGCTGTCGAGGTCATTTTTAGTGATGATTCTTATTACTACGTGAAAGGTTTGAGCGATGGAGTTCAGGTCATTACCAGCGCTTTAGGAACGCCGATTGAGGGCCTTAAATTACAATTGAGAAACTCACCAAACTCTCGGAATGAAGCGAAATGAATGTAAATTCTAAAGGGCTGATTTCATGGTTCAGTCGTAATCCTGTAGCAGCAAACTTAGTTATGGTTTTTGTTTTTTTTGCCGGGGCTATGTCTTTAGCCACAATTAGCAAAGAAATGTTTCCTCGCTCAGAACGCAATATGATAAGTATTAGCGTGCCGTACCCTGGGGCTGCTCCAGTTGAAGTTGAAAAAGGCGTAATCCTTCCGATGGAGTCGGTTTTAGAGGGCCTACAGGGCATCAAAAAGATTACCTCCGGAGCGGATCGAGACTACGGAAGGATCTATCTTGAGATTGAGGCAAGTGAAGATATTAATGATGTTCTGACTCAAGTTGAAAATCGGATTGATAGCATTGTTGATTTACCTGATGACATGGAAAAACCTACGATTAAAAAACTTGACAGTAATATTTGGGCCGTGGGAGTCGTTGTTCATGGAGAGCTAACGAAACCAGAGAGAAAGGCGTTGGGAGATCAGATTTATGATGAGGTACTGGCACTCCCAGAAGTGAAAGATCTAAATCTGTATGGGGCTGGAACATATGAAATATCGATTGAAGTTAAGGAAGACAGACTTCGCGAACTCAATCTGACGCTAAGTGAAGTAGCAAACGCGGTCAGAGTCTCTTCAATGGATTTACCTGCCGGAATTATCCGTTCGGAAGCAGGTAATGTACTGATTAGAACTGAGGGTAAAGCATACGTCGGCCAAGACTTTGAAAATATTGTCCTGAGAAGTCAGGTGGATGGAACTCAACTTTTGTTATCGGATGTCGCCGAGGTAAGGGATGGATTTACAGACACGGTTTTCCTTAACCATTTCGATCGTGATACCGCGGTCACCCTCGCGATATCTTCCCTTGAAGGGCAGAACGTGCTTGCCATCAGCGAGGCGATTCATCGATACGTCGAAAAGAAACGGGATTCCCTTCCTGAAGGTTTAAGCATCACTATTTTTAATGATCTAGCATACGACCTTCAAGGCCGTCTTGATATGATGTCAGAAAATCTTGTGTTGGGCGGGTTTTTAGTTGCCCTTGTTTTGGGGTTATTTCTAAATTTGAAGGTCGCTTTCTGGGTTATTCTTGGGATTCCAGTCAGTTTTGCTGGAGCATTTTGGTTGATGCCAATGGGTGCTGTAACTGTCAATGTTCTAAGCCTCTTTGCATTTATCATGGTTCTGGGAATAGTGGTGGATGACGCCATTGTCATTGGTGAAAGCGTTTTCAGCGAGGCAAAAGCAGAATTTCAGCAAAAGCGGGACGCTGGTGAGATTCCAGATGCAGGGTACGAAGCTTCAGTAGAGACTGTTGTCGCGGGTGCTCAGAGAGTGGCTATTCCCTCTACGATTGGAGTTCTGACTACCATGGCGGCGTTCTTCCCGATTATTTTCATTGGCGGAAGTTTTGGTGGAATTACCTCCGCAATAGGTATTGTGGTTATTCTCTGCCTGACGTTTTCATTGATCGAATCAAAACTGATCCTTCCCGCTCACTTAGTTGGCCTGAAGTTTGGCCAGCCTGCTAATGATAGATTATCTGTCGTAAGAGGTATTCAGAGTAAGGTTTCTCAAGGACTTAAACATTTCATAGATAATATTTATGGGGTTTGGTTGAGACGAGCACTACGAAACCGATATATTACGTTAGCAGGATTTTTAGGTGCGCTCATTATTGCTTTAGGCGCCGTTGGTTCAGGGATTGCCCGTTTCGAATTCTTTCCGATGGTTCCTGGGGACGGTGTACAAGCTGAAATTATCATGCAAGACGGGGCCTCGGTGGAGAGTATGCTTGATACGATTGCAGTGGTCGAAGATGCAATCTTTGCCGTTGATGAAAAATTCCGACTAGAAAACCCTGATGAGACTGGCTTGGTTGAAAATGTCGCATTTTTTGTCACCAGTGATGTCACAGCGAACTTCAGAGTGGTGCTTACTCGGTCTGAGTTTCGCACGGTCAGTGCTACGGAAATCGAGAGACTGTGGCGTGATGAAGTTGGTTTGCTCCCAGATGTAAGGAAGCAGAAATATTCCTCTGGACAAGGCCCCTCTGGCGCCAAGATCAGTTTGTCTCTGTCTGGTTCAGATCCCGAAGAGTTAACTCTCGCAGGTATGGACTTACAGCAAGAGCTCAGTACTTTCCCCGGGGTTTATGATATCTACAATTCGCAGGGCTCAGGTAGCAAAGAAGTATTAATTAATTTGAAACCCTACGCGAGTCAAGTAGGGATAACGCTTTCTGACGTTGCTAGGCAAGTTCGCCAAGCTTTTTATGGAGAAGAGGCTCAGCGTATTCAAAGAGACTCGGATACTGTAAAAGTCATGGTCCGTTACCCCTATGATGAGCGGCGATCTATTTTGACCTTAGAAAACATGCATATCCGCGCGGGTAATGGAGAAGCTGTAGCGATAGGAGAGGTTGCGGAAATCTCCCTTGGAGTAGGCCTTACTGCTATTGATAGGCTCGATCGCAAGAGAACGGTCACAGTAACAGCTGAGGTAGAGGCTGATAAAATTCAAAGCGGTGATGTTGTAAAGGACGTGACGACGAATTTTGTACCTCAGCTACTGGAGAGATACCCAAGTGTTAGTTTTAGATTGAGTGGGGGCACACAAGAGCAGAACGAATACTATGGAAAAATGGCTGTAGGCTTTTTAGCAGCTTTGTTTATGATCTATGGATTGCTTGCAGTCCCCTTGCGGTCCTATATCCAGCCAGTTGTAATTATGTCAGTCATTCCCTTTGGTTTCATCGGAGCGGTGATAGGCCATATGGTATTCAGCGTCTCAATCAATATTCTCTCAGTCTTTGGTATCATCGCTTTGGCTGGGGTAGTGGTTAACGATAGTTTGATTTTAGTTGAATTTGCTAATCGCGGTAGGAAAGACAATTTGTCACTTGAGGACGCAATTGTCAGCGCGGGGAAAAAACGTTTCCGGGCAATTCTGCTCACAACTCTGACGACCTTTGTCGGTTTGCTACCTTTACTCTTTGAGACTAGTGTTCAGGCCCAGTTTGTTATTCCAATGGCTTTATCTCTGAGCTTTGGCATACTATTCGCGTCTACAATTACGCTAGTCCTAATTCCTTGTTTATATTTTGTGGTGGAGACCAATCATCAATTTGTTAGTGCGATTTTCTTACTGTTACTCGGGATTGGTGTTACTTATTCGTTAGCTTTTTTGGCTATATTGTCTCTATTAGCCGCTAACGCATTGGCAGGATTACTGGTTATAGCTGTGATTGCAATTTCAGTCAGTAAATTACTTGGTTATTTTTCAGACGAAAAGCGACAATCAAGCTTGGCATCAGTTAGCTAGCAAGTTTGAAAAACCCTGTATTACAGCCATGTTGGCTGTACAATGCGGTGCTCAGCCCTTTTAAATATTGGAGTTACTGTCAGTGCTTCGTTTTATCGAATCGTCAAAGTTGCCTACTCGTTGGGGTACTTTTGATATCCATGGCTTTGAAGACCCTTTCAAAGGCAAGGAGCACATTGCCATCACAATGGGCGACTGTGGCTCCGATGAACCCTTACTAATACGTATCCACTCAGAGTGTCTGACCGGTGATGCGCTGGGTAGTCTCCGGTGCGATTGTGGAGAACAATTAAATGAAGCTCTCAGGCGCATTTCGCAGCAGGGTCGCGGGGCGATTTTGTATCTTCGCCAAGAAGGTCGTGGTATCGGTTTAGTGAATAAAATTCGGGCTTATAATCTTCAGGATGCGGGAGCCGACACGGTGGAAGCCAATGAAAGACTTGGGTTTGGAGCTGACTTAAGAGACTACGCTATCTGTGCGCCCATGCTAAATCATCTTGGAGCAAAGAAGTTATATCTAATGACCAATAACCCGCGAAAAATTAAAGCCCTAGAAGATCTTGGTTTTGAGATCGCAGAGCGTAAGCCCATTCAGACAGATAGTAATCCTCACAATGCTCAATATTTGTCTACTAAAGCGGGCAAATTGGGCCATTTTTTAAAGAGCAAAAGCGAGTGAGTCGTGGGCTTTCTAAGAGGATAATTCCGTGTCTTGATGTTGATAAAGGCCGAGTTGTTAAGGGTGTTCAGTTTGTTGATATTCGAGATGCTGGAGATCCAGTTGAGGTGGCGCGTCGTTACAATGAGCAGGGTGCCGATGAAATAACATTTCTTGATATCACTGCCAGTCATGAAGGACGAGATACCACGCTGCATACTGTTGAGCGAATGGCTGGCCAGGTGTTTATTCCGTTGACAGTTGGTGGTGGAGTTCGTGAAATGCATGATATTCGCAATTTACTCAATGCGGGGGCCGATAAGGTCGCAATAAATTCTGCGGCAATATCTAATCCTGAGTTTGTTGCTGAAGCAGCGCAACGTTTCGGTAGTCAATGCATTGTAGTCGCTATTGATGCCAAGCAAGTGGAAGGGAGTGAGTCGAGTCGTTGGGAGATCTTCACCCATGGAGGGCGAAAACCAACGGGAATAGATGCGATAGCTTGGGCTGAAAAGATGACTAATCTGGGTGCCGGTGAAATACTACTCACCAGTATGGATCGTGATGGTACTAAAAACGGATTTGATCTTGATCTTACAGCTTCTGTTAGTGACTCTGTTTCCGTGCCTGTGATTGCCTCCGGCGGTGTTGGAACGTTGCAACATTTAGCTGACGGAATTACATTGGGCAAAGCTGACGCAGTTTTAGCAGCCAGTATTTTCCATTTCGCTGAGTACAGTGTTCCGCAGGCTAAGCAATTTATGTTTGATCAAGGCATTAATGTAAGATTATAAATTCTGAAGCGAAACTGTCTATTTCGCCCTTTCCATTCCAAGACGCACCGCAGCCAATTATGAAGGTGGTCCTTGGTATTTAAGAGCGCAGTATGACTTTTAAATAACACGAAAATAAAAAAAAGGGCCTCTTCAGCGGCCCTTTTTTATTGTTAAAACAGCGTTATCCCCTAGTACCAAAATGGGAATACGCTTGGGTAGGGTTTTACTACATCGGGTTTATTCGTAACCAGGGTTTCATCAAAAACCCTAGCGGGCTGGAAAGTTTGATTGGGGCAGCGAGGGCAGACAGGCATATACATTCACCGTTCTGTGCTCCCATCGGCTGGTGTTCGTCCCCCGGTCCACGAAGCAAAAAGTCTCCTTCAGAGTAAACAGATTGTTCATCAGAAAAACTGCCTTTGAGTACCACTGTAAATTCGGTGCCATTGTGCCCATGATGAGGAGTCTTTCCGCCTGCACAAATTCGATGCAAGGCGACCTCAAATTTGTTTTGCCCAGTTTGGACCCTTGCAACATCCACTGAAGAGGACATTCGACGCCAGTTAGGTGCACTCTTTGTTTCATTTATCAACTTTGTAACGGAGTGCGGGAAATCTGATTTTTCTTCAGTTTCAACCTTCGTAGGAGCCTCAGGCAACGCATCAATCTTCGACATCACTGAGTCAAAGAGGTCTTCATCAATGGTTTGAGGCTCGGCTTCCGTCATTAACTGCGAAGCAACTTGGTCTAGACGCATTAACTCATTGCGGCACTGGTCGCAAAAGTGTAGGTGCGCCGAAACGCAAATGGACTCCGCAGTCCCCAAATTTCCTGCGGAAAAATCTACTAACATAGCGCGGCTGGGGTGATGTTTAATCGAACTCATAATATCTCTTCTCTAAATTCTGGGGATACCAAAATCTGCATTTTCTGTAGCGCTAGACGCACTCTTGATTTAACGGTACCTAACGGCAATCCAAGTTCTTCAGATGCCTCAGCGTGTGACTTTCCCTCTAAATAAACTTTTCTGAGAATTTCGTCCTGCTCCTTAGGAAGCTGAGCGAGCGAAGCTTGGACCTTGTCCTCGCTACGCTTTTGTCGAAGTAAAGACACTGGTGTCTCTTCATCTGGCTCGTGCCAAAAATCTTCATTCTCCAAAGGAAGATGTTGGGTATTGCTTTTCCTTCTCAACATATCAATCCGACAGTTTCGAGCGACGGTATAAATCCAAGTTGTAGCAGACGCCTTTTCTGGTTTGTAGCCTGCAGCTTTCTGCCAAACTTTGATCATTACCTCCTGAACCAAATCCTCACTTAAACCCGGAAACCATCCCTCGTGACGGCTAGCCTCCGCGAAGCTCTTCAAAAGAGGGGCAAAGTGAGCGAACAATTGCGCAAAGGCTTTCCGATCTCGGCTCTCACCGACGGCTACAAGCAACACAGACCATTGGTCTGTGCGTTTTTCGGTGCTCACTACAGCTGGCCGAACCCTACTTTCATCATTGCCATCGCTATATTTAATTTTGATACCCAACATATTCTTCGGCTCCTCTCTTTTGCTATTTTACGGTCCCAAATATTATTTGGATCAGCATAACTAAACGGGAGATAGCCAGTGACTTTGTACTACACTATACGCTGATTATTAGTCTAGAACGAGTATGTCATCAGTAGTGGACTTCAGGTGTAAAATATTAATAGTAAATGAGAGTAGATATGAAGCAATTAGTGATTTTTACCACCGGTGGAACGATCGATAAAGTTTACTTTGATGCAGCCAGCGAATTTCAAGTGGGACATCCGGTGATAGGTGACTTACTAAAGCGGATGAATGTGGAATTTGAGGTCTTTGTGCACCAACTTATGCGAGTTGATAGTCTGGATATGACTGATGTAGACCGCAAAGCTATATATGAGGCTGTCGAGAATTCTGATGCAGAGTATATTTTAATCACTCATGGAACTGACGGGATGGTTGAGACAGCGACATGGTTGGAAGATATTAGAGATAAGAAGATTGTTTTGACCGGTGCTTTGCA
>Ga0206130_10001657_pt1 | contig 31933 bp, 24 predicted proteins | sample Helgoland_Spring_9_FD_148637 | JGI IMG/M metagenome (GOLD analysis project Ga0206130, IMG submission 148637) | Pelagic subsurface seawater microbial communities from Kabeltonne, Helgoland, North Sea - Helgoland_Spring_Bloom_20160512_1 | ecosystem: Environmental > Aquatic > Marine > Epipelagic ...
GGTGAGTTTGTTGCGGAGCTGGATCTCGAACTCGGTTCCGTAGAGACTGCGTTCGCGTTCGAGTTTCGGGATGAAGAACTCGCGGCGCTCCTTAGGGAGCTTGTCCGTCGCTTGGCCTTGGGCGAAAGTTGGAGAGGTGAAGATGAACTCGACCGACTCGACCTTTTCGAGTTCTTCCTTGAGCGCCTCGTAGGCGAACATCGAGAAACAGGAAGCCGCGATCTGGAGCTTCCCGCCGGGGTGCAGGGTCTGCTTGAGGCTATCGCCTAGTAGGGAGTTGAGGTTGTCGATGGTTTCCATCATATAAGGCTGTCGTGAGCAGAGGGAGAGGGCAAATAAGGGAGACTACATCCGAGCATTTATCTGCCGGACACTAACAACTGGGAGACGGACGGGAAGTGGAAAGAGCAATTGGGGGCTTTGCCCATAATCGGAGGGATCACTGGAGAAGAAGGTGGCGCGAACACCTGGAGTTAAGCCAGCGTCCCATTGACTCCCTAGACGCTCAAGGCGGCCATCGAGACGTATCGGCCATGGTTATCGTAGGCGTGGGACAAATGCGGGGAGAGGAGTGAGAAAGTTTGGCTCCGAACCAAACTCCGTTTGATTAAATGTTCTTCCCACCGCAGCCGTCTCACCCCCCATGAACCCACTCCTACGCGCCCTGGCCATATCGTTGACGCTGACCGCTCTCTCCACAGCCCAACCCTGCCGCGAGGTGGTGCGTGACGCCTCCGGGCGTGTGGCTCAGACCATCTATCATCAGAAACGCAGCGGCGGGACGGTGCGTTCGGTCATACGCGATGCCTCCGGACGCACCATCGGAACATCCACCAGCCAGACCAGTGCAGGCGGCCATACCCGAACCACCTACCGCGATGCCTCGGGGCGCATGACAGGAGCTGCGACCACGAACGGATCTTCCTCCGGTTCCTCCCGAACAACCTACCGTGATGCCAGCGGACGGATGACAGGCAGTGCTACCACCCGGACGAACGGCACATGGGGCAGCCGCACCAACTTCCGAGATGCCTCAGGTCGATCCACAGGCAGCCAGACGACCAACGGTTCATCGGGCTTCGTCACCGGCACACGCCGGGATGCCTCCGGCAGGACGACAGGCACCAGCAAGGGAAGTGGGAAATGCCCAGTAATTCCCCGGGTGCCGATGCCACCGACGGGAACGAAGAAAAAATAGAAAGATTTTGAAGGATCTAAAATGTGCAGTGGGCGCGTGTCGAGCGTGTCCCCTGCCCTGCTCTCCATATCGTGCCCAGAAACCTCTTCTGCCGGAATAGAGCACATGCCCGGCGACTTGCCGGCTCTGAGCAAAACCTCCATCCTCTTCCCATGCTCATCGATTTGGAATCGGCTCCCCCGAAGCCATGATACGCATCGGCACCTGTTGTTTCAGGAATTTGACTCGTCGAAATCGTCCTGCTGCTTTTGTAATCCGGGATCCTCGAGAACAGGAAGTCCGCCCAAGGCCGCTGCGGCCTTCATAAGTATTCTGTCAAATTCCTCCTCACTGAGGCCGTTGGGTGGCTTTCTTTTTTGATTTCCTCTTGGGCTTCTATTTGGGCTTCTACTTGGATTTCCAAATATCTTTTCCGGCGCTGGTTTTTGGTCTTCGTTCATGGGTGGTGAAATCGGTTGAGGCAACAATCTCAGAGTCTGCCCTCAGGATTATTTTGAGGAAGATTAAAAGCCCGCAGTAGTTGGTCAGAATCTGTCCACTCACGGAGCCTTAGGTAGGTGCCATTGTATAGGATCCCGACGCCGAGTTGCTTGAAGCGCGAACGCAAATCCTCAGCGACATGAATCACTTGTTCATACTTGGTGGTCGCGATCTGGATGCAGAGAGTTTCTTCCATCTCGGCGCGGAACCAACCCTCAAGGCTCTGGATTGAGAAACCTTCAAAATATCCACGAACCGTGGACCGGACTTGTTGTTGATCTTCATCTCCAAGCGGATTCCCCGGTTGGGAACCGAGGTAGATCGAGAAGTGTTTCACCAGCCTGGGATCTCGGACGAGATCTATGCGCTCGCCGATAGATTCGCGTTCGCCGTTCTTGCAGTTGACGAGATCGACCCTGCCGAGATGAAAGTGGAATACGGCATCCTGTTCGTATTTGTTGCCCAACTCGATGGCGTGCCTTTCACCGATGGTGCACGCCCAACCGGGCTCGGCGTGTGACTCATCGGGTGAAATCCCTATAATACGCAGTGGTCTAAGGCCTGCATTTTCCAGCTCACGGAGCAGCCTTGAATCCGCCTCGCGATTCTTGGTTGTATCCGCCGTTTGACCGTTCGGGTTGTAGGCGGTGATGAGCCAGAAATCATCGGGCGCTTCTTCGGGGAGGAGCTCAAAATGTGTCTGTTTGTATTCGGTTTTCATTTGGATGGATTTATTGGATCAGGATAGATCGCTGAACAGGGATATGAAAAGCTCTCTCACCGCCGCCGGTTCGGATCCCTCCGCCCGGGGGATGAACTCCAGAAGGCGAGGATGAGCTGCAGCGAACGATGATTTTGGTAGTGTGAAGCGGATGGGCACATGGTCGGCTGATTCAAGTCGGATTGATTTCGAGCTACCTCCGAAGCCGCTGTCCAGATGCAGGGAGCAACGGTTGAGTAGGCGGAACCATTCCGAAGAGTTCTCGCAAAGTGGAGATAGATGGTTCCATGTAAGACCGAGGGGATCGGCACCTGCGGGAAGGATTGGGAAAGCTTTCGATCCGCGGGGGTTGGACACGTTGACCAGTTCTCCGGTGTCTCCAGGTAGAATAAATCCGACATCGAACAACGCTGCGGTTTCCCTTTCCTGGTGGGGATTATCGAGGAGAACGGTAGAGCCATATGGTCCGCCGCCGATCCGGACGAAGGGATTGAGTCTATGGCGGATCGGACAGTATGTCGCCGCATGGAGTTTGTGTGGCGGAACGATGACCTCCTCAGCCCCCCATCTCACCCGGGTGTAATTGTAAGTCACTTCGACAACCTCGATCAGAGCCAGACAGATAGGTAGGCAAGGGTAAGTCGGAAACGGATCAAGCTTCAGGGGCTTGCCATCCGGATCGACCTCATAGCGAGTTGCATCTCGGATCGATACAGCGACCTCGCCCTTTCCAGCCACGTGGTAGAGTTCAACCCCTTCCGGGGTCTTGAATTGGACGACCACGGGGCCGGCGTTAGTGATAGGGGTTTTGTTTGTACGCGTAGCAGTCATAATTTTAATTTTTGGTTGGTGTTATAGTGAGAGGCATGGGGAAGGATTAGAGAGGCGGCGAAGGAGATGGTCTCGTTTCAGCCGAGCATTGATCAGATCCGAAGTCTTGAGGCTCGCCCGCTGGCGCTTCGCAGTGCCATCCGGCAGGTGGAAAGTTCCGTGGAACCACCAAGTGCCATGGTTGTTCCAGAGGTGATGGTTCGGGCTGCCGTTCTTCTGGCGGCGTGAGATTCGTGTCTGATTTATTTCCATCGTGATGTCGTTGTTCGGTTGTCGACATCACGAGACCCGGAAACAAAAAGACGCCCGTCCTGATGACATCAGCGCGGGCGTCGGAAAATTCCGGTGAGACTCTTGTTGGGCAGGTCTGTCTGGTCCTGCTCCCACATGCCGTTGGAATTTCTTCCTCCGGTAGCACCTTGGCGTCTCTGCTAGGTTGCTGGTCTGTGCTCTTCACACAGACTCTCGCGATGTCGAGGGCAGAATGGCGGGAAAGAGTTAGGAATACAAGTAGGATCCCCTGTTCGGGTTGTCATAAGATGCCTAGTGGAAAACCCGAAATTAGAAAATGTGTCGAAATAGCTGTAGATCCAGACCAAAATCCTTTGGAGCAATTCAGCTCCGAAAAGCTAACCCCATGCATGTCCCACCCCTTCTGTCATCATCCCGTTAATCGCCTAATTCCCATGCCGCCATACAATTTGGTGGAGAACAATCAGCAGTTAAACTCAAAGAAACCGACTCCATGAGCACCCGCAGCAGTACCAGCATTACGTGCCCCCAGTGCGACCATCGGCAGGATTTCGAAATCTGGCCTTCCCTGAACGTGGATCTCGATCCGGAGCAGAAGGATCGACTGCTTTCGGGTGAGTTGATGCGATCCATCTGCGGCGAATGCGGTGTCGGAGCAGAGGTGAACTACGCCATCCTCTACCACGACATGACCCGGCAGCTCATGGTCAACTTCACCGGTGAGGACGGGAAGGATGAACTTTCGAACCCACTTTCCGAACGGATATTGACGGACTACCAGCTCCGGATCGTCGCGACCCGCAATGCACTGGTCGAAAAGGTCTGGATTTCGACCGCATCGCTCGATGACCGGGTGATGGAGCTTTTCAAGCTAACCATGGAACAGCAGATGAATCAGGAAGACGAGGAGGAGTTGTTGTTCGCCGGCATCGAAGAGGCGGAAAATGGAGAGAGAAATCTTAGATTCGTCAGGGTCAACGCCAGCGGCAGCGAGAGCTACGACGTGCCAATGGGATCATTCCAGGATTTCAGCGATACGGTTTCCTCATCCTTTGGACTCGGAGCACCGGAACTCGGCGAATGGCTTACCATAGACCGGCAATTTGCTATAAAAATGTTCAGAGACCATTTTTCCGAGGATTCCAAGTCCTGACCCAACCAACCTAAACCATGCCCACCACCTTCCTCCACACCGCCGACTGGCAACTCGGAAAGCCCTACGCCCGTGTCGATGACACCCTCAAGCGAGGCCGTCTCCAGAACGAGCGCTTCGAATGCCTGAAACGGATCTCCGCTCTGGTCAAAAGCCACAAGGTTGATTTTGTTACTATCGCCGGTGATCTCTTCGATAGCCCCAGCCCCCTGAACGCCAGCGTTGCGAAGGCGCTGGAGGCGATCGGATCGATGAAGGTTCCCGTATTCGTCATTCCGGGAAATCACGACTACGGTGGCCCTGGAAGCCTCTGGGAACAGCCCTTTTTCGTTAAGCAAAAGGAACAGCTCGCGCCGAACCTTCGAGTGCTTCTTACCCCCGAGCCTGTCGTATTCGAAAAGGCAGTCATCTTACCAGGACCCTTGGTGCGCAGACAGGATTTGGACGATCCCACGCGGTGGATTCGTGAAGCCTTTGAGGAAACCTCATTCCCCGCCGATCTGCCACGGATCGTCCTCGCCCACGGAAGCGTCCAAGACTTCGGCGCATCGCAGGACGACGAGGATGATTCATCGGGCGCTTCGAACCACATCGATCTGTCACGCCTACCGGAGGAAGAAATCGATTTCATTGCGCTCGGTGATTGGCACGGAACCAAGTCGGTTGGGCCCAAGGCATGGTATGCGGGCACACCGGAGATTGATCGTTTTCCGAAAGGTGAAAACAACGATCCCGGTAATGTCTTGCTGGTGACATGTGGAAGAGCGGCGGAACCCACTGTGGAAACCATCCACACCGGCGGTCTCCGCTGGAACCAATTTTCTCACCATTTTTCCGGGGATGATAGCTACCCGCCGTTCCTCGATTCGCTCAAGGAGAAGATCGGTGCATGGGGTCAGGACAGCCTCCTACGGCTTCAACTGACCGGCAGTCTCGGTATCGAGAACTCCCGGCTCTTGCACAATGAACTCACTGCACTGGATGCACGCCTGCTGCGCGTGAAGCTCGACGATCAAGTTGGCGTTGCTCCAACAGAGGAGGAAATCGCCGCCCTAGAATCACGGCCGGAAGATCCGTTGATTTCCGCAGTCTCCCGCCAGCTCATCGCCATGTCCTCAGGCGATGAGTCGGAGACATCCCGAATCGCACTGCTCGAACTCCATTCCGCCATCGGCTGAGTCGGTCGATCTCTCAGACTTTTAAACTTATGTATCCAACTTTTATTTAAATCACATGCGTCTCCGTAAACTTACCGTCCGCAACTATCGCCTCCACGAGGATTTCACCCTTGAGTTCGATCCCGCCCGCAATCTCCTCGGCGGTGATAACGAGAGCGGGAAGTCCACCCTCGCGGAAGCGATCCACCGTGCTCTCTTCTTCCGGTATCGCTCCGGTGGAGAGGTGCAGAAAGCCATGATTTCTGATCGGCACAATGGAATCCCGGAAGTCGACCTGGTCTTCGAGGCGGACGGAGCGACCTGGACATTGGAAAAGAAGTTCGGCGGGAGTACGAAGGGCGCAGTCCGCCTCTCCTCGGATGCTAGTGAGAATCTGACGGGCGATGCTGCGGAAGAAAGGCTTGCCCAGTTGACTGGAAATGATGAGGGAGATGCGAGCACTGCGAAGCAGCTCTCCACGCGTTGGGCGCACCTTTGGGTCTGGCAGGGAAGCGCCGGGGAGGATGCGAGTGCGCATGCAGCAACATACAAAGACGATCTCGTCCGCCGCCTTCAGGAGCAAGGATTGGCTGCTGTTATGCAATCCGCCACCGACGAGCGGGTGCGCGAGTCAGTGAGCATCACTTTCCTAGAAATGTTCACCCCGACTGGAGCCATCAAAGCTGGTTCTAAATTAGATAAGGCTTCCAAGGGTCTCAACGAGGCCGAAGCCGTGCTCTCACAGGCCAGGGAAGTGACGGGACGACTGGAGTCCGCCGTCGCGGATCAACGCGCAGCTGAAATCATTTTGGTGGAATCCAAAGAGCTTCTCCCGAAGACCCGTGCCGAACTGGCGACGGTTCAGGCAGAACTCACCCGCGCAAAGGATCTCCGCACTGAGCTAAACCAACGTGAAAAGGAACACACGACTGCAGCGACAGCCCATGCCAAGCTGGTCGAATCGGATCAACTCATCCGTCGACTCCGCAGTGACGCAACTGCCGCCCGGGATGCCCTTTTACCGAAAGAAGAACAGGCGCGCGCCCTTACCACGCAGGCCGAATCCACAGCCACTGCTGCGGATGCTGCGGAAAAATCAAAGCGCTCCACTGAGGACGAACTACGCAGTGCCCGCCATCTTCGCGAGCTCGCCGCCACTTGCCTACAGGGAATAGATAAATCAGCCGAGCTTGCCGCCCTACAAAAAAAATCCAGCGAAGTTTCCTCTCTCGAAAAATCCCTTGGGAAACAACAGGCCGCCCTCGACGCCCTTCCTGCCATCACCCCGCCCGCACTCGAAGGTTTGCGCAAGCTTGATGCCCGTCGCAATCTTGCCAGAAACAGTCTCGAAGCCATCGCCGCTGGAATCGAGATCATCGAGTCCGATGAAAAAATCCTTCTCAATGGCAGCCCCTTCGCAGCCGGCGAATCGCTCACCATCACGGAGCCAGCGGAACTCGCGATCGGATCCGGAATCCGGCTAAAGATCCGTCCCGGCGGTGGCACCTCCCTCTCTGAGGCACGCCAGAAGCTGGAGGATCTCTCCCATGAGTTCACCCAGACGCTCGATAGCCTTGGAGTTCCGGATTTGGAGAAAGCGGCGGAGATCCTCATCAAGCGTCAGGCCATCGCGCAGGAGATTTCCGAAACGGGAAGCAGGCTTTCCGCCCTCGGTGCGAAAGAACTTCCGGATCAGCTTGCCACTGCTGAATCCGCCGCGCAGAGCGCCGCGGCCGATCTCGACCGCCGAGAGTCAGCTCTCACCAAGCCGCTAGGGAAAGACCTTCCGGTATCTTTGGATGATGCCCGCGCTTTCCTTAACGCCACCGAAAGCGATTTAGAAAAACAGCAAGAGCAGGAAACCAAACTCCGTAACCAATCCGATGCCGCCCGCGACGCGCAGAAATCCGCCGCACAAGCCTGCCAAAAGCACCAAACCGCGATCAACGAGGAAAAACAAAAGCTCCGCGACCTTGAAACTACCGCCAGCACCCACGAATCCACCATGGGGGATGCCGCCGCCCGCCAGCAGACCATCGCGAAGGCAAGCGCAGCGGAAGCCACATCCCAGGCCACCTTTGAAACCACAGCGGCAGCCCTAGCCGAGCTCCGTCCCGATGATCTGGCAGCCTCCGATACCCGCTTGAAGCGAATCATTGAGAGTGAAATCACGAAGCAAAACGATTCTGAGAAGCGAATCGCCGTCGCCGCCAGCACTCTCGCCCAGGATGGCACCCGCGATCCCGCTGCGGATCTCCTCACCGCCGTCGCCCGCCGCGATGCCCGTGACGGCGAGTATTCCCGCGAGAAGCGCCGGTCGGAAGCCATCAAGCTGCTTCACGGCCTTTTTGAAAAATCGCAGGCAGAAATCGGAGCCAGTCTCACCGCACCCATTGCGGAAAGGGTCACCCGCTACCTCGAATGCGTCATGGGACGCGGCGTGAAAGTCGGCATCGACCTCTCCGAGCCCTCAAAGCCCTCCCTGGAGATCAGCCGCCCCGGCGATCCAGCCCCCTTCGCTTTTGCCCAACTCAGCGGTGGAGCCAAGGAACAGGTCGCTGCTGCACTACGTCTCGCCATGGCGGAAATCCTTGCCACCGGCCACGACGGTTGTCTGCCCGTCCTCTTCGACGATGCCTTTGCCAATGCCGACCCCACCCGCACCCATTCTCTTCAGCTGATGCTCGATCAGGCAGCCACCCGGGGTCTCCAGATCCTCGTCCTCTCCTGCACACCCGCCGATTACCACTCTCTAGGTGCAAAGGAAACTCGTTTGGTGAAGATCGTGCCGTAGAGCAGGCCTTCGCCGATAGCTATCCTCCATTGGGCGAACACCACGAATCAGGAGCCCGGGGCGCTTTCTGTATCCGACTGCTCAACCGCGCCCGTATTAAATCGCAGGGTTTCAGGATACTTTGAAGGCTCAGAACTGCGTGAACAACCTCTCCAACATTATGCAAGAACCTCTCAAGAATGCCCGCCATGAAAAATTCGCTCAACTGATTGCATTTGGGAAGACGGCAACCCAAGCATATAAACAGGCTGGATACCTTGCCAAGGGACATGGAGCAGAAACGGCAGCTTCCCGATTGTTGAGGAATGTTGAGGTTTTAAGCCGGATCGACGTTTTACGCCGAAAGACTGAGGCGAAGCTCGAACTCAGCCGGGAAAAGCTGGCGAAGCATCTTTGGAAGGTCATATTCACTCCAATCTCACCTCTTCGAGCGGGCGCGGGTTTGGGGCTGCGTCCCCAAAGACCACAACCCCGCTCGCGAAGTTTCCTCACTGAAGATCCCACGCTCTGAACCCGTGGTCTGGACGCCCAAGGATTTGATAGGCTGCCTCTATTGCCAGCCAATCACCTCCATTCTCATCCAATTCATAGGACAGTGGAACGCTTGGTAATTCGGGGCGAAAGTGCGTGCAGGATCGAGAAAAAGAAGCGTGTGTTGGGCTCGGGAACGGCGATCAACTTCACCGAGTTACTCACCCGATCGCTAGAAAACATTACTGCGATACTCCATATGAATCCACAATCCTCGGACTGACCCCTCTCCCGTCACATTGGAAGTCGGAGGGGTGTGATTTTCATCGGTGTTTCTCACACGGTAGGGCTGATCCGGCTCGGTCAGCCCACTTTAAAAATCTAGCAGCCCGCCTCACCCACACGGAAGTGAGATCCCGGGGGAAATGCCGTGTCTTGCCGTGGCTTCACTCCCTTTCCGGAGATACGGAGCTTGCGTTTTTCGATCAGGCCCGACCGAGCCGGATCAGCCCGACCATGATTGAATCGCTTGGACGATGTTTGAATACGGACAATTGAAGCAACAGAGACGACCACACCTCTTTTTCACCATTCTCTATGCGCGGCAGTATAGGAGCACGTCGAAGGGCCCTCAGGCTCGAAGTCGAAGAGAGCAAGTGAGCTCGTCGAAGCACCTCAAAAATCCGCATTGTGCAGGCAAGTGACATTTGACGTCTACATTCTCCTTTGCGCCGACGGTTCCTACTACGTCGGACAAACCGACGATCTCGAGCAGCGGCTCGCCGAGCACAAGGCAGGTAACGGATCCCGACACACAGCCGCCCGATTGCCCGTGGAACCGGTCTACACAGAGAGTTTGCCCAAGAATCGCCCGCTTCCGTTCGGATCAACTCGGTTCTTTCCGTTCAATGAGAGGCATCAAATTTCAACGGAGCCACCGGCTTTGATCGCTCACCGCATGGTGAGCCCGATGGGCACCGTGCGGTAGATTTCGACGAGTTCGCAGATGGCACTTTGCCGCTATCCGCCGATCTTCCGGACGAGCAATCCAAGAGCCGGTGATCGATTCCATGACATGGCCGTAGCCCACAACTTCCGGTTCATCGCGGGACTGAAAAGATTCCCTACCTGGCTTACCGACGAGTTTCTCGACCTCCCCCTCTCCTCAAGCGCCCCACGCAAAAAAAAGCAAATTCCTAGCCAATCAAATTGGACGATAAAAAATACCAAACAGTGATAATTGCTTGCGCAGAAATTCGTCCTTAAACATGTGCCTCGTTTCAGGGGGTGGATTCCTTTCCTCACAAGAGAATATCAAAAAAACACCCGATTCGCGAAATACACAGTGACAACCCGAGATTGGCATACTATGTAGTTACATCTCGCGTAAACCCAACCCGTGTGTCGAATGAGAATAAGAATAAGAATGAGAAATGCCATACTTGGTCAGGCCAAGTCGCTCGGGCGGGGCCCAGCAGGATCGAGTGGCTTTACGCTCATTGAGATATTGGTCGTGATTACGATCATCGCGATCCTGATGAGTATTGGGCTCAGCGCGATGAGATTACCGATCTCACGCAGCGAGATGGCCGCCAACGAGATTTCACGGGCCTTGGGCTATGCCCGCTCCTTCGCGGTGGCTCGGAACCGGACCGTGTGGGTGCGCCTCGCCACACCGGAGGACGCGCCCAACGACCTCGAACTGCGCTTCTATTTTTCCGCAGACGGATCGGGCGCGCAGGACTCGATCGAGCAGTTCCGGCGTAGGACGGTCATCGAGAACCTGGCAATCTCCAATACCCTCGACGAGTTTGGAGACCGTCCCGAGGCTCCGCTCGATGCCCGACTCGACACCGAGGGGTTTATCCTGTTCTCACCCGCCGGCGAGGCCCATCTCGCTCAGGGCACCGGGAACGGCTTCCCGTCCCCCGACGCCCAGCTTCGGCGCACCATCGAACTCGGGATCCAGCCGACCCGGGCCGGCCGCGTCGCCGGCAAGCTGCAAACCGAAATTTCGGCCCTCCACATCCGGGGATCCTCGGGAGCCACCATCCTCTATACCAAGTGAACCAGTCAAAACACCACCCCCCGGCATCCGGCTTCACGTTGATGGAAATCGTCATCAGCCTCGTCGTCTTGGCGTTCGCCCTCACCACCATTCTTCTCGTGCTGAGCCACGCCTCGAAGTCGTCCGCAGAGTCCATCAGCAAGAGCCAGGCCATCGAGATTCTCGAGCTCACCTTCGCCGATATCAACGCGGCCAACCTCAACCGGTTTCCAAAGTCGCCGCAGTATTTGATCGACGCCCCGGACGGCGCAGCGCCCGAACATCGCGAGCTCCTCTGGTTCGATGGCGAGGGCCGCAGGGTCGAGGCCCGGCAGGACGCCTATTTCCGCTGTGAGCTGACCTTCCGCCAGGACTCCCGCCACGCGGAGCTTCTGCATCTCCACGGCCGCGTCGCTTGGCCGGCACGCGCCGCGGAAGGACGCGAGGGGCACCAGACCGAGCTTCTCACCAGCCTTCTCCTACCATGATCCTACCGATATCGAAACCTCCATGCCGCCGCGGATTCACGCTGGTGGAGCTGATTGTAGCAATGGCCATCTTCACGGTCATCCTGCTCCTCACCGCGCAAGTGTCCAACTCGGCTCTGACTATCACGCGCAGCACCGAGGCGCGCCTCGCCGCCCAGCGGGAGGCGTCGGTGGCCGCCCAGCAACTGCGAACCGACTTCGCTCAGCGTATCCAGCGCCTCGACACACCGGTCCGGTTCGAAAAGAAAGCCGGCAGTGACTCCTTGGTGCTTCTCACCCAACGACTCGGCTATTCCGATGGCTTCACCCCCGACCGCGCCGTCTCCATCATCGAGTATCGGATCGAAACCGGCGCCACGCAGCAGGCCGCCAACGGCCTGCTACGAGCCAGCAGGGGAATCGGTTTCGGCGACCTGACCGCACGGCCGGCGCTCGACAAGGGCACCCTCGCCCTTGCCACCCTGCCCGTAGAGGGTCCCGAGGAACTGGACGCCCGCCACTTCCAGATGCTTGCCCCCGGCGTGATCCGGCTCGAACTGAGCTTCCTCATCAATGACCAGGCGATGCCGATCCGCATGCAGGCTCCCGACGACCAGGAACTCATCGACGGCGTCATCGCAACGCTCTGCATCCTCGAGCCCGACCACCGCGGGGGCCTCAGGGATGGCCAACTCACCCGCATCGCCGAGCAGTTCGATGACGCCGCGGACGGCAAACTCCCCGTCGAGGACTGGCTCCAGACCCTCGACGATCTTCCCACCCTGCTTCAGGGCTTTCCCAAGGCCATTCTCCGCCACGTTCGCGTCAAGCAGATCCTGATTCCCTTCCACGACCGACTGTAATGCATAATCACCCAACAACTCATGACAGCAAGTTTGCACCCGGGGCCGCCCTGGTGATCGTGCTCAGCATGGTCTCGCTTCTCACCCTCCTCGCGATTGCGCTCCTGATGAGTGCCAACTTCGCCCAGCAGCGCACCGCCTTGGAAACCGCCACCAAGCAGAGTGAGGCCCTCGCGCAGACCGCCTTCCAAACTGTCATGGCCGACCTCCTCGACGAAATGGAACAAGGAGCCTCCGCCGTCACTGAAAACACGCTCGCCGACGACACCACTCTGCGACTCTACGATCTCTCCGACAATCGCGAGTCGATGCGCCCCACCACCTCCCTCCGGGATCCGTCCCTGGAAGGCAGCCCACTCATCAAGCAATCCAATCCCGGGCAGCCCTTTCACAGCCACGACCCCGCCCTCACTTCGCGGGCCTCCTCGGTTCCGACCCACTCGTCCGATTTTCCGCTGGCGACCGCATTCTGGGAAGCCCCACGCATTCTGCCCTCCACGAACAGTCTTTCGAACAGCAACACCCCGACCTGGGTCTACCTCACGCGGGGCGGTGCCAATCCCACCGCCTTCAGCGCAGACATGGCTCTCCGCCGCAGCGCATCGGGAGCCACCAATGACAAATACGTAATGGGTCGCTACGCCTACAACCTCTACGACCTCTCGGGGGCTCTCGACATCAATGCCGCTGGCTTCCCGGCGACTGGCGGACCGGAGGCCGAACTCGCCGCCACCAAGGGCTCCCTCGCCTTCGCCGATCTCACCCAACTCCCGGGCATGAGCGAGGAGATCGTCGATGCCCTCGCCACGTGGAAACACGAATGGGGCAATGACGACGAAGACTACATCCGCCGTGCCGAGGGCGCAGGGTGGATGAGCCTCGTCGACAACGACAACCTCTTCCTCAGCCGGCAGGACCTCCTACGTTTCGCCGACCGGAATCCCCAGGCCCTCGCCCCCGAGGCGCTCCCCTACCTGACCCACTTTTCGCGCGACCTCGACGCCCCCAGCTTTCGACCCAACCCGGACCGTCCCAAAGTGGAGCTCTCCGCCACGCAGGGTGGCAATGATGCCAAAGGGGTCGAGGACGAGCTCAACCCGCCCCTCACCGATTTCAACGAGGACCGCGAGCGCCAGCTGCTCGACCGGCGCTTCCCGCTCGAAAGACTGAAGTGGGTCGCGACTCCGCAATCCGGTGGCCCCATCGATGCCGAACTCGCCGAACGCTACTTCGGGCTGCAGTGGACCGGCACGATCTGGGAGTATGTTCACGCCCGTTCGAGTGGAGATATCTACACCCTTCAGGACGTTCCTGCGGATCGTGAACCCAACTTCTTCGAGATCCTTCGCGCCTCCATCAATGTCGGCAGCCTCGGTCGCCAATACGCCGCCCGGGGCTTCATCCCCGGCCAGGACTTGGAGGAATGGTCGCACCGCCTCCCGACCGCCGACGGCAGGGGTGGTCTCGATGCTTCGGTGAATCGCAACATCCTCGAGATCGGAGCCTGCATCATCGACCAGTATGACGCCGACAGCTACCCGAGTGCTATCCGTATCAAGGACGCCCCCACCAACCAGATCGTCTACGGCAAGGAGGATCTCCCCTACCTCGCCAAGACCCTCGTCGTACCCTACCGGGGCAAAAAGCTCGACCTCCCGGTCTACAACAAGAACAACGAGACCCAAGAGCTCGAGATCGCCCACAATGACAGCTACGAGGTCAACATGACCCTGCAGGTCGGCCTCTGGCGCCCCCACCAACCGGTTCCCAGCGAGGATTACATAGGCCCTTCCACCTTCCGCCTCCGTCCGGTCCATATCGACCAGTTTGGCGGGTCGCTCTTCTGGCTCATGAGCGGTTGGGAGGTTCCCGATGCCCAGGGAGGTCGACCCAACGGTGGTGACCCCAACAACGCGGGCGATTACTCCTATTGGGGAGGTCCCAACTATCGCGATACACACCCGGAGCTCTACCCGAAGACCTTCACCGGCGACGAGTCCATGACCGTCTCCTTTGATCATTCGTCCAATGCCTTCCGAGAGCCACAGACCGTCCATTCCCCGGCTCATGCCTCCCAAGCCGGCTACACCGTCTCAGGCTCCACCGTCCCGATCAAGATGGGTGACCTCCAGTGGTTTGGAACCCCTTCCACCGACCTTCTTTCCGGTTTCCTGATCGGCAAGGCAATGGCGGCACGCAAGGAGTCGGGCGCCAACCAGGGCCGCATCGAAAGGGGATGGTTCACCGGCAAGCCGCTCGAGTTCATCCTCGAATATCAAGGGCCCGGCGGCAGCTGGCGCCCCTACCAACAGGTCGAGAGCACCTACCAAAACACCTGGAGCCATCACTACCACAATGAACCCTACTGGCATACCGCATCCTGGATCTGGACTTCCCTCATGATCGATCCCCGGACCAACCGCTTCGGAGGGATCGGAGGGACCGGCCAGTGCTGGACCCAGGGCAACAATCCGATCGGCGTCCCCCAGAGCGGCCCCAACATGTTCGACTCCCGCCTCCACTGGCCCGAGGGCGCCGCCCTGCGTTGGGAAACCAACAAAACCGGCGGCAGCGGAACCTACTCCGGCGTCTGGAGTTGGTGGCGCGCCCCCGCGCCTAACACCGGTTGGAGCTACAACGCCAATGTGTCTTGGTGGATGGCCTTCCAGCACGCCGGATGCCTGGAGAACAACCTCGATGCCTGGAATAACAATTTCACCCTCGCCTACCGCGATCCCGATAGCGTCCTGCGCCCCGGCGTGGGGGTCGACATCGACTACTCCGGCTCCGGGGGGGTGACCGGCAACCCGATGTCGCGCCGCTACCAGATCAACTCTTCCGGAGTCCTGAGTGGGGACAAGTCCCTCACCGGCCGCCCCCGCATACTCAATCGCGCCTTCCGTTCAGTCGGCGAACTGGCTTACGCCTTTCGCGGCACACCGTGGAAGGACATCGATTTCCTCGACCCCTCCTCGCCCGATGCGGCCCTCCTCGATGTCTTCCGCCTCTACGAATATCCCGACCCGGAGGATCTCGCGTCCGACCCAGTCGTGGCGGGCCGGGTCAACCTGAACTCCGCCAGCGAGGAAGTTCTCAAAGCCCTCTTCGCCGGAGCCTTGGTGGAGGACCAAATTGTTGGCAAGGGGGCGGCGGAGCTCAAGCCCTTCACCGATGATCAAGCTGCCGAACTGGCCAGCAAATTTCGCGACTGGGTCGACTCCAAGGACGACGACAAAGGACTCCTCCTTTCCATGGCCGACCTGGTCCAGGGATACAGTCCCGACATTTCCAGCAGCAGCCACCTTGTCGAGGCTCCCGGCCTGGCCCGCACCCTGTCCGAGATTCTCACCGATTCCGACGACCGCAGCATCAACGACCGCCGCGAGTCCGCCATGCGGGCCCTCTCGAGCGGCACCACGGTTCGTTCCTGGACCTTCATGTTGGACCTCGTCGTCCAAAGCGGCTCACTGCGGAAGAGCGCCTCCTCACTCGAAGACTTCAATTCCAAATCGGAACAACGCTACTGGATTCACTTCTCGCTGGACCGTTTCACGGGGAAACTTCTGGACCTTCAGTGGGAGAAGGTCTCCGGACTCCCGGGTCCGGCCTCCACCGGACCATGATTCCACCATCCTTTCCACCACTCGCTCCATCACCATGAAACAGATCGTTCCGGCCCTGGCCCTCTTCCTCAGCCTCTCCGCCTTCGCACAGGAGGAACCCCGAAAGCCGCGCGAACCAGTCTTGGGAAAGACCCCCGCCCACGCGGCATGGACCGTCCGGCAGAAGTCGAACTTCTCCGAACAGGAGGACGGTTGGGAGAAGGCGTTTGACGATGTCAACTCGCCCGTCGGCGGCAACCCGAACGGCCGCGTCGAAACCCGCCACATCACCCGCCGGAAGTTCAAGAAAAACCAATCCTTGAAGACCTTCCATGTCTCCACCACCTGGAGTGACGGAGACACTCAGGATGACTGGATCGTCATGGGATACCACGTCGCGGAACGGGCAGGCGGCCGCGGGCTCTATGTCACCGGTGAGGAAAGCACCCTGGGAGAAGAACTCTCCGCCGCCGACTTCCCCGAACTCTCCTGGCTCGAAATGAAACACTACCGGGGAATCCGGACCTACAAAGGCTCACCGGTATTCGTCTTCGACGTCCCCTACAACAACAAGGCCATGACGATCGCCGACCAACGCTACTTCAACTTCGTGAAACAGAACAACCCGAAGGCGACGCCAAAGGACGTCTTCAAACCGAAGTTCGAGCGCGTCGTCGCCTATCTCGATGTCAAAACCCAGCTACCCGTCCTCTATAACGACGGAACCACCCTCCACCGCTACGCCTTCTCCTTCACCGGCACCCCCGTCCGCCCGCCCAAGAAGATCATCGACTTCCTGCGCAAGCGCGACAAGGCCCTGCGGATCAGGACCGCCACTCCCGCTGGCCCCGGAGGAAACAGGTGAGCCGGCCCCGAAATCCGGCACCTCCCCTCCCCCGCCAGCGGTGAGCTTGTGTCACCGGTGCGATGGTCAACCAGCGACACCAGTTAGCTTGATGACGCCTGAGCGCAGAAAACCTTACTCTGCCAGAGTCACTTTCAGGCGGACGAAGATCGCATCCTTGTCGAGGGGGAGGCTGTAGGAGATTTCATTGGCATCATTCACGCTCGGAGCGACGGCCTCCCATTGATCGGTGACTCCTAGGTCGTCGGATTCCTCGATGGTGTAGATCACGTCGTCATTGGCGGTTGCTCCCTTGGTGAAGGTGATCCCTCCAGCGTCTATGTTGCTTGCCGGTTGGTCAGAGACGTGAGGGTCTTTGCCGAGGGCATACTCCGTGAGAGCATCAAAGGTATCGCCATCGTGATCGATCTCCCAATCCGTAGAGAGAAGGCTGGCTGCTCCGAAATTCGTGAACCACCAGTTCTGCGACGATTGGTCCGCAAGGGTCATTTCCCCAATCCCGGAAGCATCGATGAAGTAGGTGTCGCGGTCCCCGGAAGTTACGGTGATGCTCTCCACACGAGGGATTAAAGTGAGAGTGAGAGTCTCCGCACCTTCCGCCAAGTCATCAGCGGAGACCGCAAGGTTCAGTGATTTACTCGTCTCACCGATCGCAAAGGAGACCGTCCCGCTGAGAGCCGGCGTGTAGTCACTGGCACTGGCAGAGCCACCCAGAGTGTAATCTACCGTGAGCGGAAAGTCGGTGGCACCCTCGCGGGTCAGAGAGAAAGCAGTGGAGTTAGCTCCACCCTCGGCCAGGGAATCGTTCGGTGTCGTGGCAGTGAGAGTGCTTCCCTTCACAATCGTAAAGTCATCACGCTCATTGCCGCTGTCATCGATATAGACCGCATGGAGCGTGTCTCCATCCACATCGATCACCATCGATCCGAGCACAAGCAAGTTGGAGACGTGCACGGGGTGAGGATTCGGGTTGACGAATTCAGTAGATCCGCCCGACCAGCGAGTAGCTTGCCCGGACGCTCCCACGATCGCTGAAACCTGCCCTGCGTGGCCCGCAGCGAGCGGCTTCTGATAGGCCCCATCGCCACCGCTCAAACTAAAATTCCCATACTCATCGATGCTGCCCCTCTCCGAACCATTGCCCGTGTCCTTGGCATGACTTACGGCATCGTAAGTGCCGGAAAGCCCATAGTGTCCATCAATGAGATGGGAGCGCTCATAGCAATGGCTATGGCCCGAGAGGATGAGATCAACTCCGTAGTCCTCGAGAATCGACAAGGTGTTCTCACGCATCTGGTTGTGATGTTTGCCGTCGGAATTATGCGAGCCCCTCGTATAGGGGCCGTGATGGAAAAACGCGATGATCCAGTCGGCGGTGGTTGCCTCAAGGTCGCTCTGAAGCCAATCGGCCATTCCGGGGGTGGCGTCGGCGAGAGTGTCCTCGTAGTTATCGCTCTCGTCGGAATCGAGGCAGACGAAGTGGATGTTTCCGTAGTCGAAGGAATAGTATTCTTCAGTCCCTGAAGAAACACCGCCACATCCCCCGCCGGTGGGAAAGTCGAATATGTCAAAGTAGTCTCCTTCGTCGTCGTGGTTGCCCCGAGTGGACCAAAGGGGGGTATTGCAAAGCAGCTCCGGATACATGTCGAAGACAGCCTCCTGGTATTCCTCCTGGGTGCCGCTTTCATAAGCGTTGTCCCCCAGCATGAGCCAGACATCGGTGTGATCCTGACCGTTGTAACTGCGGAAGGCCTCGTAGACATTCTTCGCATTGCGGTCGGCCCTTCCGGAATCACCGATGACCCAGATCCGTGTCGGATGTTTCGCTCCCGGCGACGGGGAGGTCTCAAAGAAATACTCTGGTGAAACCCAATTCCCCACACCGCCATTGTCGGTCTCGAGCTGATAATAGTACTTCGTGTCAGCGGCGAGACCGGTCACCGGGACGGTATGCTCCTTGGTTGATCCCGAGACAGTCACCGACGACGTGAGACTCTCGGGCGCTGTCCCATAACGAACGGTGGAGTTGCCTAGTTGGCTGGTTCTCCACCAAAAGGTGATCCGATCATGAGAGGCGGACTGCAGATAGGGCCCGCGCGCGAGGTTGATGTCATTCGGCCCCTCCGCCGTGGTGAATGAGCCCGTCTTGGTCGGATTGAAGGATACTCCGTCATCCGTTTCCGCTTCAAAAAAGTAGGTGGTGCCGGAAGTAAGCCCGCTGAGCGCAATCTCATGAGAGGTGACACTGCCCGCAACGTTGAGCACCGTGTCGTAGACCCCCGGGTCCACTCCATAGCGCAGCGTGGAATCACCCGCACTCGCCGTCAGCCAACGAACCGTGGCCGTGGTCTTGGTGATCTCATCAGCCCCGAGAAAGGCCAGGTCGGGAAGGCCGCCGACATCACCGGAGAGTTCCAGCTTCATCCCGAGATCCGAACTGAACGCACCTTCCTGATGCACGGAAACCGCCAGAAGATTGGTGAGCCCGGGCGTCAAGACCGGATCATTCAGAAGCGGCTCATTGTCGAAGTCGCCGTCGGGCCCTTTGGTGGCAGAGAACAGAGCCCAGGTGTCGTCCCCACCAAGCGGCATGTTCTTATTCGCGATGAGGCGGCCGTTCAAATAGACTAAAGCTCCGTCATCGGCGAGAAGCTTGAGCGTGAGGTTCGAATAGCCGTCCGCTCCTCCATCGACTTCCTTCAGGAACCAGGCGGTATGACGAGTGCCGCTCAGCGGAAGTGTTAGAGCGGTGCCCGCCCCTTCGATATCCCCGACATCCCCATAGGAAAACGGCGCAGTCGCCCCAATGGTGAAATCTGGGCCGTCGTAAGAGTCGACCACGTGGTAACCGAAGCTCGATCGATCGTTCCAGGTTTCGTCAAAATCGGTATCGGGAGTGAGAGCGGGAGCGATGGGATCGACGGCGGGATCGACGTCGGCGAGACCGGCGTCGAGGGACTGCAGGTAGGCCCAACCCCCAGCGTCCTCAGCGATGAGCACGGGCTGGCCGGGGTCGTTTACTACGATCGTCTCGAGAGGGGTGCTGTCGAGCCCTCGGTAAGTTCGCAAGGTAAGGGTATCTCCTTCCTTGGAGAACGCCGTGTCGAAGATGGCGAAACAGTCGGTGCTCTCGGAGTAAACTTCGAACGCGCCGGTGGGGTCCGGAACATGGAGCGGTGAGCCAAAGGAACCGACAACCATATAGTGGATGCCGTTCCGCTCGTTATGCTGATAGTAGTGGTTGTGGCCGGCCATCACGAAGTTCACGCCGTACGGCTCGAAGAGCGCAGTAGCCATCGCATCCATGCTACCGTCGCTGTTGTGGCTGCCGTAGGAAATTGCCGGTTTGTGGGAGGCGACGATCTTGAATTTCGCGGTGGAGTTCATCAAGTCGTTCTCGGCAAAGAGCCACTGAGCGCTGCCTGGACTGTCGTCAATCTCGTTATTGAGCACCAGGATGTGCACATCACCATAATCGAAGGAGAAATAACCCTCACCGCCTTCGCCGTCGGTCCCGCTGGGCGATTCGGTGAAAGCCCGGGTGTTTTTATGCGGGGCCCCACCGTCTGATTCTTTTCTATTCCAGCCCTCGTGGTTGCCAGGGGCATTGACAAAGGGCACGCTGCTGTTCAGGGCGACCTGATTGGACACCCCCGCCCCAAACCAATCTTTTGTCCATTGGTGGTAGCCGGAACCGTAAGCGATGTCGCCCCCGTAGATGATCATCTTCGGGTTCATCGCAGCCAAGTTTCCGGCGCAGATGTTGTGGTTGGTGGTCGGCCCGTTCGAATCCGCTCGGGTGTCGGCGGCAAAACCAAAACGTGCGGGCTTACCCGCCTCCGGGGCGGTGCGGAAGGTGTAATTGGCGCTGACCGATGTGCCATGGGTCACCTGGTAATTGTACACGGTGTTCGGCAGCAGACCGGTGAGGTTGACGTTGTGAACATAGGTTAGGAGAGCGGAAGTCACCCCCTCGTCGGGAGGGTAGAGCTCCGTCTGGTCGATGCTGGAACCGGTGGTAAGCGTGGTGGCCGAGCTTCCGTAAGCTGTTGTCAGCCCATAATTGACCGTTGCGGTCGCCGTAGAATCGGCATCCACACATGCGTAGACGCTGTTGGTGGTGACGCCGGCAAGCCATGGCGTCGCTGTCACGGGAGTGCCATTATCATCGGCCACCGCAAAGTCTGCGAAACCCGCAGATGGGGTCAAGGCGACTACTAGGAAAGAGCACCAGGCGATCCGCGACAACTGTCGCCCGCCCGGCTGCTTGGTGTTCGTGTTCGGTGTTTTTTTGTTCATGACTGCTAGGGATTTTTTTGGGTTGTGGTTTTGAGAATTGGTTTTGAGCTTGGTGGTCATCCGGGGGATCAATCCCCCGACTTATCAATCGTCCCGCTGGGACACAGAATGGATGCCGTTCTCCGTAAATGACCTGTCCTCGTGAAACCATCCTCAGCGTTCTCAGTGATGAGCACGGTCGTGGTCTGGCCGGCGACCGGAAGGCAGAACAGGAGGATGGTTTTCATGGTTGGAGCGCTTTGAGGATTTCGCCACGCAGAGTTTGCAGGCCGGGCTGGCTTTGCTTGTTGGCAGGAAGTTGGTCGAAATGCTGGAGCGCCAATTGAAAGGAACCCCGTGCCTTCTGCGGGTGTCCCCCCTCGAGCCAGAGCGTTCCTTCCTGGTAATGGAGGCGCGGCAGGAGGGTGGGATAACGCTCGCGCAGAGCGGCGAAACTTTGCTCCGCTTCGGGCACTCTTCCTAGTTGGATCTCGAGAGACGCAACATCCTGGCGGAGCGGAATGGAAGAAGGATACCGTTCCAGGCCTCGCAAGACCAAGCGATGCGCTGCAGCGCCATCCTTGGTCGCCATGATGGCCTTTGCCGCTTCCACGAATTCGTCCGCGGTGGGTTGCTCGGCCTTCTCAAGGTAGACCTGCCACGCCTTTGCCGCTGATTCGGGCAAATCCAACAGTGTATCGAGACGCGCCTTCTCCCGAAAGGCCTCCGCCGCATGACCCTCGTGAGCGAAATACCTGACCAACGCAGCCGCGGCATCAGCAAGCTGTCCGTTCTCACGCTCCAAGCGTGCCAGATTGCGAAGAGCCTCGAGGTGACCGGGAGAGTCCCTCCCGATCGCCAGCAGGTCCGCCTTGGAAGCGGCATAATCTTCGTGAGCTCGATGCAGAGTCGCCCGACGAAGGAGCAGCTCGGTATTCCCCGGTTCCTCCTCCAGTCGCTTCGTCACCTCCGCAATATCCTCTTCAACAAGCCCATGCCCCGCAAGGGGAAGGCCTGCCGCAAGGAAAATCAGGGCAATGGTCGGGAAGAGGCGGATATTGTAAGGGATTTTCTTTTTCGGGGTTTCCCTGAGGACCTTGTTGAGGAGATCGGAGAGCGGGAGAAAGGAAACATCCCTCCTGAAACGATTCTCTGATCTAAGCGAAATTTCAGCTCAAGCAATTATTACTTGTTGGTATTTTTTGTGGGCCAATTTGATATTGGCTAGGAATATGCTTTTTGAGGACGTCGTTGAGGGGATTGGAGAGGGGGAGGAAGTAGTGAAAAGTGCCGAGTGCCGAGTGCCGAGTGATCAGTGATCAGTGATCAGTGAAGAAAATAGCAGCAGACTGCCGTGTGGTCGGGGCCGGTGGTGGTTTTGGCGGTCAGTTTGACGAGGACAGGCCAGTAAACGCACTGAAGACGTTGTTGGGGAGGTCGGAAGGTCGGAGAGAGGGGGGGCGGAGAGAGGGGGGGGGCGGAGGAGGTTCAACAAAATCCACCAAGCAGGCGAAGCCCCAAGGAGGGGCTGCATTCTGCTGCCCAGCAACCCCGGCCACATCCTCAGCTATTTCCAGATTCTTATTTGAGGGAGGGTTCAGTTTTCGTGTCCCTCTATTTGCCTCCGGCTATCTCCACTTCGTTCCGGTTCCGCTGCGCTCCGGTTGGCGGCAGAATGACCGCCACTCCTTGGCCGACACAGATCTGTGTCTCAATTACTTCCCACTGAGGTTACCCAATTCCCACCGAGGTCAGGATGTCTGAGCCTGGGCGTTGCCTGTGGCTGTCTCCGCTTTGCTCCGGCTCAGGCCCAGGAATAGCCCAACGAATCCCCGGCCTGTAAGGTCGGAAGCGAACCGGATCGAACCTCGCTGGCGACCTTTCAGTTCCTCCCAAGAGCGACCTTTGGAAAATGGATTTATCGGGTTCAATGCAAGGAGCAGGCGGCGTAGGCGGTATTCTCCTGATCACAACGGGAGCGCAGCGGACATAGACGGCCAATAAAATCAAACCCGCCGTCAACGGGAGCGCAGCGGACATAGACGGCCAATAAAATCAAACCCGCCGTCAAATCACTCGGCACTAGCAAACTTCTTAAGCAGCAGCTCTGGTGTCTCAGTCCCTCCCCTCCCCCGCCAGCGGTGACCTTGTGTCACCGGTGCGATGGTCAACCAGCGACACCAGTTAGCTTGATGACGCCTGAGCGCAGAAAACCTTACTCTGCCAGAGTCACTTTCAGGCGGACGAAGATCGCATCCTTGTCGAGGGGGCGGCTGTAGGATATTTCATTGGCATCATTCACGCTCGGAGCGACGGCCTCCCATGGATCGGTGACTCCTAGGTCGTCGGATTCCTCGATGGTGTAGGTCACGTCGTCATTGACGGCTGCTCCCTTCATGAAGGTGATTCCTCCAGCCTCAATGTTGCTTGCCGGTTGGTCAGAGACGTGGGGGTCCTTGCCGAGGGCATATTCGACCAGGTTAGTCATGCCGTCGAAATCGGGATCCAGACTAGGGTCTGCCTCCGCGGTGGGCGGGTTGCCGAAGTGCGTGATCTGCCAGGCCTCAAACCCTGCCGGTCGCGGATCCCAACTGGTGTCGATCAACAGGCTCGGCCCGGTCGCGTTGGCGACGTCCCCCCAGTCGACGAGCCTGATGTTCGAGGGCGATCCGCCACCGCTGTGGGCGAGGAACATACCGTTGGGGAACGAACCGCCCAGATTGACGTTGACCACGTCGATACCGTCGGTGGAGGCGTTGCCAACGATCGAGAAGTTCTTGATGTAGGCGTTGGCGGCGGTGCCCGAGAATTCCCGCTCGTAGACAGCATACTGACTGCTGCCCTGGCTGGACGCGATGAGGTAGCCCTCGCCGTCCGAGGCGTAATACATCGTCAGGCCTTCGATGTCTTGCGTCAGGTTCGACCCGCCCAGGGTCATCACGCTGTCCACCGTCACTCGCCCGGCGTCCTGAATGACGCCGTTTAGGGTCTGGTAGCGATAGATGGAGGTATCCTCACCGGCGATGTAGACCACATCCTTCTCGTCATCGGCGACGATGCCCTCGACCAGTTCGTTGAAATCGTATGCGCCCCCGAACGCCACTAGCGGCGTCATCCAGACCCGGGTGCCTTCTATGAAGGGAGGAATGAGTTCGTTCCCGGCGTTGTAGCTCATTTCCCACTGGGCGACCCTGCCGCCATTTGAGCTGGCGATTGCGTAGAGCTTGTTCTGGCTCTTGGAATGGAACATAGCCAGCCCGTAGGGACTGTCGTTGCCAATGTTGTTTCCTGAGGGGATCCAGTTCGAGTCCGTCTGAATGCTCCCGACTTGGGTCAGGCCCGTAAAGTCGCCGCCGGCGTCGGTGTCGACCCGGAATATATCGATCCTTTCATCCGTGCGATTGCCCCCGACGACGAGGTCCCACTTTTCGCTCCCGGCCTGAAAATTGTAGCGAACGTCCACGTTGTTGACCTTCTTGCCCTGATCGAACCAGTTTCCAGCCCCCCAGCCCAGAGCGTCGGCCGGCCCGCCGTCCAGAGTGTCGGTCGGCCCGCCGTCCAGGGCGTAGCAGTAGATTCCGCCTTCACCGTCGTCTTTGTCTCCGTCACCGTCCTTGTCTTCATGATCGGTCTTGTTGTTACCGAAGATGATGCTCTTGGAGCGGTCGGTCGGGTGCAGCCAGACGCACATGTCGTCGGCCACGTCGGAGCTGCCGTTCATATCGGTAGTTTCGACCAGCGGGGTGAGGGCCTCCACGGCCGAAGCGGCCGGGACACCGAGACAGGCCACTATCATGGACAGGCACTTAACCAGACTTTTTCTTTGGATCATAACTACTGAACTGACTGACTGCTAGGAATTTGCTTTTTTCGGGGTTTCCCTGAAGACCTTGTTGAGGAGATCGGAGAGCGGGAGAAAGGAAACATCCCTCCTTAAACGATTCTCTGATTTAAGCGAAATTTCAGATCAAGCAATTATTACTTGTTGGTATTTTTTGCGGGCCAATTTGATATTGGCTAGGAATATGCTTTTTGCGGGCGGTGCTTGAGGACGTCGTTGAGGAGATTGGAGAGGGGGAGGAAGTAGTGAAAAGTGCCGAGTGCCGAGTGATCAGTGATCAGTGAAGAAAATAGCAGCAAGCTGCCGTGTGGTCGGGGCCGGTGGTGGTTTTGGCGGTCAGTTTCACCTGGACAGGCCAGTAAACGCACTGAGGACGTTGGTGGGGAGATCGGTTGAACTAGTGGCCTGTCACACTTCGATTGAAGGATAGAGGCTTTGGAGTTTTATGCGGGCGGCGGCGGTGGCGTCTACATCCCCAAAGGGGATACGGATTCAAGCCCGGGGTTCCTCCTTCGCCACCTCCTTCGCTGAAGCTATGGCGGTCAAGAAGGCTACGGGAGGACAAGTGGCGCAACGCAGTGAAACCTACCCCGGGACAACCGTACCAAAAAATTCAACAACCCCAACGGGGTTGCGTATTTCAGCCCGGGGTTGGCGTAACGCAGTGAAGCCTACCCCGGGACAACCGCACCAAAAATCCATCTACCCCAACGGGGTTACGTATTTCAGCCCGGGGTTGGCGTAACGCAGTGAAGCCTACCCCGGGACAACCGCACCAAAAAATCCATCAACCCCAACGGGGTTGCGGCCGAGCCTGGAAATCCACCGGATATCTCATGCTTCATGGCCAAAGCCGGGATGAGAAATACGTCTGGGATTGATTCCGGGACGGACGCAACCCCGTTGGGGTTGGGATATCCGGGGGTCGGGAGTTCCCAGGGTAGCCTCCGCCCTGCTCCCTCCTTCGCGCTTCGCTGCTTCGGAGGGCAGGCCGGCAACCCTGGGCTTAAATCCTTATCCCCGTTGGGGATGAAGAACCTTCGCCACCCAATTCAAAAATAATCCTGCCCACCACTTTCAGTTCCACCCAAGAGCGACCTTTGGGGAATGGATTTATCGGGTTCAATGCAAGAAGCAGGCGGCGTAGCCGGTCTTCTCCTGATCAATCGGCACTGATCACTCGGCACTAGCAAACTTCTTATGCGTGTCGCACTACTAGGAGTATGACGGCTTCTTTGGGGAAAGGTGAAAAAGTGTCAGACACTGGACTAGCTCTGAACGAACCCCTGGCCTGAAAGGTCGGCAGCGAACGTGGGATCGAACCTCGCTGGCGACCTTTCAGGCCGCGTCTTTCTACACCGTCTAACACAGGGCTGAGCCGGAGCGAAGCGGAGACAGCCGAAGGCAACCCCTGTGCTTCGTGCTCTCGGGCCTTCAGCCCGGTCAGACACTATCGTCCGTTTTGAACCGTCACGCCGTGACGGGGAAATGGCTTGATGGCCATCCCGGGGATCAATCCCCCGGCTTGTCAATCGTCCCGCTGGGACGCAGAATGGATGCCGTTCTCCGTTTACTGGCCTATCCTCGTGAAACCATCGATGTGGGACTTAACTTTCCCGCCTCGATACCGACTGTCGTCAAAATATCAAAACGCTCAATCAGTATGAAAAAGCCCCATTTTCGCGCCCTTGTCGCGCTCGCCCTCACCACTTTCACCCCCTTGATGGCGAAAGAGGCCCCCGCCGAGGATTCACCCGCATGGCTGAACAAATACTTGAATTTGGCCCCCACGGATCAGAAGAAGTTCGATGGGCACTTCATGAAAGCCATACGCTTGTTCGGGCAGAAGCGCATTTTTGAATCCTTGAATGAGATCGCGGAAGCCGAGAAAATTCAAAAAGAATACCCCGGCACCCTGAACCTCAAAGGTATGTGCTATGTCGAGTTTCGTGACTTTAAAAGTGCGCGGGAAAACTTTGTCGCGGCCTTGGCTCTTTCGCCCAAGGATGGCAACATCATTTTCAACATCGCGGAGCTTGATTTCGTGACGAAAAATTGGGTCTCTTGTGAAAAGAACCTCAACCAAGCGCTCTTACTAACCAATGAGAATGAGATGCAGGTGACCCGCTTGATTGAGTTCAAACTCCTTCTCGCCAAGATCAAGCTGAACAAGACTGAAGAAGTTGAAACTCTTTCCAAAAAATACGGCATCGATGACGACTCTCCCTTCCACTACTATGCCGAAGCCGCCATGGCCTACGAAAGGGAAGACCGCGAAAAGGCGGGAGAATGGCTCCGCATCTGCCGTCGGGTTTTCCGTAAGTCCGGGCTCCTCGCCCCATGGCAGGCCACCCTCATCGAGTATGGCCACATCCCCAGCGTCTATGGCGGAGACCTAGAGGACCCGAGCGCGCTTACCCCGCCGGCACCTTAAGCCCGCATTTTCACCCCTCCTCCACGAGAATTTAGGGGTCCGTGTGATCAGCGGTCCCAGGGAGGGAAATTCCCACGATCCAATTTCCAAATAAGTTCCCATATTCAACTTCCAAAAACCAAACTGAGAACAAGAGTGTTTTTGATTTGGGGTTTGTGATTTGAGCTTGGTGGATGCAGTTTTCCGTTTACTGGCCTGTCCTGAATGGCACGGAATTAAGGGGCATTTCGTTGGAGGTGAATGAAGGCCGTGAGCTACGGAGGCTGAGGATCGTCGGCAGAATCTCTCAGCTCTGGAACGGTCTCTCCTCATCAGCAGGGGGCCGATGATGCAAAACGGGCACGGAGCAACAGGACATCACCTGACCCCTCATGGTGCTTAATCCCGTGCCATTCTGGCCTGTCCTCGTGAAACCTTTCCGATGCTCCTGCCAGGAAGCAGGCCGTATTTGCGATGTGCCGTAGCCTGCGCGCAAAGCAAGGGGCGCTCCCTTTCGGAAGCGCCCCTTGGATAATCTAATCTATTCTAGTGTCTATACGTCCGCTTATGCGCGACGGCGTCTGCGAAGCAACGCCAGTCCGCCAAGAGCCAGCAGACTCATCGACGTCGGCTCGGGGATAGTGCTATAGACAAGATAGTCACCATCCTGAGCTGAGGTTACGGCGGTTGTTCCACCATTACCAATCAAGCCAGTGCCGAACAAAGAGGCGGCATATGTGCCGTCGTTTATCAGTCTCAACGTACCAGTACCAACAAGGTCGAAAGTGGACGGGAATTCAGGTCTAAATTCAAGTTCGCCGCCCGATGTCCAACCAAATGAAGGGGCATCGACTGTCATAGAACTGCCGCTGTTGATTGTAACAGAAACAGAGCCACTTTTGCTCATATAGCTTTGAGCTACTGTTAGGGTAGCAGCGTCTATACCATTACCTACAAAGACTGTAGTGGCACCGTTGCCGTCTAGCTTGAGCTCTTCGATAGTAGCAGTTCCATAGATATTCATATCAAAAGTGAATCCCCATTCATCCGTCGCGAGGAATTCAACACCCGTGATTGTTCCTCCGACATTTACTGTAATATCAGTATTTGCGGTTTTGGCGATATCACCATCCACATTCTCGGTTGCGCCAGATAATATGGTTTTCGATCCGCTAAAGGAGGCGAAGGCCGGTGCTGCCATTGCCAGGCTCAAGCCGAGGGCCATTGCTGGGAATTTACTTTTCTGCCCCATTGAGAGGGCGCTATTGTTGTTTTTCATATTTGGTTTTTTTGTTTTTTTGATTCGCCGGAGCGAGGGATTTTTTATTGCTAATACTTGCTGATTTGTTTTTTGCGGGGTGTCCTTGATTACCTTGTTGAGGAGAGCGGTGGGCTTCGAATGAGCGGATAATGAAGGGTGAGCAGCGGGCTGGAAACAATTGTTATGTGGACTTTTTTTTCGTCCAAATTGGCTGTATCCTGCTCACATGAGCGAGGGAATGAGGCGGCAATATATCTGGGAACAGACCGCGGACCACCTGCGGCAGGGCATCCGAGACGGGGGCAGTGTTTGAGCTGCCTGGCACTTGCGCCGGGATCCGCGGCCACAAGGCGACGTAGGATAGACGTGTCGATAGACCGTCTGTCCGGGGGTGGCACCGATCCCCGGGTCAGGTCGCTTTCAGCATACCAAAGCTACGACCGAGGCATTTTCGGATGCCTCACCCCTACCGACTCAGGCATCCAGAACTTCTGCTCGTCCTCTATGTATCAGACATTGTATGGCACCTCTTGCAGACCTTTAGCAAGTGGCTATTGCCACAGCGCAGAAAGAGGAACGGCAAGAAGCTTTTCTCCGAATGGGACGATCTCCTTGCCCGCGTATAAAACGATACCACATTGAAGGTCATTACCTGTGGCCTCTTGTAATTCCCTCAATCCTTTGAAATCACCCGTATCTACGCGGGTTGACGTTTTAACCTCAATCCCTGCAAGGGTGCCATCGGGACACTCCAAGATGAAATCTACCTCCTTGCCGTCGCTGGTGCGGAAGTGAAGGAGGTTCGCTCTGAGCTCGGAAAATGAGAGGAGTTTTAGCAATTCGGTAGCAACGAAGTTCTCAACGACATGACCATAAAGATCATGCTTGTTGGTGCTTAAGTCGTCGAGGTTCCAGTCGAGTAAATGGCATAACAATAATGTATCAATCAAGTAACCTTTGGGAGATTTAACGAGGCGTTTACCGATGTTGCGATACCATGGGCGCACATCGAAATTCAAAAACATGGCTTGTAAAATACCGCGGTAACTTTTGCTGGTTACGGCATTAAGCCCCATGTCACGTGAGATGCTGGCATCATTCATCAGGCTTCCTGCGCGTGAGGCAAGAACGCGGAGCATGATGGGCAAGAGGCTGATTTTATCAAGGTCGGCAATGGCTCGCACATCACGTTGCAGGATGGTCGTTAAATAACCCTCAAACCATTCACTACGCTCTCGCGCTTCCTTACCTGATATTTCGGGGAATGTTGCCGCGCGGATCGCTTGATTGAGTGAAACCTTTGTTTTGAATGCAGAGAAGCTGCCCGCAAATAAGTGATCCAAGAATCTGCATTCACCGCCGAATACTTCGCCACTTGATGGAGGGTAAAGAGTTTTCACACTCATGCGCCCTACCAGAGGTTCTGAGAGCCTCGGCAAGGCCATGATATTGGCTGATCCTGTCAGCAGGAAACGGCCATTACTATTCGCTTTGTCAGCAAGGCGCAATTCATCGACCACCATTTTCAGGGTGCGGAACAATTCCGGCACCATTTGCACCTCATCGACAATGAGCGCTCCGTCCCGTTTTGTAAGGAACGCTTCTGGTGCCACCGAGGCCGCCGCCATTTGAGTGGCATTGTCAAAGGTGACATATTCAGCCGGATAATCGGTGCTTGAGAGCTTCTGCACCAAGGTGCTTTTACCAGCTTGTCTCGGCCCGTTCAGAAAGACAACCGGGTTGTGCTGCAACGCAAACAAGACGTTTTCAGTGAGAATTCGGTGAATATGTTTCATGGCATAATTCTTGTAAAAAGAAATCTGCGCTTTCGTAAAACCATAGTCAAACTTTAGTTTTACAAGAAATTGCCAGGAGTTTGCTCTTTGCGGAGTGTCCCTGAGGACGAAATAATTGTTACTTGGACTTTTTTTTCGTCCAAATTAGCTGTATCCTGCTCCCATGAGCGAAGGAATGAGGCGACAATATGTCTGGGAACAGACCGCAGACCACCTGCGGCAGGGCATCCGAGACGGGAAATGGACCGGAATCTTGCCGCCCGAGCGTCTCTTCATCGAAGAACTGCGGGTGAGTCGTGACCAACTTCGTCTGGCCCTCAACTGCCTGCGGAAGGAAGGCTGGATCGAAAAGTCGGGACGTCGGAACCAGGTGTGTGCCCAAGCGGAAGATCCGTCCGGTCAGGACCGACAAGTGGTGGTGATAAGCGCCCTGAAGCAAGCCGAGCAGTCGCATAATTCCCTCGAAATTCTCGATCGTCTCCGGGACTCGCTGGGCCGAGCGGGAACCTCAGTCAATGTGCGCACCGTTCCAGCACTCGCAGCGAAGCGACCGGACCGCAGGTTGGAGGAGCTGGTCGAGAGCTCACCTCACGCCTTGTGGGTCCTTCACCAAGCGGGGAGGCCTGCCCAGGAATGGTTTTTGCGCTCCGGCCTACCCACCGCGGTGCTTGGAACCAGCTTGGAGGATCTTCCGGGGGTCGATCTCGATCACCTCACAATGGCGCATCATTGCATCGGATTACTGCGGCGACGGCTGCGAGGAGAACCAAGAGTGATTCTTTTCCGACCGGACCGGGAGACGATCGGTCTGGCGAAGACCGAGCGCTTGATGGAACAGGAGCTGGAGGATTTTCAGGTCGTGATCGATCGCAGCGAAAATAAATTTGTTCCCACCGCCATCGAGCGATTCAAACACTGCGATGTTGTCCTCACCAAAAACGAGAGGCAGGCAATTGGCGTAAGCGGTTGGCTTGAGCGAGATTTGAGACGCCGGGTTGGCAGAGATGTTTCCGTGATCTCGCTCGCCGGTTCACCCGTGCTTCAATTTGCCTGGCCATCCATCGCGCATTACACAGTGGACGGGACGGTCATGGAGCGACATCTTCGAAGAATCATCCACCGCCTGGAGAAAGGGGTCCCCGGCGGGAAGCCCGTGACCATCATGTCCGACTTCATCGACGGCGCGAGTATGGCGAAAAGCTGACAAGACCCAAACCGGTTCTGCTTTCCTTGCCGAGATCTCCCTAGTCTCAGGCATCCTGAACTACCCATCAAGGCATAGGATGCGTGGCCACGGGAGAGGAAAAACATTAATCCCGTTCTGGAGGTTGATTCAACAAAATCCACCAAGCAGGCGAAGCCCCAAGGAGGGGCTGCATTCTGCTGCCCAGCAACCCCAGCAACCCCAGCAACCCCAGCAACCCCAGCAACCCCAGCAACCCC
>Ga0206130_10001666_pt1 | contig 31834 bp, 55 predicted proteins | sample Helgoland_Spring_9_FD_148637 | JGI IMG/M metagenome (GOLD analysis project Ga0206130, IMG submission 148637) | Pelagic subsurface seawater microbial communities from Kabeltonne, Helgoland, North Sea - Helgoland_Spring_Bloom_20160512_1 | ecosystem: Environmental > Aquatic > Marine > Epipelagic ...
ATTGGCCTGCCAAAATGGATCGTTTCTAGCGTATGTCCATGCAGCCGCTATAGTTTCGTAGTCTCTTCCATCAATCTCACGAATCTTTCTTATGGTGTCGGCCCATTGATTTAAGTTTGGCTTTTTAAATCTGGGGTCTTGTACTAGTAATGACTGATACATACGCTCAACAAAATCTAAGTCTTTACCATCGAACTTCAGCTTTGCTGACGTTTTAGTTTTTATATATGGTTTTTTATATGGGTTTTTATATGGTATAGGTTGCTCAGATTTGGGAAATGCATTGCTCATATTTGGGAAATCCATTTCGCATTTCTGGGAAATGAGTATTGGTGCGGCTTTGGAGCTAAATTCTGGCATTGAATACCATTTAGTTCGATCATATCCAGCCTTGTTATGGTTGCCAGTAATGAGTGCGCCAGCCGACTCTAATTCTTTTAAAAGTCGGCTTATTTTCTTTGCATTTAGGTAAGGCCAGATTTCAGCCAAGGCCGAAGCAGAGTTAAACGTCCAGAAATAATCATCAATATTATTGTGATTGTTGGCTTTATTTTTAGTCAGCCAAAAGCGTAAGTTATTGAGCATCACAGCCTTTTCAACTCCGTATATAACCGCTTCTTGAACGTCAAAATGATGATCCATATATGACCTATATAATCTATTTATTCTATTTCTTGATTCGGTAAAAGGTCTTGGAATAACCTAATTTCAGCAAAACGCTTTTTACGAATTTCAAGAAAGGTGACTCTAATGTACGCAGACATTTCAAGGCCCATAAGCTCAGAATCACGTTTAGCAAATAGGTATAGATCATCATCGAAAGTGCTGGTAACAGTGTTTGATAATTTATCGCTCATGCAGTCGTCCTTAACTGTCCAATTGGAACTTTTTGATAGTGAGCCGAGTCATACTCAAGTTCACCAGAAGTTAACAGATGAAGCTCAGTTGCCCTGCCCTTTGGAATTACATCACCCCATTGGGAAACGGCGGCTTGCTTAATGTTTAATTCAAATGCCAATCGGGTTTGTGATCCGAAGTATTTAATGGCTGTTTCTCTTAGCAATGTGATACTCCATGTCATAATCAGAAATCTTATAATAATTCATCTTAAACTTGATGTAAACCCACTATAAGATAACTTATAGTAATTAATCAGTTTTAGGCAAATAGAGGTATAGATGGAAAGCATAGGTAGCAGAATCAAAGCAGCACGAAAAGCTAAGAGAATGACGCAAAAAGAATTGTCTGATTCAGCAGATGTAAGCGCGACCTCAATTGTTTATTGGGAGCGTGATGAAATAGAACCTAAGAGCAAAAACTTGGCTTCCTTGGCGAGAGCTTTGGAATGTGCGCCAGACTACTTAATGTATGGTGCGACTTTTGGTGAGGAAGTTTCTATCCCACAATTTCACTCAAGAGTCCCTTTAATAAAGTGGGATAATGCAGGAGAAGTGCCAATGCAGGGAGATGCAGACTGGATATATTGTCCAGTTCAATGCGGCAAAAACACTTTTGCTTTAACAGTTCAAAGTGACTCAATGGTATCTACGAGTACAAGCTCAAAGAGTTATCCATTAGGAACTGTGATCTTCATTGACCCAGATGTTAAGGCTGTCAATGGTGCAAAGGTAATTGCTAAAAAGTCAAAAACAAAGGAGGCAACATTTAAGCAGTACATCATAGATGGTGGTGAAATCTATCTAAAGCCATTAAACCCACAATACCCCACTTTACTGGTTGATCACGACACAGTTATTGTTGGCAGTATTATTGGGTCTTTTCAACCAGAGTAATAAAATGTTAGTAATAAATTTAAACAATAATCGAAGCCAAAAGAAGGCATGGATGCGAGAAAGATGTTGGGAGTGGTGGTTAATCCATACCGATTCAGCTTTTAACGTCAGACCTGTTTTTGAGACTTTAGAAGCCATGGCGAAAGCGGAATTTAAAATAGCCATTGGTTGCAATTCATCTGCCACCTCACCCCAAGGCCCACCAAATAAGTAAGATCAAAATACTTAGATAATAGTCTCCTTTGTGGAGATTTTTTTTGCTTTAAATTCCTTTAAATCATTTAACTGATTATTTTTATGTAATTATTTGCATTAATAAATAAGATAGCTTATTATGTTTATGTAATAACACATCAAGGAACAGCAAATGAACTCAATATCCCACTGCCATGTAACCGCGCAAGTTAACGCATACACAGATGATTATGACGCACCTGTCGATGGTGTTTTTAACGAGTGTTCGCCACTTGCTGACATTTATAAAAAATTAATGATGGATCGTGAAGTGACATTCCAAGCTGGCTGGAATCCTGAGCCAACCACCTACACAGCGTTTGACATATTGCTTGATCGAGTTAATGAAAACGCCAGCGTAACAGACCAAGCCGCAAGCATATTTGCAGCCGCATTATTTAATGAGAATAAAGGCCAAGCAGCAACAGACCTAGCCCAAGATTGTGACTTTATGCAGTGGGTTTATGACTTCTTTGATTATTTACAGAATGAAAAGCCTGCGCCATTCGGCAAGTTAAATTTAGACTTTTTGACAATACGAGGTGAGGCATGAACATTTCAAGATATACGCTGGTAATAAACACCCTTGGAATATTGATATGGGTAATCTGCTCAACGTTTTTTTGGATAGGTATGACAGCGTGAGCCGCGCATCAATGAATGTTTGGCTGTTTGTTTTAATAATAATAATGACGGGGATAGAAATATGAATGTTGATATTTATTTAGAGGCGTTAAGCGACTTTCACAAATTGTGGATATATCAAAACCCATATTGTGAAAAGTTAAATTTTGAAAAGCATTTAGCCTACAAGGAAGCAGCTTTAAAAATAGTAGATGAAATAAAAAGAGGTGACGCATGAACACTTTAGATATGTTGAAGGTTCCGTTTTTGCCAAGGGATATAGAGTGGCGCGTGTGTCGCTCTGGCGTTTCTAAAGCTGGTGCGCCTTGGGTAATGGCTTTGGCTTACATCGACAATAGGGCAATCATGGATCGGCTAGATAACACTGTCGGCCCACAAAACTGGCGAAATGAGTACACCCAAGCCCCATGTGGTGGAATCTTATGTGGCCTGTCAATAAAGATAGGTGGTGAATGGATTACCAAGTGGGATGGTGCAGATAATACAGATGTTGAAGCCATAAAAGGTGGCCTGAGTGGTTCGATGAAAAGAGCCGCAGTTCAGTGGGGTGTCGGAAGGTATCTTTATGGATTGACTGAAAACTTTGCAACAGTTATCCAAGGCAAGCAAGAAGGTAGCCACTCATCAAAAGTTAAAGGTGTTGATGGTTACGTCAACTGGCTTGCTCCTACACTGCCAGATTGGGCGCAACCAAGTAAGCAGCGCATCAACAAAGAACAAATGCAATCGACTCTAATGGCCTTGCTTGAAGCCATAACCAACCAAGACTCATCATTAGCAATAGAAGTGATGGGTGAGCTAACTGAAAAAGAGCAGATATACCTTTGGAACATGACAAGCAGTAAGCAAAAAGCAGCAATTCATTCATTAACTTATCAAGAAGAGGCAGCGTAATGTTAGCTAAATTAGTACGACTAGGAAGGGATGCAGAAGTCCGTTATACAGCAAAGGGAGACCCAGTGGCCTCTCTCGCTATGGTCTATGACGTAGGCTTTGGAGATAACAAAAGGGGTCAGTGGATAGACGGGACGCTCTGGGGCAAACGTGCTGAGAGTCTAGGCCAATATCTGACTAAAGGCACTCAGGTTGTGCTATATGCCGATGATGTAGAGCTTGAGCAATTTATGAAAAAAGACGGGACGCAAGGTGCAAAGTTGAAATGCAGAGTCAGTGATTTAAGTTTAATTTCTGGCGGCCCATCAATTCGATCAGGCCACCCACACGAAAGGGAAAAGGCTCAGAATGTGCAGCAAGCCAAAGCAGCGGTTATGGCTGGGATGGATAAAGGCCCAGATAACTTTGACGATGATATTCCATTTTAGAGGTAACTTATGAGCGCAAAAGATAAGCCAGTTTCAAGACCATCTAATGACAAGTTTAATCAAAATTTTGACAGGATTTTTGGCAAGAAAGACGATGAAATTAAGTTCAAGGATTCTACAAAACTCGGCTTGTCTCCCTCAACGTCTGTTGAGTGGTGGGATTGTCGCAAACCAGAATTAGTGGAAAAGATTAGGAATTAGTCTATGCTAGATCGAGTTTTAATAAGAAAGTTCTGCGAGCTATCTGGCTATGGCTATGATGGTATCTATAAAAAATGTCAAAATGGCGTGTTTAATGAAGGAAAGGAATTCTTTCGCGCACCAGATGGACGCTATCTAATAAGCATATCGGGGTTTGAGAAATGGTCAGAAAGTACGAAGGTGTCGAGTCCCGTTACTCGACCACAATCGAGGTTACGTTCCAGTATCAGGGGCAACGCTGCCGCGAACCAATCAAGCTCAAGCCTACGCCCTCTAACCTAAAGAAAGTATCTAATCACCGAGCAGCTATCCTCCATGAGATAGCTATAGGCACATTTGACTACGCCACTGTTTTTCCTGAGTCAAAGAACCTTCATAAGTTCGCAGACATAATTAAAGACATAACCATTGAAGAAACATTAAAGAAATGGTTTAAAGTAAAATCCCCCCAGTGCCACGCCTCTACTGTCGATGGATATAGAAAGATCGTATTCAATCAGTTAATACCTGAGTTTGGTCACATCTCAATATATGATTTCCGCGCCTACCACATGAGAGATTGGATCATTAGCAGAACCAAGATGAGCAACAAGAGGATTAGGAATGTTGTATCTCCTATGCGCTGCGCTTTAGCTCTTGCAGTAGGTGATGAGATCATAGATAAAAACCCTCTCCATTTGTTTATCTATGCAAGGGCTGAGACTCACGCCCAGATAAAAGCAAAAACCAAAAAGCTAGACCCATTTAACCTAGAAGAAATGAACCTGATTTTTGAGTCTGCTAAAGGTCAAGAGCGCAATCTGTTTAGAACTGCTTTTTGGACGGGAATGAGAACAAGCGAATTGTGTGCGTTGCTTTGGGAGGATATTGATTTCATTAACGGCACGATAAACGTAGATAAAGGTTTAACAATGGCGGCAGATGAGGCAGAACCGCCAAAGACTGTAGCGGGTGAAAGATTTATTAGAATGTTGCCTCAAGCTCGTATTGCTTTAATGGCTCAAAAAGAACACACATTCCTTGAAGGTAACGAGGTTTTTCATGATTCGCTTTACGGCAAGCCTTGGGCAGGAGATCAACCTATTCGACTTCGATGGAAAGCCATATTGAAAAAAGCAGGATTGCGCTATCGCAGGCCGTACCAAACGAGACACACATACGCTTCTATGATGTTGACCTCTGGCGAGTTGCTTGGCTGGTTCAGTCGCCAGCTTGGTCATAAAAATATAAATGTAACCACGACAATCTATGCCCAATGGATAGAAACAGAAGGCCATGATGGGGGCAGCTTGATTGATGCTAAATTTGGGGACGCGGGTTCGATTTCCAAAATAGGAACTGAACGCAAAAAGTTGATTAAAAAGTGATCAAATATGGGCTTAAATTGGTACAAATGCCACTTTCCTGCCACTGTCTCTCTCTAAGTCATTGATTCATATAGTTTAGACGGGGGTTCGACTCCCCCCATCTCCACCACATAGCAGTATAAAAAGGCAGCGTTTTCAATTACTTGGAGCGTTGCCTTTTTTTTAAGTGGCACTTTAATTGCCTACATTTGCCACCTTTTGTCTCTGCCCTGCCACTTTTTGTGCCACTTTTTCTGCTCATTTTTATAATCATTTTATTTATTTTTGAATATACTATTGTTTTATTCTAGTGTTTTGTATTACAATACATATAAGCTAAGTAAATAAACAAACGGAGCATTACATGATCGAACCTACTGAGTACCATGTTTCTAGATTTTCCTCTATTCAAGTTATTAAAGACGATGGAAAAATTATATCTTATGAAGTCTACAATAAAGTTTCTGGCTTAATGATTTGTGAAGATTATGAGGATTCCTACAATCCAACAGATTTTGGTTCATATAATGCGGCTAAAACAGCCGCCCTTGAACTTAAAAATCATTATCTATCTATTGGTGGATAACAACAATAATAGGGGCTTCGGCCCCTTGGAGCATCACATGACTAATAAAATGCAAGACCTTGGAAGTGTTTTAGTAAATGAAATTTCAATTGGTGGAGAAATTTATCAACGCCAGCGTGACGTTAATGGTGACAACCTTGGTACGCCTACTTGGTTTATTGCTGAATGTACCACTGAGAAAGATTCTTGGGTTTGGGTGGGCAAAGAAGCACAAAGTGCAATTGAGGCTAGTTATCAGGCAGAATTTTACCCTGCGCCAGAGCCTATGACTGATGAAGATCATGAAGAAGCTATGTGTGAAGACGCTGCTTCAAGAGATTACGAAAATACTTTTTACGCACAATAACAATAACGGGGCTTCGGCCCCAAGGAGCATCAAATGATTAACGCACTATACACAATCAACATAACCAACACTAAAGGCGGGATTACAGTCCTAAACTTTATTAGCAAATCAGAGGCATACGATGCCAAGGCTAAATTTAAAGCTAAAGGGTTTGATGTAGACTTTGACGGGTTTGGATACCAAATAATAAGAAAAGCCTCAGAAGTAGATAGCTTGATAGAATTTTTTGAATAATTATTATAATTAATAACGGGGCTTTGGCCCCTTGAGGAATATTATGAGTGATCACTTTAACACTGGAAACACTCACGCTCAAAAGCCAGCCGATCAAAAGACTACGGCAGTGCTTCAAGTCAGAGTAAGGGCAGAAGATAAAAAGGCATGGCGTGAAGCTGCTGAGAAATCAAACCAGAAGTTTGGGGCTTGGGTAATTAGCCAGCTAAATAATAGGTGATGATTTATTTCTTTTTCATCACGCTATCTGCTAAACCGCCACCAAAGTAGAACATGACTATTGTTAACATAATCCAATCAATTTGGAACTCAGATAAAATGGCTTTAACCCCAGTTACATCTCTATCTAAAAAAGTCATGACTATCACCAGAACGTAGGTGCTTATGTACGTTACTGAGAACATGGTAGCTAGTATGCGCTGCGCGATCTTGAATGGTGCGTATGCTGTCATTAGATCAGTCTTGGCCTTTGTCTTGGCCTCGATCATTTCAGTGTCAGAGGTATGGAATGAGTCAATCAAATCCATGCCTTTACTGATCACATCACCACTGCCAAAGATTGTACTTAGAACGCCCATTAATATTCTCCTGACCTAATCATGTCTGTAATCGTTATTGATCGGCTTCCTACTTGCTTGGCCCAGTTTGAATCTAAGAATTCTATCGCTGCAATGTCATAGTCACCATTTTTCATAGCTGCTAGTGAGTTTTTAAACTTACTCAATCGAGGCAGGCCCATGTTAAAACACATATCAATCATTGCGTCTTTGCGAACTTCATCGAGTTCAGAATACCAAGGGAACGCCCTAATCAATTCTGCGCTGACTCTCTTAATATCATTGCTTAATAGGTAATCAATCTCATCATCAGATAAACCTATGCCGCCTGATTTATCAATGTTACGACCTACGCCAATGGTCACTTTATCTGCTGTACATTTATAAGCGTATTTCTCAACACCTTCATGCTTTCGCAACATTTCAATAATCATCTAACAACTCTCCAACTGGCCTATGCCGATCTTATGGCGTTGAACCTCGCCATGTTTACTATCAAAAACAATACAAGACATTGAACGGCCTGCACCATATCCACTGTCACTATGCCACGCGTCTGGGGCTGGCAATGCTTGGAACCACTCAAAGTTCATGCCGCCTAACTCCTTGCTAACTGAGTGATGAATGTGGCCCATTAGAAAATAACGATGATCGGTATCTCCCCACTCTTTTGCCATTGAGCGCGTCACATATTCATAAGCCCGTTCTGCTTTCATTCGGTCTCCATGATGGGAAGCTATCAATACCCTGCCGTATTTGAGGCTCATAAACTTTGAGCTATTATCCAGCACTTCCACCCTTGGCTCATCTTCATAGAACACCTTGAGCATGGTGTTAATCACGATTGCTGTGTTGCTGTTGTGATTACCTCTGACCATCATCAGAACCACTTTATTGTGAGCCTCAAGCATCATGTTTATTGATTGCCTGTAAATGCGAACCGCAGCCGCTATGGAGTCGCTAAAATGCCCATCTACATCTAATTGAGTGCCAGACGTAGTTGTGTTCTGCGCGTTATCTGCGTGAGTGAAGTCACCAAGATCAAGCATCAATGCAGTATCACCGCCACCACTTGCCTTGATTAGTTTATTAATCGCCTCCAATGTCACCCGTTCTGCTATCTCAAGGTTCCATTCGCCTGAGTCTCGGTTCCTTGCGTTTGTGGATAACATTCCAATATGAGCATCACCAATGACATAGGCTGTGATGGTCTCAGAATCGTGTTTAGTGGGCGTATGATTAAGCGGCTGATACTTGGGTAGGGTTTCAATCAAACCATCTGCAAAGGCTTTTAATAACGCCTCTTGGCTTTCTTTCTTTAGGTCTGTTTTAACCCATTGCCTGATAGGTTTTCCGTCCTTATCGTAGAAGGTACTAACGCCTTTGACTACATGAGTGTTGGGTGCTGAATGAACCATGTCGTGATCAGGAGACCAGCCTTGCCTTGCTGCTGATTTCTTGGCTGACTCTAACGATTTTGAAAGTGTCCTAAGATTTATATTTAAATGAATAGCGGCTTTACTTTGAGTCCCGCACTGAATAACCGCGTCAATAATCTCGATCTGTCTTGGCGTTGCCCACTCTTTAAGTGTTTCCCAATCCATCTGATTAGCCTCGCAAGGAGTACGCTATAAATGAGATTCCTGCCGTTAGCATGATAAAAAATAAACGTTCTGCTAGGCGGCTTGTCCCAGTGTTTTTAATTACTGAATCGTTAAGTTTATCTAGTCTTAGGCTGTGGGCATCAAGCCGCTTATCTTGGTTGGCGTTGTGCTGGCTAAAGTGATCGAGCTTGGTATCTATCTCGACTAATTTAGTCAACGACTCTCCCATCTTATCTAGCTTATTTTCTAACCTGTCGAACCTAGCTTCCATGATGCTCATCTCTCAAAGTTGTAAATCATGTAAATTGAAATCCAAGCAATGCCACCTAAAGCAATAATTAGAAAAAAGGCTTTATATAAAGCATCTAGTGTTGCCGCCCATTCAGAATCCCGCCTTGCTTTTGCTCTCGCTTGCGCCTTAACTGCGTTAGCCCTTTGCACCTTCCTTTTATTTTTAAATGCCTCAAAATCCTGCCACATTCCAAGCCTAGTTTTTTGCATCAAAAACTTTAAATCGGCCTCTGCTTTATTCAGTTTTTCAAGTTCATAAAATGCCTCTAAGTCGTTACTACTTGCACCGCTTTTAGAATTAACCTGCTCTTCAACTTTTTCTTTGTGACCCAGATATGCGCCAATCGCTTTTGCACAATCGCTAATTTCTTTGCCGTTTTGAATGGCTTTTTTAATTACAGAAAACGCAGCGTTTGCAGCAATAACCGACTCTAAGAGCATTTAGCCACCCAGTGTAAGGTTGATATAAATCTGGGATTTTCGTAGGCCACCACACCCGTAACTTTCGCCACACTAAATCGCTCAGTCACTTCACGCTGAGAAGTCTGAGGTTCAGCCACGATTGTCTGGCCCATTGGGGCTGGCATAAAAACAGGGCAAACCTCTCCAATCGTTGACCACATTTATGGCGTAGATTCTTCTAAGTGGGCTTGATACTGAGCAACTATTTCATCGGTATGCACTGCTGCACATATTGCTTGCACCTCTGCACTCTCTGCTGAGTAGTCGTCCCCTGCGCTAACAACGTGTCTGTGGAAGCCACTAGATAGTTCTACACCATCTTCCATTACTGCTGTTTTGGTGCGTACTTGAACTGCTTTGTAGTCGCCTACGATTTCAATCTTGTCTTGTGTAATTACTTTTGTTAATGCCATTTGTATTTCTCCACTAGCAATTCCATGCTAGATAATTAGTTAAGCTGTAATGAAAGCTAAACCGAGGTGCATTTGATTTCCGCTCGCCATTGAGCCTGTTGAAGTGCCGTTGTACATTGTAAGTGTGCTAGTCGCACCATTACCTACAACTCCTGTAACATTGCCATTTATATAGCCTATTGTTCCTACACAAATATAATTAGCACTTCCTGTGCCAGCATTAAAAGGTAAACCCGTTATAGTTCCATCGGTAGAGCCATTTGCAAGAATCCACATTTGGGTATGACAGACGTTACCAATCTTGGTGTAAATGCCCACGCTATTTGAGGCATCTATCCCTGTCCCTGCTGGAGTAAAAGTACCCTCTTCATAATCGTCAAGCGCATTGGCTGCTGCGGTATCTGTGCCAAACAACAAGCCATTCTTTGCTCTTGCCTTGCCATCTGCTAAGACTTCAAAACCAGTAGTCCAGCTTATCGCTGCGTCTGCTGTGCCACTAGGGGCTACTTTGAATAAGTGAGTGCCATCTTCTTGAATATGCTGAGAGGCTTCATTAGTGGTTATGTAAGCGTCTGCATTACTAGAATTTACATACGCATTCCCTTGTAAAGATACTCTAGTACCATTAGAAACGTGAGAGTACAACACGCCTCCACTTCCAATTTGTAATGCTGGATTATTTGAAGACCAAGCCTCTGGCGTTACACCAACACCCACGTTGCCTGTAAAGCTAGGGCTAGCAATGGGAGCCGAAACTTCGTCAGCCGCTTCTCTTGTTGCACTTTTTGTCATCGTCTAATCTCCTGCGCTTTTATTGCGCTTCTGCCTAGATAGCTCATCCTGCAATCTCCATGAGTGTGATTTGACTAGTATTGTCAGCGTCATTTACAGTAACTGCACCTCCATAGGTTACAACTTGTACCTTATAAACTACTGCCGAAGTTGTGGAGGGGGAGTCTAAAACAGTCCATATTGGTCTTTGTCTATTAAAGCTAGACTCTGCATAAGTGTCATAAGAAGTACCACTTTCATACGCAGAAGCAGAGTTTCTCAATAGTTTAGTACCAATACCTTTATCAGCACCAAGTTTAACTTGAACAGTCCACATACATAATATCTTGCTTGATGTTGACGAGGGTGTGATTGTTAAAGTAATCGGAGTGTCAACATACGACGTTGAATTTATTGATGTAATTGTGTTGGTGTCCATGCTAACAACCTGCAACACAGCACCCGTAGCTGCCTTGATGTTATCAATGCCAGTAGCACCCGTTATCGTTGTAGTCATAACTTACCCCTTTGGATTAGCTGACTTCACTGCTGCTCGTAGAGTCTGCAAGTCAGTCAAGGTATCACCACCATCTAACAAGGCATGGATGCAATCTTGAATGGATGGGTACGCTGCTGCACGACTACGGGCATAAGCTGCTGCGTCATAGGCTGCTTGGAGTTCAACAATCTTAGCTGCAATAGCTGCGTCTGTTGGTTGAGTTTGTACTTCGTCAAGCCATTCTAATTCGTCTCCACGTAGAACCCATTGGGCGTTTGGAGTGAGGGCTTGAAGTGCTGCTACTTTATCGGTCATTGTGAGTTATCCTATTGTTTGATTTCGGTAAGAGTTAGGGCGTAGGAAGAGTTAACGTGAATAAACGTCATTTCACTATTAAAAGTCTTAATAAAGGGTTGAATACTTAAAGTAGCTGTTGATGAGACAACTACATTTCCATTAAATACCCACGGAGAATATTGATTTTTATCAGACTGTCCATACCCTATTTGGTATACCCCACCAGCCGCCATAGAAGCGTAAGTGCCTCCACCTACAGAACTTCTCATTTCTGCGACAGAAGACCCGTTTGCTGTTTGCATGGTGTTTGACCAACTAATAAGTATTTTAGAGTTGGAATATTTAGGGGTAATTGTGGCGATAATTCCGCTAGCTACAAGACTTGTTGATGTTGTTGCTATTTTTGGGCTGGTGGCTGCATAGTTCTGAACCACTTGAATAACTGAGCCAACCGCCATACTCTCATGCGTCATGCCAGACAACTGATTCGTCAGTGCAATCGTGCCAGAGCCGCTTACAGTTTCAAGAACGTCTGTTTTTAGTTTACTTGTCATATTTTTACCCTGCGATTTCTTGAATCATAAAAGAACCAGTATTCCCGCTCTGATAGTTGTAAACTACACCCCCATTATAAGCTGACCCACTTACAGTAAACGTGTGTGAACCTGCGGATAGGGCGTTAGTCAATTTGATTTTATTAATAGATGGCCTGAAACTGGCTCCGTAAAAGTAATGGTTAGTGCCGTTGTCAACGTCTGTTCCATCTACTCTAAAGTAAATATTAGCGTTGGAAGTGGTTCCTGACCCATCAATCTGCCCTGACTCAAACCACATCATAACTTTAGAATTTGCTCTAACTGTCATTGTAATTGTCATTAAATCTGTTCTAGCATTTGCACTAACTGCTATTGCGCTACTTGACGTATAACCAGTGCTTGCTACTTGGATTACTGAACCTGCTGGCATAGTAACGCTACCTTGACTGTTCAAATCAAGTGTCTTACCTGCTGCAATCTTAATCACCTCACCGCTAGGGTGGGATAACTCTTTTAATTCTAAGGTACTCATACGATGCTCCATGTACTATTGTTAGGCACTGTGACAGTTACGCCCGAATTGATAGTAATCGGCCCTGCGCTCATAGCATTTTTGTTGGTGGTTATTGTGTAGTTGGTAGATATTGAAGTTGGATTTTCAAAAAACACCCCGCCTTGAACACCTACTGCCGCATCTTTCGTGTCTATTTGCGCTTTCGTGTAAGTATCAGCAACAGCAAAAGTAGTAAATGCGACAATTCGCACAATCTTTCCAACCACTGCCCCATCTGCCAATGTTATTGAACTGCCGTTGGTAGCGGTATAATCGGAAAATGCTAGGTCTAGGCCACCATAACTTACAATAATGCTGCCGACTGTATACGATAAAGTATTTCCATTTAAATCACTTCCAGTAAAAGATGTTTGCCCTGCTGTTGCAATAAATTCGTAAGTAATTTTTGATAGTTCACCACCGCCAGCCAGAGCGCCCCATTCCCCATCGTTGTACCCTTCAAACTGGTCTAAGGTGCTATTGTGTCGAAACATACCCAATGCGCCACTGGGCCGTTGGGCTGTTGTGCCAGAAGGCATTGACGCTGCGCCTGTTGTCGAGTTTTTAGAAACGTACCCAGCTAGTAAATTCGTACCAGTGATTTTTTTCGTGGTGCCACCATCATTAACCACCAACTCTTCTGCACCATCAGATGATGTTAATGCTGGTAATTCGCTTATTTTAACGTCTGCCATAAATTACCCCTTAATTTCCATGAGTGTCATTGTTGATGCGGCTGGAAAAGATGTATTTCCACCAACCATTGCACTATGATTTGAGTACATACTTCTAAAGCCAACTGTATAATTAACTGCGGATGTGCTGGATGGTGAATCAAGATGATTAATATTTAATTGACCCCATTTGTCACCGCTAGTATTTGTGGAACCAAGTGGATCCCAAACACCAAATGCAGGAGCAAGTTGCGAATTTGCAAAAGCCGCAAGATTAGTTCCACTTAGATTAGTACCTAAACCTGACCCTCTATAAGCGGTTATATATACTGGGCCACCACTTATATTTGCCCCACTTGTGCAAGTGACGTTGCAAATTACTAATATTTTATTTGACGAACTTTGCGGGGTTATTTGACCTGTCAATGAGGAACCAACAAAAGATGTAGAATTTGTATTTTCTGCTCCCTCAGTCCTAAAAGTTTTAACTTGAACCACTGAACCTTCGGGCATTTGGGAATCTGTCAAATTACCCACTGCCGTTGCCACTGCCGAATCGACTAATGTTTTTACAAAGGCCGTTGTAGCGATTGATGTGTCATTGTCGCCACTAGCAGGAGTGGGTGCTGTGGGATTGCCTGATAAACTTGGGCTGGCTAGTGTCGCTAGGCCAAGGTTTGTAGCATCTAAAGTGCCAACAGTAATCCACGCATTATTAGCACCATTGCGAATCTTCAAAAGTCCTGCCGAAGTATCTGCCCACTGCTGATAGCTAAATGTGGTGCTTGGTGCGCTGCCTCCGCTATTTTGGCTAACAACCGCGTCTAGGACGTTATTAATATCACTTCTTACGGCTGCGCCCGTCCCGTTTGCTATGTCATAGTCATGTTGAGCCATGTTATGCTGCCTCTTTTCCGTATCCGACTGCCTGCCAATTTATTGACCTGACAATTCCAGTGTTTGATGAGTTAAAACATTGAACAGTAAATCCCGTTCTAGCCTTGCTAGTCACTCTAAAGTAATCTCCTGAGTTAGCGTCTTGCATTGTGACTCCAATCACAGGAACCGCTTTAAAATTGCTGCTAAATGATACGGCTGTACTGCTTGCCGATACGCTCAAATCGCTAAATTTTTCTACCCGATCAGGCATATCCACAGTGACCGATAGCGCAGTGATTGAGATGTTATAAGATGAATCTGTATTAGTAACGATCACTCGAAACTCATAGGCTCTCGCGTGATAATCGCCCACTAAGAAAGGCGACCAACTAGACCATGTTGGGTTTGACGCTGGGTTATCAGTAGTCGATCTAAGCTCTAAAACGGCTGTGATTGCATCTGAACTGGCCCCGTCAAAGTTCTGCCATAAGTCTATATTCTGCGTTCTGTAGTCAATTAAGTCTGAGACAAGTGAAACGGATGAACTTAGGTTAGCTGTTAGGCGGCTTGTATAGGTTGAACCAAGGTCAACTGAGTTGGCAAAGTAATAAGAACCTAAATCCTCAATAACGCCAACATCACCTATTTCACGGGCCAGCCTGTCTCCATCTTCTGTAATCAAAAAGTCACTTGCTTCGGTCAATAGAAATCTTGGAGCACCCTCTAGCTTTAATACATTGTTATCGACAATCATATCGCTTCTAGTGCCAGTGAAGTTGGGGTGTTCAGTGGCGGCAACTACGGCATTAAAATCTAAGATGTTGGGAACTGTGGTGGTTGCATACTTGGCATTGGTTGAGAATCTACCGCCAGAATCCACCGCCTTGATCATGTATGTTCCTGTCAATAACGGCAGAACGGCAAAGGTTGCGCTACCAGCAATGGCCTCTCCGATCTCTTGCCCGTCTAGCCATGTTGCGTTAGCCACTAAAGAAGAGTGGCGTATGATTAGACTGCCACCATTAGTAACGTCTAAAACATTGACTTTTGACCAAGACAAATGACACTGCCCATCGAGTGCGCGAATAGAAAAGTTAGCAACATCAGGCGGGACGGCTGTTAGTCCTGATATGGTTTTATTATTCAGATAAGCATATTCAGACTTCGCACCCATCGAGTTAATTGATCTAACTCTAAAATCATATTCCCCTGCGGGTATATCATCAACTCTTGCCTCTAGTGCGCTTGTGTTCGTAATAAAGGTATAGGTTGATGCGCCATTGAGTTTGTATTCAGCCTCGTATGAAACAACAAAAGCATCATTAGGTGCTGCCCAAATAAAAAACGCCCTTGATTGAGTGCCTTTTGAGTTAACTGTGGTATATAACTCTTCTGTTACGCCAGTGGGTAAAGGTGAAGCCACCAAAAACGGATTAGGTAGATTGGTGTCTGGTATATCATCGGCTTCTGTCTTTGTTGACCAAGGATAAATTGAGTCTTGATGCTCGATTAACTCAACGGATACAGTTCCATCCATGCGAAGCGATAGCGCGTTAACTCTGAACGTCTTTTCTGTCCAAGATGGGGTTGAGTGGCTAACGTCTACAATGTCGCCTACTGAGCAATTTAAAGCCTCACTGGTTGCTGTAAACTTACACGCTAGACCATTGCGGCTTCTCTTTAATGCAATCTCAGCAATGTCTTGAGCCATGTAAACATTGGTCACAGTTTCTAGCGTGATGCGCTGCTCTAATTCCACTCCATCTGCGGCTAAATATTCGGCCTCTTCTGCGCTTCCAGTTGGCGGGTACTCAATCTGATCACTTTGCCAGTTGGCGGTTGGGTTAACAAACGAGGCTATCACTCTATTGAAGCGGTTCTTTTTAGTGCCACCTTGAATGGCTAAACCACCAATTATATGAGACTCGGTAAAGCTGAAACTGCTTGAACCTTGATCCTCGACAATAACCCCGTATTTGCCATTGGCATAAGGCATTAAGCCACGAAAGCCAGACAGTAAAATCTTTACATTTTCTAATACTGAGCGATCAGTTTCTAATATGGTGTTACATTCAAAAATCTTTTGTTGTGACCCGCCTGAGTATGGAGTCACCATTGCATCACATTTGTTAGCGGCTGCTGAGAACTGGGTATCATTTATAAATGAAGTGGGAAGCCCTTTTCCGTATCGCGCATTGGTTAGGTAATCCCTAAGACACCATGCAGGGTTAGTGCTATAGGCAGTCGTTGAGCCGTTGTAAATCTTACGGCCTTGAACCACTGCTTGAATGTTAGGCATGGATGAAAAAGCGTCATTATCCCACTTTAATCGCACCGCTAAATAAGCCACACCTTTTAGCCTATGGTTGCCTGTCCATCCTATCCCAGCGTTAACAAATGTTGTGTCAGCCGCTTGGGTGTCAGTGCCTACATACTTGGTGATGTTTACCAGCCCTGAGAACTTTGAGTCACTACTCAGCACATCATCAATATAAATATCACCAATGGAATTTACCTCACCTTCACAAAGCGCAAGAATGATGTATAAATACTTATTATCGGCTCCGCTTGTGGCAACAAATACTCTAGTGCCAGCTAATTTCCTTTCCCCATAAACTACTGGAATTTGAGCAATATTACTTTGCTTGTTGACCTTGGTTCCGCGATCATCACCAATACTATCTCTGACCGCGTTCTTAATTGATTTTGCAGTCAACCAACTGGCAACAACTGAGGCAAGCAAACTAATCCAAAATCCCATTAGTTTCGCCCCCAAGCAATATCTTTCACAGCACTGGAGGCGAACTCAAAACCTTTATCCCCTGCAAAGTATATTTGCTGAGAGTTGTGGTTGGTTCTGCGTCCTGACTCTTTTTCAAAGTCTGACCAGTGCGAGGCAGTTGATAAATTGATCTGGCTGGTTTTGTTATCGTCTTTGATTGAAAACCCATCAATGCGCCCGTTATATAAAGGAATTGGGGTTCCAATGATTGCGCCCGAACTGTTTAAGATTGCGCGACTTATAATGACTTCTTTGTCGATGTGATTCTCACCCAGTAGGATGGATATAAAAGACTGCTCGACCCCTGACAGGTTTATAGTGAACGTACCCACTTGCACATCTGGCGTTTCATTAACATCAGTCATTGATAGTAAATGTGCGCTTGAGTTGTAGTTATTGCCGCTATAAACAATGTCATAAGCAAAGTCGGTTAGGTACAAAGTAGTCGAGAAATCAATGCTTACAAGATGGGCCATATTGAACGCATCTTTAGCAAGCTCAGTGATCACATCAGAATGAATACCCCTGCTCATGAAAGTGCCTCGACAAAATCAACCTCATAAGTAAAAAACATTCCCGCACCTAATTTATAACTCTGCACATCGTTGGCTAGGCGTACAGTAAATGGCACATCGTCATAAGTGACTGTCTCGGTTCCTACGGCCTCAATTAATGGAGGCGTGATTAACATTGCACCATTGCCACTTCTGTCAGCCGTAAGCATATAAACCTTGTCATGCCCTGAGAACTTAATAACGTCACCCGCCTTTAAAGCCCCTGTAAGACCCGATACTGTAACCGAGGCCAACCCTTTAGCCGTTGCAGAAGTGCTCACTGTGCCGCTTGCTGTGCCGCTTGTGCTGCTTATTGCTGTGGGTACAATCGTAAAGACTCCATGACTGCCTTGTTGAGACACCACAAAAGCAAATACAGGGTTAAATTCAGCGCGTGTCATAGGCGCATAAGACGCAGTAAAGGCCCACTTTTGACCGCCAATCTTTCTGCTTTGCATACGCCCATTAACTGCGCTGCTCATTAGGCTAGGGCTGTCAGATTGTAGATTGATGCCGTTAAAGGCTGGGCTGGTTGGATAACTCATGCTAGGGCTGTCCTCCCGTTTTCATTGAGAGATTGATTGATTAGGCTCATCAGTGTTCCGCGCCTCTTGGTGAGCAATTCATCGAAGCCCTCGGTATCATTTGCAGAGATATTGATGGTGTAATTGCCACCGCCTAATTGATTATTAGGAACCACATTGGCTGCTTGATTTGGAACGATAAGCTCAGGCCCGCGCTCTCCTACGATGTACGGGCTACCCGCACTCATTGGCCCGCCTTTTTCACGGAACTGGGTTGCTCTTATTGATTGAACTTGCATCATGCCGTTAGCTAAAGCCAAAGCACCAAGGCCGATATTGATAGGGAAAGGCGCAGAAGCCAAGGCTGTAGAAACTGCTTTATAGGTGTTGATCAACGCATCTTTAAGAGCAAATGACTTATTTAAATCAAAGGCTGCTTTGTAATGTCCACTTAATGCCCCTAGCGTTTCTCTTCCTTCCTCTTTTAGATCACCGAAATCTTTTTGTTGAGCTGCTTTTTGCATTGCTGATTGTTTTGATAAATATTGATGAGTTAACTCAATAGACCTGTTTTGACGATATAACTGATCTTGCTCTGCTAGATCATAATAGGCATTGGTTATGTTTCTAATGGATTCGCTTTGAGCTATTTTATCAGCTTTTGTTTTTTCGGCTGCGGCTGCGGCTGCACTGACTAAACCATCATCAGCACCAGTACCACCACCAACGGCTTCAATCCCAGCTTTTAACTCATCAAGTTTAATTAATGCCCCATCAAATTTGAACAATTCAATAGGTTTAAAAGTTGATGCGTATTCACCTAATTTTACTTGCTCATTGAGAGTTATTAGTTCCTTTTCCGCTTTGGCAAGTGAAGTGTTTCTAATCTTCTGCGCTCTACCAGCAAGTCCTATTTTCTTTTCAGATAATGAAACTATTCTTGTTTCTACAGCTATGATTTTTTGATTCAATGCGTCCATAGTTGGAAGGGCAGAGGGCAATAAATCAATTAATGAATTAATGGCTTGGCCTGCGGTATTAGCAAAATTAACTAGGCCGTTAAGCATCGAACCCATTGCTGTGACCACAGACTTAGCAGCCGTAAGAAAGCCAACAGCCACAGTTTTAGCAAACTCTTTCGGGCCTCCTGCGGCTTGCATTGTTGCCTCAATCCATTCTCTTATTGAAACTGTTGCCGCTTCAATGGTTGGCGCAAGTTCACCAACTGCTCGATTAAAGATGTTAGTAATATAAGAGCCTAATGTGCCTAGCGCATCATTTGCCTTTTCAACGCCTTTCACTAATCTTTGGCTAAGTCTCAAGCCTAAACGCTCCGCTTCTTGCTCCATTTCAATAATGGCTGCGCTGCCACCTTTTAATGTGTTAACTAAAGCCACACCCTCAGAGTCAAATAGGCGCATAGCTAGACGCACTTTCTCGCCCTGCTGAGTCACACCTTCCATTGCATCTGCAATTGCTTTGAATTGTTGATCAGGAGCTAGCTTATTAAGAGCGTCTGCGGATAGTCCAAGCTCAATCAATGCGGCTTTAGCTTCGCCTGATCCTGCGGCTGCTTCTGAGATACGCCTGACCATGCGCTGTAGTCCCATATCTAATGTATTGGACGCAATGCCTGTCAGTTCTGCCGCGTGTCTTAAACCGCCTAATTCAGCCGTTCCTATGCCGATCTTGTCAGCCATTTTGCCAAGCGCGTCAGTAGACTCAAGAGACTTCTTAATTAGGAATCCAAAGCCAGCCACACCCAACGCAATAAGCGCAGTCTGCATTGAAAAAGCGACTTTCTTTATGGCGTTTAAACCCATAGTAACGGCCCGAAAAGACCGCTTAGTTTTATCAACAGCTTTAATGACGATATTTAGATTTTCACTTGCCATTCTTCATCTCCAAAAAAGCTGCCCAAAGTAGTATCTCATCGGTATCTAGGTTCATGATTTCCCCCAGCGTCTTGTGAAGGTGTTCCGCGAGTTGCATGGCGAAACGTAAATCATGATCCTGTTTTAGTTTTTTACTGCATCCTCCACAGTGGGCTGATCATCGTCACTCATTTCTGTGACTATTCTGCTAACAACTTCTGGATCAACAGTTAAAAGCAATTCAGTCATGTTGGAGCGTGTGAATAACTTCACTCCGTTCTTATCCATAGCCTTGAGAATCAAAGTCATAATCACCGCTTCTGCTGGCTTATTGTCCCCGTGAAGTTTGAGAACCATACCTTGATCTTTGAAGTTCATGCTGGGCTTGAAATACACTTTTGTTCCCCACTCAGGAACATTCACGCATTTAAGATCACCCGACATTCGATCCGAAAAGTGAACTTTTGCTGCTTCTAAAATGTTGCTCATAATAATTCCCCAATTAGTCCCCCGACTAAATTAACGGCAAGCGCATCGGGGAAAACGCCTTTCAGTCATAAGACCTAGCCGTTAAACTTTTATGACACAGTAGATAGAGCCAGTGCGCCAGTACCAGTGAAGCTGAAAGAAGTCTCAACGATTCCATCAGTGGCGGCACTTACACCAACCTCAGTCACTAGCACTGTCCCCGTGTAAAACTTATCTCCGCTAGACGCTCCCTCTGCATAGAATGAGATGGTCAAAGAACTTCCCACAGTGATAGAAGTTTGAGCCGCATCTGCTTCATCCCAATACGCTTCCGCAGAACCAGAAAACGAAGTTTGTCCAGCCGTATAGGTTTTAGCCGCATCACTTAAAGTGGTGGTTTCTATGGTTCCAGCCGTTTGACTGATACTATAGGAACGTAACTCACCAAGAGTGTCTGAGCCGATTTTTATAATGCCTTCTGAACTATTGTGCGTAGCCATTAATCGGCCTCCTTTTTAGTTGCTTTCTTAGGTTTTGCAGTTGGGGCTTTATCGCTCCATCCGCGAACTTTCATATTCTCAATCTGTGACGGGTGAACAATCACAGTTGATTTATCTCGATACATTTTCACTAGCTAGAACCTCTCATGTATTGATACCTGACTTGTATGGTCATGGTGATACCACCAATAGGATCAATTGCGCCTTGGTCTGTATCTACGGCTGTAACCTGAGTGTCTTTTGCATAACCGCCTCTAGTGCGATCAACATCAAGCGCATTTTCAATACCTTCGATTAATGCGTTCCGTAATGTGTCAATGCTGGCCCCTTTAACAAAGCCAACAATTCTGTAATTAATGGTTGATTCTCTTGATCCACCGATTGTCACATCTTCACGCGATTCATCTGCACTTTGCACAAACACCGCAGGGAACTGGGCATTTGATAAACGCTCGTAGTCAAACGGCTCACGGGTGATCTTCTTTAGTGTTGGGCTGGTCATTGAGTCCAAGACATTCACAATATTGGCGGCGATACTTTCTCTGGTACTCATCGGAAAATCTCTCGCTTAAATCGTGATACTATTTTCTTTTCTTCACTGTCAGTCACACCAAACCACGGACGCTGCTTATTAGTTCCTATACCTTTGAATCTTTCTCTTTCAGAAATAAAGCTAATAACGGCTTTTGAAGGGCTGCTTTTAGACGTTATATCTTTTAACATTTCACCAGTAAATTGAAGGTTGACAGGGCTTACACTTCTGCCTTTCTTTGCTCGGTACTCTGCATACTTCGGGTGATAAGCCTTAAACCTTCCTTTAAGACCAACACCCCCATCAACACGATCAACCATATCCAAGACATGCTCTGCTGCGGCTCTACCAAGAGCGCGTTCAGTTTCCTTGGCAGATGGTCTGGCCTTTTTAATTGCCGCCATAACCGCAGACGTATTAATGGAAGTGCTGATATTCATCTAGTCAGCCTGCCAAAGTGGATAGGGAGCTTTTCAGATAGTTCCACAGTGGAATCTTCATCATCGTCATACTCAACTCCATCCCTCAAAACCTCATCCCACTCTTCCTCATATCGGCTCTTGTAGAAACTGATCATCTTATAAAAACGATCGTTTTCATCCCAAGTTGCAAGCATCGGTAATGCGTACTTCCACAGAACCAAATAGGCGGCAGCCTTGGTGAACTGAGATTCAGTCAATAGGTTAGGTTTAAGCTCGCCCGACAAGACCTTATTAGGCCACCAATCTCTGCGTAATCTACGCTCAATATCGGCTTTACCTTTGGCGTGTTCCCCAGCAAAGTTGCTGATACCAAGGGTTAATATGTCGGGGAGAATGGCTGACAAATCACTGTCAGCACTCATAGCCATAGCTAATACCTACAGCGCAGCATCGGCAGTTAACTTAACGCCATTCAAGTCAACTAACTCACCAACGCCATAACAGGCTGTGGCGTTCAACTCAAATCCACGAATCGAAGCATCACGCTGCGGCTCGATCTTCACATCCCAGCATACTGCTAGACCTAAAGCGGAAGGTACAAACACTGCGCCAATCGCATCGTCTGAGCTATCAACTGCAATGTTTGAAGATTCATAGACGTTGATTCCAGCTAACTGACCGACATAGCCAGTACGCATGGCTTCGTTCTGCAAGTCACCGCCATTCGGGTTAGCAAACGTGTTAGTCATGTTGGCTTTAAGCGCATAGGCTTGGAAAGGATGGATAATGGCAGACGCTTGACCGCTTGCGCCATTGGCACTCAATGTAGCAGCCGCTTTAAAGAAGTCAGCAACAGTTAACTCACCGCCTGCTGAACCAAAACCTTGAGAGAAGCCAGTGAACAATGCAATTAGGTCTTGATCCATTTTCTTAGCTACGGCCTCGCCTAGAACTCGGCCCAAGTCGCCAGCTACATCACCTGTGGCAGCTTGTGCGGCAAGGTCAGTTAGTACCGCTTGAACACCAACCTCTGCAACAGTAATTGTCTTTGAGCTAGTGCTAACGGCTGTGGATGAAAGATCAGTTCCCTCGGTTAATCCTGCGGCTGCTACTTCTGGGTAAATGGGTACTTGAACAGTCTTTCCAGACTGACCAGAAATGTCATAGATAGAAACGAAATTGCGAACAAGAGAACGCTGTTGAGCCGTGAAAATGGCTTCTTGGATAATATTAGCAAAGAGATCGTCAAGGGTTGCTGTAGTTGATGCTGCCATGGGAAGTGCCTCACGTTATTTAAAAACAAACGCAAGGCTACTTAATCAGAAAACCTTACGAAATGGGTTTGATGTAGCCGCCAACATTATTGCCGCGTCCAATCATTTTCCTATGTTCAGCGTATTCATTGCTGGACATATCACCCACAGATTTAGGCTTCTGTGTATTGCCACCAACATTCCCACTAGAGCCAGTGCCACCAGAAGAGGCTTTGACAAAATGCGGGTTAGTTGTAAGGAATTCATTAACTAACTGCTTAACTGTTAATGGTTCACCACTGTCACCATATAGCGTTGTGCCATCGTTATCCAGCACTTCTGCCCTTCCTTCACTGTTTAATCTCACTTTGCCTTTTAATAGCTCAGTGACTTGCGTAGGTGCGATTGCGCTGCCCGATTCTGCGGCCCGTAATAAAGCCCCATCAACCTCGTTATTAGTGACTAATTTACTTAGCCTCGCTATTTCCGCGTCTTTCTTTTCGGCTTGTAGCTTGATGACTTTTTCAAACTCACCTTTAGCTTTTGCTTGCTCTTCTTCTGCATTGGCTTGTTGCTCCTGCCACTTTTGAAATTGGTCTACATCGACCCCATCGTATTTTTTCTCAAACTTCCTGCGCTCACGGCCCACACGATCTGCGACAATCTTGTCTACCTCGGCCTGAGTTAAGGTTTTTTCTGGTTCATTTGAACTAGATGTTGGTTCAATTACTTCTGCTGCTTCACTCATAAAATACTCCCCTGTTTGAAATCCATAGGCACTCCATCTGAAATGCAATCCTCAACTAATTCAAGCCACTCTAAGCTGTCCCAATGTATCGGGGCTTCAAGTGTTGGCGGGTGTTCATTGAATAAATCAGTGTAGTCATTTACCGCCTCGTTATATCTTGCCGCCATTTCTGGATCATCTAAATCAATATCAGTCATCAAAAGTCGCTCTAAAATGGTGCTGGCAGCGATAGCCACCGCGCACGATGAATGGGTTTCCTGCTGACTTTCCAGCCCAAGACTCATTAGCCCAAATGTCATTAATCTGTTCAGTGGTAAAAACTTGGTCTTTGTATTTCTGACAAAACTCTCGGCTATCCTCAACCAGTGCGCCAAAGTAAACCCACTTATCTGCGCCTAATTCCTTTGCCACTGAGAAGTTGATATTTGCGCTAAACTGCATCAACGAATCATGCGAATATACGCCAACATATTTCTTTAAGTTGTTGCCTGCGCGATCAGAAGCGTACTCTCTTTGAAGTCTGCTTATTGCTTGATCAACTGCCTCGGCCTTGGCTGGATCGTCTTTGTTATCCCTCACAAACTCAACAAGGTCATTGATCTCATCTGAATTGGCGCGAATATAAACCCCATTAATCGAGTGTCTTATACGCTGAACCAGATCAGTTGAAGCCTCACCGACTAGAGTCGATTGATAAACAAACTTTGCCATTGTGTCTAAATGTGCGTTGGCAATGTCCTCAAATCCACTGAACGTGAGCCGCTTTAATTCAGCAATCACCGAAGCCTGACCTGTCGGTAATATGCCGCCCACTAGCTGTGATTGATATTGACTAGCCACCCCTGCGACCACCTCATCCAGTGAATCAACTATGTCGTTATAAGGCACAAGTAGCTCGGCCTCGATTGCCTCACGCAAGCCCCTGCGTATATCAATAGCGGCTGATAGGTCATTAAGTACGCCTGCTTGGGTAGGTAGTCCATCAATCAACTTAGCCACCTCAAGCTCAAGACTCATCAAAGCCTCATCAATAAGCCTCCCATGTGACTGAGCTAGGGCTGTAAGATTGTTAGCGTGAGCTTTCGCTGCTTGACTCATGGATTACCCACAAGGGCGAGGTTAGGCTCACTGAATTCACCAAGAGTTCTAGCGGCATCAATTTCTATGGTTGCTTGGGCTAAATCATCATCACTCAATACAAGTTCTGCAATGGCCTTATCAACGCCCTTATTAAATCTAGGGCTGTTAACGCCAGAAGCCTTGGCTCGTTGTAAAAACTCAAGCTCGGTTCCGTAATCGCGCAGATCAAACGTATCAGGATAATCAATCGTGATCTCTGAGGTGACGCCTTGCCACATAGCAAACAAATGCCATAATTGTTCCTCTGCCAACTCTAATAGATCAGCCTTTTCAGACAGTTTGGCATTAAGTAATTGGAACTCAGTTTGCAATGCCACGCCTGACTTAGTTTGAGCATCTGTGGCCCTCACTGCGCCCATGTGAGTCATTCGGTTAATGGATTCAACCTTGTCTGTAATGCTGGCTCTAATTGCATCCAAGTTGCCGCCACTGGGTTGGAGTAAATAAGGCTGAATAGAGTCGGTATCTGAGACTTCAATGACGCTGCCTGCGCCTGCCCCTGCATCTGTATCAACTGACTTCACTAGGCTAGGATGGTTGCTGATACGAATTAACTGCTCGATCTCAGATAGCTCGTTGTATATTGCCCTTTGCATATACGCAACATCGGTTATATCAGAGTGTCCGATTCCGCGAATAGGTGAGCGATTGCCGTATAAACAAACGGCTGGAATCACGCCTAATGGGTTATCCATAGTCTCAACTAGCTTGGCCTCTTCACCAATCACCTCATAGCCTTTGATGGTGTCCTTTTCCCAAATTCGATAGAAAGCATCCTCATCTTCTACCCACTCGCGCACCTTGAGCATGGTTAACTCATAACGCCCATTTAAGGCTCTTTCATAACGCCAATCTAAGACGTTCTCAGGCGTGATCAAAGTGAGGTAAGGTCTAACCTCTTGGGCCAATTCATCGGCTCTTGTGTTAGCAATGACGGCAGGCTTATCCATGATCAACCACACATGACCATAAACGCCTGACCACATCTGGGCCTCACTCATGAACGCGTTAAGGCTGCGACCATCCATATCAGCATCTTTAAGAAATGAATTAAGGGCTTGATCTTCTACCAAGTTTCCGAAGTTTCTTGTGGGAGGTAAACGCCAGATAAACGATGAGTAAATGTTAATGACATTCTTGCAATGGTTATCTAGTGGAGTGAGATCAATCCGCTTTTGATATTCATGCTTATCTTCTAGTATATATTTAAGTAGGTAATTACCATCTCGATAGTCATTGCCGCCCATGTAGGAACGCAAAAAGAACTCCCACTTTGGAGCGTTCAAATTATATACGTCATGCGTTTTTGTGATGCTGTCCATTATGTCCACCTAGTTGGCTGTCTTTGTGTGCTTTCTTTACGCACCGGAAATAGATAATCCACACAATAACCAAGAGCGTCATTCATGTGATCGAACCCCGAATCTTTATCAGGCTGAGAAGTTCCTTCTTTGTAAGTGTGCCTCTCTAAGCCTCTAATAACGTGTTTGCATTTTGGATCAATAATCAAATGTCGATCACCTGATTTAGTCTTTAGCCTGCTATTGACTGCGTTTATTCTGTCTCTAATTGGTGTATGTGCTGGCCTGACTTTGACTGTAAAGCCTGCGTTTTCTAGGATAGATAAATCAGTCTTGCCGCCTGCGCTTGTCTTGCGTTGCCTAGCTGCTGGATCAGGGTAAATAGTAATCGGTCTATTCGGGTATCTGTGGTAAATCTCATCTGCCATTTCATCTGTATTTGATCCATGTATGACAATCTCATCTACTGCATAAAGGTCATTCTTATCTCTAATAAACACCACGGCTGACATTGGGTTAATGTTAAAGTCGACTCCTATGTGAAGCGGCATGAGCGAGTGCGCTTCTGATTTCTTCACTGATTTCTCGCGCTCAAAGTTGTAATAAATAATGCCTGAGTAGTTAACAAATTGGGCTAGATATTCTTGATTAAAGGTGCGCTCATCTAAGTCACGCTTTGCCGATTCAATTTCTTTTTCTGGGACGTTACCCCCATCCAAAGTAGTGAACTGAAAGCTATTCCATTCCTCACGCCCGTCTACCCCATCAGTCCAAAGGTCATAGAAGTGATTGCGGCCTTTGGGTGATCCAATGAATAAAGCAGAACCGCCTTTGTCAGATAGTGTGGGTCTTAATACCTCAGTCCATGCCGTATTCTTCATGTCAGCAAACTCATCAAGCACGATAAAGTTAAGACCAACACCTCGCAAAGAGTCTGGATTGTCAGCCCCCTTTAACGAGATCATAGAGCCATTAAGCAGCCTTATTGATAGCTCACTCTCGTTACGCTTGTCGATGTATTCCAAGGGTAAGAACTCTTTTAGTAATTCCCAAGCAATCTGCTTTGCGGCTTTATATGTCGGGGCCACATACCAACAGTGTCGCTTGTTATCTATCAAGGCTTGGCGCACTAACTCAACAATAGCCAAATGAGTCTTTCCAAAGCGTCTGCCTGCGACCATGACTCTGAAACGGGTATCATCACGAAATACTTCGCTTTGTGGTTTACTCAGCCGCATACAACTCAATTTCAATCGGGGGAAGCTGAGTGATTGCTGTTTCTAGCTTATCCGTCTGGCCTAGCCAGTTCTTACCCAACCAAACCAACATCGTAGGATTGCCCTCCATAGCGGTAGTATATTGGGTGCGCCTCAAGCTCATCTTGCCATTACTGGCCTTTTGCTTAAAATAGTCCGAAAAAGCGAGATGTTTTTCACGTTTACAAGCAGTTGCTAGGGTGTCGTAATCACAGCCTAATACTCCTGCAATCTCTTCACCTGTACACTGAATTGCACATAACTCATCCACTTGATCCCAATTCACATCAAATAGCGGTCTACCTGTCATAATTTCCCCAATAAAATTGATAAATCTGCCACAACAATTCCCTTCTTAATCATGTCGGGGGTACAGCGATAAACACGCCACCCATTCATCAAGGCTGCGTTGTACTTTTCGCAGTCATTAGTGAAGCCAGAACCCCTTGTATGCCTACCTCCCGACCATACCCCACCCTCAACCTCTATAGCCAATAAATGCTCTGGATATGCAAAGTCAAATCGCCATTTCCTTGTTGGATGGAAACGATGCTCACGCACTGGTTCTGGCAGCTTAACGGCCCGTATCTGCAAGGCTAAATATTCCTCTGCTTTGCTAACGCCCAATGATCTGCCCCCTTAGTGATTTAACATCATCAATGGTTTGATCTAAGAGTGTTCTTTCTGTTCCCCAAGCGGCCTCCCACTCTTCCTGACCAGCGTGAATAGCGATACCATAACCGCCTGTTCTATGATGTGCTGGGCATAGTGGAATGACTTCATAATGGCTGGCTCTTTGGCTCATGCCTTGCCCGTTTCTAATATGATGAATTTCGGCTGGGCTTTCTCCCCATTCACAATTCCTGCAAACAACACACCCCATGCTTGCCACATCACCAAGATACAAACGCTCTGCCTTTTTCATTCTTTCTTCTCAAAATATCTGGGAAAATCTGTAAATTTATAACGCAGTAGATCAAGGGCCATTGCTGTGTCCCATCCCTTGTTTATTTCTGCGAGTTCATACATGGCTCCGCTATCGTGTCGGCAGCTTTGGCGAATCTCTGTGAGGCTTGTAATGCCTTTCAAACGCTTCATATTCCAACTGCGACAGGTCACATTCTTCACACCCGTTGCTTTCTCAATGTCAACGTAGCTTCTACCAGCAATTAGCATTTTGATTGCCTTTGCTTTTGTAGATTCTTTTATCAAGCGGCTTCTTTGTATTCTGAATATAATTGCAGGCTTGGCTCACTCCATTTAACCTGTCTCTCACTGCCAAAGTGATACATATACTCAATACACTCACTCATCTGCTCGACACTTAACTCCGTAGATGAAACGCCAAGCATTATGACGTTACCTTCTGGCGTTATTGATGGATTTTGACCTTTGATAATGCCGCAAAAGAATTCCCGCCATTTTTTTTCATTGGTTAAATTCATCCATTCAACTTGAGTTTTAATATCCCTTACCATTGGTTGAAGTTTTCGGTTCTGAGCATCAGTTCTCTTTGTTCGTCTTAACACTACTTCAACTGGGCCTTTAAAAAGACCTTTGTTGATCATGGCGCATATCTGCGAAATCATGTCAGACACGTTTTTGTTATCTACTTTGAAAATCACTTCACTCATATAGCTTCTGCCCATTTATTAAAAGGCAGTCTGGCAAGCCTCATGCTTAATCGAATGTCCCAAGAGCAAGGCTTTTCATCAATCGGCCTATCCCTAGATTGCTTGTCAAAAATGATTAAATAATCAGTCAATGGATACTGCAATTTATTACAATAACGAATAGCTTTTATATGCCCACTACTGATTTTAAGCTGGGCAGATATTGCCCACGTTGGCTTCCCACTGTAATGGAGTCTGATCACCTCTTTACATTCATCAAGTGTTAACGCAGTCATACAGCCACCTTCAATAATCTACGAGCTTTTGAGTGGCTTGTATCATCCCCTGCCTCAATAATTTTGTTTTTGTCGAGCAGTTCACGCACTCGGCCTGTAACGCGATTAATTTCCCATCCAAGCGTTGCGCCAATGTCTTGTCGAGTAATCGGGCCATGATTTTTAATGACCCTTAAAACCTCAATCCTAGCCGCGCCTGTAAGCGGTGCGATTGATTCCATAGCTGCCCTGCTGTTTTCATGAATCATGCAGATTTCTCCTTAATCAATTTGTAAACACTGTCAACTAATTTCTGTCCTTCTTTGGAAAAATTAACAAAATTTATTTCATTGTTTTCACTTTTTTGTATTTCTAAAATACCTACTCTATTTTTTACAAAAAACCTTTTTTGATCGCAGAGTTTTGCGACATTCCAACTAACTGACGGGTTTGACATAGATAGGTTTTCGCATATATCTGAACGATTAACCTTTCCTTTTTCCATGATTAAAAAAATCAATCTAATTTCATCTAAAGTTAGGTTATATTCGCTAATCTTTAAAATGCCGTTGATAATATTGTTTAATTTTTTTATATCACTCATATTTTCCCCTTTTATTGTTTGCTTTTTTGACTGCTTTACTGATCATCTCTTTGTACATCGTTGGCATACCGCCAGATTCGCCATGTGAGCAATCTTTTATAGTATTGCCTGCTGATAGGTATGCTTCTAGCTTCGCCTCTGAGAACGCGCTCACGGCCTTGGCAGGGGCTAGGTAATCTTTCATAAGAAATCCAAATCCAAGGCGACACTCATATAGCCTTTGCTCATGTTCCAGCGTCTATGCTCACTTAATAAAAGCCGTTCTGTTTTCAAACTTCGCTGCTTTTCAAATGGCGTTTGATGCCCAAGCTCTCGATGGTGACGCAATAGATTTACTTCGTTATCAATGGCTGTCTGTCTATTCTTTTCACTTAACCGCCTAGAGCCTGCCAAAATGCTTGAAACAACGGCTTTCTCTAAAACTTGAGTCTTAACGCTTTCTTCACCTATGATCATTTAAAAAGTCCTTTTAATGCTTCTGCTTGTTGTGTTCCGTATTCGCGTTCTTCATTGGTCTGTTGTTTGGTAATTAATAACGGCCTGCTGTCTGATTGTCTGGCTTGTTGATTAGCAATCATGTTTTGCTCCTCACCGCCTCTGGCCCTGCCTAAACACATATTCCGAAAGTCTGTGGCTGTTGGAGGCCACGATTCTGTCCAATCTTTCAATGCGTCAATGCCAGCTTTAAACTGATTGCCGTTTAAGTCCTTAAGAAAGGAAGTCCAACTGCCGTTATCAGAAAAGTCATGGCTGCTAGTCCACTTGTGACCAAACAGATCAGTCATAACTTCCCATAAGCGGTCAATTAATCGCTCGTTCAGTTCTGTCGCGCTGTGCCTGTCGTTCTGCGTTTGCTGCCCTGACCCTTGCAGGGGCCGAGTTATTAACTGGCTGATTGTTTTGGCCTGCATACTGACCTCCATTTGATTTATTTTTGTTAATTGATAAGAAATAAAGTTTCTGAAATTGCTTTCTTAGGCTTAAAGCAGATAAGCAATTGGCCTGCCAAAATGGATCGTTTCTAGCGTATGTCCATGCAGCCGCTATAGTTTCGTAGTCTCTTCCATCAATCTCACGAATCTTTCTTATGGTGTCGGCCCATTGATTTAAGTTTGGCTTTTTGAATTTAGAGTCTTGGGCTGTTAAAGATTGATACATACGATCAGCAAAATCTAAATCAAGATCATTAAAATTCAGCTTTGCTGTAGTTTTAGTTTTTATATATGGTTTTTTATCTGGTTTTATATCTGGTATAGGTTGCTCATATTTGGGTAATCCATTGCTCATATTTGGGTTATCCATTGCCCATTTTTGGGAAATGAGTATTGGCGCGGCTTTGACGCTAAATTCTGGCATGGAGTACCATTTAGTTCGGTCATATCCAGCCTTGTTGTAATTGCCTGTAATGAGTGCGCCAGACACTTCTAATTCTTTTAAAAGTCGGCTTATTTTCTTTGCATTTAGATAGGGCCAGATTTCAGCCAAGGCGGTAGCAGAGTTAAACGTCCAATAGTAATCATCAATATTTTGATGGTTGTTAGCCCTATTTTTAGTCAACCAAAAACGGAAGTTATTGAGCATCACAGCCTTTTCAACTCCGTATATAACCGCTTCATCAACATCAAAATGATGTTCCATATCGCACCTAAAATTTATTAATTTTTATCTATTTATTAATTTTCTTGATCGGCATTAGGTCTTGAAATACGCTCAGTTCACTGAATCGTTTCTTACGTTCTCTATCA
>Ga0206130_10001667_pt1 | contig 31820 bp, 22 predicted proteins | sample Helgoland_Spring_9_FD_148637 | JGI IMG/M metagenome (GOLD analysis project Ga0206130, IMG submission 148637) | Pelagic subsurface seawater microbial communities from Kabeltonne, Helgoland, North Sea - Helgoland_Spring_Bloom_20160512_1 | ecosystem: Environmental > Aquatic > Marine > Epipelagic ...
GCGAACTAGAAAATCCGTTAGCGGCAGTGCAGATGGGTCTAATCTACGTCAATCCAGAAGGACCGGATGGCAACCCAGATCCACTTCTCAGTGCTTTCGATGTACGAGACACGTTTGCGCGCATGGCAATGAACGACGAAGAAACTGTTGCCCTAGTGGCTGGTGGCCATACCTTTGGTAAAGCACACGGTGCTGGCGATGCCGGACTTGTTGGCGTTGAACCTGAAGGCGGACCTATTGAAGATATGGGCTTTGGCTGGAAGAGTACCCATGGCTCGGGCCAAGGCAGTGACACAATCACTAGTGGCTTTGAAGGTGCTTGGACTGCCAACCCCACTACTTGGGACAATGGATACTTTGATCTTCTTCTAGGCTACGAGTGGGAGCTAGTGAAAAGCCCTGCAGGTGCGCAGCAATGGCACCCAATTAATCCAGCCGAAAAAGATCTAGCACCAGATGCCGAAGATGCATCTAAGCGCGTGACGACATTTATGACTACCGCTGACATCGCCATGCGTGAAGATCCTGCCTATCGCGCAATTTCTGAGCGGTTCCACAAAAACCCTGACCAATTCGCAGATGCCTTTGCCCGCGCTTGGTTCAAACTACTGCACAGAGATATGGGCCCAATCGCTCGCTATCTTGGGCCAGAAGTGCCTGCCGAAGAACTTATTTGGCAAGATCGAGTACCTCATGGTGCGACAGATTATGATGTAGACGCAGTTAAAGCAAAAATCGCTGCTAGCGGTTTAAGTGTTCAAGAAATGGTTGAAACTGCTTGGGCAAGTGCCTCTACTTATCGTGGTTCAGATATGCGTGGTGGCGCTAACGGCGCACGTATTCGTCTTGCTCCGCAAAAAGACTGGGCAGCAAACAAGCCAGAGCAACTCTCTAAAGTATTGGTCGCACTCGAAGCTATAGCTGCAGAGTCTGGCGCTTCAATTGCCGATGTCATCGTACTGGCCGGTAATGTTGCCATTGAGCAAGCATCTGGCGCTAGCGTTCCATTTGCTCCTGGTAGAGGTGATGCTTCACAAGAGCAAACCGATGTTGAGTCATTTGATGTACTCGAGCCTAATGCTGATGGTTTCCGTAACTACCTGAAGAAAATGTATTCAGTTAGTGCTGAAGAAATGATGCTCGATAAAGCACAACTCCTTGGCTTAACCGCTAAAGAGATGACCGTGCTGGTTGGTGGGCTTAGATCTCTGGGCATTAGTGCAGATGATCGCGGCGTGTTTACCGACAACCCCGGTACACTTAGCAATGACTTCTTCGTTAACTTGCTAGATATGGGTGTTGCTTGGGAGACCACTGGAGGCAATAGCTACCAGGGAACAGATCGTGCCAGCGGTGAGAAGGTAAGAACCGCGTCAAGAGTTGATCTTGCCTTTGGTTCCAACTCTCAACTTCGTGCAATCTGTGAGGTCTATGCCACAGCAGACGCAAAAGCAAAATTCGAGAAAGACTTTATTGCCGCTTGGAGCAAAGTAATGAATGCTGATCGGTTTGATTTAGCCTAATACTGCAATAGCAGAACGCTAAAACAGAAAGGGCTTGGTTAATACCAAGCCCTTTTTTTTGCCACAGAAATCGTATAAAAAGACACTAAATTATTTGTGTTTTATGATTGGTCCAATACTTATCTTTAAGCAGGCGCTTGTAGAGTTTACCCGTAGGATGGCGCGGTAATTCTTTGTCAAAATCGATAGACTTGGGACATTTTATTTTTGCCAAGTTCTGTTGGCAAAATGCCATCAGTTCTTGCTCGAACTCCGGCCCTACATCTGCCCAGTCCATGGGTTGAACTACCGCTTTAACTTCTTCACCAAACTCGTCATTGGGTACACCAAACACCGCAACATCAGCCACCTTAGGGTGCATGATTAAGCGATTTTCCGCTTCTTGAGGATAAATATTTACACCACCTGAAATAATCATAAAGGCTTTACGGTCGGTCAAGTACAAGAATCCCTCTTCATCTAAACGGCCAATGTCACCTAAGGTGGTCCAACCTTTTGAATGTTTGGACTGTTGCGTCTTGGTCGGATCATTGTAATATTCGAACACAGGGCCATCGGCAAAATAAATGGTGCCTGCCTCTCCAACAGCAACATCGTCCCCCGCATCATCACAAATATGTAAAACACCCACCATAGCCCGGCCAACACTGCCCCTATGGGCCAACCATTCAGAAGAATTAATCGCACAAAAGCCATTACCTTCTGAGCCTGCATAATATTCAAAAATAACCGGACCCCACCAATCAATCATTTTTTCCTTGATCTCTATTGGGCACGGCGCCGCTGCATGAATAGCAACCTGCAATGATGACACATCGTATTTATGGCGTACCTCTTCCGGCAACTTAAGCATTTTAACGAACATGGTAGGGACCCACTGGCTATGGGTAACCTGATATTTTTCAATCAACCTCAACGCTTCCTCGTCATTAAAGTCTTCCATCACCACACTAGTGCCACCAAACAGTAATGTGACTAGGTTATAACGCAGTGGAGCGGCATGATAAAGCGGTGCCGGCGACAAATAGATCGTTTCATTGTCAAAGCCGTAGAGCCCTTTTGAAAGTAATACTAAATTAGCGGACTCATCTCCCACGTTTATATCCGGTAAAGGAATTTTAACGCCCTTGGGCTGTCCGGTAGTGCCCGAGGAGTAAAGCATATCAATGCCTGCGGCCTCGTCAGCAATCGGTTGTTGCGGCATCTGATCGCGAGAAGCCTCGTAACTGTGGTAGCCCGATACCGTACCATTGACCATTAGCCTAGCTTCAACGCTAGGCATTTTATCGAGTAACTCCGAGGCAAGCTCTCCTTTATTAAAAGAGCTTATAAACAACTTTGCTCCGCAGTCCTTAATAATATAAGCCGCCTCGATAACGGTTAGCCGTGAACTAATCGCGGTATAAAACAAGCCCGATCGCGCAGCTGCCATACAAATCTCAAGAAACCGGGCATTATTCTCCATCAGCAGCGCAACATGATCACCCGTTTGCAAACCCAGTGATCTAAACAATTGCGAAGTTTGGCAACTTCTATCATTGAGTTGCCGATAAGTGGTTATTTCACCGCTGCCAGACATTATGTAAGCTGATTTATTGGGGCTCTGCTTTGCAAGGTCGCCAATGTACATTCAAGAACTCCGTTAGAGGTTTAATACAACAATCATAATCAGCGGAAAATTAAATCACTATTTACCACCACACTGCAAATAAAGCGTTAGCATTGCTTAAGGATTGCCTGTTAAGGTCGACATTAGAGGTAGTTTTCGCTACTGTCTAGGGCGTTAATCTATTCATTCGGAGTCTTCTATTGAGCAATATTATTACTGACGTTGTGGCTGGTATTGGGCAAATTACCCTTGACCGTCCGGCAGCGTTAAACGCGTTAAGTTTGGATATGGTGCGCGATTTGACCCGTATCCTAAAAGCCTGGCGTGAAGACCCTTCCGTCGAAGCGGTTGCGATACGCGGCTCTAACAAACATGGGCCGTTTGGGGCCTTTTGTGCGGGGGGCGACATTCGCTTTTTCCACACGGCGGGTATTGCTAACGACCCCGATCTTGAGGCGTTTTTTACTGAAGAGTACCGACTTAACCATCTAATTTTTACCTACCCAAAGCCTTACATTGCGTTTATGGATGGCATTGTGATGGGCGGAGGCATGGGTCTCTCTCAGGGGGCGTCCCTGCGTATTATTACTGAGCGCACTAAAATTGCTATGCCAGAAACCAACATTGGTCTTTTTCCTGACGCTGGTGGCGGTTATTTTTTACCCAAGTGTCCAGGCTATAGTGCCGAGTATTTAGGCCTAACTGGCAAGGTACTGGTGGGTGGTCAAGCCCTGGCGGTTGGCTTGGCAGACCGAGTGGTAAATAGTGACAACCTTATTGATTACTGGGATAGCCTAACCAATAACGAGATGATGTCAGTAGACCAGCGTATTACTCGTCTGCACAGCGTACTTGATAGTACCAGTAGTCTTGAATCAAGCGATTGGCTTAGTGACGAAGTGGATGTCACCTTTAATTTTGATACGCCTGCAGAGATTTTTCAGGCACTCCAAGCTAGCGGTTCACCATGGGCCATGGAAACCCTTGAGATCTTACAAAAACGTTCACCTCTAATGCTGCATGTATCTCTGCGTCAGATTAGACTGGGTCGACATATGAGCGTGGCTGATGAGTTGAGACTGGAGCGTACGCTAGTGCAGCATTGCTTTTATACGTACCATCTTGGGCGTAGTGGTGCTGAAACCGATACCGTTGAGGGCATACGTGCGTTGGTGATAGATAAAGATCATAGTCCAGTGTGGAACCCCGCGCGTATTCAGGACGTGACCGCCGAAATGGTAGATCCATTCTTTGAGAGCCCCTGGGCAAAAGACGATCATCCTCTGGCTGACCTAGACTAGGACTTAACTTCATGATGCCCTGTTTAAACGAGATACTCACGTGAGCCAAGAACGCAGTCGAGCCATTATTATTGGTGCTGGTTTTGGCGGCCTGTCGTTGGCATTGCGTCTGCAAAGTCTTGGCTTCGATACGACGATTGTCGAGAAACTTGATGGTGCTGGTGGGCGAGCATATGTAAAAAAAGTCAATGGCTTTACCTTTGACATGGGGCCTACCGTTATTACCGTCCCGCACTTTATTGAAGAACTGTTTGCGTTAGATCGCGACAGTGACAAATTAGACCAACCTGACTTCCCTGAGCATATTCTTAGTGGTGAACAATCACCGGGCACAGCCACCGCAAAGTATGCTGAAATTGTGCCTATTAAGCCGTTCTATCGTATTTATTTTGATGATAAAAGCTACTTTGATTACGATGGCGATCCAGTGCGTACCCGGGAGCAAATCCAACAGATTGCGCCGGAAGATTTAGACGGCTATGAGCGCTTTCATAAAGATGCCGAGGCTATATTTAAGCGCGGCTTTTTAGAGCTGGGCTACACCTTTTTTAATGATGCTCCCACTATGCTGAGAGTGTTGCCTGATCTATTGAAATTGGATGCAGTACGTAGTTTGTTCTCGTTTACCAGCCGTTACTTCAGTAGTGACAAACTGCGCCAAGTATTTAGCTTTGAAACGTTATTAATTGGCGGGAACCCTTTAGTCGTACCCGCTATTTACGCCATGATTCACTTTGTTGAGAAAACCTGGGGTGTTCACTATGTCATGGGCGGCACCGGCGCACTGGTGCAAGGAATGGTTAAAAAGTTTGAAGAAATGGGTGGCGTTATTCGCTATGAGTCAGAGGTAGCTAGTATTGATGTGGCTGACCGTAAAGGGTGGTTTAAGAAACCCACTATTAAGGGTTTAACACTTACCAATGGCGAGGTACTAACGGCTGATGCAGTGATTAGCAATGCCGATTATGCCCACACCTACATGAAGCTGATTGACCGCAAGCATCGTCGTTGGAACCCCGATTGGCGAGTACGCAACATGCATTACTCTATGTCACTGCTAGTCGTTTATTTTGGTTTTAAAGACACCGGTAACCTAGACCTCAGACATCACAATATTATTCTTGGGCCACGGTATGAAGAGCTACTTACTGATATTTTCAAGCGCAAAATATTAGCCAGTGACTTTAGTCAGTATCTTCATGTGCCTACCATTACTGACCCTGCATTAGCTCCTGAGGGGCATCATGCGGCCTACACCCTTATACCTGTTCCCCATAATGGTAGTGGTATTGATTGGTCAATTGAAGGCCCAAAACTAACTAACACGGTACTTAGATTTCTAGATGATGAGGGCTATATTCCAGGCCTTATGGACAACTTAGTCCACAGTGAATTTGTCACCCCCGATTATTTCGAAAATACCCTTAATAGTCATCTGGGCAATAGCTTTGGGGTTGAGCCACGATTAACTCAGTCAGCATTTTTTAGGCCGCACAATCGCTCAGAAGATATTAATGGCTTATATCTAGTCGGCGCTAGCTCTCAACCTGGAGCTGGAACGCCCAGTGTAATGATGTCAGCAAAAATGACTGCGCGCGCTATTGCTGAAGACTTTTCCGATACTATTAGCCAATGGCGAGATGAGTAACCCATGTCTTTTGAACTTCTAGAAGAATTAGTGACCTGCCCCTTCTGCTGGGAGAGCATCACCCTTTTAATAGACCCCTCAGAGTCACAGTTGTACACCGAAGACTGTTTTGTGTGCTGTCGACCCATACTCATTAATGCCGAGATCCAAGGTGATTCTGTACAGGTAAGTGTTACTCAAGAAGATCTGGGCTTCTAAATAATACATTTATCTCCTCTTCCCATTTTTACTTAAATCCGTTTGAATAGGGTTCTATAAAAGGAACTCAATCGTTAGGAGTTAGGGATGAAAAATTTATATCTAATTATTTTGCTTGTGCTGATTGCAGGCTGTAATAACGACACTAGCAAGGTCGCTCAGTCACAAAAAACTATTTATTCGGGTGGTGATATTATCACCATGAGTGGCTCCTCTCTTGAGTATGCAGAGGCCGTGGTGGTCGACAAGGGTAGTATTGTTTTTGTTGGTACAAGAGCCGAGGCCAATAAAAATTATCCCAAGTCCAAGCATCGACTTTTAAATGGCAGAACTATGATGCCTGGGTTTATTGAACCCCATGTCCATGCCTCTCTAGCCGCAACCATACTACCCAATGAAATTATCGCTCCTTATGACTGGGTTCTGCCCGGCGAAACTAAAAAAGGCGTTGCCGGTTATGATGCTTACAGGCAACGTCTGACTGAGTCGGTGGCGGAAAAAGCCAGCGCTGACGAGATCTTTTTCGTATGGGGTTACCACCAACTGTGGCACGGTGATCTGTCTCGAGCATTACTTAATGACATTTCTACTGACCAACCTATTGCGGTTATCCATCGGTCATTTCATGAGGTTTACCTTAATGACGCCGCCATTGCCGCCATGAACATTACTGAGAGTGACTTTAGCGGTAATCCACAAGTCGATTGGGCCAAGGGTCATTTTTATGAGGGCGGATGGATGGCATTGGCACCAAGAATGGCACCACTATTACTGGATGGCAGTAGCTACATGAAAGGCTTGGGCATGATGACTCAGCTGATCAGACAAAATGGTATTACAACTATTGCTGAGCCTGGATTTCCCAGTGTTAGTTTCGAGGGCGAATATGCTCTGTTAAAAGCTGAAATGGCGAAAAACCCACCTTTTGATGTTTACTTGATTCCCAACGGGACCCAACTCGCGTCTATGAAAGGTGGCAATCAAGAAGCACTCGCCTTTATTAAAACGCTGCCTGAATACACTACCGACAATATTAAATTTTTACCCAATCAGGTCAAGCTGTTCGCTGATGGCGCTATTTACTCCCAATTAATGCAAATGAAAGATGACTACACAGACGGTCATCATGGCGAATGGATGACGCCACTGAATATGCTGCAACAACAAATGAGCCTCTACTGGAACCAAGGTTACAAACTGCACATCCATGCCAATGGTGATAAAGGTATTCAGCAGGTACTTGATTTTGCAGCCATGGATCAGCAAGCCAACCCACGCCAGGATCACCGCCTAACACTTCATCACATGGGCTATTTCACCGACGCCATGGCGCAGCAAATTGCCGACATGGGTGTGGAAGCGTCAGTGAATCCTTACTATCTTTGGGCGCTTTCCGATAAGTACGCGGAAAACGGATTGGGTGTGGAAAGAGGTGAGAATTTAGTCGCTTTAAACTCCCTCGCCAAACGGAACGTACCAACCTCCTACCACTCAGACTTTGCCATGGCACCCATTGAGCCACTGACCCTTGCATGGACTGCCATTAACCGCATAACCTCTGGCAAAAATAAGGTATCTCAGGACCAACGTGTTGATACGTATACCGCTATGAAGGCCATTACTATTTCTGCAGCAAGAACGCTAAATCTGGAGAATGATATTGGCTCTATTGAAGCAGGAAAAACCGCCAACTTTACCATTCTCAAAGAAAACCCCTTCAAAGTTGACCCTATGCTAATCAAAGATATAACGGTTTTAGCGACGGTTTACAAAGGTAAATTGCATGTTAACAAGGCGGCTAATTTGAAAAAATCAGGCTTATCTGTGGGACTGATCCGTCCCGGGCGTTTATTTTAATCAATGGGCATTCTTAAAAAAGTAGATTAATTGCCTGTGGAACACACCGCGTCTCGATATGGTTAGTAAATAATCCATTAAAACATTAGGTTACGCAAAAGGTCTCTACCTCCACTTTTATCCCCGTAACTAGCATGATCGGAATCACCCTCTGGTTTGGTTGCAAGGGTATTAGCAAACCAGTTAAATAATCTCGTCGTAATATACTTGTAGACCACGTGGCCAAGGAGAAAATGTTGAGGCCTTAATTTTAAATAGTTAACACGGAAAGCCCTATGAAATTTTCAAAGTTATTTATCTTAATATTTTTCAGTACTTTATTACTCCAAGGATGTGGCAAGGGTACGAAAAATGAGGTCACCCCAACGCCCATTGCACCAGCTGATCCACAAAGCATTGTTGAGGTTGCTGTAGCCAATGGCAGTTTTACAACACTTATTGCTGCACTAGAGGCCACGGGCTTAGATGTGACGCTAAGCGACATGGACAGTAAGTTTACTGTCTTTGCCCCAACCGATGATGCTTTTGCATTATTAGGTCAGGACGTTATCGATGCTCTTTTGGCCGACACAGATACCTTGAGTGACATTCTCACTTATCACGTTATTTCAGGCGAAGTTGACTCAAGCGCCGCAATATCAAGCGCTGGCTCTCTTGTTGAAATGGTCAATGGAGATTCAATCGGTTTGTCTTTGGACGGCGATAATCTTTTAGTCAACACTGCCACTGTAATTTTGGTTGATGTGGCCGCAGACAACGGTGTAATACACGTAATTGATGCTGTACTAACGCCTCCTGCAGACAAAGGAACGCCCACCATGAACATTGTGGACACCGCAGTTGCAGCTGGAGACTTCGGCACTTTAGTGACTGCACTTCAAGCAGCAGGCCTTGACGCAACGCTCGCAGACGAAACGCAGTCCTTTACCGTCTTTGCGCCAACTGATGCAGCATTTGCAATGATCGACCCGGAAACTCTGAATTTGCTAATTGCCGATACCGATGCTCTTTCCAGTGTCTTGCTGCAACACGTGGTTAGCGGCGAAGTAAACTCTGTGACTGCATACACACTGAATGGCTCATCCGCTACTACAGCGTCAGATGCCGCCATACCGGTGGCCATAAACACGGAGCTAGACACCTTGACCTTTGGTGGTGCCACCGTCCAAACAACTGATATTTACACAACCAACGGAATCATTCACGTGATTGACACCGTTGTAGTTGCTGATGTTGAATTGCCAACGCCGCCTGCATCAATAGTGGATGTTGCTGTCAACAATGGTAGCTTTACCACCTTAGTCGCAGCGCTGCAGGCCACAGGCTTGGACACTGTATTAGACGATCCAGAGTCAACATTCACCGTTTTTGCTCCTACTGATGCGGCCTTTGCCTTACTAGGGCAAGATACTATAGACGCGCTGCTGGCCGACCCAGACACGCTCAAAGACATTCTTTTGTACCATGTGATTAGTGGAGCAGAGATCTTGCAAGATGGTGCCATTACTGTTGCTCAATCAGGGAGTAACAAAGTGGATATGGCAAATCTAAGGAAAACCGCTTTAACCCTCGCGGATAGCAGGCTTTATATCAACAAGTCTGCTGTTTCTTTGGCGGATGTAATGGCTGATAACGGCGTAATACACGTGGTTGACCAAGTCATTCTTCCACCGCCAGCTGTTACCGATTCAACTCAAACTATTGTTGATATTGCGCTAGCAGACGAAAACTTTTCTACACTAGTTGCGGCACTTACCGCCGCAGACTTGGTGACAACCCTAAGCGATGAGACAGCCACATTTACTGTCTTCGCGCCAACTAACGCAGCCTTTGACAAAATTGAAGATACAGCGTTAACAGATTTATTAGCCGACACCGGCGCTTTGACCGACATACTGCTCAAGCATGTCATAAGCGGTGCAACAATAGATTCTGTCTCGGCCTATGCCGCTAACGGGGGCGTTGTCACCTCAATCGGCAATGACAGTTTAGGTGTGAGTCTGGTGGACTTTACTCAAACTACCAATGGCGATAGCGACGAAGTTGCCTATGACAGCGTCAGCCAAAGGTTAGTGGGCGGAACCAACTCAATCAACCCAGGGTTTACTCTTTACGCTTTTGATAGCGACCTAGGCTCTGCCGGAAGTACCTGTAACGACAGCTGTGCAACAAGCTGGCCACCTGTTTCGGTGACCGATGGAGAGGTTGCAAATATTTCTGGATTAAGTTTAGTAACACGTGATGATGGAAGCTCTCAGGCAGCCTACAAAGGCCGACCACTTTACTTCTATTCAGGAGACACCGAAGCATCTGACACAAGCGGCCAAAGCGTTAGTGGTTGGTGGAAAGTTGGTCAAGAGCAAGTCGCTTTGCAAGTACAGGGGTCCAATGTGACTAGCGTAGATATTTACGCCAGCAATGGCATCCTTCATGTTATAGACACGGTTATTACTGCTGCTGACAACGTGACGGCAGCAGAGACCATCGAGGTTTCAGTTGCAGCGAACAACGACGGGCCGGGTAACGTTTATGTCATTGGTGGTGTTCAACGGAAGGCGTTAACATTGGAAGTTGGAACCACATACACCTTCACCCATCCTTCTGGCCATCCGCTATTGTTCTCAGAAACAGGCGATGGAACTCATAGTGGAGGTTCTGACTACACAACGGGTGTGGATAGCTCAATTGCTGGGACCACTGTTATAGAAGTGACTTCATCAACGCCGGCGACACTCTATTACTACTGCAGTCTTCACTCAGGAATGGGTAGTTCTGCAACGCAGTAACATAGCGGTTCGAAAGTCCTAAACAGAAGCCCCTGAAACCAGGGGCTTTTTTAATTTACCTCAACTATCCCCGCATTTAGACTTATTGGTAACTTAGGCCATGACCAAACTCAAACACAGGTGCCTCAGAATCATCTGACATATCTTCTTGTTGTGCCATAACAGCTACCATGGATGACGGTATCTCAAACGGTAGTTTTCCCTGAGGAGAAAACTGGCCAAAAATCACGTCAAACAGTACCGAATCATAAACTCCAAAGGTGCCAATCAGACCGTCGCTAAGCTGGTTTAGTTCGGTCAAAATAGCCGGACGATTAAGGTCAACCACAGTGATTAAGGTAGCACTCTGACTGTATGCTTGGGCCTTGTCTAACACCGCTTGGCTAAATGCCAAATTGTTATCCGGTAAAATAGTACTCAAAAATTGATCCATCAACTCATCAGACCCTGGGGCTTGGTTGCCGTTAAAGATCGTCGGCAAATACAACACCACTACATCGGCGTGATCCGCGCTATCAACCACTGTGCCGTAGCGCTTAGCCTCATTCGCATCTAAACCATCGACAAAGATTTTAGTACCCTCGGCAACAGGCAACGCCGCTGTATCAGCCATTTTATTATTTAGTAACACAATCGACTTGCGCTGCGCTTCTAGTCCAGCAGCAAGGTACTGGGGGGTTCGAATGAGCGCCGGTATTACGTCTTCATCAACCAATGACTGCTCAAATAGGCCGAGCTCAAACTTGTTGAGTAAAATTCTTCGTACTGACTGGTCTATGCGCGCTTCGCTAAGCTCTCCTGACCTGACTAAATCAACAATATGTTCAGGGTCATTCTCACCACCATATTGGTCAACACCTGCATCAACAGACTTTTTATAACGTTCGCGCACCGACAGCGACTCAACACCCCAAGCGCGGCTAGCGACAATACCCCAGTCAGTGCAGACCACACCGGTAAACCCCAATTCGTCTCGTAGCAAATCGGTTAGAATCATTTTATTAAAGCCCATGGCGACATTTTCATCGGTCTGGTCAACAGGCACACCGTAATACGGCATAATCACCCGCAGGCCATTATCAATAGCTTTTTTAAACGGCTCCACATGGTAATCAAAATTGTCTCCCGGATAGACCTGCCGTTTACCGCTCGGCAAATGAGCGTCCAAACCAAACTCCTGTGGCCCACCCCCAGGAAAATGCTTAACCATAGTCATAACACTTTTGTCTGTTAGCGCAGTACCTTGAAAACCTAACATATAGGCGTTAGTCATCTCGGCAGACAACTGCGCATTAGACCCAAAAGTTCCAAAATTTCTAGCCCAACGGGGTTCCGTTGCCAAGTCTGCCATTGGGTGTAACGCCGTGCGTAGGCCAACGGCACGATACTCAGCTGATGCAATTTCACCAAAACGTTTAACCAAATCAACATCGCGCGCGGCAGCAAAGCCAAGTTGCGATGGCCAACCAGAAAACCCTTTTACTGAGAACGCGGCAATACCACCACTAGCTGCCTCATGCAGTGGGTCTGAACTAATTGTTAATGGAATGCCGAGCCTTGTTCGCGCTGCGACTCTCTGAAGATCATTGAGTTTTTGTGCAATCTCTAGAGGCGTTGGCGCACCATAGAAGTTAAAGTGGCTAATATGTTTATCAAATATCTCTACGGCATCTATATCGACTCGCCCCATGGCCAAGTGAAAGGCCATCAGCGGAAAATCGGGCTTAATGGTGATGGACGGGTGCATCATCTGACCGACTTTTTCTTCTAAGGTCATCTGGCTTAGCAGATCTTCAACTCTATCCACTGCCGCAGCTTGAGCATTTTCATAGACATCTAAACGCTGGTTTTTATTTAAATCGCGGTAGGTCACACCATCGTTCATGCGCACTTCAGCCTCAGGCCCAAGGCTAAGATAAATACGAATTTTATCGTAGGGCTGAAGTACCAAATTAGCGGCAAACAGCAAGCCAACAATCACTAATGACAGCGCGCCATAGCCAAAATATTTAAATAGCTTTTTCATTTTAGTTCCTTCTGGAAAGGTCAAAGTGTAAACCTAACCTTTTGGGTTTGCATCCCTCTCGCTGTGATTGCATAAAAGGCAGAAAAAAGAAATTAGCCACAGTATATTTAAGATGTTGAAACAATTAATGCGTGACGCGTTATAATTCGCTAATCGCCTGACTATTCGTATAATTTACACCCTTAAAAGAGACAACCGATGATTCCTGAGGCACTACAAAAATGGCACTTGTTCGCAGAAACAAAAAATACTGACCTGCTGGATGAGATGTTAGCTGACGACGCAAAAATGCATTCACCTGTAGTGCATACCGTGCAAGAGGGTAAAGCAATCACCAAAATGTACCTCACTGCCGCCTCTGTAGCCTTATTTAATGGTACCTTTAAATATGTGCGTGAGGTCTATGACCAGAGCTTTGCACTGTTGGAATTTGAAGTCGAATTAGATGGTATGTCAGTTAATGGTGTAGACATGATCTCTATGGGCCCAGACGGCAAAATCACCGACTTTAAAGTTATGATTAGGCCACTTAAAGGCTTAAACGCCGTGCATAAATGTATGGGCGAAGCACTTGTGCAAATGAAGAAACCCCTTTAAGTTTAAAGACAAATTACAGCAAATCACTTATCGCCCAAGAGTCAGGGTTAAACCCTCGGGCTCTGCATTCGTCCTGTGGTTTGTGAACCACAATGGCTCTTTCAGAAAACTGCCTGAACTCGCCTTTTATAAGGCCCAATATTTCCCAACTAATTATTCCAGTCTTACAGTTAAAGAATGCGTCAACTACATAGCCGCTTTGATACAACCCATCACTTGTTTGTTGCATAGCGGCAAAGTCAATGGTTGTTCCGCTCCACCCTGCAAAGGGGTAGTCGTACCCGCCTTTTGTGTTGTCCACACTCCTTATGTCAGCAACCAACCCAACTACTAACACCAAAGTTGCAAAGACCCCTACCACTGCGAATATAGATTTAATCAACTTATATGACTCCTAAAAGTACTAGTAAATGAACCCTACTAAGCATAAAAGTAACAGGTATCAACATTAATTACTTTAATCCCTAAGCATTACTTTGCGTCGCAGATACATAACGTCCTGTTTAAGCCAAATAGTCCAGTGATAGGCTCACTGGCTAAACGGCCCCATGTAATTAAAATTGCCTAATAATGAGTGTTATTGAGTGCGGTTAACACCTTGGTACTGCTGCGTGCTGTACTATGTATTTTCTGAAAATAATCTTAAAGCGATGACTCATGGCTCTTAGTGCAACGATCTATAAAGCGGAAATAAATATTGTTGATATGGACCGTCATTATTATGAGCAGCACAGCCTAACGCTTGCACAACACCCCTCTGAAACGGCCGAGCGGTTAATGTTGCGACTGCTTGTTTTTGCCCTGCATGCCAGCGAGACTATGGCATTTACTAAGGGCTTAAGCACCGATGATGAGCCAGACCTGTGGCAGAAAAGTCTTAGCGATGAAATTGAGCTGTGGGTTGAACTTGGCCTGCCCAGTGAAAAACGTCTAAAAAAAGCCTGTGGTCGATCACAGCAAGTTATTGTTTATGCCTATGGCGCTTGCTCTGCCAACCTGTGGTGGGAAAAAATTCAGCCGCAGCTTTCGCGCTTTAAAAACCTTACGGTTAAACGCATTGATGCGGCACCCTTGGAACAGTTAAAAATGTTCTTAAAGCGGACTATTGAACTGCAGGTTAGCATTCAAGATAATGAGATCACCTGCCTGTCTGCTGATAATGAACTGGTGCTAACGCCAGAAATTTTGTCGTTGCGTTTATAATAGAATTTTTATAAGAGCCATTTGCGGTCTTTTTGGCTAACTAATACGTATTTTAAAACTATTAACAATAATAAGTGGGCTCACCATGGTGCTATTTAACTGTTTAACCCTGCGTATTTTAACGCTTCGTATGGTCGCAATAGCTGCTCTTATTGCACTGTCAGGCTGCGCTAATAAATTTGCTATAGATGACTATTTAACCCTTGGTGACAAGTACCAGGTGGTGATTGAGCGTGACCATCTTGGGGTGCCGCATGTTATTGGTGAACGCGATGTCGATGCGGCTTTTGGTTTTGCCTATGCACAGGCCGAAGATAACTGGCAAATTATTCATGACACTATTCCGTTTTATCGCGGGACTAATGCAGCCATTAACGGAAAAGATGCGGCAACGGTCGACTTTTTAGTTCAATGGTTGGGCATTTGGGAGACCATTGACCGTGACTATGAGACTCAGCTAAAACCTGAAACTCGCGCTTGGATTGGTGCTTTTGTTGACGGCATAAATTATTACGCGGCATTGCATCCTGAGCAGACTAATCCATCGATTTTTCCAATCACTGAAAAAGATGTTGTCGCCGGTTATATGCTGCGGCATCTTTTGTTTTATGGGTTTGATGCATCTATTACTGAGCTGTTTGAACCGCAACGACAGCGCCCCGTCAGCCGTGGCCCCGCTGATGCAGATATACAAGCTAGGCCCATGGCTGAGGGAGTGACTATTGGGAATCTTCCGGTGGGGTCTAATGCCATTGCGGTGTCAGCGCCTTTTACTATTGACGGCGCAACACGCTTGGCTATTAATTCTCACCAGCCCACAACAGGACCGGTAGCCTGGTATGAAGCCCACATTCAGAGTAAAGAAGGCCTTAACGTTATGGGAGGTCTGTTCCCAAGCAGTGCCACTATAGGCGTAGGTTTTACCGAAAATTTGGCATGGGGGGCAACGGTCAATAAACCTGATTTGGTTGATATCTATGTGTTGGTCATGGACCCCAACGACCCCATGCGCTACAAACTAGATGGTGAATGGAAAACCCTAGAAGCGAAAGACATAGAGATTGAAGTAAAGCTATTTGGCTTTCTGCCATGGACTGTCACAGAGGTGGGCTTAAAGTCTGAGCATGGCCCTGTGATTCAGAACGACCATGGCACTTATGCGGTGCGTTATGCGGGTATGAGCGAGGTGCGTCAGTTAGAACAGTGGCTGGCGATGAGCAAAGCACAAAATTTTGAACAATGGCGTGATGCGATGCGCCTACAAGCCTTTGCCAGTTTCAATTTTGTTTATGCTGACCGCGAAGGCAATACGATGTTTGTGCATAATTCACTAACGCCCAAACGATTGCCTAGTTATGACTGGGCACAGTATTTGCCGGGCGATGACAGCCGCCTAATCTGGCAAGACTATATGGCCTTTGATGACCTGCCACAGGTCATTAACCCCGCATCAGGCTATATACACAGCGCTAATCAAACACCGTTTCGGGTTAGCGCGGAAACGGATAACCCCAATAAAGATGACTATGCTATTGAAGACGGCTTTCCAACGCGAATGACCAACCGTGCCGACCGTGGTTTAGAGTTATTAGCAGAACTTGAGTCAATCTCAGAACAACAATTCTTTGATATTAAACACGATAAAAAATACAGCGTTAACTCCAGAGCTTACGCTTATTTGCAGCAGGCAGCGTCCGCTGATCTTGGCGCTATACAGGGTGATAATTTACAAAACTATCAAGATGCGCAAACTCTAATTACTAACTGGGACTTGTCCACTGATATTGAAAACCGCGGTGCGGCACTTAGTGCCTGTGTTTTGGGTGGGGAGTGGTTGTCTGAACAAAGGGGTATTGATGCCCCGAAAGCACTAGATGAACTGGTGCGCTGTACTGATTTGTTAATGAGCACCAGTGGCCGTATTGACCCGCTCTGGGGTGATGTAAACCGTCACGTTCGCGGTGACCTTAATATACCAGTAGCCGGTGGCCCTGATACATTAAGAGCCATTTATGGCATGGGGATGGAAAAGGACGGGTATCTCACCAATGTGGCCGGTGATGGTCTTTATTACCAGGTTTCTTGGGATGCTCAGGGTGATTTAAAAGTGCGTGGTGTACACCAATATGGCGCGGCCACAATAGATGAGAACTCTCCTCACTATGCGGATCAGGCCGAAGATTATGCCAATGAGATTTTGCATGACCCACTGTTTGATGATGCTCGACGGCAGAGCAAAATAGAACGGCGCTACCGCCCCGGAGAATAACAGTGCGCGCTGAGCGCTCTATTAACGTAACATGGGGGTACGGCGCTCTGGAAACGATCGCAACCCCAATAGTTTGTTACTAATCAATAGAGTTAATTATGTCCATTCAGTGGTATCCCGGTCACATGCGCAGGGCCAGCAACGAGATGATCGAGGCGCTGCCTCTGGTTAATGTAGTCATTGAAGTGTTAGATGCGCGTATTCCGTTCAGCAGTTCAAATCCGTTTATTCAAGAGCTTAGTTCTGACAAGCCACACATAAAACTACTCAATAAAACTGACTTGGCTGATACTGACATTACCAAGCAATGGCAAAATTATTTTGAGCAGCAAGCCAACACTAAAACATTGCCTTTAAATTTGAAAAACCATGATCCGAGCAAGCAGATCATCGACCTAATTAATAAGCTCAGCCCACACAAAGAGGGACGTAACACGTTGGTCATGGTGACGGGTATCCCCAATGTTGGTAAGTCATCCTTAATTAATTGTCTGGCTGGAAAGCACATTACCAAAACTGGTGATGAGCCTGCAGTGACAAAAGGTCAGCAAAAAATTAACCTTCGCAACGGTATCATGTTGCTGGATACTCCGGGTATTCTGTGGCCAAAGATAGAAAACCCTCAAGGTAGCTATCGTCTTGGTACAACAGGTGCCATTAAAGATACTGCGGTAAGCTATGAAGATTTAGCGTTTTTTGCCGCAGAGTTTTTGCTCGAGGCATACCCTCAACGGCTACGAGAACGATTCAATGTTGAGGAGCTACCGCGTACAGAAATTGCACTACTAGAGCTTATCGGCGCTCAACGCGGTTGTCTTAGAGCAGGTGGTAAAGTGGATTTAGAGCGCGTCTCGACCATCTTTATCAATGAGTTACGCGCCGGTTTGTTTGGCCCCTTAGGGTTTGAAACACCTGAAATTATTGAAGTCGAAATGCAACAAGTCGCGGTATTGAAGGCTGAAAAGGCAGAGCGTGAAAAAGCGCGATTAGAAAATGCCGCTGCGCGGCGCAGAAAAGCCAAGTCAAACCGTAAATAAGTCTAGGCGTAAGATCCTGCCGCATAACCAGACGCCCAGGCCCACTGAAAGTTGTAGCCCCCCAAGTGACCGGTAACATCGAGAACTTCGCCAATGAAATAAAGATCTGGCTGAGTTTTACATTCCATAGTCTTTGAAGAAATATGGTCTGTATTGACGCCGCACAGAGTCACCTCTGCGGTTCGATAGCCCTCAGTTCCTGACGGTTTTAATTGCCAATTAGACAAATGATCCGCCAAGGTCTCAAGCGTTGCATTGGCTATTTCTGCAATGGGCGTTTCGGCGTGTTGTGGCCAATAACGTGTCTGTAACGACTGTGTCAAACCTTTGGATAGCAATGGCGCGATCAGATTACGCAAGAGACTTTTAGGGTTGGACTGTTTGTAACCCAGCAAAAGCGCCAATGCATCTTGGCCGGGCAATAAGTTCACACTAATAAATTGCCCAGGTTGCCAATAACTAGAAAGCTGAAGCGCCGCGGGGCCGCTAATACCACGATGGGTAAACAGTAAATTCTCTCGAAAGCTAATGCCATTGACGGACATCTCTACATCAACAGACAAACCCGAATTGGTCTCGCTAATGTCTTTGACCCAATCACTGAAGGTAAAAGGTACCAGCCCTGCGCTTCGGGGTAATAATTGCAGACCAAACTGTTCTGCAATGTCATAGCCAAAACCCGAAGCCCCCAGCGTTGGTATCGACAGACCACCAGAGGCAACGACCAATGACTGGCAATGAAGTTTTTGGCCTGCCACAGAGAGATTAAAACCGCCCTCTTCAACAGGTGCAATTTGACTGATAATCGACTTAGTTCGAATGACCACCTGCGCTGCAGTGCACTCATCAAGTAACATTTTCAAAATATCTTTGGAAGAGTTATCACAAAATAGTTCACCATGACTTTTTTCATGATAAGGAATGTTATGACGTTCAACTAGGTCAATAAATTGCCATTGGTTGTAGCGATTCAGCGCGGAAATACAAAAATGTGGATTTTGGGAGAGATAATTTTCAGGGGTTATGTCCAAATTGGTGAAATTACAGCCACCACCCCCTGACATGAGGATCTTCTTCCCGACTTTATTGCTGCTATCTAGCACTAATACCGAACGGCCTCGCTGTCCCGCAGTAAGGGCGCAGAACAAGCCCGCAGCGCCACCGCCAATGACAACAACATCGTAGGCCTTCATAGTGCTGTATCACCTAATAGCTGCTGCCAACGCTGTTCAATGTTATTCCGACCAATGTCTTGGAGCGTCTTAATATTGCGGGCAGGTATTTGCTCGGGGTTAGTAAATTTTTGTAGAGCTGATGCCATCATATCTTCGCGTAAAAAATGGATCAGCGGATAGGGTGACCGGTTGCTGAAATGGCTTGCCGACTCGACTGGCTCCTCTGCAAATTGGTAGTGTGGATGAAAACTGGCTAACTGAATAACACCCTCTAAGCCGGCGTCGATTAAAAGGGTTTCAGCAAGATCAACAACATCGAGATAATCTTCAAAGTCACCCAAGGCGTTGGGAATGACCAACAAACTGGTAGCAATATCCAGCTCTGATGTGCTCTGAATAAGATTTAACTCAGCCAGAAAGGTTTGCATGATCTGCTCTAGATCAGTTGACTCGCATATTTTTATTCTTAGCCCATCCGACGTTACCACTGGCGCCGCGAACGGGCATAAGTTGAGGCCCACAACAAAGTGCTCGAGCCAAGCTCGAACCTGCTGCTCTATCACGGACACAACCATCGCGGACATAGTAAATCCAAGTTGGATAATAATAGGCGCAGGATACCCATTACCATGAATCGGAACAAGGAATGACTGACAAGCAAGGTAGGAGATTTCCTCTAATCAGAGCGCTTTTTCCGTTAAATGTGGCTTTTTTTTATTTTGAGCCCAAATTCAAGCATTTTTTTGGATTCAATACTCGAAATGAAGATTTCATAGAGACCCATGCCGACATGCTTGTGAGCATGCTTTTGGGTAATGAAAATTTATCCCAATAGCCAGCAAAACCACGTCTACTATAGACCGTTAATCACACAGATAATTAAGCCCTAAAACTGGGTTAAAACAGACTCTAAAATCGTCCCATTATTTTTGTCTGTTAAGAGAAAATAGTGCTTTGAAATAACCCTCTTTAAGAGTACATTGGCGCCCAAATTAACTGAGTGCTTTTGTCATGCCTGTTCGTACCGTTGTCGCCATTTGGCCGCTCTTTGCTGGCCTCTCTCTTATTGGTCTCGCCGTTGGCGTACAAGGCAGTTTATTGGGCGTGCGTGCAGCTTTAGAGGGCTTTGATGATCTTCTAATCGGACTGTTAATGTCCTGCTATTTCGCCGGCTTTTTAGCCGGGTCACTGCTTACACCACGAATGATTCAACGCGTTGGTCACATTCGAATTTTTGCAGCTTTATCAGCGGTAGCATCAGTCACTATTTTAGTGCATGCGTTATTTGTAAACCCCTGGGTATGGGCGCTAATGAGATTGCTCACTGGCTTTGCATTTTCAACCATTTATGTTGTGTCAGAAAGCTGGCTCAATCAATCCTCTAACAATGGTAATCGTGGCCAAATTTTATCCCTGTATACCACTATTTTGCTCGCTGGAATTTGTGCAGGTCAATTTATGCTAAATGTGGCTGCCCCCTCTGAATTTACCTTGTTTATTTTAATCTCGGTGATGGTGAGCGTCGCTGCCGTTCCGATTTTATTGTCAATAGTACAGACACCTCCTATTGAAGAGACTGAGCGAGTGACCATGAGCCATCTTTGGTACCGCACTCGAGTTGGCGTCATTGCCATCATAATGTCCCAATGGGTATCGAGCATTCTTTTTAGTATGGGCGCGGTGTACGCCACAAAACTTGGATTCAGCGTTTATCAAGTGGCTAATTTTATGGGCGCCATGATGGCGGGCGGAATGATTCTGCAATGGCCTCTAGGAAAGCTATCAGACAGTATTGATCGACGCTGGGTAATCGGATTTTCAAGTTTAGCGGCTGTGGTTCTGGCTGTTATTATCAGTTTTATGAACGATGCATCTACCTGGCTATATTTTTTGGTGTTCTTATTTGGCGGCTGTTCTCTTTCTCTGTATTCGATCGTGGTCGCCTTTACTAATGATCACTTACGTCCTGCTGAGATTGTACCTGCCAGCGGTACTATTATTCTGATCAGTGGGCTGACATCGATTACCGGACCCATCACTGCGGTTTTTTGGTTACAAATTTTTGGATTGAAAAGCTTTTTTATACTCATTGCAGTCAGTTTAATGGGGATGGGCGTAATGAGCATTTGGCGTGTTCTGACTATTCCTGCTCTACCTTCTGAATACAAAGGGCAGAGTACTCTGCAGGCAGCGGCAGCACCTGTTGGTATTATCTTACACGCGGAAGAGGAGCTGCCCACAGAAGCCTAAGATATTTAACGAACATATCCAATAATGGCAATAAAGTGCGCAGTTGAACCCGCCAAGACAGCAAAGTGCCAGATACCATGGGAGTGTTTCAGGCTCCACGTTTTATCAGCGACGTAGAATATGACACCCACCGTGTAAGCAACGCCGCCGGCAACCAACCAATTAAAACCAACGGCATTCATGGCTTCTTTTAAACCAGAAAAGTCCAGCGCACACGCCCAGCCCATGGCTAAATAGATGATTAATTGGGCCACTTTAACTCGACGGCCCGACAAAAATATTTCACTCAATATACCAATCAGCGCGAGTGTCCAGATAACAATCATAATCCACCAACCACTACCATCCCTCAAACTAACAAGCATGAATGGTGTGTAGGTACCTGCTATCAACAAATAGATAGCAATGTGGTCAAACAATTGAAATAGGCGCTTCAAACCAGTAGGCCGGAAACTGTGGTACAAAGTGGACATGGTGTAGAGTAAAACCAGTGACACTCCAAAAATAGTAAAGCTCGAAATAATCCAAGGATCTGCAGTCTGCACACTGACGGTTAAAAGTGAGCCCAAGCCCACTAGAGCTAATGCAGCTCCAACCAGATGACTAATACTATTCAGCCGTTCTCCGTAGTACATAATCGTTCTCAGCCTATAATTTTAGTGATGGCTTTCAGTAGTTACAGCTGCATGATCAGCAGCCCTCATGTGACCAATCATGCGCTCTAGCATGTCAGGCAACACATCCTCAGGCACGTTGTGGCCCATACCTGGAAAAATAACTATCTCTGAGTTTTGTATAAGCTCAGCGGTATGTTGACCATGTGATGGCAGAACAAGGCCATCATTCTCACCGTGAATCACTAATGTTTTGGCCGCAATTGTTTTGACCTCTTCAGAGCGATCGCCCGTTTTGTAAATAGCCATCAATTGACGCGGCATTGATTCAGGGTAAAACCCACGATCTCTCATTGCTTGGCTAAGTTTTTCTGCAGCCTCGCCTGATGCAAAATTAGTCAAACGTCCCCTTGCCTCTTTTGTTGGAGGAGGCAGATGTTTAGCAAAAGTAGTAGACATTACTGAGGTTAAACTACGCACCCTCTGTGGATATTGAGCGGCTACCTGCTGAGCAATCATGCCTCCCATAGAGAAACCAATAACATGAGCCTTCTCATAACCAACGGCGTCAAGAAGACCCACAGCATCTGCAGACATATCATCTAGGGCGTACGGCGCATTCACGGCAAATCCCAATTGGTCTTTTAGCAGTTGCCACCATATTACCGGTTGCCCCCAATCATCAAATCGCGTGGAGCCTCCGGTATCACGATTATCAAAAATCAATACTTGGTAACCCGCTTGCTCAATGCCACGGACCATATTATCTCCATGAACTCTATTTGACGCCCCGAGACCCATAATCATGACGACTTTTGGATTGCCTGGGTTACCAATTTCGCGGTAGGCTATTTCGACATTGTTAACCAATGCTGTTTTTAACGGATGTTCAACAATGTAATCAGATGAAAAATCAGCATGGGCAAAAGATGCAGTTGTGACCAGTATTAGAGAAATGAGAGTCTTGAGCATTAGTTTTCCTTTTGTTCACCATTGGCGGCACCTCGATTTTTTCGACGTGCCTTCTAATTCTAGTTTAAGGACCATAGTAGGCCTGAACTAATAAATCTATATCTACTTACATTCAATTGCAGACTCAGTAGTCATAAACCCGTGAAGCACCCCTAAATGACATTGATCAATTTATCAATTTATCAACTTTTATCTAGCCAAACTTGAGACAGAGTATTTTCGTCGTATCTGAATCGAAAAAATCAGCTTTGCCGTATACTTTGCAACTCCAAGTCATCAGATATAAATCTAAACTCAGGCCGAAAATATTTCATGCAACTTAGTTGGTTCGACAATGATGCTACACAATTATCTGAGGGCTTTCCCGAAAAGATGGTGCTGCTTGATTGTGAAACAACAGGAGGTAATGCTACTCGCAACCGCATTATCGAAATCGGGCTACTTGTCATTGAAGACGGTAAGCTGATTAAACGTTGGCAAAGCTTTATCGACCCTCAAACAGCGCTACCCCCTTTTATTCAAAAAATTACCGGTATTAACCCTGGCATGTTAATTGGCGCTCCGATTTTTAGTGATATTGCGGAGGAGCTTCTCCAGTATCTCGATGGTCGTACGCTAGTCGCCCATAATGCGCGGTTTGACTATGGGTTCATCAAAAATGAATTTGCCAGAATGGATGTTAAGTTTTCAGCTAAGCCATTGTGTTCAGTCAAGTTTAGCCGTGCCCTATTTCCACAGTTTAATCGTCATGGGCTATCTCACATTATTAAACGTTTTGACTTAACCATCGAAAATCGTCATCGCGCCATGGATGATGCCGAAATGATTTATCAGTTCTTTTTAAAATCTTCCGCCTTATTTTCTAGTGAAGAAATAGCTGCTACCTGCAAGCAGCAACTAAAAAGATCCTCATTGCCGATGAATCTCCCCAGTAGTGAAATTGATAAATTACCACCCTCTGCTGGCGTTTATTATTTCTATGACCTGAAAGGTGTTCTTCTATATGTGGGCAAAAGTGTTCATATCCGCAATCGAGTAATGAGCCACTTCACTCAAGACCATAAGAATGCCAAAGATTTACAAATGAGCGCGAAAATTGCTCATGTTGATTTTCATAAAACACCCTCTGACTTCGGTGCGCAGATACTAGAGAGCAACCAAATCAAAGCACTAAACCCGCTCTACAACCGTCGACTTCGCCGGGTGAAAAAGATGCATCAATTTCATAGCTATGAAGACAGTCTGGGGTATAAACGATTAACGGTTAAAGCTGTTGATATCGATAGTGAAATAGATGAGACAAATATTGGCTTGTTCCGCTCTCCTCGTCAGGCCATTAAAAAACTAGAATCTCTGGCGGACCAATTCTCGCTATGTCACAAATTACTCGGACTAGAAGCCGCTCCAACCAGCAATAACAAACCGTGTTTTCGCGCTCAGCTCAATAAATGCTTAGGAGCTTGTCATGGTGGTGAAGCACCGGAGCTCTATAATCAGCGGATTATCAGGGCACTAGAGGGCTACCAACTTCAGGTTTGGCCCTACATCGGGCCAGTTCTTATCGAAGAAAGAAACACTGAAGACCCTGAGCAGTCGGCGCTGCATTTGATTGACAACTGGCGCTACGTGGCGCAATTAAACTCACCAGATGAATTATTTGATCTTGGGCTTCAAACAATAAATACACTCCAATCAACCGAAGCTTTAGGCCAATCGACGCGCACTGACGATTCACTGGCAACCATAAATTTTGATCTTGATATTTATTTTATTCTGGTCCGCTTTTTGATTGATGACAAACGAATGAAGATGAACAACATTAGAATATGGCCTCTCATGGAAATAGTGCCTGACCATTTTGACGACTTAATGTAGTCATGGCGCCCCACACATTTTAAAGCCTTTCTTTTATTCTACTAAGGCTACGCTTTTTTGGTAAAGATCCACGAGTATTCCTGCCAGTTTTGTTTAATGGATAAGATTTAGTTTTCTGAACAACGGCACGTGAGTTTGCGTCTTGTTTTAAGGTCGATTTCGCAACATTGCATCATCCTCCGATTTAGCGATACTCAATAATTTTGATTGTTACCCATCGACATTCCTATGACGAACCGTATGTCTCAAAAAGCTGGCAAGTAACTTTAGAGCACCTATCTAGATTGGCGCGTAACTCTAGATTCTTATACGAATAATAATGATAATGATAATGATAATGAGAACTGCTTGCATTAAGGTTGCAATTATGTAAAATACCGCCCAAGCACACAATAATTGCAGTCATATTGTTGCCTATAGCTTTTTATTATGCACAAATTTTTTTCTAAAGGACTAGTATGCTCAAATTTCGCGATATTTCATTTATTAATTTGACTCTAATATTCTCATTCAGTATCTCGCTTGCCTACGCGGATCACGCTGAGAAATCACAATTTTTTGAAGAGATAACTATTGTTGGCAACAAAGATCGAGCAAACACAGTGGCTGGTTCTGCTCATTTTATTTCTGATGCAGACCTAGAAGTATTCAACTACGCCGACATACAACAAATCTTGCGCCAAGTGCCTGGTGTTAATTTACAGCTTGAAGACGGCTATGGCTTGCGTCCTAACATTGGAATTCGCGGAGTACAAACCGAGCGAAGTGGCCGCATCATGTTACTGGAAGATGGCGTCCCTATAGCGCCAGCACCTTATGCCGCATCAAGCGCTTACTATTTCCCTACTGCCGGTCGTATGTATAGCGTCGAAGTGTTGAAAGGTCCTGCCGCAATTACCGAAGGTCCTAATACGATTGGTGGTGCAATTAACATGATCTCTACACCTATCCCAGAGGACACTGAAGGTAAGGTCGTTGCCGAAGTCGGCGGCAATTCCACAACACGAGTACATGCAGCTTATGGTTCTACTAATAGCGATGGTTTTGGTTATTTGATTGAAACTCATCAATGGAAGAGTGATGGATTTCAATCAATTGACGGCAGTAATAGTGGTACCGGTTTAGATATCAGAGACTACACCTTGAAGTTAGGGTACGCTTCCGTTGATTCTCGCCATGCATTTGAACTGAAATATCAGTACGCTGATCAAGACTCTAACCAAAGTTATTTAGGCATTACTGATGCTGACTTTGACCTAAACCCTTACCGTCGTTACTCGGTATCACAAAACGACGTAATGACTACCGAGCATAAACAACTGATATTGCGCCATGATTTTTCCATACGTGATAACTTAAATATGACCACTACTGTCTATAATAATGATCATGCTCGAAGTTGGTACAAGCTTGATAAACTGGGTGGCGTTGGTCCTGAGAAGATTATTGCAGATATCAATAAAGGGACTACTGCATCTTCTGACTTAGTCTTGCAGGCTATTTTATTGGGCGGCGATAGTGCCTTTGGCGATGTAGCCATTAAAGATAATAACCGGAATTATTATTCACGTGGTCTGTCGGTTAAATTTGATTGGTTACTAAACGGAAATTCAACGACTCATGATATTGAAGTGGGTTTGCGATATCACCAAGATGAAGAAGATCGCTTGCAACGTTCTGACAAATACACTCAAATCGACCAAACCCTAATTTTGGACTCCATAGGGGTGACCGGTGGCAATAAAAACAACCGTGTTGTCCAGGCAGAAGCACTAGCTATTTACATTAAGGATGATATTACCTTCGGTAACTTTATTGTTACGCCCGGTGTGCGTTTTGAAGATATTGAACTCGAGCGTCGTGACTGGAGTACTCTTCCTCGCAATGCAACGCCTAGTCTAAAACAGAATAGTGTTACCGCTGTATTGCCAAGCATCGGCGTGCTGTATAACGTCAATGACAAACTTTCACTGTTAACTGGCGCATACAATGGTTTCGGCACTCCAACAACCACTAGTGGTGTTGAGGAAGAGCAGGCACTTAATGTCGAGCTTGGTGGGCGTTATCAGCAAGCTGACTTGATGATTGAGTTAATTGCCTTTACCAGTGACTACGAGAATCTGGTGGGTGAATGCACCGCATCTTCAAGCACGAGTGATTGTGATATTGGCGATCAATTTAATGGCGGTGAAGCCACTGTTCGCGGGCTGGAATTTCAATTAACCAATAATTATCAGTTAACTGATAACACGGCTATGCCAGTATCGATTGCCTATACATACACAGACGCAGCGTTTGACAGTACCTTCGACGGCGAGTTTTTTGGTGATGTTAGTAAAGGTGATCCGATTCCCTATATTCCAAAGGCTCAAGTAGCTCTAGCGTTAGGTTTAGAGAATGGTCCTTACCGCGTTAACGCCAATCTTAATTATGTTGATGCGGTTTGCGTAAAAGCAAGTTGCGTTGATTTTGAAAAAACCGATGATTCAACTGTGTTAGATCTAGTTGGTAATTATCAAGTCAATGACAGCTTAGGTGTGTACCTGAGACTAGAAAATATTACAGATGAAGTCGATATCATTGCGCGCCAACCTAAAGGGGCTCGTCCTAATAAAGCAAGATCAGTAACAATCGGTATGCGATTAACGCTTTAGCTGTAGGGATAACGCTAACAAGTTAGATAGATTTATTGGGAGCTGGTAACAGCTCCTTTTTTGTATCAGAAAAAAGGGTCTATAAAAAACCCACGTTAGCTGATGCATCTGCCGACTGGGTATGCCCCACAACGCGAGAGTGTTAAAGTCTTATCTAACGTCACCTAGTCGCATCCTAACGCATCAGCTTTTTTTGTGCCGCCATAGTTTGTTTTGTGGCCTCAAATACCGTTAGTTTTGGGTCCGCAGCACCAGTGCGACCAATGGCATCAATCTGGCCATAAAACCAATACTGCACTGCAAAGCCAGCTACAGCTTTGAGGATATTAAGATTGCTCAGCCACGCTAACCAGCTTGGAAATAACGATAAAGAATTCTCATAACGCGGTAATTCATCAAGGCCAGTGAGTAATTGATTGGGTGCATCGGTCATAACACACATAGGCCTTCCCAAACCAATCACATCGGCACTACCACTTTCAATCGCCTGCTCCATAGCGGCCCTCTGCCTAAAACCCCCAGTGACCATTAATGGCACAGAAACCTTTTCACGCATGGCAACCGCAAAATCAACAAAATAAGCCTCCCTCATCAATGTCGATTGCGCCACATTCTGTTTCTCTTCTTCTTCCATGCCAGCAAGACCCAGCAATTTTGGTTGCTCGTAGGTACCCCCAGAAATTTCGATTAGATCAATACTTGCCTCTTCCAACCACTGCGCAACTTGTAGACTCTCTTCAAAGGCAAAACCACCCTTTTGAAAATCTGCGCTGTTAAGCTTTACCGCCACGGGAAAATCGGGCCCTACTGCCGCTCTCACTGACGCCACTACTTCCAATAGAGCGCGGACACGGTTGGTTAAATCACCGCCGTATGCATCAATACGTTGGTTACTTCGAGGACTTAAAAATTGCGATAGCAGATAACCATGGGCGGCATGAATTTGCACACCCGTAAAACCAGCCTCTTTTACTGCTGCTGCACAGATTCCAAACCGTTGCACAATGTCATGAATTTCTTCTATCGTCAGAGCCTCTGGCTGGCCAAACTGACCTCCTGGCAACCCTAACTTTATGGCCGAAGGTGCCTTAGGGCTTTTATTAACCAGTTTTTGCGTCTGGCGACCAGCATGGCTTATCTGCGCCCAAAATTGGTTGCCATTACGAGTGGCGGCGGCGGCCCAACGTGCCAAGGCATCATGCATCTCTGCGCTGGGCGGCCTATCAATAACGACATTACCCGGGCGTTCAAGATGGTGCTTGTCGATAATAATATTTCCCGACAATAACATACCCGCACCGCCGTCACTCCACAAACCATAGAGTCGCGCAAGCTCAGGCGTTGGTATTCCTTCAGCCGTCGCTAAACCCTCGGTCATTGCGGCTTTCGCAAAGCGATTCGGTAAATTTGTGCCGCACGGTAATTTTACCTTTTGAGAAAACAATGTAGTCATAGCCAGCCCTTGAAAATAGTTTTTGCAGCCAAAATAAATTCGGCGCACTAAAGTGTATGAAAAACGTACGTAAAGGTATAGTTTTTATACACTTTGTTGTTATCCTTCTCGCCCTTCAATATTTATACATAATCTAAGGTAAAAAATGGACTTCGAGTATTATCAAACAACGGTAAAACAATCTTCTACATTTCCCATTGACCGTGCATGGGGCCAAGGGAGAAGCGCTTTTGGTGGTCTTACCGCAGCCCTTGTTTTAACCCATATCGAACAACAAACGGGGCTTACTGATCGCGATCTTAGAACCATTAATATTCATTTTTGTGGGGCAGTCATTCTGGATGAACCCTGTGAATTTAAGCATCGCGTATTATCTGAAGGGAAATCTGTATTTCAGGTTGAAGGTCAGTTACTGCAAGATGGTCAGGTGAAAACTCAGATAGTAGCCTGCTTTGGTGCGCAACGGCAATCATCAGTACAGGTCGCCTACAAACCTACCTTCGCCGAAAAAAGTGTATCTGAGTCGATGAAATTTCCAGTTATTAAAGGTGTTACGCCTGAGTTTGTTCAGTATTTTGATTTACGTGTTACCGACGGTAGCTTGCCCGGTAGTGGAACCAAACAATCAAGATTGGCTGGCTGGATGCGCTTTCGAGATCCGACAAAACCACTTGATGACAGTGCTATGTTATGCCTGATTGATGCATGGCCTCCGGCAGTAATGCCGATGCTACATAAGCCCTCACCAACCAGTTCAATCACTTGGAATCTTGAATTTATTCAACCACGTGAGCCATTGCAAACGGATGATTACCTGTTTTACGAGTGTGATGTGATTCAAGCTGATTTTGGGTACGCTCATACTGAAGCAAAAATATTTCACCCCAATGGTCAGCTATTGGCGTTGAGTCGTCAGTTGGTTGGTGTCTATGACAAACGCGGTTGAAGCGTCAGTAAGAATATAAAACTTAGTTTCTTGATACTACCTAGAGCTAGTAGGCATCAATGGTGGTCGAACGCCTTTTGGTTAAGGTCGTTCTAGCTCTACGTATTTTGAGGCAATGTAATAGCCATCTCCTCCCATCTTGCCAACCGAGTCTATTTGCGCCTGATTGATGATGCCATCACTGTATAAATCATCGCGCACATAGACTGAGCTTACATCCAATAATACAACCGTACCGCTACCCACGCCGTCGCCAATCCGTAGAATTTCTCGTAACGTACATTCATATCGAACCGGAGAATGGGTAACAGATAATGGTGCCACTCGAGAACTACTGCAACATTCAACGTCTGCATACTCAAATTCACTTTGACTAAAGGGGAGAGTTGCACTCGTTGAATTCATCGTGTTCATAAGATCGCTGCTAACAATATTAACCACGCATTCACCTGTTTCTATGAGGTTTTTGAGCGTGTCCTTGTCTATGCCAGTTCTTGGCATAATCTGCGTGTAAAGCAGCACAGGAGGACTACAACTGGCAACGGTGAAAAAAGAATACGGAGCAAGATTATCAACTCCATCTCTTGATCGAGTGCTAACCCAAGCAATGGGTCTGGGTGTTACACCGCCGTTAAGTAAGCGATATTTTGCTTGGTTGTCTAGCCCTGGAATATCAAAATTCATGCTTTACTCGCTTCAGTAAATTACCATTAAGGTTATTCGACTAAGTATAGGTTGAGTAAGAGACTTAACAAGTCTTACATCAACCAGAACGTAACGACTATTTACTGTATTTGAATCTACTGCCCTTAATGAAAACACCCGCTGTGGTCTACCCAAACTGACTAAAGATTTATTACTTTACCTATGGCAATATAGTCCCTGAAGAGAAACACGACTTACCCAGCTTTAGAGGTAAGCGTAATAATAACAAAGACCTAGGTCTAGAGATGGGTAAAGCTTTCATTTGTAATCGTCAAGACAGCGTTAGCATTAGTGCTAGTGCACTGCTATTGGTTGGGCTTATTTTGATGTCTAATGCCTCTGCGGCGAACAATGATTTTCAATTGAGTAATACCTGCCCACCCAGTTTTGGTCTCAGTGAGGACAATCGCTGCTCACTGCGGCATATGTATCAACTTTACGACTCTTTACAAGACAGTGGCATTGGCGGTTTAAAAACCGCCTTACCAGAAGCGCGTGATGGATTCACACCGCAGCAAATTGACCTGGGAAGACTACTGTTTTTTGATCCTATTTTGTCGGCTGACAATAGCATGTCATGTGCGACTTGCCATAACCCTGCACAGGGTTTTGGAGATGGTATGGGTAGGAGTGTCGGAATTAAGGGTCATGTGCAAATGCGTTCTGCACCAACCTTGTGGAACAGTACATTTTTGACGTCATTTTTTTGGGATGCTCGCGCGCAAACTTTAGAGGAGCAAGCTCTAGATCCTCTTTTCAGCGCTAATGAAATGGGCAATACTCCCGAGCAGTTAATGTCGAGTCTACAAAGTGCTACCGCCTATAAAGGATTGTTCAAGCAAGCGTTTCCTGACGCAGTCACAGCTATGTCAGTGGATCATGTCATTACCGTATTAACCGCTTTTCAAAGCTCTCTGGTGTCTCTCAATAGCCGCTATGATCAGTATGCACATGGCTATCATCAGGCATTAAGTGAGAACGAGATTGCCGGCTTAAATGTATTTAGGTCGTTCGTTGCACGTTGTTCACAATGTCACACACCTCCGTTGTTTACTAATCAACAGATTGCTGTAATTGGAACCCCAGAGCCGGAAGGATTACCCCGAGATATTGGCGCGCAAC
>Ga0206130_10001670_pt1 | contig 31798 bp, 33 predicted proteins | sample Helgoland_Spring_9_FD_148637 | JGI IMG/M metagenome (GOLD analysis project Ga0206130, IMG submission 148637) | Pelagic subsurface seawater microbial communities from Kabeltonne, Helgoland, North Sea - Helgoland_Spring_Bloom_20160512_1 | ecosystem: Environmental > Aquatic > Marine > Epipelagic ...
GCTGTAGTGACAACTACTTCTCTTTTTTGAAATCCATTGCTTCCAAAAGTTTGTGTTTCTCCAATTAGTTTAATCTTTCCTTGTACTTCCATCTTTTAATCTATTATTTGTTCATTAAATCTATTGCTAGTAGTAATCTAAAAGCATCAAAAACAATCCCCTTTTGCAACATATCTTTTGCTTGTTTTTGAGTATTCTCTTTATTAGTAAGGTCAATATGTGGGCATTTATCAATTCCCAACTTTATAAATTCTCTAACTTCTTCTTCATTCGGTGTTTTTTCAGAATTTCCTAAAATACCTAGGTCATTTCCTGTTAAAACAGTACTGTTTCTAATTGATATTGGTAAGGCATCTACTCCTATTCCCATTGTCCTAATAGGTTTTAGCACTTCAAACATTCCTTCCTTAGATCTGTTATACCAGTTGGCTCCCATACGGGCAACAGTATCAATTTTCACTGCATCAATTTTACCTTCAGCGTCTAAAACAGACTCTTTAATATGTAATTTAACTACCTCAGCTATTATTAAATTTCCAGCTCCACCTTCGGTACCCAATTCAATTACATCATTAACTTTACATTCAAATTGAACTGGAGCTTCTCCTACTCTAGGAGGCTTTACCATGTCTGAAGGCACTTGAGTAAATCCAGCTTTTACAAACTCATTAACACCATCTGGGTATTCGGTAGATGACAATGACATTTGTTGTACCATCTCAAAATTAACAATATTTATAACCACCTCTTTTGTTTTTAATGCATTTTCTAGGGTATGTTTAGTTGTGTTGTCTCGGACCCTTCTCGCAGGCGAAAAAATTAATATGGGTGGATTGGCACTAAAAACATTAAAAAAACTAAAAGGTGATAAATTTATATTTCCATCTTTATCCATTGTACTCGCAAAAGCAATAGGGCGCGGTGAAACAGCGCTTAATAAATAACCATGTAATTTTGCGGTACTAACTTCTTTTGGTGTAATTGAAATCATCGTCTGCAAATATATCGAAACCGCTACTTGTGTAAAAATATGTTTATACAATAATATCAACATATTTACTTTATATTTACTCTAAAGCATCAAAAGCGAATTATATTAAAAAAATATGCTAAAAAATACCTCAACAACTCGTTTGTTATTATTCATCTCTTCAATAACTATCATTTCATTAATTATTTGGAATACTTTTTCTTTTTTCAAAATATTAAAAGAAAATGAACTGACAAAAATGGAAATTTGGGCAACAGCTCAAAAAGACATAAAAAAAAGTGATAAATTAAAACTAAGTTTTAGTGAAACATCATTAGAAGTTTTAGAGACTAACAATACTACTCCTATGATTTCATATAGTCCCAAAGAAGAAACTTATATTCATAGAAACATTCCTGAAAATAAAATTAATACACCAAAAAAAAGAGACCGACTAATTGAACAATTTACTGAAGAATACGAACCTATAAAAGTATTTTATAACAATGAATTATTACAGACTATTTATTTTGGTAATTCACCACTCATCAATAAAATAAAATTTTATCCGGTCCTGCTTATCTTCATTATGTTACTTTTCTTTTTTGCAATTTATTTCTTTTTTAGGACCGCAAAAGCTTCCGAACAAAATAAACTTTGGGCAGGCATGGCAAAAGAAACGGCACATCAAATAGGCACACCATTATCTTCATTGGTTGGTTGGGCTGAGATATTAAAATCTGAAAATGTAAATCCAGATTATATTCATGAAATAGAAAAAGACATTGAGCGCTTAAAAATAATTACCGATCGATTTTCTAAAGTTGGATCCATTCCTACTATGGAAAAAACAGATGTTGTTAAAGAAACTAAAGCTTCTTTCGATTATATACAAAGACGTTCCTCGAAGCTTATTAATTTCTCCCTGGACATTCCAGAGACTCCCTTAATGGTTAATTTAAATCCACAATTATATAGTTGGACCATCGAAAATATTGTTAAAAACGGAATAGACGCTATGAAAGGAAAAGGAGATATAGAAATTTCTATAACTACTAATTTAAAATCAGCTTTTATTCGAATTTCTGATACTGGAAAAGGTATTCCAAAAAAGGATTTTAATAAAATATTTAGTCCAGGTTTTACATCTAAGAGAAGAGGATGGGGATTGGGACTTTCCCTAGCAAAAAGAATTATTGAAGGCTATCACAAAGGCAGGATACGAGTTTTAAAAAGCAGTCCTAGTGAGGGAACTACCATGGAAATTATCTTATACTTACAAAACGATTAATAGTTAGATTTAATTTTTTTTGCCAAAGCAATAAACGCTTCGTTATCCATCGCTATTTTATGTTTAAAAGACATGTCTTTCATCTCATTTAATGGAATTAAATGCACGTGAACATGAGGAACTTCTAAACCAATCACAGACATTCCAACTCGATTACAAACCAGTGTTTTTTCAATTGCTAATCCCACCTTTCTAGCAAATTGCATTAATCCTAGATAGGTTTCTTCATCAAGATCTAATAGTTTATCAACTTCCTTTTTTGGAACACAAAGGGTGTGGCCTTTTGCATTTGGTTCTATATCTAAAAACGCAATAAAATGATCGTCTTCAACAATTTTATAACACGGGAGTTCTCCATTAATAATTTTTGTAAAAATAGAAGCCATAATTAAACTCTGCTTAATTCAACAACTGTAAACTTCATAGTGCCGTTAGGTACCGTAACCTCAGCAACATCTCCCACTTGTTTTCCCAATAGACCTTTTCCAATTGGAGAATCTACCGATATTTTACCAGTTGATAAATCCGCCTCACTTTGAGCCACTAATTTATAAGTCATTTCTAAGCCATTGGATTGATTTTTAATCTTTACTGTAGAATGTATTAACGCTTTTGAAGTATCTAATTGAGATTCATCTATTATTCTTGCTGTTGATAAAGTTCTCTCTAATCTTGAAATATGCATTTCTAACATTCCTTGGGCTTCTTTAGCAGCATCGTATTCTGCATTTTCACTTAAATCTCCTTTATCTCTCGCTTCCGCTATATCTTGAGATGCTTTCGGACGCTCTACATCTTTAAGTTGGTTTAACTCGTCTCTTAATTTTTTTAATCCTTCTGCGGTATAATATGACACTTTACTCATAAACTTAATTTTTAAATAATTGTAATCAGTTTTTTAATAAAAACAATCCTGCTTTCGCAGCAATAAAAAAATCCCACACAAGATGGGATCACTATATACAAAGATAGTAAAAATAAAAATATCATCTATTTTTTATTGTATTTTTGCTATACAATACTATGAAAATGAAAAAAATAGCAATCGCATTATTATTAAGTATAACTTTAATATCTTGTAATAGTAGTGATGATAATAATCAAAATCCGAACCCCTATTTAGTTACTCCTCCAGTGAGTTTAAGCTTAAACTTAAATCTTCCAGAATATACCGATTTAAAATTCCCAGGAAATAGTATTATTGTAACCAATCAAGGTATAAAAGGAATTATTATTTATTGTATTAATACCGATTTATATACTGCTTCTGAATTAAGCGACCCCAATCACAACCCAAGCTCATGTTCAAAAATGGACGTGATTGGAATAATCGCAACTTGTCCTTGTGACGATGGTAACAAAAACGATATAGTAACAGGACAATTTACTCCTCCAAACAACGAAAAATACCCAATGTTGCAGTACCGCGCTCAACGAAACGGAGATGTTGTTAATATTTATAATTAATATCCAGTTATAATTTTATAATAGCCCCAATTAAAAAGTTAATGGTTGCTTGGGGATAATATCCGGTGCCTTCTACTGTCGTTGTGACACCTGGAACCGAAAAAGTATCATCATAAGTATAATAATAACCATTTGATACATACTTTACATTAAAAATATTATTCACCAATCCTGTTAATACAATTTCTCTTAAAAAAGGAATGTTATTTAAGGTATAAGAAATATTAAAATCGTTTATAAAATAGGCCTCTAACTGTGAAACATCACTATCGACATTCCCCATATACTGCTTGCCTACATATTTAGAATACAATCCTAATTGAAGATTCTTTATAGGTTCATATTCAATTTTATTAGCTGCAATAACGCTTGGAGAAAATGAAATATTAGTAGTTCCTAGATTTGTAAAATAACCATCAATAGGGGCAACAAAATCTTTGTTTTTATTCGTACTTAAAGCAATATTGGGTAGAATTCTAAAGTTATCAAAAATCGAAAATACTGCATCTATTTCTAGGCCTAAACGATAACTTTTACCACTTGTAGCTCTAACAGGAGCACCTACATCATCTATGGCGCCAGTAAGTACTAACTGATCTTTGTAATCCATAAAATAAAGATTAGTACTCACTTTTGTTTTCTTTGCAGCAAAACGCCATCCTAACTCATAATCATCTAATTTTTCTGGTTTTGTGATACCATTTTCAAAATCATTCCTATTGGGTTCTCGTTGTGCTCTTCCATAAGAAGCGTAAAGCTGATTTTTTTGACTTAGCTCGAAAGTTAGTCCTGCTTTTGGATTGAAAAAATTATAATCTTCATCAACCTCTAAAGGAACTTTATCCGAGGTTACTCCTGAAGTTTTATAATTTATAAATCTACCTTGTAAATCTCCATATGCAATCCATCGATCATTAATATAATAGGTGGTTTTTGCAAATAAAGTGAATTCGTTTTTTGCTCCATTCCCTTCATAATAACGATCTCTTATTCCAGAATTGCTAGCATATTGAGACCAAATTATTTCTCCAAAATGATCGCCATCGTAATGACTATAAAAAGCTCCAGCTGAAATATCCAATTGATCTTTCTTGTAATTTACATTGGCATTGACAACATAATAATCATTATCTAACCAACGTCTTCTTATTAAGTCGGTGGTATTTATAATTTCTTCACTGATAATGATGGGATCTAAATTATAAAAATCAAAATCTTGATCTTCTTTATACTGCTCGTAATATCCCCTACCATAAGTATAATTTAAACCTAAACTTGTAGTCCAATAATTATGGATTTTTTGATTCCAAAATAATTGATAATGATCTTGAGAATAATTATCAGTTTCATTGTCGTAAAACTTAACATTCCCTTCGTCATCTGTGTATATTCCTGAAGGGTTAAATGTCCTATCGGTTTCTAAAGTTTCAGCATCAATACCATACCATGCTTGATACGTTTTTTCTTTTCCACCAAAAACTAATGCCTTGATAAGAGTATTATCATTGACATATGCACCTTGTAAAAAATAAGATTTTAAATCTGAAGTTGCCCTATCAATATATCCATCCGAAGAAATTTTTGAAAGCCTACCGGACAGTTCAATATGATCATTTAATAACCCTGTACTAAATTTTACATTATACTTTTGCGAATTAAAAGACCCTCCAGCTAGACCAATTTCACCATAAGCTTTTTCTGAAATTGCATCGCTTAAAATGTTTATACTGGCTCCAAATGATCCCGATCCATTGGTTGATGTTCCAACACCACGCTGTAATTGTAAATTTTCTATAGATGATGCAAAATCCGGCATGTTTACCCAAAAAGTTCCTTGACTTTCAGAGTCATTATATGGGATCCCATTAATGGTAATATTCACTCTTGTAGCGTCACTACCTCTAACACGTATCGATGTATATCCAATTCCTGCACCAGCATCTGTTGTAGTAACTACTGATGGTAAATAATTTAATAGTACCGGAATATCTTGACCTAGATTTGTTTTAGCCAACGCTGCTTTATCTATATTCGAATGTGTAATTGGAGAATCTGCACTTACTCGAATCGATTGTACTAAAACTTCCTCAAGAATTTGAACTTTGGTACTGTCTTGAACTTTCTCTTGTGCCGATAAATTAAAAAATAATAAACTTAATCCAGCTGTAATTAGTTGTTTTTTCATAATAAAAAATAAATTAAATAAAAGGAGTAATTATTTTTTGTTATGTATAGTAAAATTTTGAAAGGTTTTCTTTCGGTTTTCCTAAACAGCATTACCTGTTCTAGGTTCTATGGGTATAATCTCAGCCATTTCTAGCACCCCTTTGAGATGCGACAAATATAATTAATTAATTAATTTTAGGTGGTTTTCGATTCATTTTTTTAGTAGTATTTTTCTTTTTAGTCTGAATGCGTTTCTCAACAGAAAATCTAGAAGGTTTTGTTTTTTTTCGAGGTATTTTAATCTTTAAATTTAATTGCAATAACTGTAGCATTTTATCAATTACAATAACTTTATTTTGATGTTGACTTCTAGTATCACTGCAAGAAAGTTGTACATATCCATCGGAAGATATTTTTGCAGCTAGTTTTTTTAATAAGCGTTCTTTTTCATTTTCTTCCAAACCATTTGAATTATGGATATGAAAACTAAGTACTATTTTAGAAGAAGTTTTATTTACATGCTGCCCGCCAGGGCCACTGCTTCTTATGGCTTTAAACACAAATTCATTGATAAGTAATTTTGCATCCATTATCTATAAAATATTCATAAAATTAAGCGTTGGGACGATGCTCGTTATGAAGTAGGTCATTTACTGTTTTAACTGGATTAAAAGTGAATAGTGGCACTTCTACAAATGCAGAATTCCAATCGGCCATTGCCCCATTCCAAAGTCCAGGTAACTCTAATGCTTTTAAAGGTTTCCCATCTTGATATTTTTTAGTTATAATACCTGCACTAGGATCTACATACTTTGATAAATCAAATTTATTTCCTTTGTAATCTCTTAGGGCACAAACCAAATCAACAGGATTAAAATGAGTTGCCTCACTAACAATAATTTGCTGCCTTTTATCATCAGGGTTAATTTGAGCTATTTCAACTATTTGAAGTGAAGTTGTTTCATCTTGATTTTTAATCCAGAATGGTCCACCCCCAGGAGCTCCAGTGTTTTTAACAACACCACAAACTCTAAGTGGTTTATTTAAAATATTAAAAATAGATTCGGCATCATTTGGAGCTTCTTTTATATTTAATTCGTTCCAAAGAAATGATTTTATTTCATTTATCATTTCTAGAGAAATACGTTCTTTATCCATAACCCTTAAATAGGTAAAAATTTTCTTTTGAATCCAAAGTAATTTTCCAGCTAACACTTTTTTATAATGCGCTATTTCTTCTACATATTCTTCTACGACTACATTATCGATGTTTTTAATAAAAATGATATCGGCATCAACCTCATTTAAATTTTCAATTAAAGCACCATGACCTGATGGTCTAAGCAAACATTCTCCGTTTGAATTTCTGAAGAAAGTATTATCATTTTTTACGGCGATAGTATCGGTTTCTTGTTTCTGAAATGAATAAGATATATGAAATTCAGTTTTTGTTTTTTTGGAAACTCTATTTTTAACCACTTGAAATTCTTTCTTAAAAAAATCAACATGTTTTTTTGAAAATGTAAAGTGTAAATATGCATTGTTATTTACGGAAGCGTAATAGGCAGTTTCATATAAATGCTCTTCAAAAGCAGTAGTAACATATTTATTATATTTATGAAAAGGGATTAATCCCTTGGGCAAATTCGAAAAATTTAATCCTTTTTCTTCCAACATTGTCTTGACAAGCAAATATATTCTAGTTCCTTTAGTACCGTGCTTAAAATTTGGATATAGTTCTCTTATTTTTTTACGAACAGCATTTAAAAAAGCAAAATCTTTTATTGAATTAATAAAGGTGTCTAACAGTTGATACTCTCCTTTTTTTAAATAAGAATTCAGTTTTGTTTCATTTGGATTGTAATCTTCTAAAAACTGAAATAAAAACTGAAACATTCGAGTTGCAGCACCAGATGCTGGGACAAATTTTATTATTACTAAATTGTTCTTTCTTGAATCATAAAACTCAATTAATTTTTTTTGGTCATCATTGGAAATCGATTCAATACCATTATTAATAGAAGCGGCATTCAAAATATCAACAAAAGGAATTCCATCAGAGAATGTTTTTAGTTGATAATAAATTTTCTCAATAGTTAATCCATGTCGCTTTAATTGCTCTATGTCTTTTTTTGATAAACTCATAGATTATTTTTTTAATAATTGATCAATGTGTTTTACGGCTTCTTCTAAACGTTCCTTTTTATTACCCTTCAATAGTATATAGGGTCTGTTATTTTCCTTTAAAACTTTTTCAAAAGCAAGAAACATTTCTAATCTTTCTTTTGGTTTATCCCTTAAATCATCTGCCTCCCAAGGAGTATCGATATAAGTTAGTAAGTATAACTGATATGTGTTTTCTATTGCATACTTATCCAATAAAGGATGACAATTACCAGCATAATATGCCTCCGAGTATACTTTAGTTTCTAATAAATCAGTATCACATACTAAAACTGAATTGGTTTTTTTAGCCGATCTATTTTCTAATTCCATTTGTCCAATAGCAATTGGTAATAGATCTGACTGTTCACAAGTTCTGCGTTTATTATTCCATTTTTTCTGAAGATATTCACGTGCATATTCAGGAACCCAAACCGAATTATAATAACGCGCCAATTGTCTCGCGAGAGTCGTTTTTCCAGTTGATTCTGGACCAAACAAAACCACTTTTATACAGTTTGATTCTGTTTGTTTAAGTTTTTCTTCCATTCTTTAAATCCTAAAAATGCCAACACAAAAAAGATGGTATATTGTATCCCAGTAAATCCATATCCTTTAACAAAATATAAAGGGATAGAAACTATGTTTGTGATGATCCAAAATATCCAATTTTCAATCTTTTTATTTGCCATTAACCACATTGCAACAAATGCAGCCGCAGTAGTAAATGTGTCTAAATAAGGAGTTGCTTTTCTAAATTCAATTAAACTGCCAGCACTTATTTTCTGAAAAGCATAATGAATGCTATCCATAAAATTTAAATCGGGTATTACATTATAATGCCTATATGCGATAATCACAAAAATAGCTGTAAACACAAAAATAGCAAATGCCTTTATATTATCTAAATAATTTGCTCTTGTTATTTTAAGAGGCTCATGGGTTTTATTAGATATTCGAGTCCACATATACCAACCATATAAACTCATTAAAGTGTAGTAAATATTAATTATTAAATCACCATACAAAGCCCATTGTGATAATAAATAAACATATAATCCGGTGCTAATAATTCCAGTAGGATACACTAAAATATTTTCTTTTTTAGCATAAAAAACACTCGTTATTCCTAATACAGCAGCAATAAATTCTAAAAAAATATTTATGCCAGCAACTTGTAGATAGGGTTCAAGAAAAAAATCGACGATTGTGTTCATAGATTTAAATTTTCAAATATAGTTCCCATTAGCATATCTAATTCTGCCAGATATACTTTTTATTTTATTAGCGGATGTATCGGTAAGAAAATAGCAATTATTTTTAATCATTTTTTTTTCTTTTGTTTAATAAGGCATAAGCAAAAGTAAAACCCTCAAATTCAAAAAACCAAATATGATAAGTCTCTTTTTTATCTTCAAAATCAACCAAGGCAGTTGTTTGTTTAGAATAAAAGTTAAAATCATCTACAAAAATATGATTTAAAAATGTTAAACCAACTCTGTTAAAACTTTTATATAAAGACTCTTTAGCACACCAAACTATAGTTAATTTTCGAATCATACTATCTTGATGGTTTAAACTTTGGTAATCATCTGTCTTTGTAAATTTATGAGCAATTCGTAAAATTTTATCTCGTTGCTTTTCTATATCAATTCCAACTTCAATAATACTAATAATAATAGCTGAAAAAGTGAACGAATGCGTTATTGAAATATGCAAACCATTATGTAAATGAGGCTTTCCATTTTTATCATAAAACAAATCATGATCAGTATATCCTTCAGAAGCCAATAAATGTCGTATGCTTAAAAATCCTCTTTGATGCAATTCACTTTTCATGTTATTTACTCTAATTGCGCTTTTATCTGTTAAGTTGATTCCATCATTGAGCTCATTATAAGATTCTTCAATCTTCCAAATGAGTACTTTAGTGTTAGAATTAACTGTTATAGTTTTGTAAAGAGGCATTAGATATTAAAGTATATTATGTATTTTTGCAATTCGAAAAAATGATTTTTTTTCGACTAAAAAACAAATATAATAACAAGTTTTCCACTTTTGTGGGAATAAAATACATTTTTATGTCAACCAAAACAATACCATTCATTGCCTATAAAGTAAAAGATATTTCTTTGTCCAATTGGGGGAGAAAAGAAATCGAACTTGCTGAAGCAGAAATGCCCGGATTAATGTCTCTTCGTAAAGAATATGAAAACGAACAACCTCTAAAAGGTGCTCGTATTGCTGGATGTTTGCATATGACTATACAAACTGCAGTTTTAATTGAAACCTTAATCGCGTTAGGAGCCGAAGTTACTTGGAGTTCTTGTAATATTTTTTCAACTCAAGATCAAGCTGCTGCCGCTATTGCAGATGCAGGAATTGCTGTTTATGCTTGGAAAGGGATGACAGAAGAAGAATTTGATTGGTGTATCGAACAAACATTATTTTTCGGCGAAGAACGCAAACCATTAAATATGATTTTAGATGATGGTGGAGATTTAACAAACATGGTATTAGACAGGTACCCTGAGTTAGTAGATGGAATTAACGGTTTAAGCGAAGAAACTACTACAGGTGTTCATCGATTGTACGATCGTATGAAAGAAGGAACCTTACCAATGCCAGCTATTAACGTAAATGATAGTGTTACCAAATCTAAATTTGATAATAAATACGGGTGTCGCGAAAGTGCTGTAGATGCAATTCGTCGAGCAACCGATGTAATGCTTGCTGGTAAAAGAGTTGTAGTATGTGGTTATGGAGATGTTGGAAAAGGAACAGCTGCGTCTTTTAAAGGTGCTGGAAGTATCGTAACCGTTACTGAAATTGATCCAATTTGCGCTTTACAGGCAGCAATGGATGGTTTTGAAGTTAAAAAGTTAGAAACGGTTATTGCTAATGCTGATATTATAATAACAACAACTGGAAATAAAGACATCGTTCAAGCCCGCCATTTTGAGGCTATGAAAGACAAAACTATTGTTTGCAATATTGGCCATTTTGACAATGAAATTGATGTTACTTGGTTAAATGATAACCATGAAAAAACTGAAATCAAACCACAAGTTGATAAATATGTTGTTAACGGAAAAGATATCATTCTTTTAGCAGAAGGGCGCTTAGTAAATCTTGGTTGTGCAACTGGGCACCCAAGTTTTGTAATGAGTAACTCTTTCACCAATCAAACGCTTGCTCAAATTGAACTTTGGACCAATATTGAAAAATATGACAATAAAGTTTATATGCTTCCAAAACATTTGGATGAAAAAGTTGCAAAATTACATTTAGAAAAGATTGGTATAGAATTAACAGAACTCCGAAAAGATCAAGCTGATTATATCGGGGTCAAAGTTCAAGGTCCTTTTAAACCTGAGTATTATAGATATTAGTATAAATTAATAACCATTGATCGACTCATCGAAAGGAGTAATCTATTATTAGAAAAACAAAGGCCTTCAATTTAAGTTGAAGGTTTTTGTTTTTCTAAAAAGATAGCTCATCCAAATAGGATTATTGAGTTCGGAGATTGCTTTGCGATCTATAAACTCCCAATTATTAGAGTTCATATAATTTAATAAACTAGAAGATTCTTTAATAGCCTCAATTTCTTTTATTGTAATTAATTTACCTGTAAGGGAAGGTTGATGTTCTACTTTAATACGTTTTATTTTCCCACTATTATTCATTTTTTGAATAACTATAATTTCAAGATAATCATATTTAACAATATCTTGAGCCTGAGTTAGTACTATTGAAAATAGCACTATTAATAGCGTTATAATGTGTGGTTTTTTCATAACCAAATTCTTTTATTAATTTTTAATTACAATTTTTGTAAATCCAGCATCCATAGTATTGAATTTTGCAAAATATATTCCTTTAGCTAGTTTGCTAAAATCAAACCCATTTATTCCACTATTTACAATTTGTTTGAGGATTTTTTTACCATTCACATTATAAAATTCAATGGTCAAACTTTTGTCTGCTTTATTTTTTATTATCAATTTATCATGAACTGGATTGGGATATAAAGTAATTTTAGAGCTCTGTGAATTATCAATTATATTTAAATTACAATCGCTAATTAATACAGGTAATTCAACACCTGGATTAACTATAAATTCAGGACATTCTGCAGGAGCACCCTCCACAAAATAAACTCCAGACTCCTCTATATCTGTCAATGTTATAGATGATCCATTTTCTCCTGCTATTGGCGCACCATCTTTATACCATTGAATATTTGTATCGTAGGGCATTCCTATGTTTAAGGTAATAGAATCTCCCAAACAAACATTAAAAAAATTATCTTCAAAAATATAATTCCCGGAGCTTTCTACTACCATTGGTGCAAATACCCAGGAATCAATTAAAACTTCTGACGATGTTTCAGAACAACTATTTAAAGTAGTAGCTACATTAAAATAGAACAAATCGTCTACTCCTTGAATAACATCCAAAAATTGAGAGGTTTCTCCTGGAATAATCTCCCACTCTGTTCCGCTAAAACTTTTCTTAAACCATTGGTAAGAGTCATATTCTTGTGTAAAAATCTGAATTACTTCCGTTGGGCATAAAATAAAATCTCCCTCTGTTTCTATCGTAGGTGTATGATCACATTGAGCAGCCATAAAACTAAAATAAAACAATCCAACAATAACACAAAAAATTCTCATAAACATATCTATTTAATACAATCTAAATATACAATTTTTCAACTTTATTATTGATTAAAAGTGTTTTACACCAAAAAAACCTCCAACTAAATAGTTGGAGGTTTTTTTTATAAATTTTAAATCTTATTATTATGCCTCGAAAGGGACTATCGAAACGTATGATTTGTTGTCTCTTTTTTTAGTGAATTTAACAAGACCATCTACTTTTGCATGTAACGTGTGATCTTTTCCACCATAAACATTTTCTCCTGGAAAATGAGTATTTCCTCTTTGTCTAACGATGATGTTTCCGGCTATAGCGGCTTGACCACCAAATATTTTAACACCTAGTCGTTTCGATTCTGATTCTCTACCGTTTTTCGAACTACCAACTCCTTTTTTATGTGCCATTTTCTCTTAGTTTTAAAAATTAAAAATTAACTTAAAGCAGCTATTAATTCAGCTTTCTTCATAGAAGTATAGCCTGTAATACCTTTTTCTTTTGCCATTGCTTTTAATTCAGCAACAGTCATGGAAGCAACATCTTTAGATGCACTTTCTTCTTTTTTAAGAGCAGTTTTTTTAGCCGCAGGCTTTGCTTCTTTTACAGGAGCAGACTTTTCAGCTTTTGGAGCTGCAGGCTTTGCTTCTTTTGAAGGAGCAGCTTTTTTAGCACCAGAACCTACAATACTTTCAATTACTATTTCAGTAAGAGCTTGTCTGTGACCATTCTTTACTCTGTATCCTTTTCTTCTTTTTTTCTTGAATACAATAACTTTATCACCTTTAAGGTGCTTAATGACTTTTGCTCCTACTTGAGCTCCATCGATAGCCGGGGCGCCAATAGTAACTTTGTTTCCATCGCTTAACATTAACACATGATCGAAAGAAACTTTTTTCCCTTCTTCTGTTGCTAAACGGTGTACAAAGACTTTTTGATCTTTTGCAACTTTAAATTGCTGCCCTGCTATTTCTACAATTGCGAACATAGCGTTTCGTTTAAATTTTATTATTATTAATTTCACCTCTCTTCAAGGCGGGTGCAAATATATGACTTAATAAGATAATAGCAAACCCTTTATTTAAATAATTTAAACGCTAAAACTCTTAGCGTTTGGAGTTTGCTAAATAAACACCTAATAAAATAATAACCGTGGCTACTCCCTGCCAAAAACCAAAAGACTCCCCATCTAAAACCCCCCATGAAACAGCTATTATAGGCATCAAATAAGTAACGGAAGAAGCGAAAATGGGAGTAGATATTTGTACTAAATTATTAAATAGCACTTTCGCAATTGCCGTACCAAACAATGAAAGCAGGAAAATATAAAATAAAGACATTGTAAAATCAGGTCCTTGAATTACCTGTGAAGTAAAAAAACCAGAAAATATTAAAACTATAAAAGCTGGGATTATTATGATAGCAAAATTTCCAACTGCAATGGCTATTGGTGATACATTTTGCAAATGTCTCTTAATAATATTTATACTAAAGGCGTACATAACAGTAGCTATTATTACTAAAAAAGCATACCAATAATTCTGATTTGGATTAATACTAGCTCCATTGGTTATCAATAAAAAAGTTCCTATAAATCCTGTTAAAACACCCAATATTTGTCTCTTAGAGGAATGCATTTTAAAAGCTAAAAAACCAAAAACAATGGTATTAATAGGTACTATAGAATTTAATATAGAAGCAATAGCACTATCTATTTCTGTTTCTGCATATGCGAATAAAAATGCTGGAAAAAATGTACCTAAAAAACCAGATATAAAAATCCATTTAAGTGTGTTTTTTGGTAAATTTTTTAAACTCTTAAAACCAACTAAAAACAACAACAATGCTGTTATGATAATCCTTAAGGAACCCAATTGTAAGGGTGTAAAACCAATAAGACCTTTTTTAATCAATATAAAAGAACTACCCCATATAAAAGCCAAAAGGAATAAAAAGATCCATTTTTTATTATTCTGAAACATAGTTTGCTGTTAAATATTTTGCAAAAATGGAATTAATAAACGTGAAAAGCAGAAACTATTATTACTTTTGTGAAAATAATTCTAATTAATAAGATGAAAAATTTAAAACTAGTTATCGCAATCGTAATTTTTTCTGCCACATTATACTCTTGTAAAAACAAAACGGAACCACAAATAAAAACAATAGAGGTTGAAGAAACCATAGCTAAAAATGAAATAGCTGATGACGTAATTCTTGCTAAGGCAGAATTTAATATCGAGGGAATGACTTGCGCGATGGGATGTGCAAAGACTATTGAAAAAAAGCTTGCTAAAATGGAAGGTGTAAAATTTGCCAAAGTAGATTTTGATAAAAAATCAGCTATCGTAAAATATGATGAAGCTATAGTAACTTCTTCTTCTTTAGAAAACACAGTTACAAATGCTGGTGATACTTATTCTGTAAACAATATGAAAATTTTATCTTCTTTTTCTAAAGATTGAGTTATGAGAACTGTAATCACTAGAATGCAGTATGAATAAAATTAGTACCTGCTATTCTTCATTTTTCCAAGCTAATGTCTCCATTATAATTCTCATATCATTTCTTAGATACATTACGGCGGGATAAATAGAATCAAAATTAGGTTTAGCATCAAAATACAATGCGCCATTTACAAAATGCTGAAGACTATCAGTTGCATAAAACTCAGCTTGCGTAGCAGCATTACCATTGATCATATAAAACATCCCGTAAACATCCTTGTCTTTATTTACAAAAGGTTGTTCTGGAATACTTTCCGCTTTTACTGCATGATCATAGGCTAGTTTTTGAGCATCTCTTAAAAGAGAGTCTAGATTGTTTTTTCCAACTTTTTGATAGGTTAAATAAAGAGTCGCTTTCATAGCTGGATAATATAGATTTAATCCATTATTCTTTTTTTCTTTTAGAACAGCGTCTTTGTTTTTTTGAAAATTATATGGAAAATCTAAATATAATTCTTCATAATTCGCTAATGGATAGCTTAAGCTTAATTGAGCTTTCGGTTTTATAAGTATCTCATCTTGACAAGACACAAAAAAAAATAGTACAAAAAGCAAAAAGATAAATCGCATATTAATTTTAAATAGAAATTTTAATTTGATTGATTCGTTTATTTTCGAAGCCTTCAACTGTAAACGTATACTTATTAAATTTTATTACTTCTCCTTTTTTTGGGAAACTTTTTGAAACTTCTAACAAAAACCCCGCAAGTGTTTCTGCATCTCCCTTAGTGGTTTCGAATAATGATGGATCTTTTAATTTAATTACTTTATAAAAATCTTTTAAAGGTGTTTTTCCCTCAAAAACAAAAGTATTTTCATCTAGCTTAGAAAAGACTAAATCTTCATCATCAAATTCATCACTAATTTCTCCTACAATTTCTTCGATAATATCTTCTAAAGAAATCAATCCACTTGTTCCGCCATACTCATCAACTACAATTGCCATATGCATATGCATTTCCTTAAATTCATTTAATAAATCGTCTAATTTTTTATTTTCAGGAACAAAATAGGGCTTCCTAATTAATGCATTCCAATTCAATTCTTTTCGATCTATAAATGGCATTAAATCTTTCACATATAAAATCCCCGTAATGGTATCTATATTATCTTTAAAAACAGGAATTCTAGAATATCCATTTGCTATAATTTCAGGTATTATCGATTCATAATTAACCGTTTCATCTAAAGCAAAAATATCCATTCTTGGCTTCATAACCTGCTTTGTGTCTGTATTTCCAAATGTGACTATTCCCTGAAGAATTTTATGATCCTCATGCAATTTATCTTTTTCGGAACTTAACGCTAAAGCTTGTGATAATTGATCTACACTAATATTAGACTTTTGGCTCCCGAACTTCTTTTCGATAAATTGTATACCGGAACTCATGGGACTGCTTATGGGAGTTAATAAAAAATTTAAAAAATTTAATGGTAAAGCCATAAATAATGAGAACTGAATATTATTCCTACTAGCATATACTTTTGGTAGTATTTCTCCAAATAATAAAATAACAAGGGTTACAATACCTACCTCTAATATAAACCTAAGGTTGAATCCAAAATAATTTACAGAAACTCCTGAAAACATCAAATCACTAAGAGAAGCAAATAAGAGTACAATCGCAATATTTATAAAATTATTAGCTACTAATATTGTTGCCAATAGTTTTTTAGGTTTATCTAATAAGTTTTTTACAATTCTCAAATTGCTTGATGATTCTTTTTCTGAGGACTCCTCTTCAAAATCTGAGGATGTTAAAGAAAAGAATGCAATTTCGGCTCCAGATATTAAGGCGGAACAAACCAATAAAATCAACAAAACAAGAACACTTATTATATGTCCGCTTTCTAATATATTTGCTAAAATTAAACTAGGAGGTTCTATATCCAAAATTCTAATAATTGAAATTAAAAGGGTTCATTGCTTCCAGTAGACGCAGAATTATTGTTATCACCTTTTGGACTTAAAAAATTAAATTCTGAACAGTGAATCTCGGTATTATAACGATCTTTTCCTTCATCATCTTGCCATTTACGAGTTTTTAAACGACCTTCAACATATACCATATCTCCTTTTTTTAAGTATTTTTCGCAAATCTCAGCACCTTTATTTTTTACGATTATATTATGCCATTCTGTATTGGTAACTTTTTCACCAGTAGTTTTATTGGTATACGATTCATTGGTCGCAAGTGGGAATCTACCTATACTTCCACCCCCTTCAAAGTAATGCATTTTAACGTCATCTCCTGTATGCCCAATAAGCATTACTTTATTTAATGTACCGCCCATAATTGTAAATTTATATTTTATGCAAAGTTATCTTTTGTGAATTAAATATAACTATTTTTTTTGTTTTTGTCCATATTCTTTCAACTTGAAAAAAGTAGTAATAAAATTCCCTATAAGTTTAGGAACAGGATAGCTTTCAATTTGACTGATTGAGATTGCCTCATCATTATTTATTGAAGTTTCTGCAATCCAAAATCGAGTATATATATTACGGTGAGATAACTTATGAAGAATGGGAATCTCATTATAAAGTACCAAAGATTTAATTTCAAATTTTCTAGATATATCTTCAAAAACAGGTAAACTATTAAGTTCAGAAATGTTAAAATCTTTTTCTGTTTCAATGAGAGGAAACTCATATAAGTTTTGCCAAATACCTTTTCCTATTCTCTTTTGTAAAAAAGTTTTTTCATTTTTAGAAATCAAAACAATATAATTGAAATAAATGTTTTTAACTTTTGTCTTTTTTAATTTCACAGGTAATATTGAAATATTTTTTTGTTGAAGTGCAATACAACTATCGTTAAAAATACAGGTATCGCAGTTAGGGTTTTGAGGCTTGCATTGTCGAGCTCCGAATTCCATTAAAGCTTGGTTATGATCCCCTGGATTATCTACATCAATTAATTGTTGCGCTAAATTTTTAAATTCTTTAGTTCCAAGACTGGTATTTATGGGGGTAAAAATACCAAAATAACGAGCAAGAGCTCTGTATACATTGCCATCAACAACAGCTGTTGCTTCATTGAAACAAATAGAGGCTATTGCACTAGCCGTGTAATCTCCAACCCCTTTTAGTTTAATAAGTTCTTTGTAGGAAATTGGAAAAATACCATTTAATTCATTTGAAATATATTTAGCAGTAGCGTGAAGGTTTCTTGCGCGAGAGTAATAACCCAAACCTTGCCATAATTTTAATACTTCCTCCTCACTAGCATTGGCTAAGTTGTCTACAGTAGGATATTCAGTAACGAATGCTTGATAATATGGCAAACCTTGTTCAACTCTTGTTTGCTGAAGTATAATTTCTGAAAGCCATATATAATAAGGTATAGCAGTAGTTCTCCAGGGCAAATCTCTTTTATGAGCTAAATACCACAAGATGAGTTTTTTACTAAAATGGAAGTTGCTTTTTAGCATTCTACGAAATTAGCCTTTATCTTATTAAATTTTAATGGTTTACCATTAGATTTTTTGATTATAAAATTCATATATTTGCCACCTTGAAAAAAAGAGATATTTTAATATATAAATTTAACACATAATGACGAAAGCAGATATCGTAGCGAAAATTTCAGACAAACTAGGAATGGAAAAAGGAGATGTTCAAGCTACAGTTGAAACCTTTATGAATGAAGTAAAAAATTCATTAGAAGGTGGTGACAATGTTTATTTAAGAGGTTTTGGAAGTTTTATTGTAAAGAAAAGAGCTGAAAAAACAGGAAGAAACATTTCAAAAAACACTACAATTAAAATCCCTGCACATAATATACCAGCATTTAAGCCTGCTAAAATATTTGTAGAAGGCGTAAAAACTAATGTTAAGGTAAAATAATAACCATCTCGTTAAATCGGGATATATAAACAGATTACTATGCCAAGTGGTAAAAAAAGAAAAAGAGCAAAGATTTCTACTCATAAAAGAAAGAAAAGAAGTCGTGCTAACCGCCATAAAACTAAGAAGTAAGAGATTATTTGCTTAGTTTAAAAACAAAAAAGTTCTTTGAAAATGAAATTAATTAGTTTTTTTAACTTTTTAATTTCGACGGGTTTTTCTCACTATAATAGTGAGAATTCAACAACCTGTGATAAAATAATGTTTAATCCATTTGTCATGCTTATAGGTATGATGGATAAAAATTAATGAAACGTGAACTACGAATTATTTATTAGATCCAGTTCACAATCAGTTGATTTTGCCCTTTTAAAAGATGGAAAACTAATAGAATTACATAAAGAAGAAGACGATAATAAGTTTTCGGTTGGTGATGTGTTTATCGCCAAAACTCGAAAAATTGTTCCGGGCTTAAATGCTACATTTGTAAATGTAGGTTATGAAAAAGATGCTTTTTTGCATTATCATGATTTAGGTCCTAAAGTCGCTTCTCTTTTAAAATTCGTTAAGAGTGTAAGCACAGGTAAACTTAAAGATTATTCTTTAAAAAATTTCCCATTTGAAAAAGATATTGATAAAAACGGAGGTATAAATCATGTACTAAAGTCTAATCAATCGACATTGGTTCAGATTGTAAAAGAGCCCATTTCCACTAAAGGTCCAAGAATTAGTTCAGAGCTTTCGATAGCAGGACGCTACATTGTATTGGTACCGTTTTCTGATCGAGTTTCTATTTCACAAAAAATAGAATCTAAGGAAGAAAAAGACAGGTTAAAACGCTTGTTAACAAGTATTAAACCTAAAGGATTTGGAGTTATTATACGAACTGTAGCCCAGGGTAAAAAAGTAGCTGAACTGGATAGAGATTTAGAAAATCTCATGGATCGCTGGAATGCGATGTGTAAAAAGTTACGAGGAGCACACCTTCCTTCAAAGGTGTTAAGTGAGTTAAATAGAGGCGCATCTATTATTAGAGATGTCTTTAACGATTCGTTTTCTTCAATTTATATAGACGACGAAACACTTTACTTACAAATTAAAGATTATGTGCAATCAATTGCACCTAACAAAGAGAATATTGTTAAGTATTATGATTCTAAAAATCCCTTGTTTGAAAAATTTGGGATTGAACGTCAAATCAAAACAGCGTTTGGTAGAACGGTATCAGGAAGTAAGGGGACTTACTTGGTGATCGAGCATACTGAAGCGTTGCACGTAATTGACGTTAATAGTGGTAACCGAAGTAGTAAAACAAATAATCAAGAGGAAACCGCATTAGAAGTAAACTTAATTGCTGCTAGCGAAGTAGCACGACAACTAAGATTGCGTGATATGGGAGGTATTATTGTTATCGATTTTATAGATATGGCAACAGCTGCCAATCGAAAAAAATTATTCGATCACATGCTTAAAGAAATGAGCGACGATCGTGCAAAACATAAAATATTACCCCCTACTAAGTTTGGTTTAATACAAATAACCCGACAACGCGTACGACCAGAAATGAATATTAAAACTCGAGAAGAAAATCCAAATAATGGAGATACTACCGAGGTTGAAGCACCAATAGTATTGGTGAATAAAATGACTGATGAGCTTAAAAATCTTATCAAAAAAGACTATAAGAAGATAACTCTAAACACACATCCTTTTATAGCAGCCTTTTTAACAAAAGGTTTTCCATCCGTGCGAACCAAGTGGTTTATGGAGCACAAGAAGTGGGTGACAATACAACCAAGAGATGCTTACACGTATCTAGAATATCACTTTGTAGACAAAGATGATTCGAAGATAAAATAACCTGAAAAAAACCTCCTTTGTGAAAACTTAGGAGGTTTTTTTATGCCTTTTTTTTAATTAAATTTGAGAAATAAAATTTTTAGTGAATTCCAATTATCAAAAAACATACACCCTAAAAGAAGCGACTTCTAAACTTGAGGGTTATTGTGTTTACCAAGAACGTTGTCATAAAGAAGTGAATCAAAAACTGAGAGAAATGAGAATGATTCCTGATGCAATCGATATCATTATTCTTCATTTATTAAAACATAATTTCTTAAATGAAACTCGATTTGCACAAGCATTTACAAGAGGGAAATTCAACCATAAAAAATGGGGGAAACAACGTATTGTAAGAGAACTCAGGCATAGAGACATTTCTAAATATAATATTGATTTAGGACTAAAAGAGATTACTGACAAAGACTATGAAAACACGTTTAGCGAATTGGCACAAAAACGATATTTTCAATTAAGTTCTGAAAATAACCTACAAAAAAAAAGAAAAAAACTAGCTGATTATTTGTTATATCGAGGCTGGGAATCGTTTTTAGTTTACGATAAGGTCAATGAGTTGATAAAGTATAAAACACAATGATTGGCTAAATCAATCAATTTAAGCCAATCAATAGCATAAAATATTGCTTGATTTTTATTTTTAAAAAAATCTATTTAGATTCGTTAACACAATACAATAAATTATATACAGCCTGACATAGTATGAGCAACAACTATTTTAATGACCATGGTATTAAAATAAAAATAATAGCGTTGCTTTTTGTTGGAATTTTTGGAGCAATAGTTATTGATACTTCTGCAAAAATAGTTGCTGAAATTTATGATATGGGATCAGTCTTGGCAGGCTATCAAAGTTTAGGGAGATATATTATCACCTTATTTAGTGGAGAGGCTTTATTTCCAGATCCAAATTTTTCGAAAATCCCCAAATTAAAAGGAGAAACATTTGTTGGACTATCAGCACATATACTTGTCTGCCTCATGGACACTTATTTGTATTTTTTACTTAGTTTTAAAATCCTAAAATCCAGACCAAAAATACTACCTGCATTAATTATGATGTGGTTATTTATGTTTATGCCTTTGTATCTAGAAATGCCCGCACTTGGCCTGGGATGGGCTGGAGCTGATAGTTCTATTAAAGAAATTTTACTGCTACGAACTTTTATTTGTCATACTTGCTATGGAATTGCTTTGTATGTTGGAACTGTATTATTTTACAAACTTCTCAAATTTTATAAAAGCGATTAAATTTGATTTATTTTAACAGAGATATTTGCTTTTAACCCAGTAAATATTGATTTTTATTTAAATGTATAAGTCAGTCCAAACTCAAAATTACTCCTTGGCATAATTACATTATCCTTTTCATAATATTCTGTATCAAAAATATTATTAACTAGTATAAACACAGAAAATGATTTAATAGCTGCAGCAAGTTTTGCATCAACAATACTATAGGATTCTTGTGGTCTATCTACATATTTATAGGTAATACTAGGCTTTATAATTTTAGCAATCGTAAAATCAAACACTCCAGTAAAATGATTCTTTATTGAAGTGTCTATTAAATACCTTGAAGCGAAAACATTTGTATCATGATAATCATCTTCCAAAAAAGTATAACCTAATTTCACTCTCTGAGAATTATTAAAAAGGATAAAATTATAAGCTGCATTTAATTCAAATCCAGATGTTGTCACTTCTCTTAGGTTTTGAGCTACAAAAATTGGACTTTCTTCTGTTTCCTTAATATAATCTATCAAATCCTTCGCTTCTCTTCTAAAAATCGCCCCAGTCAATTCTAATTTCTTGATGGTGTAATTTATTCCTAATTCTTCTGCAAGTGCTTTTTCAGGTTTTAACTCTGAATTACCTGATAGAAAGTTTGGAATATTAGTGTATAATTCAGTGTAAGTGGGGACTCTATAAGAATAGCCAATATTCCCATAAATTTTTAAATTATTGGAAAATGAATATCCAACATCCAATCCTGGAAATGCATAAAAATCAAAATCCGAATAATAACTCAACGAAACTCCGGGAGTGATATCTAATTTATTATTTATTAATAAAAGACGATGTTCTACAAACATATTAACAACCGTTCTATTTTGATCTCCTAGGTTGTTACTTGATAAAGTAGTTTCAGAAAGATCTAATCCAATGCCTGTAATTCCCAATGAAGATTTAAACGAAGAATTTACTTCTGCGGTTATTTTATTGGTAATATTAAAGTTTCTAGAAAAGCTTGGATCGTCCCTCTTTAAAACAAACATATCTTGTCCTCTTTTCCAATATAATTTTGGTTTAAAGGTCCAATTGTTTTTGTTGATAGAAGTTGAAATCCCAACCAAACTTGTTTGAGTTTCCTCATATTCGTTATATACTGGATTATTGGTATAAAAATTACTAGCCCCAAATTTTCGATCTATGAATGTTGCTATTACATCAATGGGCTGATGATTGGTTTGTATACTGCTCTTTAAAAAATAATTAATATTATTATAGTCTGTATTTTCACGATAACCCTTACTACCATTGTATTCAAAATTAACCAAATGACTTGATTTTTCAAGGTTAGTTGCTGCAGTAAGTCCTAGGCTTAATTTACCATATGAACCACTTCCTAGTTCCAATTTTAATTGCTCTTTGACATTGCTTTTTGTTACAATATTAACCGCTCCAGAAAATGCATTTTGACCAAATATTCTTGCTGATGGCCCTTTAATTATTTCAATTCGTTCAATATCTTCTATAGGAATCATCATATTCATGGTATGGTGTCCAGTTTGTGGATCTTCCGTTTTAAAACCATCGATCAAGATTAAAGTTTGATTGAATTGTCCCCCACGAATATAAATATCTGATTGCATACCGTCAATTCCTCTTCTTCTAATATCAAGTCCTGCAACGCTCTGCAACAAATCAGTAACATTGGTTGCGGTACTATTTTTAATATCTTCAGAAGTAATCACAGTAATGGTTCTAGAGTTTTCAGAAAATGGCAAATCTATTCTGCTGGAAGTAATTAATATTTCATCTAATTGTTCCTCAGAAGTAGTCTCTTGTGAAAGAGAAACCATTCCAAATAATAAAGTAACAAACAAGAATTTATATTTTATTTTCATAGCCAAGTTATTAAAAAGCAAAAATAAAGTTATTTTTAAATATGTAATCCATTTTCAATAAAAAGTATCGATTAAAATTAAATTTTAAAAGATAAAAAACAGCTTGTTAAAACAGTGAAAATGAGTTGTTCTAAACACAGTATGACAATCTATGCTTTACAATTTTGAAACCTCACCTAACGATTAAAAAGAAGAAATTACCTTAAAAACCGTTATTAAATAATAGTTAATAAATTTAAAGTTTTAAAATAAAAAAATCCCAAATTAATAAAATTTGGGATTTTTTTATAACATAATAGCTCTTAGACTTAATCTGCCAAAACAACTGCTTTATTATTTTCATTTCGATGGTACCACTATTTATTTGTAAAGACCATCTACCGTCTTTTTCCTTAACGAATTTATCTTCAAATCCTTTAGTAAAAGTAGGTGCTCCTTTAAATTTTACTTTTCCATTTTGTAATGATGAAACAATAGATGCATGGTTATTTAACATTTGAAACTCACCATCTACTCCGGGTACTGTTAAAGATTCTACTTCACCACTTACTAAAGAAGCTTCTGGAGTTACTATTTCTAAATACATACAATTATTATTAAGTGTGCTATTATACTTCAGCTAACATTTTTTCACCAGCTTCGATAGCCTCTTCAATGGTTCCTTTAAGGTTAAATGCAGCTTCAGGTAATTTATCTAATTCACCATCCATTATCATATTAAATCCTTTAATAGTATCTTTAATATCTACTAAACATCCTGGAATCCCGGTAAATTGTTCAGCAACGTGGAAAGGTTGAGATAAGAAACGTTGAACTTTTCTAGCTCTATATACAGAAAGTTTATCTTCTTCAGATAACTCTTCCATCCCTAAAATTGCGATAATGTCTTGTAATTCTTTGTAGTGTTGTAATAACTCTTTTACACGTTGAGCACAGTCATAATGTTCATCTCCTAAAATATCAGCAGTTAAAATCCTAGAAGTAGAATCCAATGGATCTACCGCTGGATAAATACCTAGCTCAGCAATTTTACGAGACAATACCGTTGTTGCATCTAAGTGAGCAAATGTTGTTGCTGGTGCTGGATCTGTTAAATCATCTGCAGGAACGTAAACCGCTTGTACAGAGGTAATAGAACCTCTTTTAGTTGAAGTAATTCGCTCTTGCATTGCTCCCATCTCGGTAGCTAATGTTGGTTGGTATCCTACCGCTGAAGGCATACGACCTAAAAGTGCTGACACCTCAGATCCTGCTTGTGTAAAACGGAAAATATTATCTACGAAGAAAAGAACATCTTTTCCTTGTCCATCTCCGGCTCCATCACGGAAATATTCAGCAATTGTTAAACCTGATAATGCAACACGTGCACGAGCCCCAGGAGGTTCGTTCATTTGTCCAAAAACGAAGGTTGCTTTGGATTCTTTTAAAGCAGATTTTTCAACTTTTGAAAGGTCCCAACCTCCATCTTCCATAGAATGTAAGAAGTCGTCACCATATTTTATAATTCCAGACTCCAACATTTCACGAAGTAAATCGTTTCCTTCACGAGTACGCTCTCCTACTCCAGCAAATACTGAAAGCCCACCATGTCCTTTTGCTATATTATTAATAAGCTCTTGTATAAGTACTGTTTTACCAACACCTGCTCCACCAAATAAACCAATCTTACCACCTTTTGCATAAGGTTCGATAAGATCAATTACTTTAATCCCTGTAAAAAGAACTTCTGTAGAAGTAGAAAGATCTTCAAATCTTGGTGCATCCCTGTGAATTGACATTCCGTTTTCTCCTGTTTTTGGCAAATTACCGATACCATCAATTGAATCTCCAACAACATTGAAAAGACGTCCATAGATATCATCTCCAATTGGCATTTGAATAGGAAGTCCTGTTGCTATTGCATCAACCCCTCTACTTAATCCATCTGTTGAATCCATAGAGATAGTTCTCACCGTATTTTCTCCAATATGTGATTGCACCTCTAATACCAATAATTTTCCATTATTATTTACTTCAAGAGAATCGTAAATTTTTGGAAGTTCTGATCCGTTTGAAAATTCAACATCTACAACGGGTCCGATAATTTGAGCAACTTTACCTGTAACTTTTGACATTATTAACTGTTTATTTTTTAGTACTATTAGGGTTGTAAATATCCCCTATTTTAAACGCTGCAAATATAGTTTTTTATAATGAAAATATACAAGCCTAAACTCTATATTTTTATTTCTAACTAATACCTTTTAATTATACCTATAATTAATCAGTAATACACTAGAAATTTATAGTATACAAAAAAACCGAAGTATTTAACTTCGGTTTTTTTGTATTTTTTATAGAAATCAATTATTATAACCCTTCTGGATAGATAACAACCAAATCACCTGCTTTAACCATAGAGCTAGATGCTCCAAAATTAGAACCATAAGTTGCATCTATTTGCTCCAAAAATTCATTTGCCATTAACCCATAACCTTTAGCAGTTAAATGGACACCATCTAAGCTCACCAAACCTCCCGTTACTAGATCTGTAGTCATCATAAATTCATCAAACATGATCCCAGTGGTAGCTGCTTCAGCTAAAACAAGTCTTAAATCTACAAAAGCTAAACCGTATGTATCAGCAAGCGCTTCTACTGTTGCAGCATATGCATCTGTAGCGGTCAATACATTCTGAATCTCAATATCAGTTAACACCCAATTATCTGCTAAAGGAACAGAAAGCCCATTTATTAACTGCGGATTGTTATCTACTAAAGTACCTATAAATGAACTCGCTGGTAGAACTACTAAATCATTTGATGTTGCTTGTCTATAATTAGGAAGACCTAAAGCGCTTAAATCTGTCAAGTCTTCATCTACTAAAGTAACTGCATTTTGGCCTTCTGAAAAAGAAACAGTTCTTGATGCTCTCTCCTCAGCTGTTATTAACCCTAGTGATTCTACTAATAACAATCCTCCATTGTACTCGGCGTAAGCACCATTTAATAATGCAGCAGTTGCTGCATCTAAAGGTACAGCGTTAAAAGGAACCGTAGTAAAATATGGTAAATCGGTTACATAAGGAACGTTAGAAAGTACTCCCTTAGCTCCATTAGCGGTTAAAGCAGCTACTATCGAATTTTCAACAGATGCAAATACGTTTGGATCTGTAATATCGTTTGTCCCGTAGGTAGAAGGATCTAAATTTCCTGTTTGGTCTGTTCCAATTCCTCCTGAGGTGGCATAACCTAGAACATCATTACCCCCCATTACAGATATAGTGAAAAATGTTGGGTTTTGAGAAACTGCATCTTCTAACACAGTTGCATTAGGACTTGAAGCCATGCGTGCAAAATACGGATTTGCTAAACCTAAAGGAACACCCGCAAGATTACCATAACCTGGCGCTACAAGATGAAAACTTTTAGCTCCCCCAACACCCATATTGTTAAAAGGTCCAGTTAAAATATTTGTAACTTCAGTTGTCGGTGTAGCATCCAAATAAACTGGTCCTACTCCGTTAAAATACAATCTAGGACCTGCTATTTGTACCCCTCCTAAAAGTAAACCTCCAATATTATCACTTACCATTGGTTGTCTAAATTCACCCCCACCAGCATTTGCCAAAGCTCCTGATAATAAATTTGGAAACGAATTGTTTTGACTCGCAATAAATAATGAGCCACTACTAACTCCGGCAGAAAAAGAAGCTCCAAGAGCTACATAATTAGAAAAATCTGCAGAACCTGAAGTTAATGAAGGAAGTGTTTCTGTTACTGGATCACTCCAATATTGATCATTAGAACAAGATGTCAATAAAGTAATTGCTAAAGCAAGTACTCCAATACTTTTGTATAAATTAAATATTTTCATATTACTATTATTTATTATTAATTATTTATAGTTAAAGAGATGTAATATTGAGATCCAATAAATCCAGTACCTACTGCACTTTGATACTCATTACCTCCTAGATTTGTTGCACCTGCTTTAATAACAGATTTTATTGCAGGAATTCCATAATTTATCTGAGCATCTACAACATATATTTCTGGCATCACTGCATTAGCAATACTCGATTCCCATAAATATGAACCTTTATAACGTCCATCAATGTTAAATCCAAAGTTTTTAAATAATTTCGGATTTCCAATTGAAATTTTTACCTGATTCTCTGGAGTATTAAACCCAGCAGCAAAATCTGGCTCTTTAGTTTGATCAAAATCAAATTTAGCATAAGTATAATTTACTCCAAAAACAAAATTCTCAGCAAATTTAAAATTACCTCCAACTACAAAACCATAAGATTGGATTTGTTCAGTAGCATTAGTGTATAATTGAAAAGCTTTATATTGACCAGTAACGATATCAGCGATAGCAGAACCATCGGCAGTACTGCCATTTTCAGGAGTAATTACAATTTTTTGATTGATAAATCCATCATACATATTATAGTAAAGATTCGCATCTAAATTAATTGGTCCAATTTTACCTCTATACCCAATATCAAAAGCAGTAACTTTTTCTTGTTGAACAAGAGAAGTTACCGTCGCTTCTAATAAAGTTGGATCTCCAGTAGCAGCGAACGCTTCTACTGATGTCCTTGTATAAGAATTAAAGTAAGCATCTTGACCTGTTAAATCTGTTCCTGGCAATCTTCTATCTAAGTTATCTGGAGAGGAACCTACTAAAATTGCTCTACCAACATCAAATCCAATAAACAATGCTTGCGTGTCTGGATTTCTAAATCCTGTTTGATAAGAACCTCTTATATTGTGTTGCTTTTTATCACCCGCTGAATAATTTAAAGAAACTCTTGGTGAAAATTTAGCATCGAAAAAATCGTTTTTATCAACACGAATAGAGGCCGTTAATTTTAATCTTTCTTCTGCTAAGAATTTTTTTGAACCTTGTACATAAGCACCTATTTCCCCATACTCAATAGGTCCGTCATAATCAGTGAAAATTGTTCCATCAGAGTTTAATGAATATTGTCTATAGGAACCCCCCACTTGAAGATCCATATAATCTTTTAAAAGACTTCTGAAATTATAATTACCCTCACCAACATACATTTTTGTTTGATCAACAAATTTTGATCCAGAGTTAACATCTGGATCTTGAATAATTTGATCATAAGCGGCATTGTATGAGGGTGTTCCTGGTTGTAAAGTTAAAGGAGTACCATCTGGCAATGTGGCGCTATCCGCTTGAATTCTGGCAAATGCATGTGCTTGTTCATTATTCTGACCACCTATAGTTGCTCCAAGATAATTTTCTATATAAGACCCAAACCATTCATTCGCATTAATTTTAGCTAAATTAATACCCGTAAATCGCATATCGTACGAATTACCAGCATCTTCACTAGTCATGTACCCCCTAACAAAAAAGTCTTTACTTCTCAGTTCTAATTTATGTTGTTGCATTAAGAAGTTATCCAATTGATACCTATTAGCACCTTGATAGATTGTTCTTCCAAATCCAAATTTAGAATTCCAAACTATTTCCAAATCTCCTCCTGTTGGTCTATAGTTTAAAGAAAAATCTGCTTTACCACTTGCTGCTTCATAGGTAGTAACATCTTGTTCTCTATATCCTGTTCTTGATACATTTTGCTCGGGAAGAAGAGGAATATATGATGCTGGGAGTGCACCTATAGATGCTAAATATGAACCGAAATCGCGTAAAGTTGGGATTCCATTAGCAGCTAAACTTACCTCATCACCATAAATATTCAATCCATCGTGTGCAGGTTGATTTTCAAATGGGATAACAGTATCTGGTGTTCCAGGTTTATTTAGGTTGTATTGATTGGTGTCTGTAGCATACCATTCTGTACCTTGTAAGTATGAAAAATTTGCTTTTGCTGCAAATTTGTCACTGAACTTATGTGCAGCTCTAATTCCAAAATCGTAAAAGTTATTATCTCCGGCAGCTTGTTGTGAAGTAATTCCGGTTTTTACATATACGCTAACTCCTTGATCATCAAAAGGACTTTTGCTCGTCATAAAAAGAATACCATTAAAAGCATTCGCACCATATAGCGCAGAAGAAGCTCCAGGTAATAATTCAACACTCTGAACGTCTAATTCGTTCAATCCTAGAAAGTTTCCAATAGCAAAGTTTAACGCTGGTGAAGAATTATCCATTCCATCGACTAATTGAACAAAACGAGTATTTGCAAATGTTGCAAAGCCACGAGTATTTAACGAACTAAATGTTAAACTCCCTTTATTGATATCAACACCTTTTAGGTTTTCTAAACTGGCATAAAAGTCAGGTGAGGTTGCGTTTTTAATATCTCTGGCATCAAATCTTTCGATAGTTACAGGAGATTCTCTAACACTTTCAGGAGTTCTAGAAGCGGAAAGAACAATTTCGTCTAATTGGTCTCCTTCTATTAATGTAATATTAAGCATTTGGTTATTAGCTGTTACTTCTTGAGTAATAGTTTGATAACCAATGTTACTAATTTGAATTGAAAATGGCAGTTCCTGATCAACTGTTAAGGTAAAATTACCATCATAATCTGTAGATGTTCCAATAGCAACACCCATTAAAGTAATATTTGCTCCTAAAATTGATTCTTGGGATTCGTCTACAACATTACCAGTAACGGTAGTTTGTGAAAAAGCTACTAAGCTAAAACACATACAAAAAAGTGTAATAATTGTCTTCATATAATTGTTTGAATTGATTTTTATGTTCGAAATATACATAAATTTAACCTAAAATTAAGAATTTGGCAATCTAAATTAGTGCAATCATATATTGAATCATAAAATTCCGTGTATTTCTTTTACCTTATTATTATCTAAAAATTAACTGCTTTTTTTTAACAATTAATACTATAAGAAAAAAAATAATTTAAATATATTAACTATTATCTTAATATTAAATTTTAAGAAGACTGATCTAAGCTAAGAGTGTCGTTTATTTTATAAACCCAATTAATTATAGATATTATTTTCTATTGTGACATTAGAAATTTCAACGATATCCTTTCTATTAATTCGTTCCTCTCGAATCTTTACTTTTTTTAAATGAAAGAAAACTGTTGTTCTTTAAGATACTTCCACGAGGTATTTTCAAACCTTCATTATTGAATATTTTAGATATCTTTAGGTAACCAATAGGGTAAGAGTAATTGTCACGAGTAACTACTCCACTTTAACGGATATAGGTATTCCAACCCCAATACCATTTCTTACATTCAATCTTAGGATTATTACAAACCAATTTGTGTATAGAAGAAAATTAGATAATTCTCATCAAAAAACTCATGATAAAATCATAAAACTTAAAAATCAAGGGTTAGGGTACAGGAGTATATCAAAAGAACTAAATAGATTAGGATTTAAGAGTTCAATGGGAAAAGATTTCTATCCCTCTTTAGTTTCTGTTATTTGGAAGAAAATAGAGAAAAAACAAAAGATTTTGAACCAACCTGAGGTTATGGAATATTCAGATTTTGATATTGAATTGATTCGAATATATAAGTGATTTCAAAAAAATGGTATATACCCCTTAAAAATATTATTTCAAGAAATGTCTTCTGTCTCTTTCTTTTGAAAACTTTTTCATATTGAAGGATTGACTTTCTCCTTTAGGGATTGATAACGAGTTCCATTTATTTCCACAAAGGATTTTTCCAATCATTACTATCTGTCCTACGTGGTATGAATAATGACAAAGTTGTCTATTAATAGACTCGGTTACTGTATGACCTTCGTTCCTTATGTATATAATTTT
>Ga0206130_10001672_pt1 | contig 31783 bp, 20 predicted proteins | sample Helgoland_Spring_9_FD_148637 | JGI IMG/M metagenome (GOLD analysis project Ga0206130, IMG submission 148637) | Pelagic subsurface seawater microbial communities from Kabeltonne, Helgoland, North Sea - Helgoland_Spring_Bloom_20160512_1 | ecosystem: Environmental > Aquatic > Marine > Epipelagic ...
ATAAGCTTTTTGAATCTAGCCTTCTTTGATGTTTTCTTATCAGGACCATCACCACCCGTACCTATAACATCAGGAGTATCGACAGCAGCTTTTACACCCATGGTTTTTGCAGCAAGCATCATAGTGGAATACAGTGTGGCCCACTTAAGACCGGCCATAGCAGCTAAACTTCCAAGCAAAGTTGCTAACGGATATTCCATGGCAGTTTTAACAAACGGACTATTTGATAATTTATCATAGACCTCCGCCATTTTGCCTTCACCAAAGATCTTATCAAGCAATCCTTTAATCGCTCCGGCTAATACTGGTAATATAATTGCCCACTTGCCAATTTGTAATAACGTACCCCACGGATCTTTCTTTATTGCCATGAATCCATCTTTTAGACCTTTAAATCCCATCGAAAGAGTTGTTTTTAAAGATTGTGCGAGGATACCAGATTCAGACTTATTTTCTTTATTTGCGATGGCTTCCTTTTGGGCTTCCTTTCTTCTTGCCAGTTCAGCATCTTTTTCTGTGTCATTTAAACCAACTAAGCTTTCATCAATATTTTTGAGTAGTGCTTCGTTTCCTTCCCAAGAATCCGTTAAGACTTTAGCTGTTTGTTCAGAACTTAATTTAATTGCTGTAAACGCATCAGCAAATTTTTCAAGGTTGATTTTAATTTCTTTAATCGAATTCGTACCAGAGTTCCTTATAAGATCTCCTTCAGATTTAAGCCGAGCAACTATAGCCTCAGTCTCTGGACTTAGATTCTTTTTCTTTGGTGTTGTTTCAGCCATTTATATTAACCCTATTGCTTTCGTTGTTCATTCTGTTCTTCTATCCAATTAACTAGCATACTAAAATAAAGATCTCTTTCAAAAGGCATCATAGCCTCAATTTCAGACACAGACCATTTGTGGTGTTGTGCCATGGAGAAAATCATTTGATAGTAATGCCCTAACGTTATATGGCTAAGGCTTAGATAAAAAAACTACGGGTGCCCTCCACGACAAACGTATTTTCTTTACCTTCACTATTCGTATATGGTAATTCTTTTCGTATCTTCGGCATTGTTTCAAAGAACGAAGTAATTCCTCGAATAACATCTCCACCGAGACTATCCATAAAGGACTCAATATCTTCATCACTATAATCTTTAAAACTATGTACTTCATCTTCTGAAGCTAATGTATCTAAACAAGAAATCATTACAAAATAGTTAACTAAAGGATCTTCATTATTCATTCCAACAATCTTTATGAATTCATTAATAGATGGATACTTTAGAAACAGAGTATACTCATCGTTTACTTTAATTTCATTTGTATGAGTTTCATCTCGAGCAATATCAATCTCTCTCATATCAAGTTCTAATTCAATTTCTTCATCCGTGTCAGGATCTTTAATTTTGAACTTAGCCAAGTTATCGACTGAACGTGCTCTTAATGTTAAATAAACATATTCAAAATCAAATAATGCAAGTTCTTCAACATCTTTTTCAATTAAGCAATTAGAAATGATTTGTTTCATTGCTAATACTTCTTGTTCTGCGTCATCCGCTTCTTGTGCAACTAACAAGATCTTTTCTTCCGCTACAGAAAAAGGTCTATATTTAGTTTTTTCACCTGTACTCGGTAAAATCAATTCCGAGATTGGTAAGTTAATTTTTGGTAGTGCCATACTATACTCCTATAATTTAAAATTGTATCACTTATATTTTTCCAAATGCATTACCAAGTCTATCTAATTTATTGATAGCATCCTGTATGCTTGTCGGTTTCCCACCTTTTAATGTTCCTCTTACCGCGTCTCCGAAGCCTGCGATATCTCCAAGGATATCTAACAAGCCGCTTGCTCTCGATAATCTGCTATTCGTTTTTCCTGTCTTTGCTCCATCGAATGACATATCAGTAACTGTAAACTGAACATCTAATGAAAGAGCTGTTTTTGTTGACCAATCTAAACTCAATGTTCCAATAGATACTGGCCATACTCCTTGTAGTTTAGTTTCGTAATATACGCCAGGATAAGAATCTGTTGAATAATGTTTAATAATCATATCACATGCAAAGTCTTTCTTAAATCCAACTTCATGTGGAAGTTTACCGTCTACTTCGGCAAATGCACTATTGCCTTTATTATAATTTATAATGTTTTGAGCCCAAGCGTGAAAGAACCTTAAAACATGATGATCAGAATCAACAAAGAAAGATGCACTCATAGGGCCTGGATTCTGAACTCTTGTTGGATGCTTCCTTTTCATTTGTCCTGTATATGCTACTTCAGATGTATTAATACCAATCGCAGGTATATCCATTTTATAACAAAAGAAAGTAAACGTATGATCCAAATTAAAAGCATTATTTTCTGTTGGTTGTATTCTTTTGCGAAGCTGAGGTGGTAGTGTTACTTGGACAGAAAAAAGATTGGACATAGCTGGGCCGCCATATCTATCGAACTGACTTTTAAATTCACTAATGTTAAATGGCATTTATTAATTCCCCGCTATGAGCTTTCTTGAGTCTGCCCAAACTTTCGCTGACCCGGCTTTCTGGAAACTTTGTACTGGTAAAAATAACGCAGTGTCCCATTCCGATGAATTGATTTTAACAAACTTAGATCTTACGTGTTTTGCCAAATACATTTTAACACAAGGTGCAAAGAACTTCATATTGGCAGCACTATTTAAAATCTTATAGTTTATATTCAATGTTGTATTCTCATCATAGCTTTTGTCTGATACAGTTGTATAAAGAGCATCCATTAATTGGGCTCTCATCTTTGGTGGTAAGTAATGCATATTCAATCCAAGTATACCACCCTTTACTTTATTTATTGGAAATATGCAAGGGAAGGCGTCATAGTATGGTAAAGTAGATTTATGTTTAGGATCATACCTAAAAAAGTACATTGATCCATAAACAGAATCCCCACGTAACGCTGCCTTGTTTCTTCCTTTATCAGTATTACCTACAATCTCATCTTCTGTAATTCTTTTACCTACTGCTAACGTTGCTTGTTTACGGTACCATTCCCTCGCACCTTTTGTTCTAGCAGGCACTTGTCCTGATGTTATTCCTTTTACTAAAATATCTGAGAATAAGCTTGCCACTTAACGTGCTCCTGGTATATGTTTTTCTGTCATTATTGTCCACTGCCATCCGCGGTCAGCGCAAAAGTTCTTTGCTGCTTTCCATTTTGCTTCGTTAACACCCCATGTCTTAACTTCATTTAAATATCTTCTCGATATTCTACCTGTCTTTGTCTTGTTCTTATTTTTAATATCAGGAGGTCTACATTGACTGCTTGGTTTAATCTCAATCATAATTGTTTGAGGTTGCCCTGTGCCGTCTCTTTTATGTACAACCACATCCGGGTAATACCTATGTATCTTTCCGTCAATCGGTGATCTATATGGAACAATCACTTCTTCAGATTGCCACCATATTACATCTGGGTGAGAATCCATCCATTTAAATACCTTGAACTCCCACAAAGACCTATAAATAATTTTTGTAGGGTCACCCTTATACTTGGTCGGATTTTTTGGTCTAAATTTACCCTTATATGCCATAATATACTTTCCAATTTTTATTATAAATAATTACATTATCCGTATACATATTTATTAAAATTAGACGGAGACAGCAAAGGAAATAAAGAATGGCAAGACCAAACCAAACAATAAGAGCAGAGAATCAGAGGGATACTAAACGACTCTTCTTTCCTACGGGTGGGTTTCCGCACGGCATCCAATTAATATTTAAGAAGTATGATTATAAAGGCTTAACGCTAGGTACAGATGGGAAAGGTAGAAGGAGTGACTTTACAAGTGCTACAGAAACTGGTATACTGGCTGTTGAACTTCCAATGCCTAGTACATTAACAGATGCAACTGGTCTTAGTGTAAATGGCTTTGAAAGAACTTTCTTAGAATCGTTTATTGCTGATACGTTGGCTCCTGCATTTGAAGGCAGCTTTAGTGACATTGGTGCAGAACTGATGGCTTTGGGTGAAGCTGGTATGAAAGGTGCAATTGACACAGTGTTTGGAGATAAAGCAAAGACTCCAGGTCAGGAAAAGGTAGCAGGTCAAGCTTCTAGGATAGCGTCGTTCATGGGTGCTAATGCTTTAAATAGTTTTTCATCAGGATTAGGTAAAGCAATGGGTGCTTCGAGAGGAACTGCAATTAACCCTCAAGCAACGCTTTCTTTCGAAGGAGTTAACCTAAGATCCTTCTCGTTTGATTGGACACTATATCCTGAAAGTAAAGAAGAAGCAGAAGCTATTAAAAAAATCATAAGATCAATAAAAAGAAATATATTACCAAACATACAAGGTGTAACTGGTGGCACTGGTGTGGGTGGTGTCGCGGATACTCTATCAGGTAACACATTAGCTCGAGCCTTTTTAACATATCCTGCGGTTGTTAGTATTAATCTATTAGGTATTGATGAATCGCATTTCCTTAGATTTAAACCTTGCATGTGCGATAATTTAACTATTGACTATGGAGCAAGTGGTGAAATTGTTGTTGCTGAAGGTGGTGTACCTCAGGGTGTTAAACTTTCTATGAGCTTTAAGGAACTCGAAATACAAACGGCTGAAGATTATGCAGAGCCGGCGCCTAAAGAAGGAGGAGACGGAGAATAATGGCAACTAAATACTTTGAACACTTTCCGGTTATAGATTACCAAGGCAGAAAGGTTAGAGATATATCTCGAAGACCTTCTTTCACAAAAGCAGTCGCAAATAACCCGTATCTTTATTATTCTTATACAGTTAAAGAAAGCGAGAGGGCAGAAGATATTGCCTTGGATTATTATGGCTCTGTAGATTATATTTGGTTAGTGTACATGGCAAACAATATCATAGATCCATATTACGAATGGCCAATGAATACTCAAACTTTTAACGACTACATGGTTGATAAGTACCAAGCACAGTCTGGTAGAATCGGAGAAGACGTTCTTGATTGGACCAAAGATGAAACAATTGACGAAAACATTATATACTATGTTAAAACAGTTTAGGAAATAACAAATGGCAGTTGATAATATTATCTTAGCACCGGAATCATTCCGAACAATTTATCTTCGTAAAGAAGATCGCGTGATTATGCGTACTGAGCGAGGACAGAAAATTATCATTAAACGAATTGTTCCTGAAGATTGGGTTCCTTATCGCATCTTTGAATATGAAGAGCAAATCAATGATAACAAAAAAGAAATCTTTTTATTCGATAACGCGTTCTTAGGTCAATTATCACGTGAATTCAAAAACTCGGTAAGTACTGAATAATGTCAGAATCTTTTAATCCTTCTCATTGTACTATAGAAAGCGCTATGATTAAATCGGTGGACAATAGAGACGCTTCTATTACTGCTTTGATATATGGATTTAATCTAAAGCAATCTATCTATAGCTCTTCTTTTTCTGGAACGCTTAAGGTCTTAGACCAAGTTGGAACGTTACACGATTTCCCATTAAGGGCAGAAGAAGAATTAGAATTAATAATTAAAGGACATGATCTTCAAACAGAATTAAACATTAAAGGTCAAATAGTTAAAATTGATGGTTTAAGTAAAAACGATTTAGGCGATGGTTATTTTTATACATTACACTTTGTAAGCAGAACAACCTTTAGAGCAGGAATACAAAGCGTGATAACTGCCTTTACAAATATATCAGGATCATATGCTGCTAAAGAAATATTTAAAAAGTATTTTAATTCAAATAAAGAATTAAGTACAGCAACGTCAGTTGGTGAAATGCCTGATAACTCTGAAGGTTTACAATTAACTTCAAATAAAGGAAGAGCGTTTTATATCGAAGAATCTGATGGTCAGATGAGAACGATCATTCCTGATTATACTCCAGCCCAAGCAATGAACTTCTTGGCAAGTAAATCAAAAGCAGGATCACAATCTCCATCGAACATGTATCGTTTCTTTGAAACTTTTGATGGTTACTATTGGGTAACTGACGAATGGATGTTAAAAAGAGCAATAAAGAATGAAAGTAAAATTAAAGACTTTTACTATTTAAGCTTTTCAGAACAAGACGCCTCACAATATGCTAACATAATGGTAAGAAACGTTGTATCTTTTTCTAATCAGAATCATGTTGATACAGGCGCTGACATTGATAGTGGTGCTTATAAGAACACGGTAATGGAAATTGATTTTGTGAATCATACAAGAACTTCTTATAACTTTGATTATCAAAACGCAAAAAAGAAATACATTGGTATGACAGGACAACCAAGAACATCAAACGTTGGTGCAGTACATTCAGATAAGTTTATTGCTGAAACGTTTAAGGATACAAATAAAAACGCAAAGCAATATGTGGTATACAGAGATTGGCAACCTGATGGAGTTGCTTCAATACCAGGTCAAGTACTTCGTACACCACAAAATATGGTTGAGATTATTCAAAACAGAGTTGCTTATAATTACCATTTAAATAATTCAACAGTTTCTTTGGGTATTGAAGGCAGGATAGATTTGGTACCAGGCGATGTGATTAATCTAATTACACAAGAACCTAACATTGCGTTAGAAAATAACCAAAACGAAAGATTGAGTGGCAAATATTTAATTGCTAGCGTTGACCATTCAATGGAGATGAACACGCTGAGTACTAAAGTGGAAGCGATAAAATATGGTTGGCAAAAAGGTGATATATGATTGATGGTTCAGGAATAAGTAATCCGTTCTTCTTCATTGGTATGGTTGAAGGCAATGTCGATGAAACACACGAAGGTCGAGTAAGAGTTCGAGCGTTTGGCGTACACGGAACAAATCAAGAAATTGAAACAAAAGATTTGCCTTGGGCAATGTGTGCAGCAGGTAATTACGATCCAAACAATCCACCACCATCATTAGGATCTTATGTATACGGAATGTTCTTAGATGGTAAGATGGCTCAACATCCAATCATATTAGGTTTATTACCTGGTATGTATAATACAGTATCAGATCCAACTAAAGACGGTGAAGGTGTTATTCCTGAAAAGAATGGCGATTTATTAGCAAGAGGTTATACTCCAAATGATTTCAACGCAGGCGGTGGACCAGATAGATTAGCTCGTGGTGAATTATTAAATGAAACTTATCTATTACAACAAGCAGCCAATCGTACGCATGATCAAAAGATTGCTGATACAGATGAAACGTGGTCTGAACCTCCACCAGCTTACGCAGCCAAATATCCATACAATAGAATAATTAAATCAGGAAGACATAGTATTGAATTAGATGATTCTCCTGGTGCAGAAAGAATTATGATTCATCACGATAGTGGTGCATATATTCAAATAGATTCAAAAGGTACAGTTTCTGAAAAAGCTGCTGCAGATCGTTATGAAATTAATATTGGAACAAAACACGAATCATCAGGTCATAGTGTAGTTACAGTTAATGGTAACGCTCATGTTTATGTAAAAGGAAATAAAACAGAAGAAATAGAAGGCGATTATAAATTGCTTGTGCATGGTCACGCAGAGTTTGGTGTTGGCGGTCAAATGAATTTAAATGCAAGTGATCAGGTTCAAATGAGAGGCGGAGATATTAAGATCGAAGCCAACGCCGGTATTGCTACTTTATTTGCGAAAAAAGAAATACAATTTGAAGCAAGAAATCAATTAAACTTTGTTGCCAAAAATATTAAAGCTACTGCATTAAATACTTACGATGTATTCTCAACTAAAGCAATTAAGTTATCTACACCAGGTGATATACATAATACAGCTTCAAACATAATTAGTTTAGCAAGTGGTTTAATACCGCCTACACTATTAACAGGAACATCGGTACCAACACCAGGTTGGAGTTTAACTACACCAACAATGCAAATCGCTTCGGTATCAACTTCTCATACAGGAGTATTTAATACAACAATTCTTAACTCAGGTCTAATTACTTCAAGCAGTGTTATTAATGCTCCAGTAGTTAATGCAACGGCAGTAATAGCAACAAGTGGTGACTTTACTAATTTAGGTGCACCACTTATGACAGCAACAGGAGCTGCATATAATGGTTTATATCGTCCGCCTGTCGTAAGTGTATCAATACCAAGTGTTCCTGCATTATTACCTCCTGCTGTATCTGCACCAGTCGTTGCTCCTTTACCAGGGATTACTTCAGGTTGGGCATATCCTACAGGTAATAGTCCAGAATTTATTACTAAGGTATTAAATCCTGTGAATGCGTTCGCTGCTATCATTGCTGATTTCTTACCAATTGGTTTAGGAGCATGGGGAATGACTTTAGCCAAGATGCCTGAACCACCTAAAAAGTCAACATCGATTGTTCCTCGTGGTTATTTTGCGATGGGATATTCTGGTGGATATATTTCAGCGTTAGATGATTCAGCGAAAGATCAAACGAAATCTCTAACAAGAAGCGGGAGTAGATAATGGTCGATCCATGCGTAGACGGTAACGATCAAGTAACTCAGAATACTTTATCAATTAGTAAAATTCCACTCGTTGATGGAGCAGGAAGATATACACTTGGACAAATTGATCTTGTGACTCAAGAGATTGCGAATAGTATACTTCAAGATGCAGAAACAAATCCATTAAGTAGAGCAGTTAACAAATACGGTGATAAGATATATGACGCATCTAGTTATTTAAATGGTTTGCTTAGACAACAAATAGGTGATTTAAGTAGTTATCCTGATTTATCTGATAGATGGCAACGAGGTGATATATCAAATCTTGAAACTGCAGACTTCATGCAAGCATATAACTATACACCTGCTAATTTAATTAATGATGGTAATGCTCCTAAACTAGCAAGAAACCTTGATGCATATTATAAGAATGATTTCAATACTTCTATCTTAGGTGGATTCTGTGATGCCTTTGATAAATTCTTTTTAACAGTAGATGCTTTCTTTGATTTAATTGGAGTTGTAGAAGGTATTGTTACTGATGCATTTGCTTTGGCCGATAAAATTCAAAGAGGCTATGATGGTATTAAAGATCTAACCGCAGAAGAATTAAAGAAAAAATTAATTAAAGCAATTAAAGAAAAGATTGAAGAAGTAATTGATAAAGTCTTTCAAGAAGTACAAGATATGATTAATAACTTTGACCCAAGCGCTCTAGTTGCTGATGCGGAAACATTTGTGAATGCGAAAGTCGTAAAAGGTATTATGACAACAAGAGAACAGATGTGTGCATTCTTTACTGAAGAGAATAAGAAAGGTATTAAGGATAAGATAAAAGGTTTAATTGATTACGCAGTGGCCGCATTTGAATCTCCTGGTATCGAAGAGATTCAATACATTGTAGCTAGGATCTGTGCGCTTGCAGGGTCAATAGAATCGTTGATAAGGGACATTAATAAACCACTTGATGATTATACAAGGCGATACAGTACAATCGTAGATCGTCTTAAAAACATCTCAAGAATCAATGAGTCATCTGCTATCAGAGCAGGAGCTATAAGGTATTCTCCATCGACTAGGAAAGAGGTAATAAATAGATTACAAGGTAGATGGACTTCTCCTGGTGGTAATGAAAAGACTGATACGGGTAAAATACCGCAGAATGTTAAACCTATTACTGCTGCGGACTATAAAAACCTTCCAAGATGTGGTAATGTATTTAATGGATCGTCAGACGTATTTAGACTCGAAGGAGATTCGTTTGACGAAAAAGAAGGTATTGGTATATATGCCTGGACAAGAGTTGATCTCGATGTTAAAGTATACCTCGAAAGATTACAGAAATCAACGAATTCGGAAAAGCCTTTAACAATAACAGAAGGCTGGGTAAGTAAAGCTTATAACACAAAGGCAGACGGACCCGAAGACAATTCCCACTTGAGTGGTTTGGTCATTGATGTTAAAAGAGATATGGCAGATCCCGAAGCCTTTATTCAAAATGCATTAAAAGGTGGATTTAAATATGTTAAGGATTACCCAGAGTTAAATAAGATTCATTTAGATATAAGAGAAATACTATAATGGCAATTGCAGATTACATTTCACCAGTAAAGAAAAAGATTAATCTTAACACTGATTTTCGTAAAGATCTGCTCGTGAGTCCAGTTTCATTTGATCTAGTGCTTCTAAAAGATGAAGAAGCAGTTAAAGAATCAATTAAGAATTTAATATTAACAGATCGCGGCGAAAGATTAATGCAACCTTATATGGGTGGCAATATCAGAGCAATGTTATTTGAAAATTTAACACCCGGTACATTAAAATTAATAGAAGATAGAGTAACGTCAACAATTCAGACCTATGAACCAAGAGCTCAATTACTTAATGTTGCAGTAAGTTCAAAGCCTGACGATGGTGAAGTCTACGTTGGGATTACTTTTTATATTAGACAGGTTGAACAGCCAATACAGTTAGACGTTGTATTACAAAGGAACAGATAGAGATGGCAAATCCAAAAACACCAATTACCGAACTTGACTTCGACGCAGTAAAAAGTCAACTTAGGAGTTATCTAGAAACACAAACTCAATTCAAGGATTATAACTTTGATGGCTCAAACATGAGCGTCTTGTTAGATGTTCTTGCGTTTAATAGTTATCAGAATAACTTCTATACAAACATGGCACTTAACGAAATGTTTCTTGACTCTGCCATCCTTAAGAACTCAATCGTTTCCCACGCAAAAGAATTAAACTATATACCTCGTTCACGTAAGTCTGCTAAGGCTACACTATATGTTGTGATTCAAGATCCAACGCGTGAAGATGCAACAATTACGATTCCAAAATATTCTCAGTTTAAAGTGAATCATCAAGGTGAAAGTTTTTCATTCGTAACAAATAAAATGTATACGGCCAGAAAAGTATTATCAACTGACATCAATCCTCAAACTGGCGTCGTATTTGAATCAGGTTCATTTGTTGCTGAAAGTGTTGATGTTTACGAAGGTGAAATGTTATCAAGTTTCCAAAGAGAAGGATTTATTGTTGATGCAGACGGAGTACTTAGAGTATTCCTTACAAACAACGAAGTAGATACAGATTCAATTGTTGTATTTGTTGATGCAGAAGCAACTGATGATGCAAACGTATTTACAAGAGCAAATACTATTTACGGTATTAGTCCTCAAGATAAAGTATTCTATCTTGAACCATATCTTGATGATAAGTATTCTATTTACTTTGGTAAGAATCAATTTGGTTTACAACCTCAAGAGTTTGAAGATGTAAGAGTACGATATAGAATCTGTTCAGGAGCTGAGCCAAATGGTGCAGGTAAAGACAGTTCGTTTTCAGGATCTTTTATTGAAAACGCAACGATCTCTGCTTATACATTGTCTGCTGCGGCAGGTGGTGCTGAAAGAGAGTCAATGGAATCCATTCGATATTTTGCTCCTAAGGCATTACAGGTACAAGAACGAGCAGTCACATCGAAAGATTACGAAGTATTATTACAACAAGCATTCCCTGAGATATCCGCAGTGTCTGCATACGGTGGTGAACAGTTAGATCCACCTCAATTTGGTAGAGTTGCTGTTTCTGTTTATTTAAATGATGATACACAAATCATATCCTCTACTTTATCCAATTCTTATTTGGCTTATTTAAAAGAAAGAGCTCCACTAGGTATTGAACCAATCTTTAAACAAACCGAATTCGTTTATGGTGATATGGAAGTAATTGTAAATTACACCAAAAAGAATACAGAAAAAGGTGAAGCAGAATTAGAAACGTTGACAAGAGCTGCGATTCAAAAATATTCTGATGATAACCTTGAAGGATTTGATAAAACTTTAAGACGATCTAAACTATCAGGTATTATTGATGCATTAGATGCAGGAATATTAAGTAGTGAGATTACAGTATCGCCTGTCATTGAATATTCACCACCACTTAATTTTAATACAAATCCAACATTCAGATTTGAAACGCCGTTAGTAAGACCTTATATTTACAATGCGGCAAATGGTTTCACAAACTTTAAACCTGCTGTTAAATCAACACCGTTTGATATAAATGGTACTTGTGTATATTTCCAAGATGATGGCTTAGGTAATATTATGATCATTACTGATGAAGTAACAAACCCGCAGATTATTAATCCAACTGCAGGTACAATTGATTATGATAAAGGTGAAGTGAAACTAACAAACTTTAAGGTAGAAACATTCACAGGCAGTGCGATTAAAGTAACTGCGAAAACTGTAGATAACGATGTTGTTGCTCCAAAAGGTCGCGTGTTTATATTAAGAGATACAGACGTTAAAGTAGTATTGGCTTTGGATGAGTTCATAGCTCCGGTGTCTGTTAACTCAACAAGTTATTAATAAGAGAAGAGAATTATGCCTCAGGGTGATATACAAAAAAATCTGTCGCTTTTCATTAAGAATCAGTTCCCCGCTATTTACAGGGAAGATGGACCTGAGCTTGTTAAATTAGTCGAAGAGTATTATAAGTGGTCTGAAACTCAAGAGAATCAGCATATCTATCAAGCAAGACGTTTATTTGAAACGAGAGATATTGATACTACAATGAATAGTATGATTATACTATTTAAGAAAAAGTTTCTTGCTGATCTTCCACTTAAAGCAGATCTTGTTAAATTTATTGTTAAAAATATACTTGACTTATATCGAGCAAAAGGTACTGCCCGAGGTATAGAATTATTCTTTGCTATATTCTATCAAGAGTTTGAAGTTGAAATTGTGTATCCCGCTGAAAAGATGCAAAAGGTATCTGACTCTACATGGAAGCAAGGTACTTATTTACAGATGTTTCCAAATAATAATTTCTTTACCTCAAAAACTGGAAAGGAATACGAGTATCTTGATTTATTAGCTCGTAACATTGAAGGTTCGGTAACTGGCGCAAAGGCATCGGTAAGATCAATTAACTTCTTTATTCTAAACGGTATTAAAACACCTGTCATGTATCTTGATGGTATTCAAGGTACATTTAACAAGTATGAAGATATTCTTTGTAACATAAACGGTGAAGTGGTACAGTTTGGTAAAACAAATGGATCTCTTTCAAAGTTTACTATTGTTGATAGATCAGATGTGGGAGCAAGAAGAAAGAATCTCGCAGGTAGAGAAATTGGTGAAGTTCTTAATGTACTTCAGAAAGATGGTAACGCAGGTAAAGCAATTGTCACAGCAGTTACAGATACAGCATCAGGTCAAATTAAATACGATTTAGAAGATGGTGGTTATGGGTATACGATTGACAATACAAGATTACTTGTTTCAGACCAATCTATTATTCTTGATAACAGTGAGAATGGTTTTAATCAAGAATTTGTTATAGGTGAAACATTACAAGATACGGCAGGTCGTACTGGTATTATTATTGGACAAAATTTATCTTCAATAGGAATTAAACTTGACGCGGCATACGCTGCGGATGGATTCACAGACAATGTTACACTGACAACAGTTAGACTTCCAATTGACGGTGTAGCTCAACCTCAAATAACAATTGACTTATCTCTTACAGCAAATCAATTAGTATCAGTAAATGGTTCTTCTCCAGGTCCTCTTTATCCTGATACGTTAAGTGTAGACGATGTAAAAGTTTCATCATTAAACGATACATCTATTGCTTCAATTATTACTGACGTCATATTACCTTATGTATCTGTTACACTTGATGCTGCTGATTATGGCGCAGTTACGCCAATGTCAGGTACTGCTTCGCCAGTTACTATTACTACTCCTTTAGATCAAGCATTCGATATTCAAGATTTAACAATTGGTTCTATTGTAGGATTTGATAATATTAATCCTGGTTCCGATTATCAGAGTGATGTATTTGCGATTGCCCAAGATTCATTACTTAAAAATGTAGATCGTAAGAATCAAGTTGTTTTATTTGCTGATGCTGGTGATGCAGGTTCGTTCTCTGTGAAAGATAGAATACGAGGTGTAACTTCTGGTATAAATGGTGTCGTAACAGATGTTAATCAACAAGATGGATTTATTACGATTACTCCATTTAATATTAATGGATTAAATAAAAACGAAAACATTGCATTTGAGAATGCGCCAAGCCAGGTAAAAAATGTTTTAAGTATCGCAACTGATTTCCTAGGAACTGCAAGATTTGGTGACAACGCAGTGATTAAATCAGAAACAGAATTTGCGGTAGGGAAAATTTCAGAAGTAAATATATTAAATTCTGGTTTTGGTTATTGGGAATACGAAGTAGATGATTCAGAGATTACTGATTTCGCAAATGGTTTAGGTGAATTAAGAACGGCCAATAATGAATTCGTTTCTCACGGTATTATTAAAGCAGATACTCAAGGTGTAACAAGTGGATATTGGGCAGGAACTAATTCTCACTTAAGTGGTTGGAAACAAAATAGTGTAACAACAACAAAAACAAATTTACCCGGTGCATCTTTACCTTTAATAGTTGGTCAAATATCTATAGGAATTGATCCAACAGTATCCTATCCAACTTTAGCTCCTGCGTTCGAAGCTTGGTTTAGTAGTATTGCTTCAGATGGATACGCAATATATGATTTAAGTAAACAAGGTATGGCAATCTCAGCCGCAACTGGAATATGGTTGACGCAGCTAAGATCTAGAAGTGCAGCTGCAAGTATTACGGCAAGATGGAATGATATTGTTGTTCCTTCAATGAAAGAACAGGCTTGGTACAATACACAGGAAAACCTTGTTTGGGAATTTGATGCGGACGTTAATGTATACGACCAAGAATATTTAGATTCAGGACAAAGAATACAAGATAGTGATTTCTATCAAGAGTATTCATATCAAATTAAATCAAGCTTACCTATACAGAATTATGAAAAGCTATTAAAAGAAAATGTTCACTTGGCAGGTTCAAAACTGTTTGGTGACTTTATATTTAAGGCAAAGGTAGGCGGAACAATTAAACCGAGATTCTTACGAAGATTCAACGACCAAGGTGGTGGTTCTCCGTTTGATGTTGCTGATATAACAGAGCTGAATGCAGGTACTACTAACTTTACTGCTGATAATACAGGTGTATCAGCCGACCATGAACCTGGTGGAACTGGCGGATTAACATTAGTTCAAGATAATGTTTCTGATCTAACAATTACAAAGAATTGGTATCAAGGTTTCCACGATTACAGCGTAACGGCGGCTATACCATCAGGATCAGGTCCATTCCCAGTTGCTATTTTATTACATGGCAACGGTGGATCAGGTTCACAAATGATAACACAATTCTCGAGTGAATTGCCAGGACATATATGTATTGGAGTTGACGGCTATGCAAATAGTTGGAACGTTTCAAATGAAACTTCAAACGGTCCTGACATTGTAATGTTGGAAGAACTTATTAATAAGCTGAAACTATATAAAAACGTTGATAATACTAAGATTCGTATTGTAGGTGTATCAAATGGTGGCGGCCTTGCATTAAGAGCCGCTGTTGAAATTGACGATCTTGCTGTTGATACAATCGTCTGTATGATATCACAAACACACGATTTCCAATACAGAAATAGCGCGTTCTGGTATCCATTAAATGATTTATATACAGGTGATGAATGGCCACAAGATGGTTATACAACGCAGAAGACCCCAATACCACAACGAAGAATTGTTCAAATGAACGGAAGAGCAGATACTGTTGTTCCTTATGCAGGCGGACCATACGTAGGAGTTAACTTCTTGCCTGCTACGGAGTCTGCGTTTAGATTTGCACAGGCACAAGGCTATACAGGACTTGAATTAACAACAGGGCCTCTGTATGGCGCAACAAGTAGAATTTATGATTATGGAAATGTAATATTCTTCCGTGAAGATGTTGCTCATATTATCTCGGATGATATGAAACACTTGCTCGGCCAGTACTTAGAAAACAATTATGATATTACAACACCACCTTCATAAGCAATAAATATAACTATAAAGAATTTTTTAGGAAAACAAAATGTCTAAACAAATAATTAATATCGGTGCATCCGCTAACGACGGTACAGGTGATCCGTTACGAAATGCATTCGACAAAGCCAACGATAATTTTAATGAGCTTTATCTTGCGTTAGGAGATGCAAATAATCCAGTGGATCTATTTGATATTAACGGCAATTTAGACTTGTTAGGTAAACCACACAAAGTATCTTTCTTATATGATACAAAACTAGAACTCGATAATATTAATCCAAGTACATATCATGGTTCTATAGGACATACACATGACACAGGTTCATTGTATTACGCTCATGGAACTTGGAGAAGATTACTTTCTGATACTTCAGGAGGCGCAATTCTCAATTATGTAGATCCTCTTAATCCGTTTGTTTATAATACAAATATTATTGGCGATGAAACTAGCGGTTATGTTTTAAGTACAAGCGCAAACGGTTCTTACAGTTGGGTTGAAGGCGGTGGCAGTTCATACGCTGATGCAAATGTTGATACTCATTTAAATACCGGTTCAGCAAGTACTAACGAAGTATTAAGTTGGAACGGTTCAGATTATGACTGGGTAGCACAATCAGGTGGCGGTGACGGATCATATACTGATTCCGATGTATCTGCACACCTTAATACAAGTAGTGCATCTGCAGATCAAATCTTAAGTTGGACAGGTTCTGACTTTGCTTGGGTTGCAGACGGCGTTAATCCAAGTGATATTTCTGCACACCTTAATACAAGTAGTGCATCTGCAGATCAAATCTTAAGTTGGACAGGTTCTGACTTTGCTTGGGTTGATGATGCAACAGGTAGCGGTGGTACTGCTATTACTATACAAGACGAAGGTTCAGCATTACCAACAGCGGCTACAACTATTAACTTTGTAGGTTCAGGTGTTGTAGCGTCAGGAACAGGCGCAACTAAAACAATTACAATTAGCGGTGGCAGTGGCGGCTCAGTTGCTATGACTGACGTTACTGACACAACAATTACAAACCCACAATCTAATGATATTTTAAAATACTTCGGTAATGATAATACTTGGAGAAACGTAACGTTCACTCCAACTTATTTAGACATTAATGAACAGCCGGCCGGTATTTCAGATAAAGCACCATTTGAAAATACTTTCCAAAATGCTACAACAGTATTAAAGGTTACTAATAATGGTTCTTCTTCATATCGTTTTGACCAATATGGAACAACCGATAACCCAACAATTTATGTAAAGGCAGGAACGACAGTTGGATTTGATTTAACTGGTGCAGGTGGTGCAACTCACCCATTCGTAATTCAAACTTCGGGTGGTGCAGATTACAATGAAGGTCTAGTAGCACTTGATTCAGGAATCTATTACGAAGGTTCAGCTGCAAATGCAGGAATAGGCGGTGCTCTGTTCTGGAAAATACCAGCAGGTATATCGGGCAACTATGCGTATAGATGTCAAGTTCACGGTGCCATGACCGGTACTATTGTCGTTGAAGCAGCTGCAGGCGGTGGTGGCGGTGGCGGTTCATTACCAAGTCGTACTTCCCCATCACAAGCAACATCTTCAATTGCTAACGGTGCGGCTGCTAACCTTGACATTACTGGATATAAAGGATATGCATTATATACAATTACAACATCAGCTGCAGCTTGGGTAACACTCTATACAGATGGCACAGCCCGAACAGCCGATGCTTCAAGAGGCGAAGGTACTGATCCAGCTCCAGATGCTGGTGTCATTGCAGAGGTAATTACCACAGGTGCTCAAACAGTAAAACTATCTCCTGGAACAATCGGTTATAATTTAGAATCAACACCAACAACAAATATTCCAGTTACAGTAAGAAATAAAAGTGGTAGTGCTGCAGTAATTACAGTTGCCCTACAAATTCTACAATTAGAGGCTTAATTTAAAATGGAAGAATATATTGTCACTCTTCACAATAAGGAAGACCTAGACGATTTCTATAATGATATGGAAACGCCTGGTGGCGATCTTTATATTCCTGATAGAGCAGTTAATGTAGAATTAAGAAGACCAATAAGTCGTAATACTCATTATATGTTAACACCTGAGGAAGTACTTGAATTAGAAAAAGATCCTCGAGTATTGGGTGTAGAATCAAAAGCATTCCTTGATCTTGTACAATGGGAATTAAATGGGTATTCTGATACTGGGCCATTTAAAAGAAATGGGGACTCGATTTCCGCAACAGACAAAAATTGGGGTTTATATAGGCATACGGTTGGCGATGATATTCCTAGCACTGATTATTATAGTGGCTCAATTGCAGATGTGACTGGCGATGGTAGTGATTTCTTCAAACGTGAAGTTACTGTTAATGGTACAAGAATTATGGCGGCTGGTGCTGTAGGTGGTCAAAGTGCTGTGCCTGACGCGTGGATAGAAAAAATAGCTCGAATGTATGAATTGTTTTTAATACCAAATCAGTACCAGTCACAAATCAATGATACACTCCAAAAGAATCTTATACGAAATCTAAAAGGTTTATCTGGAACCTGGCACGAAGGGTTACCAACACTACAACAAGTAGCAAGAGGTGGTGGTGGTGATTATACTCCAAACTTCTTAACTGACCCAGGAGTTATTAGTTGGAACCTAACAAACTTATTTGATACACACGTTGCTAACGATATGGTTTGGTATTTGAATTCATCTGGTACTCAAGGTGATGGAGATTTAGACGCAGGGGAAGTTATTGAACACATAATGCATACACTTCATATGCATGGATTACCAGCAGACGATATAAAACTGTATGCATACTTAGCAAGTGATTGGGCTTCAGGTGATTTATATGCCGCAATGGAAGAAGCATATGATGCTGGAAAATGGGATCCGTCAGGTTATAACACGCCTTCAAATGCCTGGAAAACAGATTCAGATGCTTTTGAAGTAGCAGCCAAAGAATACTTATACTTATTGAATTTCTGTATGTTTGAATATACAGCTTTATGGGATGGTGGAAGTCTTTCTCCAGAATGGACAGATGATATGCGCACCGAAGCTGGTATACAATCAAACAATCCATTAGGTTATGCATTCCATAACACATACATTAAACCAGCAATTAGTAAACCATCATTAACAACAATAAGAAATATATTCCAAGATGGCGATTCAGGTGATCCTACACAAGCAGGTGCATCAGGATATGTTACTACAGGAAAAAATTGGGGTTCTGATGGAGATTCTTTTGTAGCGACAAACCCACTCACAATTACCGCTTCAGGAAAAAATGTTGATGTATTAATTGTTGATGGGCATATTACAACAACTGCTCAAGCCCACCCAGAGTTTGCCGTTAATGCTGATGGAACTGGCGGAAGTAGAGTACAGCCGTTTAATTGGTTCTCGCTCGCGAATCAATTAGGATTAGGCGCAAACGGAATTTATAATTATGGTACAATGGGCAATGAGACTGATACTAATCATGGTGTTCATGTTGCTGGGACTGTGGCAGGAAATACTTTAGGTTGGGCAAGAGAAGCAAATATTTATAGTTTAGAAGCTCCCTTAAGTGGCACTACGAATCATGGTCAAAGTGGATTACAGTCTGGAACTATCTGGGATTATATTCGTGAATGGCATAATACAAAACCAATTAACTCAGAAACTGGTAGAAGAAATCCTACAATAAGTAATCACAGTTATGGTAGTTACCTCAGTAAAGACGTTTACATCTCCGGGCCCGCTAATGGTTACGCTGGTTATGATGGAATTGGACAATTTAGATATAGAGGAGTAATCTTTGATAAGTACGGTGATGAGGGTAGTGATTTAACCGATGCTGAATTAGAAGCAAGAGGCGTAAATGTACCAGCAAATGGTAATTGGAAAATTCCATACGCAGGGTCTTCTTGGGGAGCAGATATTGCTGATGCAATAGCCGATGGTATTATTATAGTTACTTCGGCAGGAAATTCATATCAAAAAACTGTCAAGTCTGGTGATCAAGATTATGAAAATTACATCTATTTCAGAAGCGGGTCAAATACGTCCGCCGCCAGTGCACCAAGTCATAGGTCCACAAACATTGGTCTTGAAGCGGCCACTTTAAATGTTGGCGCGCTCAATATTGAAAAAAATGACCGCAAAAGACAGAGCTCAGTTTGTGGTAATGCAGTTGATATTTTTGCGGCTGGTGGCGGTATTGTGAGTTCAACTTTAACAGGTAGTTTTGGTGGTGTACAAGATCCTAGAAACGGTTCGTATTATCTCAGTAAGATTAGCGGAACAAGTATGGCGGCGCCACAAGTAGCTGGAGTTGTTGCATTACTTGCAGAAAGTAATCCCGGGTTAACTCAAGCTGATGCAAATGCTTGGCTTGAAACAAACGCAACAACTGGTGAAATGTACGATACTGGAACTGATAGTAGTACTGACTTTGAAAGCTTACAAGGCGCCCCAAATAAAATATTAATGTGGAAGAATCAAAGACCAGAATCTGGTGCGAGTTTTCCAAAAGTAAATGCAAAAGCAAGACCTACAAGTGGACTGGTGTATCCAAGGCCAAGAATAAGAAAGAGAGGTTAGTCCAATGGATATAAATAAACTAAAATATAGAGAATTATATAACAATGCCTGAAATTTTAACAAACAATTTTAACCAAGACATTAATAAGTTATTCATAGCTGACGCAAAGGCTAACGATGACTATTATATGTTTGTTTCTAGCATTGGTGGTATAGAGCCAATTGATTCTGCTACTTCTCAAAATGAGTTTCTAGAAAAAACATTATTTGCTAAAAAGATACGTAATCAAGATATTAACTTTATGATAAAGTATTACCCTTGGCAACGAGGTGTTGTATATTCTGAATACGATGATAAAATAGATCTTGATGGTTTAAACTTTTATGCCGTAGTCGGACCTAACGATAACGACACTGATGATTACAGAGTTTATAAGTGCCTTAATAATAACGAAGGTGTTGGTTCACAAGCACCACCTACTTTTGATGCAGCCAACGTAAATCAAATTTATGAAACTGCCGACGGTTATGTATGGAAGTATATGTATCGTCTCACTACATTACAATTCGAGGCCTATAATGCTTTAGGTTATATTCCAATTGATCCTACTGCAGCTGTTAACCCAGCGGAGGTTTACGGCGGTGGTATATCTGAGATTCAAGTTACTAATGCTATTGTCAATAATGGATATGAAGAAAAGAACGGCCTTATAAAGTCAATTCCTGGCAGAGTTGGTGGAGCCAGTTCTCACGGTAATGTTAAATTAGAAATTGATCCAAAGGAGCAAGATTGGCAAGCAACAGAAAATTACTATACAGGTCAATTCTTCTATGCTACAAACCCAAGTTCAAGTGTTACGAATCTATTTGAAATCAAAGCTTATAAACTGATTCAAGGCAATGGCCTAGCGGAAATTACCGTTGGCGAAGAATTATCAAATCCAAGACGTGGTAACGTAGAGAATGCAACTCAAGCATCTCCTGTCGTAATTACATCAACATCTCATAACTTAGTGAATGGTCAACCAATTACATTTAGAAATGTTGTTGGTATGTCAGAATTAAATGTAAATGAAGCAGACATAGATACACTTGCTGCAACAACTTTTTATGTACAAGTTGTGAACGCAGATACATTTCAATTGAAATCAGATGCATTATTAACAACAGATCTTGATGGCACTGGTTTTGGCGGATATGTGTCAGGTGGTACATGGAAAGGTTTAACAGACTTCATGGTATCAACAGCAACGGTTAATGCAAATATTAAAATCTTCCCACGCGTTAAAATAAGCGGTGATGGAGATGGGGCGGTAGCAGTACCTGAAATTGATAGTGGTGGTATTAATAAAATTATTCTTTTAAATAAAGGCACAGGATATAATAACGCTATTGCGGAAGTTGTGGATCCTCTTATTGATTTCAACCCAGGTGGTACTGAATCAGCAGATGTAAGAGCAACCATTCAACCTATCATTGAACCGAAAGGTGGCCATGCTTATAATTTATTAGATGAATTTAGATGTAAACATTTTTCAATGTATGCTTATATTACAGCAGAAGACAATACAAAAATTGGTGATAAGAATACATACGGCTGTATTGGTATTGTAAGAAGTCCAACATTTAAAGATATGTCAGGTATACCAACATGGAGAAGCGGACAAGCAAATACCGCAACTGAACCTGATGTCTTCGATAATAGAATTGCGATTATAACAGATGATTATGGAAGATTAAACGCAAATAGTACAATCACGCAAGTTGATGTAAATAACGATATTGTATTCCAAGCTCAAATACACGAGATTGATGAAGCCGCGAATACGGTTTATTTGGCTGAATATATAGGTCCATATAAGAATAATGCACTTGTTGGTAATGGAGATACATCATTTAACCCAAATCTAGCAATTACATCAAATACTGGTCAGAGAATAACAATAAATAATCCTATAGCAGATAATGTTATCTATTCGGATTACAAACAGAGAACAGGCGAAGTGTACTTCATGGAGGACTTCTTCCCATTAGCAAGAACCGACCTCTCAAGAGAAGAATTTAAATTTGTACTGGAATTTTAAGGAACGTAAGTAAAGATGCCTATTAATAAAAACTTAAACCAAGCACCATACTTCGATGACTATGATGCCGAGAAGCAGTTCTATCGAGTTATGTTCAAGCCTGGGTACGCGATACAGGCAAGAGAACTTACACAACTCCAGACTATGCTTCAAAATCAGGTTGAGTCATTTGGAGATAATATTTTCAAAGAAGGTTCAATTGTAAAAGGATGTAACTTTACAGAACTTGATGATCTTCAATTTGTAAAACTAAATGACGGCCCAACTGGATTTAACGCAGAGTCATATATCAGCACATCTGCGGTTGAAGTATTAGCAGGCCAAGAAGTAGAACTTGACTATGTTTATCAGGTAAAAGGACAATCGTCCGGACTGAAAGCAGAAATCGTTCAGGCTTCTAAAGGATTTCAAACAAGACCACCAAATCTAAATACTTTCTTTATTAACTACACTAACATTGGTTTGGCAGGTCAAACTCAATTTCAAGCTGGTGAAGCGTTAGTCGTAACAAGATTCAAATATTTAAGAGGAACCACAAACGAAGCCTTATCTATTGACACTGTTATTAATACAGGTCTTGCGGTATACGGTTCACCTTCAGTAGGAAATCCACATGTTGGTAGAGCATTCGGTATCGAAGCTGCTCCTGGTATTATATTTCAGAAAGGCCATTTTATATTTACAGCAGAACAAAGATTAGTTGTTGAAAAGTATACTAACGTTGCCGATAATAAATCAGTTGGTTATTTAGTAGCAGAAAGATTAATTAATAACCTACAAGATAACAGCCTATACGATAATGCAAACGGTTCTAAGAATGAAAATGCCCCAGGCGCAGACAGATTAAAACTTGTTCCTACGTTAACAGTATTGGAAACTTCAGACGGAACTCAGAATTCAGACTTCTTTACATTGGCTCGTTATCAAAATGGTAATGCAATTACTGTAAGAGACGTTTCTCAATACAACGTATTGGGCGAAGAGATGGCTCGACGTACCTACGAAGAATCTGGTAATTACATTTTAGAAACGTTCCCAATAACTACTGATGATCGTATTCCTACTGGTGCTGCCAATAGTGAAGTACAATGTGTCGTCGGACCTGGCACTGCATATGTGAAAGGCTATAGAGTAGAAAATTCTGGTGAACGTTCATTCCAGATAGATCAAATAGGACAAACCGAAACAGTTAACAATCAAAACGTTTCAATGGAATATGGAAACTATTTTGAAATTGATACTACAAGTTCCTCACAAGGTTATTTGAATTTAGGTATTCTTTCACCAGCAGATGCGCAAACATCAGGAAGTGCTTCGGTAGGTGCAGTCTCAGTACAAAACATAACAGACAAAAGAATCTATATTCACTCTGCTGTATATAACGGTGCTCAAGCTATTAAAGACATTACCAAATTATCAGATGGTAGTGGTGATGTACCTATAAGAACAAATGGTATCGGTTCACCTGTTATTAAAGAAACAGGAAGAAAGGCATTAATCTTTGATTCTGGTATTAATGGAACGTTCGCAACATCAAATACTCTTATTCCTTGTAGATTTCAAAATACAGGAACTGCGACAACAGGCACGATCACATTAACCGCAGGACCAGGCGAAGATTTTAATTGTCTTAACGACGATATTCGAGTTAACTTGGCAGGAACAACATATCCTGTTATAAGTACTACTACTGCTTTGAATAATTCACAACTTAATATTATTTGTGATAGTGGTTTGAGTGGTTCAGTAGAAGTATTTTATAATAAAAGACAGGTTGGTTCATCGGGTGGTATTTCACCTTATGCTAAAACATTACGTGATACTTATGTTAAGTTTAGTTACTCAAGCGTTAAAACACAATATAGTTTAGGTTTCCCAGATGTATTTAAAATTGTAAGTATTACAAATGCAGCAGGAGAAGATTTTACGAGTAGCTTTAGATTAAAAGAGAATCAGAAAGATACTTATTACGATCTATCTTATGTAGAATATATTGAAGGTCGACCTGAGCCAAGTGGCGTAATGCTAGTGAATCTACAATGCTTCGAGGTAAACACTTCGACTGGTAAATACTTCTTTACAATTAATAGTTATCCAAATACTTTAAGTAAGTTTGATATTCCTTCTTACACGTCAGAGTCAGGTCAAGTATATAACTTGAGAGATTGCTTTGATTTCAGACCACATGTTAATAAAGATTCTGGTGCAAACTATTTGGCGAATTCAGGTAATGCTCCAACGATTTCAACTCAGGTTGGTTTCAATACCGTATCGTTTAGTGATAAAGGAGCTGCGTTGGTTCCTGCTGCACAGCAATCATTACAAACAAGTATAGAACATTACCTATCAAGAATTGATACAATTGCTTGTGATTCTTATGGTGATATTGTTATCATTAAAGGTGAAGAACAGAAAAATCCTGTACCACCAAAGCTTACAACAGACCAGTTGGCAATCGCAAATGTAGAAGTTCCAACTTATCCTGCGCTGTCTAAGAAACAGTCTGATGTTCTTCGTAAACCTGGTTATGCAATTAAACCAAGAGCAACAGGTATTAAGAATTATACAATGAAAGATATGCACGATCTTGAAAAGAAGATTGATAACATGGCATACTATATTTCATTGAATCAATTAGAATCAGAAACTGATAACTTAGTTGTACGCGATGAGAATGGTTTAAACAGATTCAAGAATGGTTTCGTTGTAGATCCTTTTAACAATTTACAGTTATCAGAAATCAGTCATCCACAGTTTAATGCTGCGGTACCATTTAATCAAAAGATACTTACTCCTTCGTTGAAAACATTCGCATTAGATTTGGTATATGATTCAGCAACAGGTTCTTCAATATTCCCATCTACTTCTGATGCTAAGGTAGCAACTGTAGGAAGGAATTCAAACGTTGAGGTTATTAATCAACCGTATGCATCGAACTTTAGAAACTGTGTAAGTAACTTCTATAAGTATGTAGGTGATGGAGCTATATCTCCACCTTACGATGCTGCTTATGATACAACAGTTAATCCTGCTTCTATTGATATTGATCTAACTACTCCGTTCCAAGAATTTATTGATGAGATTCAAGCATTCTTACCTATGACCGATACATCTTCGTCAAGAGAGTTTGAAGCTGATCCTGGTCGTCGAGGAAGACGTGGTGCAGGAACTGAAGTAACAACTGTCACAACAAGATCAAGCGAAATTACCATTGATAGTTCAAGAACAACAGAATCGTTCGTTGGTGAATTTGTTTCCGACTTTAGATTCCAACCTTATATGGCATCGAGAGATATCAAAGTTTATATGTCAGGATTAAGACCTAATCAAAGACATTACTTCTTCTTTGATGGTGTTGATGTAAATGCACACGTAATGCCAGGATCAATTACAGCTGATTCAGTTGGAGAAGTTGGTAGGTACGGTGATAAAGGTGCTACAGTTACTACGGACGCAAACGGTGTACTGAGAGCTGTATTCTACTTGCCTGCCGAAACATTCTATGTAGGTGATAGAGTATTAGAAATTGCCGATGTATCTGCTTATAACAGTATTGATTCTGCTTCAACAAGTAAAGGATTTGTTACTTATCGAGCATATAACTTCAGTGTTGAGAAAACAAGTTTAACAACTTCAACAAGATCTCCAAACTTTGATGTGAATACAACAGTAACAACAAGAAACGTTGCTCGACGTATTCGAGGTAGAGATCCACTTGCACAAACATTCTTTGTTAAGAAAGGTATGGGTGCAGGTTCTAACTCAGTTTACTTATCTAATATTGATGTATACTTCCGTCGTAAACCAACTCAAACAGGTTCAGGTAGTGATGATTCATCTCCATTAAATGGTGTATCATTACAGATCAGAGAAGTTGTAAATGGTTACCCAACAAACAGAATCTTGCCATTCGCAAATGTTCATAAATTACCTGCTGATGTAAATACTTCTGAAGATGCTTCTTCGGCAACAACGTTTACCTTTGAGGCGCCTGTAAGATTAGATGTAGAAAAAGAATACGCAATTGTAGTACAACCTGATGCATCAGATCCTAATTACTTAATTTATACTTCTAAAGTTGGTGGAATTGATTTAACACCCGGAGCAACAAAAGGTTCTGCTATCACTCAGGATTGGGGCGACGGTGTTCTATTTACTTCAACTAATAACTCTGCTTGGAAATCATATCAAGACGAAGATATTAAATTTACTATAAGAAGACATAACTTTAATTCCTCATCAGGTACTGTTAAATTAACAAACGCAAATCATGAGTTCCTTACATTAAGTAATATTACAGGAAGGTTTACACCTGGTGAATTAGTTTATCAATTATTATCCACACCTGCTGATACTGGTATTACTACTGCCGCAGGTTCTAAAACAATAACAGGTGGCCAAGCGCTCGATACAGTTTATGCTGCTGGTGATTATATAAGAATTGTAAATACTTCTACTGCTAAAATACAAATACATAAGATTGCCTCAATCACAAATGCCACTACGGCTATATTAGAAACTCCCCCTTCGTTCTCTGGAGCAGGTACTCATATGCCTGTCGTTGCTGGTGAATTGGATTTATATGATGTTCAAAGAAATCCTTACGAATGTCATATTGCTCATTCTTCTGCAACTACATCAAAACAATTTAGTGTTAGTACAAACTTAGTTGGTCTTGATAGTGCTTCAACAGCAAATGTTTCTGCTATTAACGATATTAATTTAAGTTATATCCAACCTATGATTATGAAGGCTAATGATTCAACTTCAAGAACTACACTATCAGGAACTTTTGTACCTCCTAGTGATACAGCAACTACTTACTTGAAGCCAATGCAGTTTAATGATAACAACTATTTCGCAGAGAAAGGCGTAGTTCTTTACAGTAAATCAAATGATCCTGCCGGTGTTAAAGCATTCACGATAGATGTAGCAATGTCTAACGGAAGTAACGTAACATCTACTCCATTCATTGATATTGAAGCATCTAAACTTATTGCCTATCAATATAAGATTACAAATGACTCTGATACAACTGCAAAATATATCAGTAAGAAAATTGAATTGGCAGAAGATCTTGATGCTGAAGATTTCAACTTAATCCTTTCTGCATATCGTCCAGCAGGAACAGATATTAAAGTTTATATTAAAGCTCAGAATCAATATGACTTCGATGATTTCGATAGATTATCATGGACTGAATTAGAAAAGTTCGAAGGAGTAGGATCTTATTCTACAATATCAAACTTGCGTGATTACCGAGAATTTAAATATAGAATTAAAGACGTAAATAAAACAGGCGGTGTTGTAAGTGGTCCTCTAACTTATACATCACAAAGCGGAGTGTTTGAAGGATTCAAGAGATTCCAAATTCGTATTGATTTACTCTCGCCAAACATACACAATGCCCCAACACTAAAAGATTATCGCGGTCTCGCATTGACATAGGAACTATAATGAATATTAATAGAGATAAGACAACTGGAGCAATTCTTAGTACTGATGCTGCCGCTCTCAATAAATATAAAATAGAACGGAACTATTATCGCAAAGTAGACCGAATACAAAATGACTTAGTGGATATTAAAAAGAGTATTCTTGATATTTACCAAAGAATAGAAAAACTGGAAGAAAAATAAATGGCTCAGGATCTAGGTAATATAACAACTTCGCAAACCTTTCAAAATTGGTTTAACAAGACGAACGATATAGTTGACTTATTGGCTTCCAATGTGGTGACTGCGGCTGCTGGCGGTAGCACAACAACAGGTAGTGCAACTCTTACAGGAAACCTTACCGCAGGCAATGTAATTGGTTCCACGAAAATAAGTACCAATACAATTGAAGCAATCTCGAGTAATACTCCGGTTAATGTTAACGGTGCTTTTAAAGTTACAGGTAGTGCTCAATTAACAACAACTTTTTTAAATAGTGCTGGTGCACAAACACGATACACAAACGGTTCTTTATCTTGGGATGTAGGATTAGAAAATTCAAATCCTGGTAACTTTATTATTAATACTGGTGTTGCACCTAATAAGTTTTCATTATCAACTGCAGGTACGTTAACAGTTCCAAATGCAGTAGTTACAGAAAACCTTACAGTAGGTAGTTTAACAATTGGTGCAGGCGGTGCAGGTTTAAGTACTGACGATGTAACAGAAGGTTCATCCAATCTTTATTATACCGATGTAAGAGCAAGAGCTGCGTTTTCTGGTGGAGACGGTATTAACCTTTCTGCCTCAGGCGTTATATCATTTGATGGAGACGGTGAACTCAATACTTATAAAGGTAATAAGTTTATTGGAACAGGCGGTTATGTTGACGCTAATAACTATGGCTATATGGAAGGCAGAGCTGGAGGTGGTCAAGGTTATTTAAGAATTGCTAGATACGTCGGTGGTACTGACACGCGGTTAGTTGATTTTGCAGCAAACATGAATGTGTATAGTGCAATATATACTTTTGGCGATACATACAATTATGTTTCTAACGGCGGCAACCTAACCTATCATCATGATGTAAGTTTAAATACATCTACATACTACTCGGGCGGATCAACTAAGCGGGTTGAGATTAATGGAAATACAGGAAGTGCAGTATTCGTTGGCGATCTAACGTCTAACGGATCCTTCTCGGACGAAAGATTAAAAGAAAATATAAAGCCTCTTGAAAAAGGTTTGGAAACGATAGAACAAATAAAAACATATACGTTTAATTATAAAGAAAGACCTCAGGATACGCATCCTGGTGTTATTGCTCAGGAGATTGAAGAGTTGGTTCCTGAGGTAGTCTATGATATTGAAATGGAAGCTGGTACTTATAAAGCAGTAAGATACCAACAATTAGTGCCATTGCTAATAAATGCAATAAAAGATTTAAGTGAAAAAGTAAATGTTTTAGAAAACAAGCTTAATAACAAAGAGTAATTGATGTATTGGTCTTATAAATAATAAGGTAATACCACAAGGAAAAGACTAAAGATGGCAAAAATTTCAGAACTACCTCCGATTACTGGTGCCAATACTAGAACAGAAGACCTGTTCGTTATTGTTAACCTAGTCCAAGGTGACGACGGTACAAGTAATATAACTAGAAAGGAATTAGTTGAAGCAATTCAATATGAAATCTTTTCTAGAATAACGATCACTGGAGGAACTATCTCTGGTGTGAGAATGTCTGATTCACGCCTAAACAACGTTGACATAGATAATTCTGAAATCGAAGATACTAACTTTGTCCGTGGTACGATCGACGATACGATCATGACCAACTCGGTCGCCAACAATATTGCTATTTCTGCATCAACTTTTACAGACGGTGAAATATTTAACGGGACAGCAAATAACGTAACAATTACATTCTCTGATTTCTCAGAAGGTACTGGTAATAATAATATCTTTACCAATACAGACTTACTTGATGGTACCGCAAATAACTTTGTCATTACAAGTTCAGAACTTCTCGATAGTACTGCTAACAATGTAACGATTACGTCTTCAAGATTATTTGATAGTGTTGCTAACAACGTTGTCATAACAAATTCCGAGTTCAATGAAGGTACAGGAAATAACGTTGTCCTGACCAATTCTACAATTGATAACTCAGCGATTATAAATTCTACCGCAAATAATGTTGTCATTAGCGATTCAGAGTTTAATACTGGTACAATTGATGAATCCGATATCACTGGTGGTACTGCAGACGATGTAGACATTACCAATTCAAATTTTGACGATGGCGATATTGATAACGCAACAATTATTAATTCTGATTTCTCTGATGGTGTCATTACAGATTCTACTGCTAATAATATTATTATAACACAATCTGAATTCAATGACGGTACAGGCAATAATGTTGTCCTAACTAATTCAACCATTGATGATTCAACTATTACAGACAGTATCATAAGTGGCAGTACATACACCGGTACGATGAATAATGTTGTTGCCACTAATATGTCAATTGGTAGTTCAACTGCTGAAGGCTTGAGTGCAAACGGATCATCGTTCGATAATGGAACAATATCAGGATCAACCTTTACAGGCATAGTTGATAAATCTAAACTTGTCGACTTTGATATGAATCTCAGCAAAGAGTTTGAGGCTCCAATCGATGATGAAAGTTACTTCGCAATTCGTAACGAAAAGACAGGTGATACAGAACAAATTAACTTCGGACAACTATTCTCTGAAGTATCAAAGAAAACAGCACAAGCACTCAAAGTTAATGTAGATGCCGGTTCTGGTGACGATGATAACCCAGGTACAATGATGCAACCAGTAAGAACACTGGAAAGAGCATTTGAACTTTGTTTAGAAAAAGCAGGCGGCGAGTTAAATCGTAACGCAATTAACAATGCTGTTCATATCTCTGTAGGTCCTGGTACTTATTATACAAAAGGTAACTTGATGTTGCCTGATGACTGTTCTTGTACTTCAACTGCAGGTCAGTATGCAACAGTTATTGAACTACTTCCTGGATACGAAAACAATAACGGAATCTTAGTTGGTTCTGGTGGTTATGTTCAAGGATTTGGTTATCAGAACTTTAAGGTTGATAACTTTGACTTCCCAGAAGGTGGATTCGCAATTGCTTATCGACCTGGCGCCAAACTATTACGTTCACCTTACTTAAGAGATAGTACTCAGTTATCTAACTTCTTACGTCAAGATGTTGAACCACCTCTTAATCCTTATAACTCAAAAGGTACTCTTGCTGACCTTGGTCAAACATTTGTACTATCAGGAGTTACAGGTAATACTTCAAACCCAGTTACATCATTATGGAAAATTGATGATGAAGTTGTATTCTCATCTGGTGCTATTGGTTACCTTTCTTGGGATGATTCATTAGATGCACTGAAAGGTATAGTACCTGGTGATGTAAACGCGTTAAACACAATTCGAGTTCGTAACCTTAAGAATGGTCAAGGATTTAAAGTAGGTGATACAATAACTACTGAATCTGGTGGTACAGCAACAATTGCTTCTATCGGAATCGACGATTTCCCTAACAGAGCGGTTGGTCGTGGTGGTGGTTGTGTACTTGCAGATAGAAGAGTACTTGATACCGATTCATTATATACCTACGTACTTTGTTTTGGTTTTACACCTCGTACTCAAAACGGTTTAGGATATGTTGCTAGAGATGGTGCTGGTGTTAACGGTATTGGTTCTCTATCTATCTTCGTTCGTTGTGCATTCTATGCCTTGAACGGTGGTCAGATGACATTGAACAACTCAGGTACTCAGTTCGGTGACATCTCAATGAGAGCAAAAGGAACAACTCAGTTCTTTGCTCCAAAATCAACGTCCGTACCTATTATTGGTAACACTGCGTTTG